>Ga0209977_10000372_pt1 | contig 17464 bp, 13 predicted proteins | sample SumtaG_2_FD_183113 | JGI IMG/M metagenome (GOLD analysis project Ga0209977, IMG submission 183113) | Deep subsurface microbial communities from Indian Ocean to uncover new lineages of life (NeLLi) - Sumatra_00607 metaG (SPAdes) (version 2) | ecosystem: Environmental > Aquatic > Marine > Oceanic...
CAATCCAGGTATCGGATCAGCAACCCAAGCTCCTTTGAATTTTTCATGAACAGCATTTCGATCAACATCTCGTGTTAATTGAACAAATCCTCGTTCTCGACACTTTTTCAGGTATTGACATTTAACCTTCACCGTTTGACCCTTATCAATGATGTAGGATAGAGGTGTGTTGGTGATCCTCGACATCATAACGTTGTTAACATATTCCTGACGGTTAATCATCAACAGAGCAGGTAATAGAGCATCCTTAATACAATACTTGAGTAACAACCATCTACCCTTTGCATTACTATCACATAATGGAGAAATTGCAGAATGATGAATATCATCTTTCAACATACCAAGTAATTCTCCTGCAACATAGTTCAGTTTGTAACTTGGCAATTTGTAGTTTTTCCGCATGACTTTAAACATATCCATTGTGACTCTTCCAGTACACAAGTGACGAAAGGTTTTAATTTTGGCACTGACCTGCTTGGAACTATCGGTCTTTTCAATTAATTTGACATAATATTTTGCTCCGCCAGGCATCCTCAAAACCCTAGAATATAGATTGTATCTCTTATCTATTCCAATATTTTCTGCTCTAGTGGTAACATAGGGGATATCGAATCTATCGATGTTGTAACCAGTTATGATGTCGGGATCAAATGCTATAATCAATTCCTGCCACGCAAGTATCAATGCACTTTCAGTTTTAAACCTCATAACATGTTTTCCTTTAACATCCAAACAAGTCCCAAGTGTTAATCCTACAGATTGATATATTTTAGTTCCAACTTCATACAATTCTACACAAATCTGGAAAACTGGATCATATTTTGAGTTTGGGAATTTATCACCTCTTTTTCGACACTCAATATCAAAGCTTAGTATTCTGTAGTTTGGAATTGCTTTCCATCTAGAATCAGTTTCCTCCAAATTTGGATTGTGAATCTTGAGGGAATCAGTGTTTGTTCTGAACTCAATTTGACAATTACTGTGTCTCTCAAACTGATTATAAGAAGTATCCTTATGATCAACATGCACATATGAACAACCTGGAAGTTTCTTATCGATACAAAATCTCAGAATAAATTCAACCTTGCTTTCGTAATCGTTTATAACATCAAAGTTGAGAGAATGGAAAATTTCTTCTTCTTTGATTATTGTTCTCAATTTTCTAATACCCCTCGGAACTTTCAGTTCTATTTTGTACAAATTCGATATTGGTTCTCTTCTGTAACCATCAGTTGACCAGTATGGTCCAACCTTTTCCATTTTGACATTATTAGGATAAACACTGTTTCGATTCAATGCCTTTTGCATTATGTCAATAGCTAATTCCTTCTCATCAACATTGATCTCTCTTGATAATTCGACGAAAAAGTATGGATAGAATCCAAAAACCTGACACATGACGCTATTACCTTCTTCCGTAACGCCGAATAGTCTGACAACAGGTTCTCTCTTGTACATTTTGTAGTCCATATCTATGACGCAAAAATTATAGCCATTTCGAATATAAAAATGCTCTCCCTGTAATGGTTGTCTCTTGTACTTGAGAAAGGAATTGATTACTAAATTTTGATCATCCATCCAAGGATAACTATTACAATTGCAAAGGTCACCCCTCTTCATCATACATTCACACTTGGCGTCCAACATGACCTTTTCATTAGCAATCCACTGTGTCTCGCATAATTCTTCTTTATCCTTCTTTCTTTTATCCTTCTTTTTCATTGGAAAAGAAATTTTTTGTATTTCCCAAACATTCCTCAGATCTCCCCCCGTGTAAACAAAAAAAAAGAAGGAATTCAATTAAAAAATGGAATTTTGCTTATTAGAGATGACTTCAGTACAAGATCCAAAATATCGTGTACTTACAAATGTTATTAAATCATGTAAACACAAACAAGAACAAATTTACAATCATGCAGCATCTATAGGTTACAGACCTAAATATCCCCTTGAAAACACTCAAGGTTGTTTGTTTATTGAAACTGAATATCTCGGAATAAGTATAAATGTATTGCCTTCAGTTACAAATGGATCATATTCTGAATTTTTGATTCGAGGTATTGTCGAAAACAAATTACATGTTGTTAATGAAGATTTTCCTCATAAATTTCCATATGATGATGTTATGAGATTCAAAACTTTAGAAGAGACATGTAAAGAAATTAGTAGGATAGTAAACGTTGTAAAAAAGTCTAAACGTATCAATGAGACCCGAGATTGTATTAAGGATGGTCCAAACATGGGGGGGAAAAAAAAGAAGAAGAAAATGTCCGAGAAAGAAGAAAAGAAGAAAAGGAAAAGAGATGAGGATGACAAAGACTCATTCGAACCACCAACCAAGAAGGTCAAAATTATTACACCAGAGAAATTTGTAGATAAATTCAGAAAATACAAGGAAATGAAGGAACAAAGGAAATACGATAAAAGGGTTGAGAGTGAAAAGAAGATTCAAGGTATTATCGATAGAGTTGTTGAGAAATTCAACGAAAAGGCTGAAATAGCTGCTCAATTGTTAAAAAAGAGAATTAGAATTTGCAGATTGACCAAAGAAGGAAAAAAAATGGGGATTGAGTTTTTGATATTGTTAGAAAGGATTAAAACGGTATTAGGAGGCAAATATGACATAAAAGTTGGTACGATAGAAGAAATGGAGGGCTCATCATCTTGGTCAGATTATATTTTCATGAATAATGAAAAGAAAGATACGGTATATATTTATGCTATTGTCTATCCTAGGTTTTGGCGTAGTATGAAAAGAGATGTTGAAAAACAATTTGATGAAAAGTTCAAGAAGAAATATGAATAAATAAAAAGTTTCTTTTTTCCATCACTCTTGTTAATTAAATGACACTTTTGATATAAAAGGCAAATATTCGTTACTTTGATATGGTAGAGAGAAAAAAAAGGAGGAAGATACATAATGTCCAATAAATACAGATGTAAAAAATGTAAACTTTCTGGACCATTTTTAACTCAGAATAAACTTTGTGAAGCTTGTACAAAGAATCAACATGATATTAAGTTAAAGTGTAGTGATTGTAACGAGTATAAAAAATACTTGAATAAATATGAAGTTTGTGAGTTTTGTGTCGTTAAAAGATGTCTTAATTATTGTTCACCAGAAACACCAAAGAAAGAGATTATAGAAAGAATTTATTATGTCACAAAAAAATTCAATAGAGTTGATGTTACAAAGAAGGACCGTGTTTATGATGAGATTACGAAAAGTTGATTTTCCACAAATTGATACTCTTATGATAATTCTTGGATTAGTACTTTTTGCTTTTGGTTTAATTTTGTTTTTTAAGTAAAAAAAATTGATATTGATTAAAACCAACCAACACACCTTACAATTTTGTTTCTTATAACATGAACATTCAGCCTAACCATATTATTCTCATTTCTATTTATTTTGATATCTTGACCATCTCTTCTAACAATTCGTATTATGAAAGATGGACATGTCCGTCGTGCATATAAAAGATCTTTATTCATAATTCTCTTTTCAATTCTTTTCCTCTGAAATTGGATTGGATGTAAAATATTGCCACCACCACCTCCATCATCCCTTTTCATAAGATCTTCATCATCACTTTCACCTTCTTCCTCCTCCTCCTCATCTTCAATAATTTTATCGTCTTTACTTTTCATCGTAATTTGCTCACTTTTGTTTACAATTTGTTGTTTTGATTGTCGTTGTCGTTGTATTGGCAACCTTTGTTGTTGTTGCCGAAAATTTCCATATTGCGGCTGACTTGGAGTGTACTGAACATTTCCACCTCTGTAATTTGTCCTAGAAGGATTGTATCTAGGTGTATTAAAATCATATTGCTGTTGGCTTGGAACATACATAGAATTTCCACTTCTATATTGTGGTTGAGTTGGAGTGTACTGAACACCTCCTACTCCTCTATCATCATCCATTATTTGATCATTTTCATTCATTTTCTGTCGTCTTACTTTTTTTAACAAATAAACAAATGAATTTACTTGATAATAATTATATTTACATCCTTCAGAGAACTAAGAACAACCTTCTTCTCTTTTTTTTTCCTGTCCATCCCCCACCCCTCTCGTTGGAAAAAAAAACACCAAGAAATGAAACGAAGAAGAGGAGAAAATCAAAATCTGATTGTAGGAAGCGAATGTAATGGTGGTAGAAAATCAAAAATTAGGAAAAAATGTGTATCCTACTTACGAAGAAACAGTTTTCAAACTTACAAGATAGGAAGAAATGTTCCAGACAAAAACGAAAATCAATTGAGACAAATACGATTTTTTACACGATTAGATAAAGCTAAGGAAGTTGGAACGAATGTTGGGTTGGTTGATTACTATAACCTGATAAATGACGAAAATACAAAAACTCAAGGATTTCAACAACAAACAACTATTTACAACTCTGAAAACAGACATTATTGTAAAGAACTAATAAAAATTAAGGACGAACTTGTCAATGAGGGTATAAGTTCTATGTATGGAAGTAACACTGGAGTTGTTTCTACCAACAATTATATATCACTGGACATTTTTAGTAACATTATCAAATATCTTGATCCTGTAAGCACAATGAACATGAAATTTGTTTGTCGATCTTTGTATAATGGAATTACCTGGAAATTGATATGTTACAAGTTTATAGAGTATACTCACAGAATGCCACACATTTATGAAACTGACGATAGATATTACTTTGATTTTTACAAGAGAGTTTGTGAATGTTGGATTCAATTGATAACGTTTATTGATGAGTGTAACTATGTGACTCCAGACACATTTTTCTATTTCAAAAAGAGAAGAAAGTTCTTTGAATTGAGGACTAAGACTTGTCTAACAAAAAAGTTTTCATATGTTAGGATCAAAATAAAATTAAATGGAAATTTAGTTCCATCATATGAAGAGAAATGGGAAAATATCAAGTTAAGAATGAATAGTGATGATGATTTTAGAATGGAAAACATTGATATTATGCCAATGAGCGAGCCAAATATTTTCCTACCTATAACACACAAGCACGTAAACATTGAAAGTTTGTCCAAAATCTATTCTGTAACTCCAAACATTATTACTGAGACGAATGAAGAACGAAGGAGGTTGAGAGATTTTATTGTAGATTATCATAATGAAATTAGCGATGATGAGGAACGAGAACAAGAAAGGATTAGAAATTATCGAATGGGGGTAAAAAAAAGAAGAAATGTCCGTGAAACAATGTAAAAAAAAAATCAAACCAACTTTTCCTTTATTTGTGATCTATCCAAATAAACACTTGATTTCCCAAAAAATTGATAATAATAAGGTTCAAATATTAGTTCATTTGCCAAATCATAAGGAACTACTGTACTAGTGTTCATACTTTGTGGGAAAATTTCTGCAATTTGATAAATTTTCGAAACAAGTTCTGAACACATAAAATCCTCCCAATCATTGATTTGAATAATTCTCTCCCTCTTTTTCTTTTTCTTATGTTTTTCGGAGGCCCATATTCTCATACCATTAATTAGATCGTAAGATGAACTTTTGACTTTTTCAGAAATAAAATCATCTATTGGGATGAAATTCCTCCTGATTTTGGGTATATATTCCTGTTTAAGGGGTAATAAAAATCCCCAACTGAAAACATTTTCAAGTTCTTTCAATCTTTTACCCAATTTTTTCATAACTATACCAGAGTCATATTGGTCAATAACTGCTTCAACGGAATACTTTACACCTCCTTTTTCGTGAACGTAAATTACATGACAAATATTGCTCTTGGTGATCAATTGAATAAATTTTCCCAACCCACGACTCGATCCTGTAAATATTACATCACCTGGTTGTGCCATTTCTACAACCTCTTCACGAGTGATAACTTGATGAACGTTGTAATATTCAATTGATCTATAATATTTCCCATCTCCAGATAGTTTTTCTTTGTATTTTTTTCGAATGTAACAATCACAAATACAATCGACAACCGGCAAAATCAACAAAGGACAACACGAAAGCATACAATGGACTAGATCATTACAAATTGAATCACATTTGTAACAACATCGTTTTTCCTCCTTTTCCTCCTCATCTTTCTCCTCTTTTTCCCTATTCTCTATTTTTTCTTCAATTCTTCTTTTTTTGACAGTATCATCTTTTTTGCAGATGTAACATAGAGTTATGAAACTTAGGATAGTATCAACTATATGTAAGAAAAACAGAGGATAAAATAAAATCGAATAACATCCTATTTTTCTTTCATTTCTCATTACCACCTCTGGTTTTTTTCCCCCCCCCCTTTTAGGAATGATTACCAATATATCTCTCTTATGTGAAAATACTTATTAAATACATTTCTTAAACTAAATTTTTTGAAAGTAAAATGTTTTTCTTATAAATATATACACTCAGATTATCTGAAAAAAGGTAGATAATTAATGGAAAATGAGGAAGAGGAGGAGGAGGAAGAGAGGGGAGAGGAGGAGGAAGAAGAGAGGGGAGAGGAGGAAGAGAATTCGATATCATCTACAATTCCAGGATCAATTATAATAACTCCAAGGAGAGGAAGAAGATTATCAAGAAAAAGTTCAAGTAAATACGAATTTAAGAATGATTCGTCCGATCATAACATAGAAAAAAGACACAGTAGTTTTAAAATCGAAAAAGATTATACTAACAGTAGAAAGATTGACAATTTAGCAAACCAATTATTGTTTGATCTTGAATTTTATGAAAAATACTGTTATTTAATTCGTTGCATATTTTGGCTCGTAGTATGTTTTATTTGTTTGGGGATTATCATCACTCCAATTATTATTGTTGTAATTTTATCAAATCAAGAAAACATTTAAGACTTTTTCATTCTCTCTCCCTTCCTCCCTCTTCTCATTCCCAGAAAAAAAAATGAAAACAAGGCGACGTCTGAAACTGGAAATTTATGAGGAAGTAAGAAAGGCAAAAAGAAGGAAGAAAAGTAAACCAAAATATACTTGTGACAAACAAATTGATATATATAAAAATGAGATTGATGAAATACAAGGAAACATTAAAAATACACGAAAGAATTTGGATGAATTTTACCAAAAAAACGGATTGAATACATCTCTAATGGGATGTCGCGTAATAAGATCACACAGAAGAAACCCCAATCCCAAATATCTTGAAAATAAAGAAAAACTTGATCAATTGAGAAAAGACAAGAACTTCAGGAAAAATGAGATTTTATTGAGACGGGAAAAGGGGAGTTTTTTAAAACAAAAAAGAGAAAAAGAAAGACCGATGTTAGAGTTGAAAAGAAGAAGAAGAGATTTAATCAATGATTTATCTAAAATAACATATGATCAAACTTTAACATTTAATGAAAGGAATAGTATGAGAAAGAAAATATTGGAAATTTCTGAGGTAAACCCAATCGAAGAAGAAGGAGATGGAGAAGAATTAGAACATAGTGAAAAGTATCCACAAAATGAAGTTAGTGTAATGTTATACAAACACCACATTCCATTTAAATTGATGGAAGAAGCTGGACTTATGGATATGACACGTAAACAAGCTGTTGAAAAATTGATAAAAATTTTACCAGAATTTAAGTTTGATTCCTGGAATTTTCGTAAATTTCCAGGAATCATACTGAGAAGACAGTTTAGGTACATGTTGTTTTTATCAAGTGGGACGTTGACACCAATAAAAATAAATTCGCTCAGAGATCTTGAAATGGCTAAAGAAGAAATAAGAGTTCATATTGAAGGACCAATAATTTTGGAGGGTAAGAAAAAATCAAAAGAAGAATAGTAGTAACATTGGTAGAATAAAATCATTTCCTTTTCTTTCGTCTTTTTCTTTTTTTTACAGTACTTACAACTCCTTTCTTCCTCCTTCGTTTTTTCCCACCATATTTCGACTTTGTTTTTCTTTTCCTTTTCCTTTTTGCTACTTTTTTCTTACCTTTAGAGGGAATAACAGGTACAATCATAACTGTTCCATCACTGTCATAAAACCTGCCTGGTAACTCAATTACTTCAGGACATTTTGGCAAATTAACTATTTTATCCTTTGTATCAATTTCTATCCATCCATTGTACAATGGAATTGATTTCTTGTAAGCTTTAGTTGTTTCCTTTCCAACTTCTAAGTCGTCCATTATGAAAGTACAATATCCTCTGTTATGCAAAGATGCCAGAACTAATTTTTGGTCCTTTGAAACTCTTCCCTTTTTGTTTGGGTTTTTACACTCATCAAATTTACCATGAAAAACTCTGATTTTCAAAACATCCCCTTCCCATTGAATCAAAATCCTTGGATCTGGTTCAAACCTATCAGGATACCCAGGCTGATATCCGGCCATTTTAACTTTACGGTAAGTTCCAGGATGCATGTAAGCGTAGGGAGTGTAACATGAAATGTCGTACGGATAAGTTTTGACATACCATTTGTTATATTCACATTCAAGATCTTGTTCGTTCATGGTCTTAATTTTAAAAAGAACAATTTATTGAGTTATACTGTTGATTTCTTGAAATAAACGAGTTAAAGTCCACTCCCCACCACCTCCACAGATCTCTGATATTCCATCCATTATTTCATGAAACTTATATTTTCTTTTTGTGATTGTCATCATCACCACTGTTCAAAATCGTATATCCGTCTAATTTCATCCTTTTCCTAATTCTCTTATCTCTTATACAATTGATACAATTTTTGCATTGAAAACAGCATAAAGTTATGTTACAAATAGCACACAATACAATAGCAATTGATATAGCAACAAAATACACGTAAAATGTAGTCTCATTAACCTTTATCCAATTTAGGACACCATTTACATAATGAATTATCGTTTTAGCTTGTTCGTCGTCAGGAAAATTTCTAAGGACCTCACTCAAAGAATTCATATCAAAAAAAAAAATATATTTTTATCTACTTTCCCGCTTCTTTTTATTTTTTGGTACTAATTTGCTGTTGTTGTTATATTATTCACCCCTTTCTATTTTCTTTTTCACTCAGTTGACCTTTGAACTACTTCCACATCCAGAAGAAATGTTGGTCTTCTTTCTACCTCTGTGTTTAGATCTATACCTTCTTATTTTGTCCATCTGTGATAATAAGTGGTATTCTTTTTCTCTGTAATATCTGTATGACATACTTCTGAACTTTCTATTTTCAACATGAAAAAGGGAGACTCTGTCAAGAGTTTCATCATCAAAATGTGACCATTCGCTTTTGTCTTTGTAATCTTTGAATTCAAGAAACGAAAAATTGTTGAAAACGACCATTGTCCTCATCTTCTCGAAAAACAGTATTCTTTCCATAGTCAAAGCTAACTCAACATTAGAAATTGATGGGGTATTCTTCATATCTGACACCTTACTTGTATTTTTGAATATTTCGTTTGATCTTAAAGTAATAAACGAAGATTCGTTCATTGATAATCCCTTTATCACCTTTCTATTAGGATCCTTTGATTCGACTTTCTCTTTCTCTTCCTCTTTCATTACAACATCCTCATCAACTTGTTTTCCCTCCTTTTTCAACTTCCCCTTCTTCTTTTTCTTCCCCCCTTTCTTATTCTTGTCAGAACCAGTGTTATGTTCAAGATACTTTAGAATACAATTAACCGAATTTTCAATAGTTATGGTAACCATTTCATTTTTATTCCTGTCATAATAATAGAAACAACATTCTGGTCTCTTGTACCAACAGTTTGCACATATATACTTATTCCCAAGAAATAGTTGCTGGTTGAAATATTTGAAACTTCCACAACACTGACACCAATTATAAACTGTTGTTTCATCATTTTCACTATTGATCAGTAACATATTTCCAAACTTAGTCTCTTTGACAAGACCTATTCTTTTCACATCATCACATGGATTGTCATGAGCAAATTTGAAAACCGTTCCACTTAATTTCCTACATTCGGTTGTAATTCCATTTCCAACTTTGCTCCTGTATATTGAATCTGACTTTCTTTCCTGTCTGGTAGAACCAGTCTGTTTGTCTTGGATATTCATAAAATCAAAATCATTTTCAACTCCCCTAAACGGAATGTAGATCCTATTTCTCTTCGGTTCAATATCACTTTCTTCTTCATCCTCATCACAACTATCATTCATAAACTGATCTTTCTCCTTTTCTTCTTCTTCTTCTTCATCACTGTCGCCATCACAGCAGCCCATTAAATTCAAATCCCCATCCCCATCCTTTTCAGTTTCATTTTCATATTCTTTCATTCCATCATAATCTCCTCCTTCCTCTCTTCCTCCTCCTTTGTAGATGTGTAATGAATCTGGAAATATTTGATCCTCATTTTCGTCCCAATAATCTAAAACAATCTGTTGGTCTTGATCCTCTTTATATTGTATTCTCAAAAATTCAGCGTTTTTGACTGTTCTAGATTCTATACCTTCAATTTTCTTAATCATTTTTTTCATTGAAATGTCTTCATCTGGGACAGAATCTATCTTTCTCACTATATTATGGTACTGTCGCCTCATTTTCTCACTGTTAGAAACCTTTTTCTTGTCATTCTTCCTTCCAAACGTGTAACAAGATAAGTTCTCATTAACATCTGTGACAGATCCATGTTGAGGACATCCACACAAGTTTCCTTTAAAATCCGAACAAGTGCATAACAGGGATTTAGCAGCAATCTCCACTGTGTCAACTATCAATCTTTCTTTGTAATTGGTTATTTTCCTATTCCCAATTCCATCATAACAAGGGGTTATTCTGTGACAACATTTGGTATAAAAAATCGTATGGTTCAAGTGTTCTGGATGTCCTCCTCCTCCTTTTCCAGGATTATTTCCTCCAACAAGTGAAATATCATATCCAAATCTCTTTGCATAAACCTGAGGAGATACAGAAGCTGGATTAACCCATTCCTTACTACTACGTTCTATAACTGGAAACAACATTGCAAAATCAATCACATTGTTTGGAATTGAAACAATAGATTTTCTCTTGTGGTCTTTCATGTAGTAGTAGTTCAAAATCTGATAATCCTTAACGTTTAACGGTCTCATGTAGATCAATATCTTGTTTTGACTTTCTTTCTTGAAATATCTGAAGATTGTGTTTGTTATGAGTACAATCCCATCGTTTGAAAGTTCACATTCACAATTCAAGAATCTAAAAACCTCTCTGTAATTATTCCTGTAGTCAGAAGTAAGATCGCCAAGATTCTCATATTCATCAATTCTTCTCATAATGTCTTCTGATGGTTTGTCTAACAAGTACGATGGCATACCATTCTTTTTAATCACCGAACAAGTGACTTTTTCCTGGAAAAAGCTTTTGAATACCTGAAGCATGGTCGCTACATATCCACATTTGTACAACCGATAAATACCCGGACTTATCAACGGAAATGGTCTCTGTTGTTGATAGCTAGTTTTTTTACATGAAGCAGCACACATCTTAACATTTTTTCCACCCAACTTACTGGCTTTTTCACACAAGTGTTTCCAAATCAAATAACAGGTTCCAGGAACATCAACAATGCTATAGATTACATCCACAAAATCTTTGAAAGAGCTCTTTATGGCAGATTGTTTTTCTGACAAGAACAATGCCCAAGTTATATCTTTTGGTATACCCTTGAAAATATCAAAGAAAAGCTCGTAGATATCACCCTTCATTCGACCAATGTCAATCTCATCATCATCATCATCATCCTCTCCTTGCTCCATTTTGTCCTCTTCAGTGTAATCACTTTCTTTGCTACCATTACTCAAACTTTCCATCATAGTTTCAATTTTTTCAAAAATACTCAAAACAATTTTTAGAGTAATTTCATTCCTTTTAATCATTCCTATCAATTCTCTCAACGAAACATTGTACCTTTTTTCAATCTGATTTCTCTTTGAAACTATTTTCTTACTATCCAATTTGTCAAGAATTGCCTTTCTTATCTTGGAGGTTATCAGTTCAAAGGTTGAAGACAATCTATCGTTTTTTACAAAGTATTCCCTAACGAGATTCATATTTATGATGCAAGAATACTTGAAATCTTTCCAGTTTACGTAAGGATGTCCAGTCCAAGTTTTCTGATAATAATACAACATCGAGGGTAGGTAGTTGACAATGTAATAAACTTCATTTTCCCTGAGAATATCGTTTATCAAATGCTTATTCTCGGTTATCTTGGTGAAAAACACATTCTTTCTAGTACTCTTCATCATACTTTCAATTTCGTAATCATGAAAATAGTAAGCATGCATCCTGATAATATGAGTAAAATTTCTTGACATAACATAATGATTAGAATGAGGATACAATCCATTCATCGAACACCAGCATATTCCATCAAGATACTTCCTAGTATGGTAGTCCTGATCATATTTCTTCTTTATCATGGAACCGATCATCCGTATCTCACAGGTACTTGGGAAAACTTTGTCAATACAATACCGAACAAATACAACTTCATCAACATCCTTTTTCTTCAAATCCAAATGTTGTGAGAATAACAGCACGTTTATGTTAGGTAAATGTTCAGCTCTCACTGTCATTTCTGGAACTGGTTTGTACTTTTCATAAAATCCATCAGTAAATGAAACTCCAACAACTTTCAAATCCGAAAACTGTTGTCTGAAGGTCATTTCTACACCAAGAGGAGCACAGTTATGTATCATTATGTACAACTTGTACATAGCTTCTCTAATGTTATATTCGGTTGTACCAAACTCAACATTACAACAAAAAGCATCGTTGAGTTTGTCTGTCACGTCAGAAATTGATTCATCAGACAATTCGAAAGAAGGGTTGTTACTACCACTACCACCGCCGTCAACAAATTGTTTTGAACCTTGAAAAATCCTATCTTTCAATTCCATGTTTAGCTGGTTAAACACGAACATAACATCCTGCATAACATTTACTTTTATAACCCATGCCCAAAACAAACTAAAAAAGTATGGATGAAAATAGTGTATACCATCATTCAATTGGATCAACTGGTTTTGAGAATATCCTGATAAAACTTCATTCTTGATCAATCGCATCGACAAAATAAAGTCTTGGTTCATAAAATCTACAGGTTCACCGTCACCACCACCGTCTCTCATTGTTAACAACATCAATCCCAAATCCTCAAGATTTTCATACATTGCAAATGTTAAAGGAACAAAGTACTTTAGGAATGGAAACAAATGAGTTTTGACTATTTCAGCAGCTTGCCAACTCATCTTGTTTTTGAAAACCTCCTTTATAATATCTGAGAGATCCAGCAAATCGATTTCAATAATTTTCAAAACACTTAACTTTCCAAACAGGAGATTCTTATCTTTTTGAATAAGATCAGTGATCGATGGCTTCCTTTCCTTCATTCCATACAATATAAAATTGATAACAATATCAGTTGGTGAAGGATCGACATGTTCGATAATTCTTTGCTTGATATGAGGAAAATCATAAGGAGAATACTCATAAGGAACATACTTTGGCATGAACAACTCATAAAATAACGATGAATTCAAGACTCTTTTCAACTCCTCAGTAGAAAAACAATTTCGTGTGTAATCCTCAATGACTTCCATAATTGAAATGTGAGCTCCCAAGAACTTTTTCAACCTCTTCATAATAAAATAAAACTTGTAGTGGTTTTTTGATGAAAAACATGACACATCAACAACATCATTTCTGTAGTGTAACATATTTTCCAAAGTAGTCTTATCTAAGCTATCAGGATTTTGAAAATTTATATTCGAACACTCCATATTAATCAAACAAGTAATAATTGTAGTAAGGTACATAACCATGTTAATTCTGATCATCAAAACAACAACTGGTAGAACATCACTCAAAATAAAGGTTTCACCAAATCTAGTATCAATAAACGGATTCCAAAACATATACTTGTACTTTCCCTGAAACAAGAGAAAGAAATCCTTTATCTTCATATCAAACAAAAATCCTTCAATATCAACTGGAGTTTGACTCAAAATACTAGTTCTATGTTCACTATGAAAATCTTCAAGACCTGAACCTTGCAAATAAAACTGACTCTGTGCAAGATTTTTAACATCAGAAATGTAATTCTCCGAAGACAAAATAAGCGAAGATAGGACTTGGGTTACAATGTTCAGCGAATTCTTGTTAAACAATTCATCCTGTTTCACTCTCTCTTTTCCATGACAATAAAGACCAATTGATGACGATGACGGTGGTGGTTTCCACTTCAAAATATCCTTCCCAATTATCTCAGAAATTATGTCAATCTCATCATTCGTGAAAAATGGTATTTGGTTTTTGAAAACACTTGAATTTGACATCATAGTCTTGTTTTTATCAGGTAAACTCGTCAAAACAGACTTAAAAAGTTTTAGATTACCGAGCAACAATTCCCAAGCATCAGGACTATCATTCTCCAATAAATGCTTCACTCTTGGACTAATTGGATTAATACTATAATTTTTTCCCGGGAACTTGCTGCTCATATTCTGAAAAACCGAATTACTGTCTATCTTGAATCCAGGTAACCAACCACTATCATCCATCATTTTTGTGTGTTTTTCAACCCAAATCAACTCTGACATATCAATAAGAAACAATGGAGCAATGAATCCCCTGAACTGATTGTTGTTTGGAACTAACGAGGATCTGCTGAATGTCCTTTTACCATTTTCTGAGACAGGTATTCCACACCTAACTCCATAATTCTGTTCCATCCTTATACCTTCTCGACTGTTTTCCATGAGTTTAAAATGTCTCATTCCAAGTTCAGTCCATCTACAAAATAAACATCTCTTCCTCTCGTCAAAATTCATGGGTTCTCCGTATTTTTCTGAATCATGCACTGCTACTCCAGTTCCCCTTCCCCTGCTAAAAGTAAACATTTTGCACTTGTTTATCTCTGGATCGTTTATATAGGAACTGTCTCTCTCATGATCCTGAAATGCATTGGAACAAACTTGTTCAACTCTTTTTCCACTCAACATCTTACTTGGATCGTGTGGTCTAAACAAGTTTTCAGCATCATCAACATACAACAACACAACGTCCTTATGAAACCTGTTTGAAAACCCAATACTTTCGTTTTTTGTAACCGAATTTGAAACGCTATTAAATATGTTCTCCATACTTCTCTCCATTCCATCAAACTTCTCAGTAATGAATGAAAAATCTATCTTGAGGTAATTACTATCAGAATTTATGACACTATAATCCTTTTCCATCAAAACTTGATCAAACATCACAATAGGTTTGTTCACTGGATCATAATTTGGACCATAAATATCAGCCAACAGTCTCCTAAGAACATTTTTCCTTTCTCCAAGAATTCTTGTATAATCCTCAGGAGTAAAAGAAGACACTGCAGAATTAATTTCATTCATCCTGGTTCTCTCAGAAATTATGTTTTGCTTTGTATCAATTATACTGGTTGGATTTCTTCTAGGATGTCCTTTCGACTCAAACAGAGTTTTTTCTTGGAAAGTCAATGTTTCGTTAACAGTTATTTCGTTACACTGTCTATTCTTATTGGTTAATTGTATTGTCTTGTGAATCTTCTTTCTCATCTCTTCATCCTCAGTAACACCAACAGAATCACCACTCTTTGGGAAAACTGGAGAAGACATTTTTCCACCACCAAAGTTAATTTTTCTTGATTTCCTAAAACTATCTTTTCTCTTTTTGCTTTCATGAACCCCACCAACGTTACTTATCCTACTGCGACGTCTTTTCAATCTTTTCCTAACTTTGGGAGAATGTAACATTGAGAAATTATGTGTTACGTCTCTAGGACTAATCAGTTTTGATCTAATAGATTTTTCTTCACTCTGTTCAAAAAACGTTTCAATGTTTAACAAGGAATTGTCAGGTTTCTTCTTCTTCTTCCTCTTCTTCTTCTTTTTCATCTTCTTATCCCCGTCCTCATCATCACTATCTTCTTTTTCCATCTTAAATTTTTTCTTTTTCCTAATCTTCTTTTTTTTGGGCTTAATTTCTTTCCTTTTCTTCTTCCTTGGTTTATTTCTACCACGGTTGATAATTTTAGATTGAACTCTTATAGTACTATTAACGACTGGCTTATTTTTGTCCTCAGATTTACTGTTAAGCTCAGCTTCAATCCTGTTTTTGTGCATTTCTTTGGATCTCTTGACAGATTTTTCAACTCCTCCGACTGGAACTAATGTATATTTGTACATAACATCATCCTTTATGTTATCTGTTGTCCACCTAGTTTCATTTAAACCATCGTCATCTTGACCTTGACTGGAGTTTATATCCAAAACGTTTCCAAAACTTTCTCTAATCTTCTTCTTCCTCTTCTTCTTTCTTCTCTTTTTGATTTTTCTTTTCTTTATCATTCTAACAACAATAAAACCTCAAGGATAAAAAAGGGGAGAGAAGATATTTTTTTTTGAAATTTTTTTGTCCCCCCTCGCCCTCACCCTTCCTTTCTCCTTCACCAAATAATTTCCTCCATCCACCTCCTTTTTTTTTAGTTAACATGCTACACATGGAAAGAGGGGATGTGAGTATGATGGATTTATCAAAAATACCAATTGAACAAATTTACCAAATGTTGTTGAATTATTGTTTCCACAGCCAAGATACTATCGATAAAATAGTATCTGAGTGGTTGGACAATAGAATAAACGAATCGTCTATTATCAACAAAAAGAACACAAGAAAGGGCTCAAAGTTTTTCTCTATACTTAAAGACGATATAGTTGAAACAGAGCATATTGGATACGCATTTTTCAAAAAAGTACTAAACTTGAAACCTGATTTGGAGATAATCATATCAAACACTATCACAGTTTTTCTATTTGAAAATAAGTCGTTTGGTATATCAACACACAATATGAAAAAGTTTGGGTTGCATATTGTCAAGAGTATATACAATTGCAGATACAACATCTTTTCAAATGTGTCTTATCCAATTTGTCAAGCTATAATGTATGGAGTGAATAGATCGAAAATGAGAATACACGACAATGTTCGGTTCAACATATTACAGTCGTTTCACATCAAGTTTTTGAATACTATGGTTAAAATGCACAAACAAAAAATTTTTGAAAACTGTTTGAAGAATAAAATGATAAACCAGAGTCTTTCCAAAAGTAGAATAATTAAAGAGAAAAAGAAGGTGAAAGTTAGTGAAGATGTGTTGTACCAATCCATTTTAATGTTTCTGACATACTACAGAGATGGATTGTTAAAATTATTCACTGAACTTATGCAAAAGTATGAAATGGGAAATTACGCAGAAGATATACGACAAATGTTAAGGGTTTTTATAGTAGATGTAAAAAGTGAAATTGACAGTATCATAAAACACAAATTTTCGTAAAACCTTCTCTTCCCTTCATCTCCATTCTTTCCTGTTTTCTCACGAAACCCCAGATAATTTTTAGCACTGACAATTTTTTTCCAGAATATTTAGATTAATAAACGGGGGTAAAAAAATTGTCAGTGCTAAAAAAAAATGAAATTCAAAGAAATCAAAACAACGTTAGATTCAAAACTCGAGAAAGGAAGT
>Ga0209977_10000373_pt1 | contig 17461 bp, 16 predicted proteins | sample SumtaG_2_FD_183113 | JGI IMG/M metagenome (GOLD analysis project Ga0209977, IMG submission 183113) | Deep subsurface microbial communities from Indian Ocean to uncover new lineages of life (NeLLi) - Sumatra_00607 metaG (SPAdes) (version 2) | ecosystem: Environmental > Aquatic > Marine > Oceanic...
TAGAGTTAATAATTTCTCCAAAGCCAAAAAATCTTCTCAATCTCTGGGGTAAAATTGGTTTTGAATATAATTTTAAACGAGCGTACATCGCTAATGTAGCCGTTCAATATCTTAAATTAAAACAAAACATTTTGAAAGAGAAAGAGCTAGCAATAAAAGAAAAAGTACCACAATTATTAAGAACTGGATTAAGTTATCAAGAAATTGCCAATCAATTAGTTAGCAATCCTCTAACTAAAAGATTTATTATAGATATTTGTTGGAAACTTAATAAAGGAAAAAAGATAATTCCTCGAATTCCTGCAAATTTCCCTTCATTCGATGACTATCTCAAAGATATAACTTCAGGACTTGAAAAAAGTGGAATGGTTTGGGATGAAGTTAAAAAAATAGAAAAAATTGATTATAAAGATTTTGTATATGACTTTACGGTTGCACATCCTGAACATAATTTTATCGCTGAGAATTTTGTTGTTTCAAATTGCATAGGGGGAGTGGCTGCAACTGACCCTGATGAGGGGGGAGTCATCTCCCCGGGAGGAATTGGCTATGACGTGAACTGCGGGATCAGATTAATGAGGACAAACCTCACTCTTCCCGATGTAAAAGATAAGCTGCGCTATCTCTTAGCAGCTTTGTTTAATAATATTCCCTGTGGTCTAGGCTCTACCTCTTCTCTTAAGCTTCCTTTCCATGAGTTAAAACAGGTTCTAAAAAAAGGAGCGAAATGGGCGGTGGGAAGAGGCTATGGTTCAGCAGAGGATTTAGAGAGGACAGAAGATTATGGAAGAATGGAAGGAGCAGATCCAGAAAAAGTCAGCCAGCGAGCTCTGAAAAGGGGAAAGAACCAACTGGGAACTTTGGGTTCAGGTAACCATTTCCTGGAGATAGATCTAGTAGAGGAGATTTTTCTTCCCCAGGTAGCTGAGGTTTTTGGTCTAACCCGAAATCAAATTGTAGTGGCCATTCATTGCGGATCTCGCGGCTTGGGCTATCAGGTTTGCGATGATTATCTGGCCAAGATGCGTCATGTGGTTGACAAGTACAACATTTCTCTTCCCGATCGCCAGCTCTCCTGTGCTCCACTCACCTCTCCTGAGGGTAAAGACTACTTTGCTGGAATGGCGGCTGCAGCTAACTACGCCTGGACTAACCGGCAGATAATAATGCACTGGACGAGAGAAGTTTTTCAAAGGGTTCTTAACCTTTCGCCGCGAGATTTAGGGATGGATTTGATTTATGACGTCTGCCACAATATCGGTAAGTTTGAAGATCATCTGGTAAATGGAAAAAAAAGAAAGATTTTCGTTCATCGCAAGGGTGCCACCCGGGCCTTCCCTGCCCATCACCCACTCCTGCCTTCTGTTTATCAGTCAGTAGGACAACCCGTACTAGTTCCCGGGGATATGGGAACTAACTCTTATGTAATGGTAGGAACTCCCCAGGCTATGGAAGAAAGCTGGGGAAGCACCTGTCATGGAGCTGGAAGAATGATGTCTCGCTCACGCGCCAGAAAAGTTGCTCGAGGAAGAGCCTTAGAAAAAGAGTTAGAGGATAAGGGAATCCTGGTGATGGCAAAAGGCCGAGAAACTATAGCTGAGGAAATGCCCGAGTCCTATAAAGATGTTGATCATGTAGTGGAGATAGTGGAGAAAGCTAACCTTTCCAGAAAAGTGGCTAGATTACGTCCCCTGGGAGTAATTAAAGGATGAGCTAGGAATGCTTCAGTAATTTATACTCAATAGAATCGAGGAGAGCCTCCCAACTGGCTTCGATGATATTAGGAGATACCCCCACCGTAGACCATCTATCTTCCCCATCGGAGGATTCAATTAAAACCCTGGTTTTGGCCCGGGTGCCTGCTTTCGTATCTAGAATTCTCACCTTATAGTCAGCCAGGTGCATCTGGTGAAGACGAGGATAGTGTTGTTCCAGGGCCTTTCGCAGAGCATTATCCAGAGCATTAACCGGTCCATTTCCCTCAGCCACTGTATGCATAAGTTTTCCTTTCACTCTCAGTTTTACTGTGGCCTCGGAGATTAATTTACCATCATCTCTTTTTTCCACTGTCACCCTGAATCCTTCCAGATCAAAAAGCTTCTTATAACTACCACTGGCTTTCTTGACCAAAAGCTCAAAAGACCCTTCCGCTCCTTCAAATTCATAACCCTGATTCTCCAATTCTTTGATACGATGGATGATCTTTTTGGTAAAGGATTTCTTTTCTTCCGATCCTAACTTTTTTTCCTTCAGTTTATAAACAATGTTGCTCTTTCCTGCCAGTTCGCTAATCAGCACTCTTCTTTTATTACCCACCAATGTGGGATCTATATGTTCGTATGTTTTTTTGTCTCTCGAGATAGCACTAACATGCATCCCACCTTTATGAGTGAAGACTGATTTGCCTACATAAGGCTGATGATCATTGGGAATAAGATTAGCTAACTCACTAACAAGATGGGAGATACGGGTCAGTAATTTTAATTTCTCCCCCGGAATACAATCAATCCCTAGTTTCAATTTTAAATTGGGTATAACTAAACAGAGATCAGCATTTCCACATCTTTCTCCATAACCATTTATAGTTCCCTGGATATGGGCTATCCCCAATCTAGCAGCAATAATGGAATTTGCTACTCCCATCCCAGCGTCATTATGAGCATGCATTCCCAGAAGGAAATCTATCTTTTTTTGTACTTCTTTAATAATCTTCTCTATCTCGTGCGGCATGGAACCCCCATTTGTATCACAAAGAACCAGACAGTCTGCCCCTGCATCACGAGCTACCTCCAGGGTTTTTAGAGCATATTGAGGATTATCCTTGTACCCATCGAAAAAATGTTCGGCATCGAACACTACCTCTTTTCCCTTTTTTTTAAAGAAATTGACCGAATCCTCTATCATACGCAGATTCTCTTCTTTATTGGTCCTCAGTGCCTTTTCTACATGAAGAATCCAACTCTTCCCCACCAGAGTAACTACATCAGTTTCGGCCCCCAGTAAAGCACGAACATTTGGATCGGCATCTACTTTCTTCCCCGGCTTCCTGGTACTTCCAAAGGCAACTATTTTAGAGGTTTGAAAGGAAACTTTCCTTATCTTCTTAAAGAATTCCATATCCTTGGGATTAGAACCAGGCCATCCACCCTCAATGTAATCAAAACCAAGTTTATCCAGTTCCCCGGCAATCTCTATCTTGTTCAACAGGGAAAAGGAGACTCCTTCTGCCTGTGTTCCATCCCGCAGAGTGGTATCGTAAATCTTGACTTTCATCCTAGGCATTTTTTTTCTGTCTCATCCGGTTCTTTATATACTTCTCTAATCCTCCCTGCCTGATCAATTCCTGCAGGAATGGAGGAAAGGGAACCACAGAATAACTTTCCTTTTTGGCCAAGTTTTGAATTTTCCCCTCAACCCAATCTATAATAAGCCTATCATTATCTCTTATTTCTTGAGCCGCTTCACGGCACTCTACAATAGGAAGACCAATATTGAGGGCATTACGAAAAAAAATCCTGGCAAATGAGGCAGCAATTATAAAGCTCACCCCCGCTCCCTTTAACGCTATAGGAGCGTGTTCTCTTGAACTCCCACAGCCAAAATTTTTCCCCGCCACCAAAATGTTCCTTTCTTTAACTTTTCTTAAAAAATCCTTATCTATAGGTTCCATACAATGTTTGGCTAACTCTTTACCATCAGTGATGTTAAGATAAACCCCAGGGATAATCTCATCAGTATTAATGTTGTCTCCATATTTCAGCGCTCTACCTTCTATCTTCATCCCCCACCTTCTCCTCTATCCTCTCTATTACTTCAAGAGGGGTTGGCACTCCGCCTCCCAATCTTCCATAAAAATATACCGGAACTGCCCCTTCCACAGCTAATTTAACATCCTCCAACATTTGTCCTTCGCTCATCTCTACCACAAAGAAAAACCTAACTCTGTCGGTTAGCTTCCTAATGGGGCTATAAGGAAAAGGCCACAGGGTAATTGGTCTAAGAAGACCTGCTTTTATTCCCTTTCTTCTAAGTCTAGTTACGACCTCAGAGGCAAGACGAGCCATGCTTCCATAGGATACTAAAAGAAGCTCCGCATCATCCGTTTGCATGGATTCATATTTGACTTCGAGTCGACGTATCCGGGCATACTTTTCTTGAAGCTTCTTGTTGTGTTCCTCCAGAACTCCTTCCTCCAAAAACAAAGACCTTATTATGTTGGGTTTTCTTCCTTTGTCTCCACCAATTATCCAATCTTTCTTCTTTACTCCTTTATTTTCTTCTTTAAACTCTACCCCTTCCATCATTTGCCCTAAAATGGCATCGGCAAGAATCATGACCGGATTTCTATATTTGTCAGCTAGTTCAAAAGCGAGATACGCTAAGTCAAGCATTTCTTGAACAGAATTAGGAGCTAGAACAATGAGATGATAGTCTCCATGACCACCCCCGCGGGTTGCCTGAAAGTAATCTGACTGTGAAGGAGCTATATTACCCAATCCTGGGCCTCCCCGCATTACATTAACAATTACTGCGGGAAGCTCTGCTCCAGCTAGATAGGACAAGCCCTCCTGTTTCAAACTAATTCCTGGTCCGGAAGAGGAGGTCATGGCTCTTGCTCCTGTAGCAGCCGCTCCATAGACCATGTTGATGGCAGCTATTTCACTTTCTGCCTGTAAAAATACTCCGCCTACTTCTTTCATTCTCCTGACCATATAGGCGGGTATTTCTGACTGAGGAGTAATGGGATAACCAAAATAGCAACGACACCCAGCCTGGAGAGCCCCTTCAGCCAAGGCCTCATTACCGGAAAGCAATACCTTTTCAGACTTTTTTATCTTGCACCTATCCACCTAAGGATATCCTGATAGGTTATAAGCAGAATTAAGGCAATAAGGATAACAAAGCCTATATAATGGATTAATTCTTCCTTCTTTGAGTCGAGAGCTTTGCCTCTAATCCCCTCCACAGCCAGAAACAGGAGTCTTCCCCCATCTAAGGCTGGGATGGGAAACAGATTAAATAATCCCAGGTTAATACTTAAAAGAGCAGCCAGGGAAAAAAGAGGACTTAGGCCCATTTTGACACTTTGCCCTATAATTCCAACAATACCCACCGGCCCGGCAAATTGGGCGGGAATTTTACCCATGATCATTCCTCCCAGGGCAGTAAGGATAAGTTTAGTTATAAAGAATGTTCTCTCTACCCCTTTAGCCAAAGCAATTAGAGGGCTGTACCGGACAAAGACTTGGGGGGGAGAAATGCCGATTACTCTCCTCTTCAGTTGGGGATCAAAAATAGGTTCTACCTGAATGAAGAAAACTTTCTTTTCCCTTTGAACCTCTAGTTTAAGAACAGTCTCTTGACTATCCTTTATGGCAAGCGCCATCTCTTCCCATCCTTTTACTTCCTGTCCATTAATCTTTAAAATCTTGTCTCCGGGTAAAAGAGAAGCTAATGCTGCAGCTGAATCTTTTTTAACCTCTCCAACAACTGCTTCTTTCAAATTAAGAGTTTGAAAACCCATCATAAAGACGAGAGAGAACAAAATGATAGCTACCAGATAATTCATTGCCGAACCGGCACTCAACACCAAAATCCTATCCCTTAAAGGCTTACGATAGAAGCCATTTTCTAAATCTCTTTCCCCTGGCTCCATTCCCGCTATCTTTACGTAGCCTCCCAGGGGAAAAACTGAGATAGAATATTCAGTCTCCCCTTTTTTAAACCCCCATAATTTAGGGCCTAAACCAAGGGAGAATCTATGAACCCGCATCCCGCATTTTTTTGCTGCCCAGAAATGTCCCAATTCATGCGGGATAATTAAAAGAAGAAAGACTCCCAATACAAATACAGCCGTCACAATCATGAGAAATTTCCCAGTGTTATCAAGTATTTGACGTAGTGGTAGAACAAAGGAACGGTGAAAAGAAGGCTATCAAACCTGTCTAAGACCCCTCCATGCCCAGGAAGAATTCTACCAAAATCCTTTATTCCCATCTCGCGCTTTAACATGGATTCAAAAAGGTCCCCTATCTGCCCGACCATCCCTATCATGAGCCCTAAAGCTAAAGTATGAAAGAGGGGGAAAGCCAGCCACAATCGGGAGATAAACATAGCAACACAACTTATTAGGACTGCCCCGATAAAGCCCTCCATGGACTTATAAGGACTCAGGCGGACACACAGTTTATGTTGACCCCATCGTCTGCCTATTAGATAGGCTCCTGTATCACCCAGCCAGGTAACAAAGAAAACAGTTATTACTAGCCTCGCCCCTAAGGTCTCGCCTCTCAAGATTAACGCATAGCTAAATAGAAGGCATATATAGAAAATCCCCCCCATCGTTAGGGCAATATTAGTAAAAGCATCCTTTGTCTCAAATTTTAAAAATTGCCTCATAAAGACACAGAAGATGATCAAAATGAGAACTGGAGATAGAGCCCTATCCCCCCAGATATAGATAGAAACCGGGACAAACATGCCTAACGAGATACCCTCAATTAAGAAAGGCTTTTGTCCCTTTTTTTTAATTCCCTGGTAAAATTCAAATAATGCCACTGCACTGATGAGACAAACCAACCCCAGAAAAACTATTCCTCCCCACCATATGATGAGAACAAGAAAGGGAATAAAGATGCAAGCAACAACTGTCCGCTTCAGCCACACCTTAATCTTCGCGTATTCCTCCAAATCTCCTTTCCCGGTGGGCATAATCTTCAAGAGCTTCGATAAACTCTTTTTTCCCAAAATCAGGCCAAAAAATAGGGGTAACCCAAAACTCGGTATAGGCGATTTGCCACAAAAGAAAATTACTTACCCGATACTCGCCACCGGTCCTGATTAGAAGATCAGGATAAGGTAAATCATCGGTATACAGATATCGCTTAAAAAGAGTTAAGTCTATCTCCTCAGGAGAAAGATCTCCCTTTTTAACCTCTTGAGCTATTTCCTTAACCGCATCCAGAATCTCCTCCTGTCCTCCATAGTTAAGGGCCAGGTTAAAAATAAAATCCTCATTGCCTCTCGTTAAGGACATCGCCCTCCTTATCTTCTTTTGCATAGATGCCGAAAGACTCTCCCTTCTTCCGATAACCTGAAATCGAATTCCTTTCTTATTCATCTCATCTATTTCTTTGTTAAGGTAGGCTTCAAACCTCGACATAAGAAAACTTACTTCCCAGGAAGGCCTCTTCCAGTTCTGGCAGGAGAAAGCATAGATGGTTAAGATCCTTATCCCGAGATCTGAGCAGACCTGAATTGTCTCCCTTATCTTTTCAATTCCTACTCTATGTCCCTCCATCCGAGGTAGACCCTTCTTCTTAGCCCATCTACCATTGCCATCCATAATAATCGCCACATGCTGAGGCAGTTTATTTTTAAGAATCGACACTGGCTCTACCTTTCTACCAAACTGAAGAGAAACTCTGCTTCCGCTACTACCTTGTCCTCTACCGTGCAGGTAGCTTGAACCCGTCCGGTCGCTTTTCTTAAATTCAACACCTTTACCCTGGTGATTAGCTGATCACCAGGAACTACCGGCCTTCTAAACCTTGCTTTATCAATTCCTGCAAAGTAGGCTAGCTTTCCCTGGTTCTCACTTTTATTCAAGAGGTAAACCCCCGCCACCTGAGCCATAGCCTCAACAATCAAAGCAGCCGGTACTACAGGATGCCCAGGAAAATGACCACTAAAGTAGGGCTCATTTACCGTGATATTCTTCACTCCTACTATTTCTCTTTCTCCCAGCTCTAGAATCTTGTCTACCAGAAGGAAGGGATACCTATGAGGAAGTATTCTTTCAATATCGTTTATGTCGAAAAAACTTCCTTCTTTATTCTTTAACCCCTCAAGTTGCTGGATTAACTTAACATGGAAAAGATGACCTGATTTTACCGCCATAATATGAGCCTGGATAGGTCGGCCTAGCAAATAAAGATCGCCTATTAAATCAAGTATTTTGTGACGCACAGGTTCATTAGGAAATCTTAGCCCCTCCTTATTTATGATCCCCTCCTCACCAATCACTACAGCGTTCTGCAAAGACCCTCCCTGAACTAAACCCTGTTCCTTTAACTCCTCCACCTCTTCCATAAAGCCGAAGGTCCTGGAAGGAGCAATCTCCTGAGTGAAAACTTCCTCGTTAATGTCAAATTCAGCAAATTGCGACTTAAGAGGAGAATGAGGAAAATCGACGGTATAGGTGATTCTGAGTCCATCATGAGGAAGAACAACCAATCTTCTATCTTCTTCCTCTATCCAGAGAGGCTTTTTAATCTTAAGGAATCGCCGGGGAGTGGCTTGTTCAACAATGCCTGCCTCCTGAATCAATTTTACAAAAGGAAGGGCGCTTCCATCACCAGCAGGTACCTCCTCCTCATTCATTTTTATATTTATATTATCTATTCGGAGGCCTGCTAGAGCAGCTAAAATGTGCTCCACCGTACGAACTCTTGTCTTTCCTTCTCCTAAACTTGTTCCTCGCACATTACTTACCACTTTGTTAACACTGGCCTTAATTTGGGGACTACCGGGTAGGTCTTCCCTTATAAAAACTATTCCCGAGCCCGGTGGTGCAGACTCTAAAGTTAAAGTAACTTCTCTACCCAAGTGGAGGCCAGTTCCCTTGTAAAAAACGACCTTCTTGATAGTGCGTTGCAGTTGCATTATTTTTTCCCTCTATTCATCTCCTCAAGTTTTCTCACCCGTTCCAGGAGCTTAGGTAGTTGGTTGATGATAGCCTTTATCCTTTTTTGTTTAGAGTGCGGTCTTGCCGGAAAGCCGGATACAAACTGATTTGACCCTATATTCTTGGTAACTCCCGATTTAGCAGCGACTATGGTGTTATTACCAATCCTTACGTGATCGGTTACTCCCGCTTGACCAGCTAGAATGACCCCATCCCCTATAGTTGAACTACCCGAGATTCCCACTAAACCAACAATAGCTACATTTCTTCCTAAGGTGACATTATGTGCAATATGTACCAAATTGTCGATTTTACATCCTGGGCCTATTCGTGTTTCTCCAATAGTTGCCCGATCTATGGCCACATTGGCTCCTATCTCCACCTCATCTTCAATCACAACCTTGCCCACCTGAGGAATCTTGTAGTAGGACCCATCTTCTTTTTTAGCAAAACCAAAGCCATCAGAACCTATCACAGTTCCGGAGTGAATGATCACTTTTTCCCCTACAATTGTATTATCCAGAATAGTAACCCGGGGGTGTATGAAACTACCTTTGCCGATTTTTACGTTGTTACCCAGATATACTTCAGAAGAGATGTAGACATTATCCGCTAACTTAACTCCATCGCTGAGGACTGTATAGGGACCCATCGTAACATCTTTACCCATCTCTACCTTAACACCAACTAAAACCGTAGAATGAATTCCAGAAGGTCTCGGTGGTTGAGGAGCAAATAGCTCCAATACCTGAGCAAAGGCTAGCTTAGGATTTCTTACCTGTATAACAGGCTTGGAGAAATCTTTAACCCCCAGGGGAACTATAACAGCCGAAGCTTGACCTTGGCGAGCCTGGTGCAGGAATTTCTCTGAGATAGCTAGAGTAATTTCTCCTTTCTTTGCCTCTTCGACCTTGGCCACCCCCTTAACCTTTACACTCCCATCCCCCTCTATTCTTCCTTCTACTAGCTCTGCTAATTCTCTTAGACTTTTTTCCATTCTTTATCCTGCTAATTTTTAGTCAGTTGGAGGAATGGAAGGACTGGATTCGGAGATGGATCTATATTTTTCATTCAATTCGGATAGTACCTTTTCCGTCAAATCAAACTCCGGCTCCGGGGTGGCATAAATTAAGGCTTCCTTATGAAAAACCAACCTGTATCCTTCGCGTTCAGCCATGGACCTAGTCATAGCGTAGATATCTTTCACTATCTCATCCGTATACTCTTCTCTCCGTCCCTCCAACTTTTCCGTAATATCCCGCGCTAAATTGTCCAATTCTCTGGCCCTCTGGTCTATCTCAACCTGCTTCTCTTCTTTGGCAGATTCAGTAAGTATTAACTCCCCTCCTTTGAGTTCATTTCTTAGCTTTTCAATCTCTTCTTTTAACTTTTCTAAGTTCTGCTGTTGTTCGGTCTGACTCTTCTTAAGACTTGCCTCCAGATCCCCAGTTTTTTTATATCCCTGAAAAATCTTCTGCATATCTATATACCCTATCTTAGCTATCAATGCCGCTTTTGGAGCACGAATCCCCAGTCCCAAAAGAAAGCATAGCAAAAAAGCTAAGAAAAGTAAACACCTGTTCTTGGCTAGCGACTTCATGGGTGGTCTCCTTTTAAATCTTTACCCAGTTAGAGACAAAATCTCTAACGGGGTTTACCTTTATTCCCAAAGACTCTAGAATTTTACCCTCTTTATTCCTCATAATCTCCCGTTCTTTTTTTTTCTCATCGGCATACCCAAGTAAATGAAGGATTCCATGAACTACCAAAAGAGCAAGCTCTTGTTTAAGTCGATGCCCTCCTTCCTTTGCCGCCTCTTTAGCTCTTTCTACCGAAATTACAATCTCACCCAAAAGATTCTCCGTCGAGGAGAACTCCCCACCCAAGGGAAAAGCCAGGACATCAGTTGCCTCCGAAATACCACGAAATTTCCTATTTAACTCTTTGATCATTTTATTGTCTACCAGGACTATGCTCACTTCTTTATCCTTGTGCACCTGCTCATGAAATAAGGCTCCGGAAGCTACCTTTTTTAAAAACCTTATGTTTACCTGTAGGTTCAAAAGACTTCTTATCTGAATCTCAGCATATGTGTGCTCAGAGCTCACCCGACCACCGATTGACTCTTTAGCATCTCCTCCGGATACCTTCCACGGGTGTGGATAACACCGGCAAGGATCCTAATGAAGGCATCGGATATTCTGGCTATTTCTCCTAAAGTTAAATCACACTCATCAAGTTGATTATCCTTCAATTTGTTATTCACCACTTTCTTTACCTGCAATTGTATACCCTTTAGAGTTTTTTGGGGAGAGAAACGAAAGGCGGCCTCTACTGAATCTGCTAGCATTACAATAGCTGACTCTTTTGTCCGGGGTTTGGGACCGGGGTAACGGAAATTCTCTTCATGTATTGATTCTTTCTCTTTCCCCCTTTCCTTTAGTGCTTCCCTATAAAAATAGGCTATCAGTCCCGTTCCGTGATGCTCTCTGATAATATCAATGACGACTTGAGGAAGTCGATTCCTTTGGGCAAGCTCTACTCCGTCTTTTACATGAGAGATAACAATCATAGAACTCAAATTAGGAGCTATCTTGCTATGATAATTATTCTTGCCTGTCCCAGCATTTTCAAAGAAAAAATGAGGCCGAAGAATCTTACCCACATCATGGTAATAGGCTCCCACCCTGACCAAGAGAGGATTGGCGCCCAGGGCCTCTGCCCCGGCTTCGGCGAGACTGGCGACCATTATGGTGTGGTGATAGGTGCCGGGTGCTTCTATAGATAGTCTGTTCAAAAGAGGAAGATTAAGATTGCTTAGCTCTAGTAACTTGATATCAGTGGTAATACCAAAATAGGTCTCCAGGTAAGGCAAAACCGTCAGAGCCAAAATGCTGGAGAAAATTCCACTGCCCATTCCCCAGGCCATAAAAGAGGCTACCTTCACAAAAGGATAGCTAGCAAGTAGACCCACGGCTATTATAATCAAGACATTAGATATACCCACATAAAGGCCACCCTTAGTTAAATCAGTTCTCTGATGAACGAAAGTAGCGCTGTAGGTTCCCACCATTCCTCCCATGACCAGAACCGGTAGAAGGTCCAAACTTTCCGCATTAATGCTAAAGAGGATACCTAACAGTAAGGTTACTACAATAGACAGTGAAGGTGCAAAAAGAAGTGAGCCAAGGATGGATAAAAAAGCAATAGGAATAAAATAGTTGGAGACTTGCGGTAAGAGGATGATAATTCTACCCATGAGAGCCATCGAGATGATCAAAATCGCACAGAGACTCAAAGATTTGGGTATAAGAAATTGCACCCAGAACCGCCAAAGGTAAATGAAGAAAATAATGACAAAAAAAGTAATCAGAATGATCATGCCTAACTTGTTGAAAAAAGTTATTTCACTGGTAGGCGGTAAGAGAAAAACCAAAGACAAACTCGATATCAATCCCGCTCCCCAGGCCCATTTCCAGAGATGAGATCTAGCAAAAATATTCCTAATTTTAAATCCAGGATAGTTGGATTTTTCTCTTTTTTCAAATCTTTTAACTATTTTTAATCTTTTCTTCATGATTTTCATAAGCCTTCACTATTTCCTGTACTAGACGATGCCTTACCACATCCCTCTGAGTAAGATAAACGGTTTCTATTCCTTTTATCCGTTTAAACAATGATTGCACTTCAACTAGGCCTGAGGAACGATGAGCAGGAAGATCGATTTGAGTAATATCCCCTGTGATCACCACTTTGGAACCAAAACCCAGTCTGGTTAAGAACATCTTCATCTGCTCATAGGTTGTGTTTTGTGCCTCATCTAGAATAATAAATGCATCATTCAAAGTACGTCCTCTCATATAGGCAAGAGGAGCAATTTCGATAATTCTCCTGTCTAAAAGTGTCTGAAATTTATCAGCAAAAATTAAATCGTAGAGGGCATCGTATAAAGGACGCAGATACGGCTCTACTTTATCCTCCAGTCCTCCGGGTAGATAACCCAACTTCTCTCCCGCCTCTACTGTGGGACGAGTTAGGATTATCCGCACAACCTCTTCTTTCTCTAAAGCAGCTATAGCCATGGCTACTGCCAGATAGGTTTTACCAGTCCCTGCAGGACCGATACTAAAAACCACATCACTGTTCTTCATTACTTCGACGTATTTTCTCTGCCCTTCGGTCCTGGGTCTTACCTTTCTCCCTCGAGAGGAAGTAAGTACAACTGACGAAGAATCTTCCTCCAGTCTTCCTTTCTCTCCTTTCTTCATCCTTCCCAGGGCAGATTTTATCTCCTCCAAATGAGGTGAATATCCTTTATGTAATCGAGAGAAGATTTCCTCTACTATTTGTTCAGCTTGTTTTACCCCTTCTTTTTCTCCTATAATTTTCAAAAAATTGTCTCTGAGGATGAACCTAACTCCCAACTCCTTTTCTATAATCTTTAAATTTTCGTCTCTTTTTCCACAGAGAAAGGATAAATCTCGTCCATTATCTATCTTTATTTTTGCATCCATAAGCTTGACTCTACCTTCCTGCACCCCTTCCCGAGGCCAGAATTCTTATTTTCAAGGGGAAAATTCCTGGAAATAATGCAGAAAATGGGAACTATGCTTTCCTGGGCTAATCGAGCAAGAGGTTGAAGTAATCTGTTAATTAGTTTTCTTCCTTAGCTATTCTCTCTAACTTTTTTCTCACTCCATCCTCTAAGTAATCAGATACTCTTAGATGGGATCCGGGCGGGATAGATGAATACTTTTTCGTTAAAGCCTTCTGGCAGGTCTCAACCTCTCCGAGGAAATTTTGAGGAGAGAGAAGTAGAATTCCTTTGCCAATCACAGTCATCCTTTGAGAATAATCAGCCGTAACCACATAAATATAGTCATAGTAAGATTTATATTGACACGTAAATCTCTCAATATAGGAATCAGCTGTTTTACCTTTTCCCGTAAAAATTATCTTTAAATTAGTACTTATCTCTTTCTCAGTATCTTGACAGGGACGCCTATAGGAATCAAAAATCACATAACCTTCCACTCCTTTCATAGAAAAATAATTAGACGCAAGTCTAATTAATCCCTCCTGAGCCCGATAGGCACTCTTCTTTAATAATCTCTTGAGCAAAGGAGAACTATAAATTACATTATAACCATCAACTAAGATAGCAACTTTCATCAAGCTGTTGTAAATTCCGTGGCTTTACATACCTAAATATAATAAAAAAGGAGGGCTATATATCTTCCCTCCTCTTGTTCTTTCCTTAATCTATGAATTTCCTGAATAAAGACGACACCCAAGTCTCGATTAACTAAAGGACTGTCTTCTCTGTCTCTCTGTCAAATACGTGAGCCAAATCCATTTTAGTAACAAACTCAACAGTTTGACCTGGCTTTATATCGACATGAGGATCAAGCCGGGCGACGAGAGTATATTGATCGCATTTTATGTGGGCAAGTTTTTCCGAGCCTACAGGTTCTACTACCCATACTGAAGCTTCAAAGACACTCTCTGGATCATACTCCCTGACCGTCGATTTAGCATCGATATGCTCAGGTCTAATTCCCAGCACTGTCTCTTTGTTGATATAGTCCTTCACCATCTTAGCCTGGTCAGAAGGGATTTTTAGTTTAAAGCCTTTGGCGCTAGCATAAATATTACTATTATCTTTGACAATGGTGCAAGGAAGGAAATTCATAGACGGAGAGCCGATAAACCCTGCTACATAGCGGTTGATTGGATGATCATATATCTCTTGAGGAGTAGCCACTTGCTGGATTATCCCCTCATTCATGACCACAATTCTATCACCCATGGTCATTGCTTCTAGCTGATCATGAGTAACATAAATAGTGGTGGTTTTAAGACGCTGATGCAGGTCCAACAGCTCTGCTCTCATGGCAATTCGTAGTTTTGCATCAAGGTTAGAAAGAGGCTCATCGAATAAGAACACATGGGGATCACGTACGATGGCTCTTCCCAGAGCTACTCTCTGGCGCTGTCCACCGGAAAGCTCCTTCGGTTTCCTATCGAGCAGCTCACCTATACCCAGAAGATCGGCGGTTCTCCTTACTATTTTATTAATCTCTGGTTTGGGAACTTTCCTCAACCTCAGTCCAAAGGACATGTTCCGGTACACATCCATATGGGGATAGAGGGCATAGTTCTGAAAGACCATGGCGATATCTCTATTCTTGGGGGGAACATCATTGACCATTCTATCACCAATATAAACCTCCCCCGCTGTCACCTCTTCCAGACCGGCAATAGACCTTAAAAGTGTGGTCTTTCCACATCCGGAAGGTCCTACCAGAATAACAAACTCCCCATCTGGAACGTCCAGATTAAAATCCTTAACTGCCACTACCTTCCCAAACTCTTTACATACACCCTTTAGGCGTACCCCCGCCATTATACTTCACCTCCTTAAAACAAAAAAACTTTTTTGAAGGTGGGCTCATGATTTTGAGCCCACCTTCCTTTACTTCTAGATAGACGCCGCAAAACACACTTCATACTCGATGAAATCAGAATCTCCCAGACCCTTATCTATGCTGGATAAGGCTAGGGTCACGTTCACCGCTTCTGTTAGGGGATAGGTATACGATCCCTTCAACTTGGAATAGTCACTAGTCGTGGCGGTGCCACATCCGTTGAATTCCTTGTCGGAAGCCTTCATTTCGACGGCTAGATCACCCAGATTGTCAGGCAGAGCATAACCGACCTTAGCAAAGAGACCTGAACCATCCTTTTTCCCAGCCCCTTCAGGCCTAAAGCTGGCAAACTGAGCTTCTATGCTCATTGGAGCTAGATCCACGGCCAGCTTAGCTCCATAGGCGGAACCATACCAGTTATAGTCCGTAACGTCAGAGGAGATAATCTGCACTGACGCAGTGAGGGGGTGTGTGGTAAAGGTTAAGCCGGCTCCGTAGTTCCATTTTGCTTCCATGTTCCCTACACCTGTTGCCCCACCAGTATCCTTATATACGGGTGAACTATTTACTACCACAGCCAGATCCATATCCAAGGGCTTGAATGGGACAGCGAGTTTGACCCCGGGCCGACTGGGAATGTTGGCTGGATCATCATGTGTTACAGAATAGACATCGAATACCCCGTAGTCTAACCTTGGCTTTAACATGATATTGGTGCCGTCCAGGTAGACCATAAGGTAGGAACCGTCGTCATCTACAAAGGGAGTCGCGTCATCCAGTCTGATCCGAGGAGCAAACAACGCTTCCCAGGCACCGGAGGTCAGTTTTACATCGTAGTGCATCCTCACGTCGCCGTATTTAAACAGAGGACTGGCTGCGTCAAATCCTCCCGCTTTTTCGTCACTCCCGAATATCTTCCACTGTACTGTTCCGCTGGTGGTTATCTCAGCCAGAGCAATACTGCTGAACATAAAGACAAATACCAGCAGTCCTACTCCGATTACTAAAGCTTTCTTCATTTCCACTTCCTCCTTTTAACTTTTATCATCATTGCCTTTCCTACGGGTTTTATTTATCTATCTCTTTACCACCCCCTTTCCTCAGGCGTTTTCTTTATTATTAATACATCCTCGATATTTTGTCAACCCTCTTTTTTTTTGAGAGGCGCTGAAGTATCAGGTAAATTCTAATACTCTCTTCCCTATTTGTCAAGAGAACCTCGGGACTCTTCCCCTTCGTTACTTTCCTGCTACCATTGAGAAAAGTGTTTTTTATTTTATCAAATGTTTCCAAGAAAGTCAACTAAAGAAAAACCTATTTTTCTCACTATATCTACCATCTCAGTTTTGTCAAATTGTATCTCAAATTTTTTCTTTGTCAAAAGCAAGCTTCATTATCTATTCTACTAAATCTTTCAAAACAGTCAAGGGGGGGGTCAAGTGTAACATATGAAACTCGTCGGGTTAAACATCTCAATGATTCAGTATCTCCTTTTCAACATAGTGTACGCCTTGAGAGGTAATCGTTATACGATCCTCAGATTCACGCTTGACCAAATTATCTCCCTCCAAAACACTCACATTGAAATCTAATTGCTTTTGCGTGATTTTCCACTTTTCTGCCAAATGTCCATATTGGAAAATAGCAGACTTAATATCGCCCGTCTCTTTCGCCTTCTCATAGACTTGCAACAGGATGTCGTGTCTAATTTCCGAATTTTGGACTGTCTTCATCTTTTCAACCGATTTTCTTGCCGCTTCTTCGCTATATCCAGGGGCCCTCTTTCTTATCTTTTCCAGTATTTCTTGGATTTTCCTATCAAGAACTCTAATATCTTCCTCAGTTTGATCCCAAGCAGTAATGGACAACCTATAGGAGGACCACACCTCTTCAGGAAACCTGATCCAGATTTCCTGTTTGGTTCCATAATCGGCTACTGATACAGGTAATTTTAGTGGTCCTATGTGCAGTATTCCAATCTCATGATGATCGCCAAATACCCGTTTGAAGAAACCACTCATGGCGTCATTCGACAAAGACAAGGTTACGGCGAGGATAATGCCTAACGGAATTAAAATAAATTTTGTCTTCAATTTTCTCCTCCTTCCGTCTGCAACACCTGAAGGCAGGAGTTTGTAAGAACCACCGAAGGCAAACGTCTACCTACGATAGCACCCCCGATAAATTTTGAAATTCCAATATTTTAAACTATTTATCTAGCTTTCTTTTCATAAAGCAGAAATCTGGATGACCTGATCTTATCTTAACCTACAAGATTGGTCAAGATATCGCGAAGAGATGAGTTAATTGTAACATATACCAACTTTTCTTTTTGTCAAGTAAGATA
>Ga0209977_10000374_pt1 | contig 17458 bp, 16 predicted proteins | sample SumtaG_2_FD_183113 | JGI IMG/M metagenome (GOLD analysis project Ga0209977, IMG submission 183113) | Deep subsurface microbial communities from Indian Ocean to uncover new lineages of life (NeLLi) - Sumatra_00607 metaG (SPAdes) (version 2) | ecosystem: Environmental > Aquatic > Marine > Oceanic...
AATCGTAATATAAATTTATAAATCCGGATCCCCACTTCTCTAAAAACCCGTACCATACGGGAACATCCTGACGCAGCATATGCGGAGGCGGTCCGCGCCAGTCTAATTTGTATGGTCGTCCGAGGTCTGTCGGCACGTGGGAAGCTCCTTTTTTAACCAGGTTAAATCAGTTTCGATTTTGGTTAATCGCTTATCAAGCAATAAATAGAGAACTAAAAGGCCGACAACGTACGGACCGGACTCGAAAAGCAAAGGTAAAAATTCCATGATATGGAAAATATCCTATATGGGGGTTGTTGTGTAATAGTCAAGATAAATAGCAAGCACGTTATCACAAGGATCGAAAATTAAACATAGAATTCAATGTTGGTTACATAAACATCATTTTCCAGGGGGTTAATTGTAATACTGAAAGTCCTTATGTCTGAATCTACTGCTGCTAAATCGATTTCGGCACCTGATGCGAGGGTTGTATCGGGATCCAAATAGTATGCGGCAGAGAGTGCTGTAAGTGTGAATTTACAATCGCTCTGTCCTGAATAAGTGACCCTCATTTTAGTTGGCCTGAAACCCTCTTGCCATGTAGCAGAACTATTTATTCTAATGTCAGCACTTGGTCCTCCAGACGCATCCTTGACCCACGCAGACCCATCCCAGGTAAAATGCCAATATATCTGTTCCCAATCGCTATCGTCATGATGTTGAACCCACGGAGGTATAACAGGCTGGACAGAAGGAAGTTGAATTGATGGTCCAGAAAGCCAAGGAGGGGACGGGCCGACATAAAGAGGAGGTACAGGAGGTGTGTATGTAGGCGGTTCTGGAATTATATCAGGAGGCAATTCAGCGACGAGATCATCAACAGGCTCGGGGAGAGCATCAACGGCCGCTATTACATCGTCAAAAGCATCAATTATTTCATTGGGCGTGAAGTCGTCGAGATTTTCAACGATGGGCGCCATGACGGCGACCGAACTTTCGGCGGTATCGATAGCATTTTCAAGGGAGGAAACCGACTCTACCTGCAGATCAGAAAGAACAAGCTGATCAAGGGAATTAATCAGCTCCTTAGAATAAGAAACAATATCATCGGTAACATGAGAAAGGACTTCAAGAGCGGGCGCAGCCCACTTTTCCGGAGTTTCGGCAGAAGGCCCAACCAAAAGACGACGGAGCAGGCCGGGCAGCTTCCTGGAAAGCGGATAAGGCATAAAGAAAGTCAGAAGTTTAAAGGCAAATTCTGTTTTAGTCATAATTATTATCCAAGAGCAGCTTTTAAAAGATCATCAAAAGAAAGAGGTTGCATAACCTTTTTAGAGAGAACTCCAATATTAACAGTCAACAAAAAGGGGTCTGTGGCGTGCTCGTTCCAGGAATGTATAACAAGCTGGGAATTACCTGCAGGTAATTCGAAAAATTCCCTGGTGGAAATTATAGTATTATCCGCCCGGATAGCTCCAAGCCTGTTTGTTGGTATAAGCTGTAACGAGCCATGAAAAATACGGACATAAATATCTTTAGTGGAGTTATCAGGAAAGATAAGATCAACCTGGTGAATAACACCTGCGGAAAGATCGAGGTAGTCTTTTTTCGGGGCATCCTCGTCATAAGTAGCGGCTACTGTAATATTATATGAATAGAACATAAAAACCTCCAATCTGGTGAAAACAAGATCTTGTGGTCGGGGATCCGGGATCCAGCTGCACAGAACACAAGATGTTGTAGTTTGGCTAAAGAAAATTTATTAACCAGGTTAAAAAAACAATATCAGTAAATGAAGCAAAATTGTCAATAAAGTTATTTACAAGTGCCACCAGAAAGAATCAAGAAACTTGCCATCATAGCCGGTACCTAAAAATATTTTATTGTTAAGAAATGCAGTAACGGCATAAGATCTTGCCCGTCCCCCGATATCTGCTATCTGTGTCCAGGAATCGCCGGTAGGGTCGTATTCCCAGCAATCATCCATATATCCGGGACCGTATCCGGTAAAAACATAAAGTTTACCGTTTAGAGGAGCTGCTAAAGCAGAGTGCCTTTTCGCTCCCGGAAAGTCTGTTTTCTCGATCCAGGAATCGCCGAGAGGGTCGTACTCGTCAAAATCTTTTAAATATAACCCGCTAAAGCCGGCAATCAAATAAATTTTTCCTCCGGCAGCCGCAGCGGCGGCATAACGCCTTGTTGGCATGGGAGCGTGTGTTTTTGTTATCCAGGAATTACCGACAGGGTCGTATTCATGCCAATCATAATAATATCCAATACCGTACCCGGTTCCGACATAAATTTTATCATTACACGTTACAGCGACAGCGCCGTACCTAGCCGCCCCCGGAAAGTTTGTTTTCGGTGTCCAGGTGTCATTTGATGGGTCATATTCCCACCAGTCTAAATTAAAAGCGGGGGCACGGCCAAGGCCGAAATAAACCTTGTCATTAACAGCTGCAGCGACAGAGGCGAACCTTCCCGTTCCTGGAAAGTCTGTTCTCTGAGTCCAGGTATCCATCGATGGATCATATTCCCACCAGTCTTTATAATAAACACCGCTGTATCCGGTACCTAAATAAATTTTTCCGGCTGCAGCTGCAGCAACGGCATAATATCTTGCGGCTCCCTCAAAATAGGCTCGTTTAAGCGGAGGGATTGAAATAGGGATTCCCTCGAGAGAAGTAAAAGCCGCATTAAGTTCGGCCCTGTTTGCTCGATCGATACATTGACCTGGAGGTGAAACAAGCTCCAGCCGATCACACAAAAGGGATTTAGAAGCGCGATCGATACAAAGCCCAGGGGGAGAGAGCAGCTCTAGATCATCGCAAAGCTCATCTTTAGTTTTCGGCGGATAATCCAAATAATCAGCAGTTTCAACCATAAATTATAAATTCCTTTTACCTCGTTTAACATACCCGGGCGTAGAGTTAAAAAGAGATCTGACGGTGTTTTTAATAAATCTCAGCTTTTTAGATGGAATCAAAAAGAATACGACAGTACAGGCATGGGGTAGAGAAGTCGAGTCGTTCCAGGTCACGCAATCGATTATGTAAGGGGGTTGGTAAAAGTCAATATCAAGGTGCAGCTGAACAACAGCTCCGTTCAATCTGTAATTTTGCCCTGTGTTGTAGGGCAGAATTTGATGGCCGGCTATCTCTGCAATAAAGTGAAGCAGGCCATCAGGACCCCTGGGAAAATAGAGAAAGCCGCCAGAAAGACGACCGGCCGTTAAGGTGATGGGGGTCTTAAGGGGGTCGGACTCTTTTTGACCCGGCGGCGTTGAAATGTATTGGAGAAAATCCATTCATCGTAAATAAAGATTAGATAAATTTACCAAAACAAAGTAAGAATAAAAAATAGCCCCGGGCAATTAAGCGGCGTATTTTCTAAGCTGCTGCAAATATACCTGGACGGTATCGGATGAGCTCCGACCGGCCTTTGAAAGAATGTCCAGGCGCAGACTTCCAAGCTTTGTCACATCGTACCAATCTGCCGGATCATCCTGCAGACCAAAAGGAATTTCAATGGCGCCATGAGGACACCAGCCCTCGACCAAAACAGTATAATTACCAGGAGCCTCCGCGGCATGAACAGATCCACGGCCGCCGTCACCTCCGTATGCGGAAAGAATACGATCATTCGCGGAACCTGACCATTTAGTAGCCTGGAGTGTAGGCCAAAAACAGGGGGTGCAATAGAATATATTGTCGTTTCCTCCTCCGGCTGCAATAATTTGTTCCTTAAACGGAGGACCTTGAGTGACAATACTTCTCAATATGTTATGAAAGGAATCGCTGAAAGGAATCTTGCGATCGTTGTCCTCGGAAAGCTTAATTGAGTCTATTAACAATTCGAGACCGACACCATAGGTTTGAGCCGCGATAAAAAGCTTACGGAAGGGGTAATCCGTGGGGAGGTCGATGTACTCATGAGAAGCAGGCCCCATGCCGTAATTAACAATCTCCTTGTGCATAAGGAAACCTTCAGGAGTGACAATTTTTTCGTCGAAAATGTGAGCATTAACCGTCAGGAATCCGGCAACAGAAACAACGCCTCCGGCATTAAGATCGATAGTGATTTTAAGTTGTGGATTGGTGAATTTCCTGGGGTCGAACGCAAACGCCGGGTCGTATAGAAATCGACCGAAATTCATATAAAAAAGCCACCATCCCTCGACTCCGGAGAGATAGTAATTAAGGTTTCCAGGCTCTTTTCCACGATGATAGAAGTCAGCGGCCTGGCATTCCTGGCCGGAAAGGGAGTATAAAACATCGCTCCCATCAACAAGCTCGATCTTTGTAATGCACTTAGCGACGTGCCCATCGGCGTCACCGCTGCCGACGCCGGTACTCTCATAAACGATCTGGAACTGAGTAACGGGGTCGACAAGGTTCAGATCGATAACGATCGTTTTATCGGTGTCGATCGCCTCACGGCCTAAAATAGTTGTGAGTCTGTAATTCATAATAAATTACCTCCTAAAAAATAAGTTGAAAAAGCAGGTGTTTAAGCCCCGAGTTTTTCTTCGATCAAGGCGTCGACAATCTTTTTAACTCTTTCGAGGTTCCTGGGATCCCTGCGAGGGAATCGGGGGCCAAGATCGACACGTTCAATAGCTGCATGAAAGGGTGCAAAACCCTTTTCATAATCAGGACCGGCGATGTAAACGCCTTCTGCAAAGCGGCCAGGTCCTTTTTTGAGGGCCTTGTCTCTCCATTTTGAAGTACCGGCTTTTGAAACACCCTTTGCAAATAGGTCTTTAGCAGCTGCGGCATCGATGCCAGCTTTCCAATTTTCTTTGGCAGCAAGGGTTTCGTCTGCCCAGTCCCTTTTCGGGTTCTGGATCCCAAGTTTATAATCGGACGTTCGGCCAGGTGTTACACGAGTCCATTTATCAGCTATAGCCGATAAAGCTTTAATTTCTGCCATTTTGTAGCCTCCCCGTTATAAGTTAGTAATAGGCATAGCAATATTATTTTTAAAAGCAAAAGTGGATACTTTCTATCCACCTAAAAAAGGTAATGATTTCAAGCTACCTGGATACTTTGTATCCACCTTGGATAATTTCTACACACTTGACAAAGAGATGTCAAGAAAATAAAATTGGAAGTTAACTTTTAACGACCAGAAAGGGGGCCGACATGAAAAGCGTTATGGAAAAAGCAGGTATAATATTGCCACTATTACACGGACTTGGAATGAGTTTTAAAAAAGATTACTCCTACCCATCACAAAAAAAGATCCTGGACATGATCTCTGAACGAACTGGGATAACACGCTGCAGGAGAGCATTGTGTTATTGGATGAAGGCGATCGAAGACGAAGGGTTAGTGAAAAGAACAAAGAGACACCACCACAACGGGACCTTAGGTATGGTGCTCAGTTCGACACTGTACAAGATATCACCACGGGGCTATGTGTTTTTATGGATGCTGGGAGTTAATATAAAGAAAGATCTCGAAAAAAGTGAAAGCAAGATGATAGGGGCTTTTCTAAAACTGATGAAGGGAACTAAAAAATTTATTAGAATTACTGTTAACGGAAACGGCGGCCGGCGGCCTGAAAAAACAGGGAAATTGATTCTTGAAGGATAGATAAGCCCGTGTGCAATTTTCTTACACACGGGCGCTCAACGGTGAGTTTCCCGGGCGGAGTCAATTTTCTTGCATTCCTCCTCGAAAGCATTTAGTTCGGCCTCAATAGCATCGCCAAACATTACGGCTAATTCCTCTAAAATAGAAATAGCATAAAAACTAAAACCATCAGGACTCCTTTTCTTAACCTCCTTCATAATCAGTTCAAACATTTTATCGAGAAAATGGCAATCAACCACGCCGTCAGCTGTTTTTGTTTCGATACCGTCCTTCCATGGAGTGGATTTCATAAAATTACCTCCTCAAAAAGAGTAAATTGACCCTGTTTAACTTCGATCTTATCATCAGAAATCAAAGTTTGCAAAAGCTCGCTATGTCGGGAAGTTTGCAGAATTGCGGCATTTATACCCTTCCCGTGGTTATCACCACCACAGACACAATGACACTTTTTACCTTTAGCGTTATAACACCTGGCGTCACACCTGCCGGTGATCACGCCGTCTTTATTTTTTCGAATAATAATCGTTGTCATTCATGGTCCTCATGGATCCGGTTACATTCCTCTAAACACTCCCTGTAAAACTGGGCCAAGCAGGCGAGAGATGAACAAAGATCAAAGTCAGGATCCTTTTCATTAAGCAGGGCCACGCAGGCTTTGTGTAATCTACTCCGGAGAGTAACTAAAAAGCCTTGATGTTCTACAGATTTCCATATAAGGCGAGCATATAAAAGAGCTTCCTCTGTATTCTTAAGAACCGGATCTCCAAAGAGACCGATCGGCCAATTATCTAATTTTGTTGATTTACTCACCATTTATTTTTACTCCACGAAGTTAAACTACTGTTTTTTATGTAATTGTAAGTTCACAACTATCAACATGACAAGATTCTTGTAACTTCCTAATAATTTCAATTGCTTTTTCAACATCAGCCAACTGTTTATAAGTCATATCATATTCAGGCTCACCACGAAGTTTAATTGTTACAATATCGTTTTTTATAGTAATTTTCATAATTTCACCTTACTCCAGAATTTGACATATTTGATAAATATGACAATTATTAGCTGTAAGTCAAGATGTTTTTTCAATAATATTCATTATGTTTTCTCTGCAACATATAAAAATTTTAAACTATTTGCATAAAAAACTGAAATTATTACTAAATATACACGAAAAACAGCACCATTTTGCCACTTTGGCACAGGTTTTGAAATTCTCTTTATTAATGATCGTTTTGGTGGTTCCCTGGGTAACCGGGTGGTCAAAAACAAGCAAAATGCGGTAAGAAATGAATAGGTATAGCCCTATTCCTTACCATTTTCTTATTATAATAATATACCTATTATAATATAGTGCAAGAAATTGCACACGGACAGATTTAAAGGATTTACAAAGGACGGCAGTGAAAAAGGCGAAGGCAAACGGAAGCATAAATGCCCGTGATGACGGTGATTTCACTAGTTATGAACAATAGAAATCACGGTCATCACGGGAGCATGAAATATAAGAGCTTTTTAGGTGCCTTTTTGGGCGTTTTAAAACACCATGGCGCCACCATCACGAATGATGATGATTTCTCTTGGATCCTCCGGGAGGAATCATGATTATTTGTGAGGCTCGGAAAAAAGTTGTTGACGAAATCGATAGGTTTGATAGAAAGTGCAAACATGAAAGAGAAAAAGAAGATGAGCAGATTTCACCTGGTAAAAGTTAGCCACTCGAAATCGAGTCACAAAATAAACATACCGATTGACCTGGCTAGATTAACGCAGATAGATGATGCAGAAATGGTGATAATTGTTAGAGTGGGTAACAAAAAACTGGAGGTAAAGAAGTATGACGGCTCGAAAGACCTTAAAGAGTACCTTTAGAAATATAAAGCTTGATCAAATTGACAGGCCAAAAGAGATTGCACGGCTGGAAATAAACGAAAGCGAGTTAAAAGAGCTTGCGGACTCTATCCAGGAAAGGGGGTTGATGCAGCCGATAGGCGTAACGCCCAGGGCTGGAAGATTTATGATTGTGTACGGCGATAGAAGATATCTGGCCCACCAGATTTTAAAGAAAAAAGATATAATTTGCAGGGTAGAAGAAATAAAAGATGATCAGGTTATACTTGATCGAGCAATGGAGAACATTCAACGAGTAAACCTAACGCCCTTTGAAGAAGGCCATATTTATTCAGGGCTGTATAAGAAAGCAAAAATGAGCCTTGACGAGATCTCCCGGAGGGTTGGAAAGTCTCCGGGGATAATTCAAAGGAGAATGGATATATTGAGGATGCCGGATTCGTTTCAAAAGGCACTACACGAAAAAAAGATAAGCATTACAGTTGCCGAAGAATTGTGGAGCTGCCCTGATGAATCAAGGAGAGAATACTTTCTCGAAATGGCGGCAGAACATGGTATAACAAGAGACGTAGCAAGGGACTGGGTTCAAGAATTCAAGAAGGAAAAGAGAACGAAGGAGGCCACTAGCGTAGAGGGCGGGGGCATTGCATCCGTATATGAAGAACTGCCAATTTATAGGGGTTGTGATATATGCAAAGGTCCTGTAGAATATAAAGATTTACAAGAGTTAAGAATATGTGTAGGATGTCACAAATCAATTATTGAAGCGTTAAAATAAGAATATAAAAGTTTCAGGGGGGTGGCGAAAATAGGCGAGGTGGCCTCCTTGTTTGGTTAACGCATACCCCCCTGAATTAAAGGAGGTGATTAAAACATGGCGGAACCTAGCGTTATAATGGAGGTCGAAAGAGTAATGAACTTAGTTTCTGGCTTTGGCTGGGTGAAAGTCAAAGAAGAAATTATTGTGAATGAAATTCATATAACAATCAAAAAGGAGAGCAAAGCAGCTGAGGAGATAGGTGAGCCCATAGGGCCGACCTAAAGAGGAAAGAACACACACCGGCGTGAATAAATGCCGGTGTAGAAGTAAGAAGCAAAAAGAAAATGCCAACGAGCAAAAAAGAAAAAGAGAAAGAATTAAAATTGTGCGGATGCCGTTAAAAAGGAAAGTGCTGAAACGGGCAAGAAGAGATACTACATTTGTGGTCGGGGCTCCGAGCGATTTACGTCGATAGACGTAAAGTAGTGGCCAAGTACACAGGCAAAGCCTGGGGTACGCAGGACACAAGCTCGGAGCCCCGACCACAAATGTAGTATCTCTGGGAGCTAATTAATGGCTAAAAAATAACTTGTCTAAGAGTTCCTTAAAAAAAAAATTATCGAATTTCTAGGTAAATTCTCCATAAGTTGCCCCAATATGGCCGAACTCCACATAACGAGCCCAGTCCACGGGACCGAGGATTTCCATCAAGCGGCGGGTATTATACAAGCCTTCACACTCACGTAAACGAATATAACAAAATGGAACAACATTATCCTTTAAATATTCGAAATCAGGGTAAAAGTCATCCCGGGCAAGATCATTAACATGATTAATGAACATTTTTACCTTGTAATATGCCGTGCCAGACTCAAAATACCATCCAGCCTCAATGATTTTAAGACAAGCTTTCAGAACAGCACCCGGCTCGGTCTGGACCTGATCAGCTCCTTCCCAGAGGGCAAGTGAATTTTCAGCGAAATTATTAGCCGCCTGCATCCCTAGAACTCCCATATCAGTATTTCTGTTTCTCCATGCGTAATTAAATAATCCGGTCTTACCACGCTCAACGCCTATATCCATCAACGAATTGACCGACCCGTCTGTACCTTCCGCACCCGGGAAACCAATAAATTTATCCGGGTCGATTTTCTCCTCGGCAAAAAGCAGTTTGGTTAGCGGGTCTGTAACTCTACGCGGCGCCGGTATAATATTTTCAAGACCGTCAATATTATCAAGCGGATGATATTCTTCGAATATTGGATATAACACCTGGGTTGACATTTCAGCGACCAGGTAAAGCTTTGTATGATCTTCCTCCGAAAGTTCATCGTCGCCGAAAGATAACGCGTCGGCAACCGTTATAGATGTCATTGCGACACGCTCGAAATAGGAAAAATCAGGAATCGGCCATTTCACGGTTACCTTTTTACCCGTAAGGACACGATAAGGCCCGGTAAAAGCCTCAAGAAACGCACCGACAAGAGGGCCAAGAGAAAGGCCAACACCGAACATACTATTAGTTGTCTGTAAAAGCTCGATCCACTCACCTTTAGAGGGCTTTAACTTCTTTAGACGCGTTGAACGTGCAACCTTAGCTTCCTTTGAAAATGGGTTCATATCATAACCTTTGGCAAGGTAAGATTTACGGGATAATCGATCTAAAGGAGAACGTGCTATGGTCATGGCAATATTAACGACGTCGGCAATGGTTAAAGCCCAGCCTGCAGGGCCCATTAAAAGTTTACCAACGGCCTTTGGGAGCAAGCGGGCAGCCGTGCGGGCAACAACAGACAATGTACCGGCGGCGTCGTTAATATCATCAAGGAATGTCATTGTACTTCCGATGTTATCAAGCCACCTCGGATTAGGTGAAGACATCATCCGGAGAAAAGCCGTCTTCTTCCTTTTCATAGTTCTGGCGATTTGATCGTACTTATCGAAGCCAAGAGCAGTAATATCTTTTTTTCTGTAGAGCTCGACTTCTTCCTCCGTAGGCTGATAATCAAGACCGATCTTAAAAATATCGCTAAAGCCTGGGATATACATCGTGTAGCCGTATTCGGCGGTGTACTCGGCCTTCTTACGGTAGAATTCATCGGATGTAAACCGGAGTTTACTGACTGGAAATTCAAATGCCATGATATTAGAGTTTTTTGTCCTTCTGGCCAGAAGAAAACTAGCAGAGACGAACGGAGAAGGACGATCTAGAGTTAATCAAGGGTATGGTATGGGGTCAATAATGTAAATCTGTATCCCGTACATACTCGCAGCGTCAAACAGATCTGGATTATGACTAGAAGACACTAAAACCAGCTTTTCTACTTTCATGATTTTAGGATCTCTCAACCAAAGAGCGCGATATGCCATCAGCTGACCAATTATTCTAAGACCGGGATCCGGAGCGACCTCAATAATCCACATTTCGTTATCGAGCTCCGCGATCGCGTCGGCTCGTTTTGAGTTTAAAGCCCTCCACATTTTTGAAAGAGGGTCTTTTAACTGCTCGGGGGACATGACAGGACCGCCAAGCAGGCAATCGTAATATAAATTTATAAATCCGGATCCCCACTTTTCTAAAAATGCGTACCATACGGGAACATCTTGTTTAAGCATATGCGGAGGCGGTCCGCGCCAGTCTAATTTGTATGGTCGTCCGAGGTCTGTTGGCATAAAGGGAGCTCCTTTTTTAACCAGGTTAAATCAGTTTCGATTTTGGTTAATCGCTTATCAAGCAATAAATAGAGAACTAAAAGGCCGACAACGTACGGACCGGACTCGAAAAGCAAAGGTAAAAATTCCATCGATGCAAAGGATCCTTAAGAAGGGGTTGTTGTGTAATAGTCAAGATAAATAGCAAGCACGTTATCACAAGGATCGAAAATTAAACATAGAATTCAATGTTGGTTACATAAACATCATTTTCCAGGGGGTCAATTGTAATACTGAAAAACTTTATGTCTGAAGCTACTGCTGCTAAATTGATTTCGGCACCTGATGCGAGGGTTGTATCGGGATCCAAATAGTATGCGCTAGAGACTGCTGTAAGTGTGAATTTACAATCGCTCTGTCCTGAATAAGTGACCCTCATTTTAGTTGGCCTGAAACCCTCTTGCCATGTAGCAGAACTATTTATTCTAATGTCAGCACTTGGTCCTCCAGACGCATCCTTGACCCACGCAGACCCATCCCAGGTAAAATGCCAATATATCTGTTCCCAATCGCTATCGTCATGATGTTGAACCCACGGAGGTATAACAGGCTGGACAGAAGGAAGTTGAATTGATGGTCCAGAAAGCCAAGGAGGGGACGGGCCGACATAAAGAGGAGGTACAGGAGGTGTGTATGTAGGCGGTTCTGGAATTATATCAGGAGGCAATTCAGCGACGAGATCATCAACAGGCTCGGGGAGAGCATCAACGGCCGCTATTACATCGTCAAAAGCATCAATTATTTCATTGGGCGTGAAGTCGTCGAGATTTTCAACGATGGGCGCCATGACGGCGACCGAACTTTCGGCGGTATCGATAGCATTTTCAAGGGAGGAAACCGACTCTACCTGCAGATCAGAAAGAACAAGCTGATCAAGGGAATTAATCAGCTCCTTAGAATAAGAAACAATATCATCGGTAACATGAGAAAGGACTTCAAGAGCGGGCGCAGCCCACTTTTCCGGAGTTTCGGCAGAAGGCCCAACCAAAAGACGACGGAGCAGGCCGGGCAGCTTCCTGGAAAGCGGATAAGGCATAAAGAAAGTCAGAAGTTTAAAGGCAAATTCTGTTTTAGTCATAATTATTATCCAAGAGCAGCTTTTAAAAGATCATCAAAAGAAAGAGGTTGCATAACCTTTTTAGAGAGAACTCCAATATTAACAGTCAACAAAAAGGGGTCTGTGGCGTGCTCGTTCCAGGAATGTATAACAAGCTGGGAATTACCTGCAGGTAATTCGAAAAATTCCCTGGTGGAAATTATAGTATTATCCGCCCGGATAGCTCCAAGCCTGTTTGTTGGTATAAGCTGTAACGAGCCATGAAAAATACGGACATAAATATCTTTAGTGGAGTTATCAGGAAAGATAAGATCAACCTGGTGAATAACACCTGCGGAAAGATCGAGGTAGTCTTTTTTCGGGGCATCCTCGTCATAAGTAGCGGCTACTGTAATATTATATGAATAGAACATAAAAACCTCCAATCTGGTGAAAACAAGATCTTGTGGTCGGGGATCCGGGATCCAGCTGCACAGAACACAAGATGTTGTAGTTTGGCTAAAGAAAATTTATTAACCAGGTTAAAAAAACAATATCAGTAAATGAAGCAAAATTGTCAATAAAGTTATTTACAAGTGCCACCAGAAAGAATCAAGAAACTTGCCATCATAGCCGGTACCTAAAAATATTTTATTGTTAAGAAATGCAGTAACGGCATAAGATCTTGCCCGTCCCCCGATATCTGCTATCTGTGTCCAGGAATCGCCGGTAGGGTCGTATTCCCAGCAATCATCCATATATCCGGGACCGTATCCGGTAAAAACATAAAGTTTACCGTTTAGAGGAGCTGCTAAAGCAGAGTGCCTTTTCGCTCCCGGAAAGTCTGTTTTCTCGATCCAGGAATCGCCGAGAGGGTCGTACTCGTCAAAATCTTTTAAATATAACCCGCTAAAGCCGGCAATCAAATAAATTTTTCCTCCGGCAGCCGCAGCGGCGGCATAACGCCTTGTTGGCATGGGAGCGTGTGTTTTTGTTATCCAGGAATTACCGACAGGGTCGTATTCATGCCAATCATAATAATATCCAATACCGTACCCGGTTCCGACATAAATTTTATCATTACACGTTACAGCGACAGCGCCGTACCTAGCCGCCCCCGGAAAGTTTGTTTTCGGTGTCCAGGTGTCATTTGATGGGTCATATTCCCACCAGTCTAAATTAAAAGCGGGGGCACGGCCAAGGCCGAAATAAACCTTGTCATTAACAGCTGCAGCGACAGAGGCGAACCTTCCCGTTCCTGGAAAGTCTGTTCTCTGAGTCCAGGTATCCATCGATGGATCATATTCCCACCAGTCTTTATAATAAACACCGCTGTATCCGGTACCTAAATAAATTTTTCCGGCTGCAGCTGCAGCAACGGCATAATATCTTGCGGCTCCCTCAAAATAGGCTCGTTTAAGCGGAGGGATTGAAATAGGGATTCCCTCGAGAGAAGTAAAAGCCGCATTAAGTTCGGCCCTGTTTGCTCGATCGATACATTGACCTGGAGGTGAAACAAGCTCCAGCCGATCACACAAAAGGGATTTAGAAGCGCGATCGATACAAAGCCCAGGGGGAGAGAGCAGCTCTAGATCATCGCAAAGCTCATCTTTAGTTTTCGGCGGATAATCCAAATAATCAGCAGTTTCAACCATAAATTATAAATTCCTTTTACCTCGTTTAACATACCCGGGCGTAGAGTTAAAAAGAGATCTGACGGTGTTTTTAATAAATCTCAGCTTTTTAGATGGAATCAAAAAGAATACGACAGTACAGGCATGGGGTAGAGAAGTCGAGTCGTTCCAGGTCACGCAATCGATTATGTAAGGGGGTTGGTAAAAGTCAATATCAAGGTGCAGCTGAACAACAGCTCCGTTCAATCTGTAATTTTGCCCTGTGTTGTAGGGCAGAATTTGATGGCCGGCTATCTCTGCAATAAAGTGAAGCAGGCCATCAGGACCCCTGGGAAAATAGAGAAAGCCGCCAGAAAGACGACCGGCCGTTAAGGTGATGGGGGTCTTAAGGGGGTCGGACTCTTTTTGACCCGGCGGCGTTGAAATGTATTGGAGAAAATCCATTCATCGTAAATAAAGATTAGATAAATTTACCAAAACAAAGTAAGAATAAAAAATAGCCCCGGGCAATTAAGCGGCGTATTTTCTAAGCTGCTGCAAATATACCTGGACGGTATCGGATGAGCTCCGACCGGCCTTTGAAAGAATGTCCAGGCGCAGACTTCCAAGCTTTGTCACATCGTACCAATCTGCCGGATCATCCTGCAGACCAAAAGGAATTTCAATGGCGCCATGAGGACACCAGCCCTCGACCAAAACAGTATAATTACCAGGAGCCTCCGCGGCATGAACAGATCCACGGCCGCCGTCACCTCCGTATGCGGAAAGAATACGATCATTCGCGGAACCTGACCATTTAGTAGCCTGGAGTGTAGGCCAAAAACAGGGGGTGCAATAGAATATATTGTCGTTTCCTCCTCCGGCTGCAATAATTTGTTCCTTAAACGGAGGACCTTGAGTGACAATACTTCTCAATATGTTATGAAAGGAATCGCTGAAAGGAATCTTGCGATCGTTGTCCTCGGAAAGCTTAATTGAGTCTATTAACAATTCGAGACCGACACCATAGGTTTGAGCCGCGATAAAAAGCTTACGGAAGGGGTAATCCGTGGGGAGGTCGATGTACTCATGAGAAGCAGGCCCCATGCCGTAATTAACAATCTCCTTGTGCATAAGGAAACCTTCAGGAGTGACAATTTTTTCGTCGAAAATGTGAGCATTAACCGTCAGGAATCCGGCAACAGAAACAACGCCTCCGGCATTAAGATCGATAGTGATTTTAAGTTGTGGATTGGTGAATTTCCTGGGGTCGAACGCAAACGCCGGGTCGTATAGAAATCGACCGAAATTCATATAAAAAAGCCACCATCCCTCGACTCCGGAGAGATAGTAATTAAGGTTTCCAGGCTCTTTTCCACGATGATAGAAGTCAGCGGCCTGGCATTCCTGGCCGGAAAGGGAGTATAAAACATCGCTCCCATCAACAAGCTCGATCTTTGTAATGCACTTAGCGACGTGCCCATCGGCGTCACCGCTGCCGACGCCGGTACTCTCATAAACGATCTGGAACTGAGTAACGGGGTCGACAAGGTTCAGATCGATAACGATCGTTTTATCGGTGTCGATCGCCTCACGGCCTAAAATAGTTGTGAGTCTGTAATTCATAATAAATTACCTCCTAAAAAATAAGTTGAAAAAGCAGGTGTTTAAGCCCCGAGTTTTTCTTCGATCAAGGCGTCGACAATCTTTTTAACTCTTTCGAGGTTCCTGGGATCCCTGCGAGGGAATCGGGGGCCAAGATCGACACGTTCAATAGCTGCATGAAAGGGTGCAAAACCCTTTTCATAATCAGGACCGGCGATGTAAACGCCTTCTGCAAAGCGGCCAGGTCCTTTTTTGAGGGCCTTGTCTCTCCATTTTGAAGTACCGGCTTTTGAAACACCCTTTGCAAATAGGTCTTTAGCAGCTGCGGCATCGATGCCAGCTTTCCAATTTTCTTTGGCAGCAAGGGTTTCGTCTGCCCAGTCCCTTTTCGGGTTCTGGATCCCAAGTTTATAATCGGACGTTCGGCCAGGTGTTACACGAGTCCATTTATCAGCTATAGCCGATAAAGCTTTAATTTCTGCCATTTTGTAGCCTCCCCGTTATAAGTTAGTAATAGGCATAGCAATATTATTTTTAAAAGCAAAAGTGGATACTTTCTATCCACCTAAAAAAGGTAATGATTTCAAGCTACCTGGATACTTTGTATCCACCTTGGATAATTTCTACACACTTGACAAAGAGATGTCAAGAAAATAAAATTGGAAGTTAACTTTTAACGACCAGAAAGGGGGCCGACATGAAAAGCGTTATGGAAAAAGCAGGTATAATATTGCCACTATTACACGGACTTGGAATGAGTTTTAAAAAAGATTACTCCTACCCATCACAAAAAAAGATCCTGGACATGATCTCTGAACGAACTGGGATAACACGCTGCAGGAGAGCATTGTGTTATTGGATGAAGGCGATCGAAGACGAAGGGTTAGTGAAAAGAACAAAGAGACACCACCACAACGGGACCTTAGGTATGGTGCTCAGTTCGACACTGTACAAGATATCACCACGGGGCTATGTGTTTTTATGGATGCTGGGAGTTAATATAAAGAAAGATCTCGAAAAAAGTGAAAGCAAGATGATAGGGGCTTTTCTAAAACTGATGAAGGGAACTAAAAAATTTATTAGAATTACTGTTAACGGAAACGGCGGCCGGCGGCCTGAAAAAACAGGGAAATTGATTCTTGAAGGATAGATAAGCCCGTGTGCAATTTTCTTACACACGGGCGCTCAACGGTGAGTTTCCCGGGCGGAGTCAATTTTCTTGCATTCCTCCTCGAAAGCATTTAGTTCGGCCTCAATAGCATCGCCAAACATTACGGCTAATTCCTCTAAAATAGAAATAGCATAAAAACTAAAACCATCAGGACTCCTTTTCTTAACCTCCTTCATAATCAGTTCAAACATTTTATCGAGAAAATGGCAATCAACCACGCCGTCAGCTGTTTTTGTTTCGATACCGTCCTTCCATGGAGTGGATTTCATAAAATTACCTCCTCAAAAAGAGTAAATTGACCCTGTTTAACTTCGATCTTATCATCAGAAATCAAAGTTTGCAAAAGCTCGCTATGTCGGGAAGTTTGCAGAATTGCGGCATTTATACCCTTCCCGTGGTTATCACCACCACAGACACAATGACACTTTTTACCTTTAGCGTTATAACACCTGGCGTCACACCTGCCGGTGATCACGCCGTCTTTATTTTTTCGAATAATAATCGTTGTCATTCATGGTCCTCATGGATCCGGTTACATTCCTCTAAACACTCCCTGTAAAACTGGGCCAAGCAGGCGAGAGATGAACAAAGATCAAAGTCAGGATCCTTTTCATTAAGCAGGGCCACGCAGGCTTTGTGTAATCTACTCCGGAGAGTAACTAAAAAGCCTTGATGTTCTACAGATTTCCATATAAGGCGAGCATATAAAAGAGCTTCCTCTGTATTCTTAAGAACCGGATCTCCAAAGAGACCGATCGGCCAATTATCTAATTTTGTTGATTTACTCACCATTTATTTTTACTCCACGAAGTTAAACTACTGTTTTTTATGTAATTGTAAGTTCACAACTATCAACATGACAAGATTCTTGTAACTTCCTAATAATTTCAATTGCTTTTTCAACATCAGCCAACTGTTTATAAGTCATATCATATTCAGGCTCACCACGAAGTTTAATTGTTACAATATCGTTTTTTATAGTAATTTTCATAATTTCACCTTACTCCAGAATTTGACATATTTGATAAATATGACAATTATTAGCTGTAAGTCAAGATGTTTTTTCAATAATATTCATTATGTTTTCTCTGCAACATATAAAAATTTTAAACTATTTGCATAAAAAACTGA
>Ga0209977_10000376_pt1 | contig 17396 bp, 14 predicted proteins | sample SumtaG_2_FD_183113 | JGI IMG/M metagenome (GOLD analysis project Ga0209977, IMG submission 183113) | Deep subsurface microbial communities from Indian Ocean to uncover new lineages of life (NeLLi) - Sumatra_00607 metaG (SPAdes) (version 2) | ecosystem: Environmental > Aquatic > Marine > Oceanic...
TAGCTCTACTTCCTGTACCCATGGCGCAAGCCAATATCCCCGGCTGTCCGGCTGTCTCTCCCATCCCTGCACTTCGAGCATAACTTCCGTATTGGTCACAAGCTCATCAAGCAGGGCCTGCCCTGCGGTCGCCTGCGCTTTAGTTACCGGGCCACGCCTGCCCCTGACATACCAACGGACTTCCATTCGGTAGGGCTTCAGTTTGAATACTTCCATCCGGCGCATGGCCACGAGTGCAACGACCATCTCTTCATCGATGGTTATGTTCCGCTGTGAGATGAAATCTCTCTGGCCTTCTTCCGCAAAGTCCGGGACGCCCAAGCCGCCAAGATGCGTACCAGCCGCACGCGGGAGCGAGCCGCCTGTCTGTCTCTGACGGCCTCGATGACCACGGAAACCACTGCCCGGTCCCCCGCGTTCGATGACGTTTTTCATTGCTTCCTCCCGAACAGGTTCCGCTCGACAGTAGCCATCAGCCGCTCAATCGTCCCCATGGCCTTCTGGATTTCGGCCTCAACTTCGTCGTCAGCCTCGCCGTCCAGAATTTTGCGACCTTCAGCACGAAATTCATCGAGAGTCTTTGGCGGCTCTTCTTCCTCTTCTTCTGGCTCTTCAGGCCGTGTCGCAAATCGTTCATCACTGACACCCGATGGTTTTGCAATGACGCCATCGGCAGGTCCAGCCGTGAGTCCTCCCTCGGCCTCTCGCACTTCCTGAATCCAGTTGGGAGCCTCTTCATCGATTTTGATGACAAACCTGCCACCGTCCCCATCCTGCTGGACATTTTCATCGACATTTTCAGCACTTTCAGCACTTTGCGCATCTGAAATCGGCACTTTTTCGGCACTTTCAGGCTGTTCCCCCTGTGTAATCGGCAGTTTTTCGGCACTTTCCGCACTTTCGTCATCTTCGCGGACAAATTGCCGGATAACCTGCACTCGCCTGAGCGAACCTCTGAGAAGAAAATCGTCGTCGGCCATCACTCTATCTCCGTTCCGTACCCATATTCCTCAAAGTCCCCGGTTTCCGTTTTGGCTTCCTCTTTTTTCGCATCAGAGACTTTCCAAATGTCCGCTGTTTCCGTTATTTTCGAGGCATAGGCTTCAATTGGTTCACTGCCAATAACGAGGTATTCCAATTCGCTGTGACTCCCCGGCCCGGTTTGCCAGTTGGCCAGTATTTTTTCTACAGGTACGTCAGCCGTGAAAAGCGTGCCCTGTCCAGCGGCACTCTCGCCGCCCGGACTGGCGGCAAAACTTGCGGCCACGGCCTTTCCTGCTGACCACGAGGAAACCGACCATTGTTGAAGGTCAACCCAACCACCATCATGACCGCCCAACCGCTCTTCGGGATTGGCCTTCAGACCGCGGTACAGCCTGACGGTATCCCCATCCTCATATCCAGCCGCCTTAAATTCAGCCTGTGTTTTTTCGTACATCGCATCAACAACTGAATAAAGGTCAGTTGCTATATCCTGCACGCGTGCACCCGTAGCAAATTCATTAAATTCAGTTAGCTCCGCCCACTGCTCTTCAACGGGCAATGCAAGAAAATCTTCTCTGGTTTCATACCGTCCACCAACGTCAATTACGGTTTCCTCTCCCCAATTCTCGGATAGGTTATCGAGAAATTCTTCGGGGGTGTCATATTGCTCCCGCGGCCTGCTGGCCGGGACTGGCTCCCCACCAAATCGGTCGGCAACCCCTTCGCTGAATCTGACCGACCATGGATTATTCGTGCCCTCAATCCATCCATCATGGACAGCTTGCAGGTCCTCAAGCACCCGGCTGTCGTGGACGTTCGGCATAAATTCTTCTTCCTCGCCTTCTTCAGTCGGTTCGTATCCCAATTGTTCTCTCCCAAAGGCTCGTGGGTCCCATTTGTCTGCCGTCGCCCACCTACTGTAATTGAAGTTTTCCCACCTATACCGCTCATCCAGCGGCATCTCATCCACGGCCAGCGGTGCATCCCGGTCATCCGGCGTTGGATTGCTGGCCACTTCTTCCTCATAGACTTCATCGAATGCCAGTGTAATGCGGGGCTTCGTTGGCGGGCTGACAAAATCGACTTGCTCAAGGCCCTGCAATTTCTCGGCCACTTCGCCCACCTGCTCCGGGGTCCAATGCGCGTACTTCCCATCCTCGCTCACATCCATCCCCATTTGAGCCGCCAGCACTCCGGCCTCTTCGCCCATTTCCATCCAGACGCCTTTGCCGTTTCGGTTGGCTTCCATCGCCATCGCCACCATAAGCTCTTCGGAGAATCCGGCTTCGACCGTGTACAGGCCGTCAATCTTTAGGTAGTCCTCGGGCTTCATGTCATCGCCATATCCCTCGGGAAATTCGGCACTGTAGTCCAATGCCCCGATACCCATGAGAATGCCGTCCTGCCCTATGGCCAGCCCATGATAGTCGTCGTCCCCACGCTCTTGGGCCTTGCGAACATTATTCTCAATCAGGGCCGCCACTTGATATCCCGGTTGGTCAGACCAACCGATAATAATGTCGTGCATCAGGGGGTTGAATACGGCTGACCCGTAGGATTCGACTCCCGGCCTGTTCGATGGCGGGGACGTTGCGCCTTCAGGTGCACTCCCGCCTAGCTCACCTTCGCGGCCTACATGCTCGTAGAAGCCAGAGCCGGGTCCGCCTCTCATAACGAACATGATGCGCTCGGCCAGTCTATGATAGGAACGGTCCAAACTGCGATTCATCAGCATGGACCGTCTGTTCCCTTCATTAAATTCATCAGTGGCCACCAGACGCTCGAACAGGTCCGGGTTAGGACTCCAGCCCTTTGCCACAGTATTGAGCGATTCGCCAAGGGCCTTCTCGACCGTGGCTTCTACAATGTGGCCAGAGAATCCACGTCTGTCAAAAGTCGTGGCCTGATACTTACCTATACTCTCAGAGTAGGTCGATGGACTGACCACTACTCCCCATGGTTCGCCATCAGCACGCCGCTCACCAATAAAAACATAAACGCCGCCTGTGTCATATTCGGCTTCATACCATTCCTTGGCCAGCGCACCCTTTGCTTCGGTCGAGAACACGCCTAACTCCAGCGACAGGATTTTTTCCATCGGGAGCGGGTTCTTGGTATAGGCAACCCGGCCACTGATGACAGAGCCTTCAGGGAGTCGGCTCGTGAAATCGAGCGGTCTGAAGTGAGAGATGTAAATGTAGTCAAGTCCACTTGAATCTTTGTCGGAGTCCTCCATGGCTTCCATGAACCAATTGGTTACACGGTCGCTAGTCCGGTCGTAATTGAGCGACCATGACACGCGCTCGCGCTTGGCCTTCGGAAGCCGCTCGCCATAGCTGGCCGCCGCCTGCCCGCCGCTACCGTGCACATCCTGACTGGTTCCTGTGCCGCTGTGCGGCCCCGGTCCATAATGGCGTTCGACAATTTCTTCTTCGATGTCATCGACCCGCTGATTGAAGTCGGTCATGAAAGTGTCAGATTCAGGCTCGGCTGGCTCGGCAGGCTCTTCCACGGGTATCTTGAAGATGGCCCCGCCCTGAGGCGTCATCTCTACAGGAATCCGGGTATCTTCATCAATCTGCCGTTCATTGCGTACTGCCATCGCTCGCTTCTGGCCTTCATATATTTTGCGCCTGCGCTCAATTTCCTCTTCTTCGACTTCCTGCCCATCCGGTCCAATATTCGACAGGCCATCCACCATATTCTTGGTCAGCTTCGCCGTCGCCAGTTTTTCAGCAATCCAATCGGCGTCCTCAAGGTCAACTTCGATGACCCTCGTGGCTTCAGCCGCTTGCGGCACATCCTGCCGCTCTACAAGGGCCGTGTAATCGGGTGTCTCGTACCATGCCGCCGTATCCAAATATTCTTTGATTATCTGGCGGGTGTTTCCTGTGGTCATGTACCCCAACTCACTATCGTAATCCGGGCTGAGGTCATGAACCATGGCTTCATGGTCCGTATCGCCATCGTAGACCGTACCCCTGACATCCGGGCCACCAATGACAACAATTTCCCGTTCTTCCCTGCACGGGAATCCCGTCTGCGGATTGACCAGAATATTCTTGACAGGAACGTAAGCCTTGACGACAGCACCCTCTTCCCTGCCAATAAATGCCTTTGTTTCAGGAACGTGCGCCGTCCAGCTTGAAAGGCTGTACATCTCAACATTGGCATCGCCACCTTCACCGGACTCCTCTCCGCTTGGATTCCATTCGCTGGTGATGTGGCCCATTCCCCGATAGAGGGGCACGCGGTCATCCGGGGAGAATCCCCGGTCGGCATACCATTGTTGGGTGTCGTCATACATGCCTTGCAGAACCTTGTCAGCACCCTCTTGAGTCTCCGGGTCATCCAGCATCCGCTCAATCTCTAGCCCGGTCATATCTTCGTATTTCTCGTAGCCAAGTTTGAAGTTTCCATACGGCTGATTAAATTCAGTTATCCCTTCCGATTCCTCAATGTCCGCAGTTTTCTTGATAACTTCATTGCGCTCCCGAGGCGGAGCTTCAGCACCGTGACTTTCACCAAACAGACGCGCCGCCGATTCCATTCCAAGCTGGCCACCCGGCGTATTGGTAGACTGTTGCCAGCCAGCATTAATCAGGTCCGCCATATCGTAGTCGCCACCCATATGGTCAGTTGGCATCCACTGCTTTTCTGTCAATTCGGCGGCCATTGTCTCAATCCACATCTTCGGCTTCGGCCCACCATACCTGAGGGCAGTCGCATTCTCTGGCGTGCCCTCGGTCATGGCCAGTTCTCGCCATGCTTCGCCCACTGCGCGCTTTGCCTCCGGGTGAAGAGTTTTCATACTCTCGTGGTCGCCCATTCCCAAATTCATGTTGATGTACGACATGCGTGATTCGCCATCGTAGTAGGGGTCCAGAGATACAGCCGGGTCCGTAAAAACGCTCATGTGAGTGAGGACCGCCCGTGCTTGGTCAACAGCATAATCGTTCTGAAGGATGTGGTCGGGGAGCAAGCCTTCATAGTCCTGCCAGATTTGATAATCCTCGGACTCCTCATCGTCATAGGATGACGACCACTCCGGCTCGACATCGGCTGTCAGCCGCTCGATGCGCTCACCAATGGCATCAAGCTCTTGCAATTTTGCTTCAGATGCGTAATCGGCCAGTTCATAGAAATCCATGTTGAATTTCATCTGGCCCCAAAGTGGCACAAGCTCTTTCAGCCGCTGGTCAGTACGCTCTGCTTTTCTCTCTTCTTCAAATTCTGTTTGATAATCAGGGTCCTGCTTTTCTCGCTTTGACCTCTTCTCTTCCCTGAAAGTGAAGTCCTCTGCGGTAGCCAGCCACAAGGCCTCAGCTTCGGGAGGCAAGTGCAAGGCTACCTCTGACATCAGTGTGAAGTATTCGGAAATTTCATCGCTGGTGATTGGGCCTTCGGCTTCAATTTCTTTGACAAGGGTCGGCGGCTCACGCTCGGCATCCCGAGAGGATGGAAGCGGCTCACGGCCAACAGGCGAGAGCGAGCCTTCCGGCGCACTTCCCCCAAGCTCGCCTTCGCGCCCGACGTGCTCGAAGAAACCCGAGCCGGGACCACCGCGTTGGACCGACTCAAGTCTTTTAATATATCTTTGCGTTAAACGGATTAGCGATTTTTCCTCGTAATCCGGCTTATAATAAATGCCGCGTATGCTATCAAGAAGTTGCTCGATTTCCTCGTATTCTCCAGCAACAAAGCCGCTATCAAGAGTTCTGAATTGTCCGCTCTTTTCGTCACCAAACCATCGAGTCACATCCCAAACAACCTCATCGCTTTCCATGCCATACCTTAGAACAATATCTTTTTGTGCTCGCGTTGGAGGTCCGGCAAAATCAACGTGCAAATCGCGTCCAGACGAGACTCGGACCGCTCTCGCCCTATCCATGAACCACACCATTCCGTCAGTGGACGTTGGCAAATTCGAATCAATAGAGAATGCTGTTGTAATTTGACGATGGTCAAAGGCACGGGTTCCACTCATTCCGCCCTGATTCTTCCCACTAAAATCAAGCATTGTTCCATCTTCTAGGATGTAACCAGCCTCGGCAATATTATTCGTTTCCCCAAAAACAATTTTGGCCCTTTCAATAATCGAATCAACTGAATCGTCGGTCCAAAATTCTATTTCTGCGGCCTCTGGCTCTGAAAATTCCGAGATATCCAAAATGTTATAGAAGCCTCCGGCATCTTGACCGCTAACTATCTCAATATCTACCTTTCCAGTGGCTTCATTTACCTTTGTAATCCTTACAAGCTCATCGTTCTCATATGACCATGTTGCAAAATCACCGACATCAAATGTTAGCTCGGTTTCCTCAATTGATGCCTTCGCCCTCCCCTTCCCATGCACATCCTGACTTGTTCCCGTGCCGGGATGCGGGCCGGGTCCATGGTGTTTAACTTCAAAAGGTCCATCCTCTAGTTTGATGACGCGCTTGGATGGACCAACTACTGCGGTTTCGCCCCGGACGAGGGCCGCAAATTGTGTTCGAGTCACTTCGATAGTCATTATGCCTCCGCGCTATTCCAGCACTTCGTACCCCCACTTTGTCCGCCAGCCAACCGTGGCAAGGTGTGCCACAAAAGCAAATGCAATTCCAGTGATAACTTCAGAGACGACGGGGGCATAAACCGGGGCCGTCAGATTTACGTTAAACATGATGGCCAAGATTGTGTAGACCCAACAGCCAGTGCAGAAATCACATTCGCCAAGCTCTTGCAAGAGCGGGTGCAGGTTCCAAAAGCGTTTGGTCGGGCCACTGGTCTGGAGCACCCAAACCAGTAGCCGTCCCAAAACTGCCATCGAAACGATGGTCATCGAACCATTACCCAAAGCATCGGTATCTCGGGTTCTCCAGTCCTCAGGGACTGTGCGACAAAAAGTTGCCAACCATCCCGCAGAAACGAGTTTAGGTATTGGTCCGCTTGAAACCCTGTTACGCCGCCTTCCGTCATTGGCCGCTCAGTAAGTGTTCGCTGAATGTGCCAGATTTCTGTGAATCGAGGTTTCTCCTCGGGTCGGACTTTCCCGAGCACCCACAAGAGACTCAAGCCCTGCGAGCCAAATCCCTGCGGAACGACTTTGATTAGCTCAAAGCCATCCAAGAAGTGACCCTCGATATATTCATTGACTTTGTTGGGAGTCATCACCCGGTCGTCAAGGCCGCCAAGAGGATTCATTGTTCGAGTGATGTGTTTGATTTCGGTGTAGCGTCCCAAATCACCTTCCCAACCTTCACCTTCAAGCGGGTATGCCTCCGGCTCACCCATTTTGACTGGCTCGGCCGCGACCTCTTCAGCTACTTCAGCGACAGTGGCCTCTTGTGCATCCAGTGCTGGAGCTTCTAGCTCAGGCTCATCTTCTGGCGGAGGAGCAATGGCCGCCGCTCGCGCCTCGTCCTCCAACAGGTTTAGCTCGGTCGCTCTCTGCATTGCCGCTTCTATGACCGTTTTACGAGACTTGCCTTTTTCTTCAGCCTGTGCAAGAGCGTAGACCTCATCCTTATCCGTGGCTTCCCGCAGGTATGCGATGGCATCCTCGGCGGTCGCTTTGAAAATAAGGAATCCGTTTTCTTCTTCCTCAACCTCGGCCTCAACCTCGGCCTCTTCAGCGGTTGCGGGTGCGCTCGCATCTGCTTCAGCGACTGACTTCTCAATCGCGTCCGCAAATTCTGCGTTCGCATCTTCAGTGGACTTTGTAACCATCAGGTATTTACCTCCCTGTAGCGATTGCCGTCCCCGCAACGCTTACTGGCCAGTGTATGGTGTGTACTTACCTTCTTTGGCGAGATTGACCAGTTCATCTTCGTCAAAGAATATCGTGCAGTGGCAAACGTTCGGGTGTCCGGGGGGAGTGTACTCGCCTCCCGAGCCGTCAACGCCGCCCGTCTTGAATACCGTCTTGTAAACATAGTCATCAGCCACAAAACCAAGCTCTTCATTCCCAAGGCAGATTGGACACGGGTGCACGTTGCCTGCCGGGGTTTCGTCGCGGTCGCCCAAGTGCACCCATCGCTTGCTCGTCAATCCACTCCGCTGGATTTGTTCGAGCTTGCCCTGATTCTCTGCCCGGTTGATTTCGGTGTTGACTATCGATTCACTGCGCGCCCTCGTCATTTCGATGAGGCCATCCCTAATCAACTGCATGGTGTTGTCCATAAAATCGTCTTGGCCCAACACCCATTCAGCCGATTGTCCTTCTCGCAGGCCCTGCGCAATCTTCGGACTGGACATGCCCTGCCGGACACCGCTGGTGATTACGCGCTTGATGAAGAATTTTGTATTTTCATTCGTCCACGCAACTAGGTCTGCGGCCCGCAACTCCAGTTGCCCAATCGTCCCCTGATTCACGAGATTGAATGAGATATCGTAGGGAAGCAGTGGCGAGTCTAGAAGAGCTTCTTCGTACAGGCCTCGCACTATCTGGAGTGCCATGTCCTGAAGTCCCACCTGAAAGGCTTCAACATAGATGCGCAGAATTTGAGCTTTTTCTGTCGCCGTCACTGTATGCCACCAGTCGTCCTTGCTCAAGTGGCCCTCAAGCTCGTTGTGGATGTCATCAATGCCCTGCCTGAATACGATGCTATCCAACTCCGATGGCTCATCCCAATCCATCTTGGTCATTTCGTCCAGCCAGTAATCCTCGACCTGTTCATCGGTCAGGACATTGAAGGTTCGCGCCACCTGCGGGACCATCGTCCGCACAGTCGCCTTGATGAGCCGCCTGATTCTCGGCTCGGTCGCATTGCGCGGGACTGCCAGCAAGTGAGGTTCGATAATCTGATTCATCATGGCCAGCAAATCGGTTTTGGTCCACTGTCCGCCCGGAGGTAAATCTTCCTCAACGTCATCCCTTCTGAATAGCGACCTGATACTAAAGCCTCCCCGTCCACCCTGCGATGCTGGCTTTTTATCGTCATCGGTCTGGCGACCGAATGGGAAGTCCGGCTTATTCTGGCCAGACTGGAATTTCTGGCTATCTTTGCGCTCGCTCCGGGCAAATCTGTTGCCTTCCCGCTGTTGAGCCATGCCAAACTCTTGCTGGCTTGCGGTCGCGGCTTCCTGCGGGTCCTCCGGCAGTTCCTCGGGGTTGATTTCCGTGACAAGCAGGCCACGGTTGACTATTTCCATCCGTGCTTCTTCTTGTGATATCAGTCCCGCACTTCTCAACGACTGTAACCCCTGTCCGAATGACAACAACACTTTCGACTCGCTCAATTTCGTTTCCTCGTCGTCATCAATCCAGACAAATTTCAGTTCCTTGGGGAGCACGCTATTGAAATGATTTTCAAACTTGGTGCGCAGTGTGGCAAAGCCAGAGCGTCGGGTCTGTCTCTCCCCCCGGATGACGCCCGCCAGTGTTTTCTCACCCCCAAGCTCGCTCATGCCGATATCGCTCAAGCGCATTCCGTAGGCCGCGCACAAAATCCCCGCGTACTTGATAGTTACTTCGTTGTACATCATATCCAGCGGGGGACGATTCAATGGAATCCAGACTGCGGCCTTGTTGTGACTGTGCAGGACCGGAACCTTAAAGCCGTCGATACCTGCGAACATTTCCCGGAAACCCTCCAGCCACTCCTCGGCGTCCGTTGCGCTCATATCCATCAGGTCAAGGATGCCTGCCTCGGGAGTGTCCAGTAGGAGGTTCGCGTAATATTTGTCCCCCCGGAACAGCATTTCAATCGACAGATATCCCTTTTCTGGAGGGGCCATGCCCCAACCCTTGCGACGAATTTCGGGCCGCGGTGTGCTGATGATTCTGGCCACGGAATGAGCAGGGAAGTTAACGATTGCTCCCGGCATTTCGGGCACTCGCTGTTGCACGGGAAATTCATCGACTTGGGTCGGGAAAAGCGTAGCCGCATCGACATGGTAAATGCCAAGTACAACACCCTCCGGGTCGTCGTCCTCGCGCACAACCTCTGACATGGCTCCGAACGGCAGGTCAAGTAAGTCCTGCCCCATGAGTGAACAGTAGTTATCAAAATCCAATTCAAGGTGGTTGAACAAGTCCTTGTAGTATTCGATGTTGCGCTTCACTTTGGGGTTTTCGGTGTCACTTGCTTCGCGCGCAACGATATCCCAATCCATATTCAGCATGTTCGAGATGAGGGTGTCGCGGCAGATGACGGCGATAGATTGATTGCGTACAAAGTTGCGCCAGCGCGTGGCGGTCAGCCATCCCGGATGCCCCCAATAGGGAATCCACCGCTGAAGGTAGGATGATAAATTTATCGACCGTTTCGGACTGTCATCCGGTGCTTCAGCGGGAACATTTGCAAGCTCTGTTTGTTTTGCCATCTTCAACTCCGGTTTGCGCGCTAAAGAACGGGGGTTTCCCTCACTTCAGAATACTAGACTGTGGGCCGTTCGTCCACTGCATATGCACCATCTTAAACTTTCATAAAGCTGATACTTCTCCAGCCTGCCTCAGTCGCTTGGTCATTAAAAGCATAGGCCGCGGCGTCTACAATATCATCATGAGCGGCGTTTGGAAAGCCAGCCAACTCATTGAGTGCAAATTTATTCCACGGTGCTCGAAGCATGAAAACATTGCCTGCATTCACCTGCGAAGCGAGCGGACTGGACCGCACCATCTTGTCGCCGCTGGTCGGCACGCCCTCGACGTTCCAGCCCATGAGCATTTTGATGTAGTTGTTTATCTGATAGAGGCCGGACTGCCCCGGCTCTTTCTCGATGCGCACCCGCACCTTTTTGCCATCGGTTGCCGCAGTTATCTTCACCATATCTTCGGCTTGGTCGGGTGACATTTGCTCCCGCACCATATCAAGAAGATAGACTGATTTCTCAAAGATGACCACGAGGAAGCCAACGGTGAAGTCCGGGTCCTGCTTCTGTGTCTTTTTCGTACTGCCTGCCAAATCCCATGCCCGTGTACCCATGTGCACTTCGCGGATAATCGGGAATGGCGAAGGTCGTGCCAGCGTTGGGTCCGGCAGTACGATATCGGCTATTTCGTTAGGCACTGCATCAATCAGTTGAATGCGCCCAATCTTGAAAAGGTCGCCCTCGGGCTTGGTCGGCTTCTGCTGGTACTCAGCACTCCAGACGTGGGGACCAAGGTCGTCGGAAAGGTCATGCAGAAATTCTTTTGAATAGCGAGAAGGGGCCAGCGGCTCCCCGACTTCGCGGCCTATACTGTCCAAGCCTTCCGCGTGGTCTGCGATGGCCGGATAGCTGATGACAGTCCACTTGCCACCTTCTTCAACGCGCCCTTCCTGCTTCAGAATGCGGCCAGCAAGGTCGTCATCATGCCAGCGGGTCATCATGTAGACAATGCGCCCGCCCTCCCACATTCGAGTCTTGAAAGTACCAAGCCACCATTGCCAGACACGCTCTCGCAAAGCCTCGGACTGCGCCGCCGCCCAATTCTCAATCGGGTCATCGATGATGCCGAGTCCAAATCCATGGCCAGTGATAGGTCCGCCCACGCCGACTGCAAGGCAATAGCCTTTTTCTCCGCGCAAGTGCCAGTCTGACATTCTCCAGTTTTGGGTGTCACGCTCCATCTCTGGAAAGATATCCCGGTACTGGTATTGCTCGAACACGGTGCGGGCCGCCCGACTGTTTCTGAATGCTAGGGAAGCACCATATGAAATGAGGGCAACAGGCAAGTGCGGTTGATGCGCCAGCCAGTAGGATGGAAAACGCGTGGACACAAGCTCTGACTTCCCGTGCTGAGGCGGAGCGAAAAGCATAAGGAAATCGATGCCGCCATCCTTTTTTCCAATGACGACTTCATCCAAGTGTTTGGCCACATCGATATGAAACTTGTCGGCTTTGTAAGTTGGAAAAGTGTGTTGGGTGAACTTCAGAAGATTGTCGTGGGCTTCGACAATCCTACCTGCTTCACTTTCATCAACGTCGGCCCGAATGTATTGCTCATCAATGCCTTCCTCGATGCCAGCGACCACAAAGCTAGGCCCCCAACTACCGAGGGGATAGTCATGCTTGGCTTCATGAATATCGGGGAGAGCCTCAATCATCGACGCTTGGCAGTCTCAGCATCCATCCGAGGCAAGAGGGACATAATTTCTCGACCGTAGCTCTGACGGTCCTCGCTGGTTTTGATGTGCTTGAGTCCGATGCGGCCCATCCAGACCAGCACTTCCAGCACTTCTTCGCGCGGCATCATGGTTTCTTTTTTCATCAGCCAGTTATTTTGCTTGTCGGCCATCGAAGTTTGGAGATTGAAGTTGTCTTTGATTTCTTTCCAAGTGAGAAAAGTCATCATTATTGGGTCCATCGAGTCACGCAGTTTCTGAAGTCCCTGCCGGACTTTCAGCATGTTCATGTCCCGCGTGCCGTCCTCGATAAGCTCTGCCGCTATTTGGATTCCGTGATGAGCTACCACGACATCATATTCTTCTAGGGATTGAAAAAGCTGTTGAGTGTAGCTGGAGAGAATTGCAATTTCGTGGCCAAGCGTTAGCAATTCTTTGTCGGGGAACATTCTATTGTAGTTATCGATAATGACTTGCGGAGGCATGTACTTCATTGTCGTGGGCACGCCGCCACTGCCCTTCGCTCCCCCGTGCATCCGGCAGGCTGGCTTTCCTTTGACCTTCGCGCCCACACACCGTCTATCATTTCCGCACTGCGGACACACCCAACATTTCTCCCCCTTCTTGTACCTGTAGCCACAGCCTCCCGAGCGCGTCTGGCAGACCTTGTTTCTCTTCTGGCAGTATTTATCTGGCCAAGGAGGGAGAGCGTCCAGTTGTTGAGTTGGGGTCAGACCCATGAGGTCCGGGTATTTTTGCTTTTGGGGTCCCTGCGGCTTTCGACGTTTGCGTTTGCGCTTGGCCATGGTGATACCTCGCCACGGGTCCCCGCCGCCAGCGATTGGATGTGGCAGAGCCTGCCGTTCTAAAGCTCTGCCGTAATCGTCTCTCTCATGCTGTCAAGAAATTCGACCAGTCCTTCGTTGATTGCTATAACGTCTTTCCCTATCAACTCAGTGACCTCCTGAAAATCCTGTTGTGCTTCCAGCACGGAGTTATCCCGTCATAAATTTCTTCACATTGATGTCGCAGGTCGGGGAACATGGCCACGGCCTGCATCATTGCCGACAGCGTGCCCATGGATGTCTTGAACAGGTCCTGCGATACCCGCGTGTACACCATATTGAAGTGCCGCATGTGAGTGAAAAGTGGGTCCGTGCCGTTTTTGAGCACGGCCAGAAATTGGTCCATATCCTCTTCACACAACTGGTATGTACGCGGTCGCATATTCGCATAATACCTTATGCGCGTCGGGAATGCAACTTGTCAGTTTGTAAGGCTAGGTTGAAAGGTCGCGCAGGGCCTGCACAATGTTTTTGCCGTCGATGTCAAAACCGAGAGGGGTAAATCCTTGAAGATAGGAGTTTGCCTCGCTGTTCTTGCTGGCAAAAAGCTCGATGCGGCGGCTTTTGGGATACATCTCGGAAATGCGCTTGATGACATACGATGGTTTCTGGCTGTGCTCGCGCACCGGGCTTACTATCAGGTTGGGGGGTCGCTGGTGCGGATGAACGGGCATTTTTCCGCGCACACCCAAAAGACAGATTTCCGGGTTGGCCCGCGTGTAGTAGCCTGTACCCATGTGCCACTTTTCCCCCGTCTTGCTTTCCTTAACCCAAGTGAAGGCCACGGTCCTGTAGGTGAAGCCCCACGCCCGGATGACATCGAATGCCTTCTCCAGAAATGGGTAGGTTATCCACATGAAGAGCGCGGCGTTCGCTGGCAACAGCGGCAGAATGTCCAGCCCGAGCGCAACGATATCGCCATAGTCCATAGTCGGGTACTTTGGAGACTTTTTGCGGCCCTTGTCGCTGTAGGTTTTGAAATGCCAAGGCGGGTCTGCCAGCCAGACATCAAATTTAGTCTGCGACAATTTTCCCGTCCTCACTCTCCGGCGTGGTCGCTTCACTTACGGTCGGCAAACCAGTTTCTTCAGAAAAGCGTTCCCAAATCGGGACGACAATGGCATGGTAGGCCAAGTGCGGGATTGGCGGGTTGGTACTGCCGGGGTCGGGCATTGTATAAAATTCCGTCACTGGCAGGGCCATCACCTGACGGATATCGCTGATGAAATAGCCCGCACTCCCTTTCTCATTCTCGTAGCGGCGACCAACCAAGGCATTGACTTTGGCCGATAGCTCTTCAATAGACATGACCTCGAAGTAGATGGTTGCACCTATACGCTTGGGAAGGCTCTCGTGAAATTCTTCCTCATTTAGGTCGTACATCAATCAGGCCTCCGCCGTCATAGGTTCTGTAGCGCGTTCGCACGACAATCTCCAATGCCAACTCCGCCGCCAGCACTGGATAATCTTTTTGGCATTGCTCGATGTAGTTGGCAAGTGCCGGGAAAGCAAACGGGTCATGGTCGAGGTCCAGCACGAAAAAGAAACATCTGTCGTGCTTGCCGTCCGGGTCATCATTTCTTTTGACCGTGTACCTCGGGTACAGGCCTCTTTCTTTATCGCTTTTTTCGCTCATTGACTTTGGCTCCCTTGTCATAGTTGGCTCGCTCTCTATAGTTGGTTTTCTTCTAATGCTATGGCTCTCTTATTTGGTCTGGTTTACATTCCACTTGTTGGCTCGCTCGAAATCCTTGGTTCTCTCACTTAAAATGGCTCGCTCTCTCGAACGGGGTTTGCTCCCTTAGTATGGCTCGCTCACCGTGTTTGGGTTTCTCTTAACACATGGCTCGCTTCTTTTCTTAGGTTTGCTCTCGACACGAGGCTCGCTCGATAATCGCGGGTTGCTCTGTTTATTTGGCACGCTTAACGGTTTCGGGTTACTTCTTCAAGTAGGCTCGCTATCTGCATGTGGATTGCTCTGTCTACAACTGGCTCGCACTTATTGCATGGGTTTCGCATCGTTCCCTTGGCTCGCTTTCCGATAGATGGGGTGCGCTGATTTGATGGCTCGCTATTCGAGATTGGTTTACTCTACTAAGTCGGCTCGCTCCAGAACGGAAGGGTTTCTTCTTTGATTTGGCTCGCTTGATACGAGTGGTTTGCTCTTAAACTTTGGCTCGCACGAATACTCCATTGGTTTGCTTTCACGCTTTGGCTCGCTCAAAGCATTCGGGTTACTCCGATAACTCGGCTCGCTCCGTCTCTGATGGGTTGCCTATTGTCAATGGCTCGCTTTGGAACTGTGGTTTCCTCGTTTAAATCTGGCTCGCTAATTACAGGCGGGTTGCTCAATCGATATGGCTCGCTCGACTTATATGGATTTCTTCCAGACAAAGGCTCGCTTGAGACGAATGGATTACTTATCCGATTTGGCTCGCACGACAAAAAAGGTTTACTTCTTCGGTGTGGCTTTCTCGACCTCGCCAACCTTCGGCCAGCCAAACTCCTGTCCAGCTACATAATGTGAGTGGCCATTCTTGCCAATGATATAAGGTTCATTCACTGGCAGGCCCTCCATCGCTCGCCAGCGGACCCACATATGCTGGAGAAAAGTTTTTATCATCTTGCGCATGGCGGCCCGGTGCTTCCTCATGTCGCTCCAGCCCTCTCGCTCTTCGTATTGGTCCCGTCCCTTGTCATAGATGGCACGGTATGGCGAGTTGGATTTCAGGAAACTGGTCCCGACCTGCCAGCAATAGGTTTTCAGCCGCTTGTTGAAGTGGGACTTCTCACCCTTGCGCAGTCGCTCGGCCTTATTGACGATTTTGCCTTCGCAGTCATCCTCCGAGCACACTTTCTGTCCCTGAATGGCCAGCGTGTTGCATTCTTCGCAGACGGCAATGACTCCCAAGCCAGCGAATCGCCAGAGCGCGCTCACGGTATTGCATCGCTCGATATCTATCATCGAAACGACCTTGGCCGCCAGCATAAAGCCAACGCCTTTCACTTTTTCCATTTCGTAAATGATGGGGATGTCGGCCGCGATTTCCTTGATGTCTTTATCAAGCTCCGCTTCCATTTCCACGAAGCGGTCGCGCCAGCGGATAAGCAGGTCATGAGTGACGGCATCCGCTTTATCACGTCCCTGTTCTATGGCCGTGACTCGGTGACTGAAGGCAATCCGATTCTTCTGGATGGCCCGGTCCCTCAGGTCGATGAGGGGCCTCAAAATTTCCGCTCGTACTGCTATCATTTCGTCCTCCTTCGCATTGGTTGATGTTCCACGGCTCGCTTGTAACATATGGGTTGCTCGATAATTCTGGCTCGCTCGTTGTTCTGAGGTTTTCACGTTCTATTTGGCTCGCGCTGGTGAGCTATGGGTTTCTAGCGTTCTATGGCTCGCTCGACCAAGTTGGATTACTCATTCGGTGAATCGGCTCGCTCGATTTGGGGGGATTTATATCCTGCTATGGCTCGCTATCGACCGATGGTGTTCTCATTACATTTGGCTCGCTTGTTCTCATGGTTTTCGCTTATACATCGGCTCGCATGGGTTCTTTGGATTTATCGACGGGTAGTGGCTCGCTCCAAAACTCGGGTTGCACGTATTGTATGGCTCGCTTCAGCACATCGGGTTTCGCTTTTTTACAGGCTCGCTCTCATTATACGGGTTACTTAGGGAATAAGGCTCGCTTATTTGGTCTGGTTTACATTCCATTTGTTGGCTCGCTCAAACTCTGCGGGTTTCATAATACTTATGGCTCGCTTCTCCGTATTGGTTCACTCTGGACAACAGGCTCGCTTAAAGCAGATGGTTTGCACATACTTGAAGGCTCGCTCTTTCTCGTTTGGATTTCTGTCTGACGATGGCTCGCTAACTACGATTGGTTTACTTCATTGTATAGGCTCGCTTGGCCACGAAGGTTGACTTCATCAGATTGGCTCGCTATCGAATGATGGATTGCTCCCAAGTATAGGCTCGCTTTATGGATATGGTTTGCTGATTCACAAAGGCTCGCTATCGCATCAAGGTTGACTTAAGTTCAGAAGGCTCTACCAACAGCACCAAAAACAAACAGCACGCCACAGCCGCCCGCAATGACGCCAAGAATAATCAAGATTTCGAGAAGTCCCCTGATTCTATTAGTGTTTTGTTTGATTTCTAACAGCAATCGCTCTTCTGCTGTGAGGTTCCGGTATTTTTCATCGTACGCTACCGCCTCATTGACCAAGCCAACTCTTCCGGTGCTCTCGTTCACCATTAAATAATCTTTTGCCATCTTGTTCTCCCTCGCTAGAAAAGTGCTTCTTGCTTCTTTTCGTCCGCTCTGGCCACGGCTGGCATCTCATTCCAGACCTTGCCCTTGTACCTGTTGTTCACAACATCCTTCTTTTTTTGGCCAGCCCACTGCTTGAAGAAAAATGGAATCTCAAACATCTGGCATTCGTCGAACAGCACGTCAACCCATTCATGGCGCATGTCACGCCATTCCTTGCCTGCACCCGACTCGCCGCCCACGACAACCCACTTGAG
>Ga0209977_10000378_pt1 | contig 17373 bp, 12 predicted proteins | sample SumtaG_2_FD_183113 | JGI IMG/M metagenome (GOLD analysis project Ga0209977, IMG submission 183113) | Deep subsurface microbial communities from Indian Ocean to uncover new lineages of life (NeLLi) - Sumatra_00607 metaG (SPAdes) (version 2) | ecosystem: Environmental > Aquatic > Marine > Oceanic...
AAATTAGTTTTTGATATTTTTTAAAATAATCTCTCTTCATTAGAGAAATCAATTCTTCTGCTCTTGTTATTCCTTTTAGAGTGATGTTAATCTCTTTATAAGAATTTACAGTTTCTTGATTCTCTGTTATATATTCGAAATTAAGCAATTTTTTTCTATGTTTTGCAAAATAAGTTTTCTCTTTATTAAAAATGTAATGAAAGGCATTCATAAAGAAATCAATTTCCTTATTGTAAATAAAATAAATACAAATTAAAACAATATCAAAAGCAGATAAGCGTTGTTTTCTTGCATTATACTTTCTGTTTCTATATTCCCAATGCGAAACTAATCTTTTAATCGAAAAAACCGTAGAATTTCTATATGCTTTAGTGTCTGTTATAGGAGTACTTGGTTTGATTTTAGGGATTATCGGATGGTTTTATTTAGGACAATTTCAACGTCAAAAGATGATAAAGATTATAGTCGTATCAGTCATTTTATTATGTGTATGCGGACTCAATATAGGAATACGCTATTTCAAAAATTTTGATTTTCAAACCATACATACAAATTTCTTATTGTTTTTTTCTGAATCAGGATTAACCAAAATATCCACAATTTTGTCTTTTAATTAATAGATCAAATCTAATAAAATATAACACTTTTCTTCAATGAATAAAAAACTTGAATGGGTCTTAAGTTATATAAATTTTTTGAAGAATTTCTTTAAAACTTTTCTTTTTCTGTATGTATAGGATACTAATATTGATTTTAAATACACTACATTAAATTTAAATGATTTTGACTTCTCATTTAAAACTAAATATCTTGCATTCTATTGATATCCAATGACAAGCCCACAATTTTCTAGAAAATTTTTAAAATACCAAGGAAGGATCATTAGAGGAATCGTTCAAGGGATAAGAAAAGGTTTTGAAAGTTAAAAATGGATTGTAGAAGCGATATGACACCTGATATCGGTGCATATAAAAGTTTTTATTATTCTTCCAAGTTTTTTCTGAAATTATTTAATATAACTTTTTTTAGATCATCATTATTGTATTTAGCTTTAATAACTATTCTTGATTCTCTATTTCCAATAAAATTAATACGATTTTTTGGGCTTAATATCGCCTTATTGTTTATTCTACTTGGAAATGATTTAGATACAAGAATTGGAAAAAAATCCCAATCTAATGTTCTCAAAATATTTCTATGTTCAAGAATATTGAAAATCTGATCCTTTAGAAAACTAATGCAACTTTCTATTTGACTTTTCGCATGAGCGAATGAATGGCTTGGACTTTTTAATTCAACAATGCTTATTGCAAATAAATTATTCTCATTAAGAAAACTAAAAATGATACAATCACATTTTGTTCCATCATTTCTACTTTCTCTTTCCAGACGAACAATGAGAAATCTATCATCCCTTAAATTTCCTAATTTAAATTTACCAATCCCAGTTTCACGACATTCTGTATCAATCAAATTGTTGAAATTTGTTTCGATATATTCAAGAATTTCCATAGAAATCAAATCAACGTTTATCTATAACTGTGGATTCTCCATATAATTGATCTGTCAGCTGAGCAAAATGGTCTTCATCTATCCCAAATTCTGTGGTTTCTAAGTCCTCAGTCGAGATACCATGCATTTTCTCATTATACTGGAATAGAAAAGTGTTAACTTCTTCGTGTTTTATAAAATCATTTTTATCATAATTTAAACTTGTTCTTAACTTTGGGGTTTTTTTACTAAGTCTGATAAAATTATTTAATTGTAATATTAAGAAATCACTGTGTGTGGTGATTAAAACTTTCAAACCCGCTCTAATTAATTTTACTATAAACTGAGCAAATATTCTTTGGGCATCGGGATGTAAATGTGCTTCAGGTTCTTCTATAATAATAAAACACTTACTATCTATTATATGTTTAAAATATAAAACAATTGGTGCAAGCTCAGAGATCATTGAGGAGGCTCGATATAAGGGTATTTCTCCTTCATCTGTTATATACATGATCTCAGAAGCCACACCATTTTCATCAGAGATATACTCGATTTTACCCTTTGTAAGCTTTTGTTCAAGAAATTCAACGAGATTTTTATATTTAACTTTTTTTCTACCAATTTCAATGATTTTAACAAGGAAATCAGAAATTATACCTGAAAGTGTAGGAATATTTATTGGATCAATTAATGCTCTTGATGATAAGCGATAAAAAGCAGAGGATATTGCTTTCTGGCCCTGAATTAACCCCGCTCTTGTAGCAGGAAGATAATAAAAAATTCTACTTGGAATTAATTGCAATTTTTTTCTTATTCCATCTAGAAAAATTTCGATCATCCTTTCAAGGATCTCCATCGATGTAGCTTCTAAACTTATTTTTTTTGAAAATTTAAAATTATCTCTGATCTCTAAGGTTGAACTTTTATATCTTAAGAAAAATTTTTGATCTCTTTTTAATAATTTCTTAGACATATAAATGGTAGGTATTTCAATCTTGAATGATTTTGAAATTATTTTTTTTTCATCACATTCAAGAACGATTTCAATTTCCTCAGATGTTAATGTGACTTTAAAGCATTCATTGCCGAATTTAGTAAGTTCTTTTAAAGAACAAGCATAAATTCTCTTAAATTCATTTGTTAAATTATCTAATACATATAACTTAATACTTTTCAAAACATCATTATGAAAATTTTCGATAATATCCTTAGGTATTTCTATTTCTTTATCACTGTTAAGCTGCTCTTGATATTTTTTCAAAAAGTCCGTAATATCTCCAGTCATGCTTTCTAAATCAATTTTAAATGGAAATCTTCTGTTTCTAATAAATCTCTGTTCACTTTCTTCAAAGTATGAATCCAAAATCAAATGTCTTCTAAAACTATAAAAAGAACTACTAAAAATAGCTATTCTACTTAAAGTTCTTAATAATTGATATATTAACATAGCAGCATAGGATTTTCCAGTATTATTCGGGCCTATAAAGATAGTTAAATCATTAAGGTTTAATTTTGAATAACCTATTGGTCCGAAATTCTCAACTTCGATTAAAATTTTACTGTTCATAATTCGATCCCTTAGAATTAGTAATTTTTCTTTTTTTAAATAAAGATTTTAAAGTTTGCTATAGAATTAATATTTCATATAATTTAATTAATTTTCTTATACTAAAAAATAGGATCTTTTTAACGGGGTTAGAATTCAAGATTTACAAGAATAATTAAGGTAGGTATATTAGTCCTTTATACATTGTTTAAAAAATAAAGAATTTCAAATAAAAGCTCATAATTTATTGAAAAACATTCAATAGGGCGAAATTGCAGACAAAAAAGAATTTATCTTTTTTTCCGTACCATTAACTTTAGCGGTAGCCCTTGAGGGGGTATTTCTATAGAGAATAAAGTAAATAAAGAGAAAAACATACAAAAGAATGCCGGTTCACACCCGCTCATGGTTTTAAACCGCATGATCTGCCGTGTTTTTGCTTATTATTTTATTGGGGGCGATACCACGCTAGCTATCGCCGTAAGTAGTGAATAGAAATTAGAAAGTTTTCATAATTATGGAAGAAAAATTATAGAATAATGTCTTGATACTAGCCAACGACAGCATACATTTAAATTCCCATACTCCATACTAAACTAAAGTTAATAACTAACTATCTATCTAGATAAAATCAATAGATAGAACTAGTAAAGAAATTTATCATTTTTTAAAATTAAAACATTGTGGGGATTCTTTTCGCTCTTCTCATTGCTATAAAAACAATTTTGAGTGTGATAATAATGGAGAAAAACAAAAATAAGAAGAAGTATAAAATCTTTGACCCAATAATTAACACATTTTTTTCTATCATTTTTGCTTTAGCAAGGGTGGATCTTCGGGTGGGGGAAGGCATAGGTTATGCACCCCTGCACATAGTAATGGATTGACGATTAGAAACTCACCTGAGGATCTAGGGAGGTTCAAATCCTCCCCCCCACGCCCCACACAATGATTAGTAATTAGAAGGTATTCGTGATTATAGAAGAAAAATAGCAAGATTATATAATAATTATTTAGAAAATGAAAAAACTGCTAATCTGAGTATATAGCTCAGGCTTGTACTTCTTCCAAATTCCATCATCCCCTCTAAAGTCAGGAATCCCTGATTCAGTTGAAATATCCGCCCCAGTTAACGCTATAGCATGTTTTGAATTAAAGAGTAGTTCTGCTGCACTCTTGATTTTTTCTTTATCTGATGTTTTTAATATCAAGTTGATGATTAATATTTAATTTCTAAAGGATATTAAATCTAATAAAACTTAAAATTAAATAATACCGAATAACTTTTTTAACTTTTTTTTATTATGATTCGTTGAATATTCGGCGTATCTCTTTTCCCAGTCTGAAATTAGTTTTTGATATTTTTTAAAATAATCTCTCTTCATTAGAGAAATCAATTCTTCTGCTCTTGTTATTCCTTTTGAAGTGATAGTAATCTCTTTAAAAGAATTTGAAGTTTCTTGATTCTCTGTTATATATTCTAAATTCAGCAATTTTTTTCTATTTTTGCTAAAATATGAACTCTTCTTATCAATAATGTAATGAAAAGTATTCAAAAAGAAATCAATTTTTCCCTTGTTGCAAATAAAATAAATACAAATTAAAACAATATCAAATACTGATAGATTTTGTTTTCTTGAATTATACTTTCTACTTCTATGTTCCCAATGCGAAACTAGTTCTTTAAACTCGTCTGGAAATTCTTCTAATCTTTCCTCAATTATTTCTTTTGCCTTTAGAATTCCTTTAAAAGTAATTTTATATATATCTTTATTAAATCCAAATCCTCTATATTGAAGTAGTCTACTCTCATATTGAATATTTTCTAAATCTATTAAATTGTTTTTATATTGCTTAAAATAACCAGAAGATTTTTCTTGAATATAATTAAGTTCTTCTGCAGTAAAAAAGTCTTTTTTGATGCCCTGAGAAAAAATTTCACATATATAATAAATACAAATTAACACTGAATATATTGATTCTCCGTAATCAAACATTTTCAAGAAAGGATTTAGAATAGAATTCAAGATATTTTTTAATTGAGATTTCCAATGTATAATGATATCTCTTTTTTCATTAACTTTTATATATAAATTATCATAAAAAGTATTTACATATAATGCATCTATTTCATTCTCTAAAATGACAAGAGCATTCTCATTGTAATTTATTGCTGTTATCATTGTATGACAATTTCTGCAAACATAAATGCATTCTTGAGTTATTAAATTTTTGATTAACCATTTGGTAGATTTAAAGTAGTATAAGCTAAATATAATTTTTTGAAGACCATTTTCAAATATGGTTTCGTTAGTATGATGTGCTTCAAAACAAGTGAGGTGTTCATTAATATTAGCTTTTTGGCAAACAGGACATATATAATTTGCTCCAAATAGATATTCAACTATATATTTTTTTTTAATCAATCTAAATAGTTGATTCCTTATTCTACTCAAATTTTGTGCTTGAGTATATTTTTTAGACAATTTTATGCTTTTTTTAGTATATTCAAAATATTTTTTTGCTAAAAGATTTACACTATCTAAAACATAGGTCGTATTTACATCAATATCACTTATGTGTAATGATTTTAAAAAAAATAACTATATTTTTAATTTAGATAATAGTAGTGCATATTGGTTTATGAAAAAATTTTATTTTTATCTTCTTAATAAAACTTGATTTTGTCTTCTATAGTTTAAAACTTACTAAAATCAGGAAAAAACAAATTCATCTGTTTATTCAATTCACCTTTAGTCCAGAAGTTAATATTTAATAAGGCATAAACGAAATAAGTGATAATTTTAACTGTGCGAGTCTCATTCTTTTTTTCATTAAACTTATCTAAACATTTAGCTAATTTTTTCAGTTTATTTTCATCTAAAATATCAAAACTTAAAATATTGGATTTTAAAATTTCTAAAAGAAATTCGATTTCTTGACTTCTTTGCTCATAATCTTCTTCTTTTAAAATAAACCTAAATTCAATATAAAATAAAATAAACCATTCTAAGAGAGTATAAATATTTTCTGCGTCTTCGATTTGTTTTTGAAAATCTTTTAGGTGATCCAAACAAAAAAAATTATTTTGCCTAATAAATGGATAAAATTCTTCAAATTCACAGAGATTATAATTAATAAAACAATCCAACAGATTATTTATTAAGTTTCCTAAAGATCTATCTAATTCAGAATTTGGGGGAGGAGGTAATGCGAAATAAATATAACCTATCTTTTTTTTAGCAAAATAAATATGACCTAATTCATGTATAAAGGGAAAATCAGTTTGGACATTATTATAATGTATTATCCAAGAGTTTGTTGATTTATCGATATCTAATTCCGCTTGTCGTGTTATAAGTAGGGGGTTTTTCTCTACTTCAATGTTTTCTTGTGAAATTGACAATATTTTTTTATATCTATTTAAATCTTCTAAGCTAATCATTCTTCCCCCATCCTATAAATATTGATCTCAATATCAATGGTATATTAATTATAATTTAATAACTGTAAATATAAAGTTGGTTTTCTAATTTAGAATTTTAAAATATTGAATTTCAATTTGATAAAATTTTAACAAGAATTACTTCAAATTCGACAAAATCAGACTTGGAATATAATTTTGTTCCATATAAAACTTCTAATCCCTTTCAAGTTCAAAATCATCACAATTTCTTTATTTTTGCCATTGAATAAAAATTGAATTATATAAACTTTTTTAAGTTTAGTAGGTATTTTTTTAAAATATAAATACTATGAGGATTAAATTTCCATTCACTTATTTCATTCTTTTCAATTTTATAAAAATCATAAGATGTAAATTCTCTCAATAATCGATTTCCATCAAATTTAATTCTCCTAACAAATATAATTTTATTAATGTAATCCCTAAATTATATTATGGAGAAAAAAGGCGATTTATTAATAATTGCCAAAGGAAAAACTAAGAAGGATACTGACCAAAAAAAGGGTCATTTATTTGAAAAATTAATAAAACTTATTTTAAATAAAAAAGGATTCAAAATAGATAATATACCAAATACTAATTATGCAGGAATGGAAATAGATATTGATGGAACATCTGAAATAACAAAGACGCCATTTTATGCTGAATGTAAATGTTATGAAAAATATATTATAGCTCCAAAATTGCAAAAGTTCTTTGGAAATTATATGGCAAAATGGCTTCAAAATAATAAATCTATAGGTATTTTCGTTGCAATACCGGGACTTAACTCACATGCTAAAGGTTTCTATAAAGAATATTTGGAAAATAAACCTGAAATCTCATTGACTTTATTTGAAAAAGAACATGTTCTTGAAATTCTCTACAATACAATAGAACTTGTAAATCCAAGTATTATTTCTAATTCTATTGATATAAAATATGGAACTCCAGGAGATTGGATATTAGTTTTTACTGAAAAGGGATTCTTTTGGATTCAATTCATAATTCCACCAGGTCAAATTACAGCCTCTAAATATTTAATTTTTCGAGCTGATGGCGAAATAATAACTAATGATCAAGATATTGAATATTTAATTGATTTATATCCCGAAATAGGGAATTTTGAAAGAATTAAGACATCTGATTCTTCGTCTAAAGTTATTTCTAAAGATAAATATGTAGAACAAATTGTAGAGGTTCAGAAAAGCTCAGCTCCATTTGAGTATCATTATCCTGCTTCTCCTGACTATTTTATAGGGAGAGTGCAAGCAATTAAGAAGATTATGTCTTTAATAGACGTTTTTTTAAATAAAAAAACTTCTTCTCGTGGAATATTAATTAATGGAAATTCAGGATATGGAAAGAGTTCATTAATATTGAAAATAATATCAGAACTTGAGAAAAAGGGCCATTTTGGTATCGCAATTGATTCGCGTTCAGCAAGTTCCTCTCAATTTATCCTAAAAGTATTAGAGTATATTTTAAAAAAATTTGGTAATTTTAATGATATCATTCCAAAAGATAAAATTCCCAGTGCAATAGGAGGATTTGAAGGAAGTATTGATGCACTTAGCCAAATTGGAAAGAATCTAGAAGTTTCAAAAAAGGTTCTTGTTATCTTTTTTGATCAATTTGAAAATATCTTTAATTTATTAAATGTTTTAAAAATAATTGGAAATACTTTTCTTAAAATTTGTGATTTGCAAACAAATATTATCTTTGGATTTTCATGGAAAACAGACCTTATCGGGCTCACAAGTGAATTTCCTTATATAATACGTGATGATATCAGTAATTCATGTAAAAAACTAGAATTAACTCTTTTTTCTAAACCAGAAATTAATCAAGTAATAACCAATTTAGGTGCTGAGCTACATACTAAAATCCGAAAAGACCTTCGATATTTAATATATGAATTTTCTCAAGGGTATCCGTGGTTATTAATCAAATTATGTGCTCATGTAAAAAATAAGCGAGAATCTGGAATTACTCAGATAGAATTAGTAAATAGCGGTTTGAATGTAATGCAACTTTTTCAAGAAGATGTACAAGATCTTTCCCCCCACCAGGAAGATAATCTAAGAAAAATTGCTAGATTAGTTCCAATTTCAATTTCTGAATTGATTGAAATATGTTCTATGGAAGAAATTCGAAGTTTAGTCAATCGAAGATTATTAGTTAGAATTGGCTCAAAATATGATATTTATTGGGATATCTTTCGAGATTATCTTACTACAGGGAATGTCCCTATAAAAGAACATTACATCCTTCGATGTACAGTAGGCACTGTTTATGATGCAATTATGAAAATAAATAACTCTGAGGAAATAAATGTTTTAGATTTTCAAAAAAAATTAAAATTATCAGATAAATCATTTATGAATCTAAAACATCACTTAAAATTGCTTGAATTAATTGATATTAAAGAAGATGAAATATCATTAAATATGAGAAATACGGATGATCTTGAGTCCTTTAATAAACAATTCCAAATCCATTTAAAAAATAAATTGTTAAATAATAGACTAATTCAAGAGATTTTAAAGGAATTAAAAAGCAAATCTAAGCTAACTATTGAAGAGATAATTGCGATCATTCAACAGAATTCTCCTTATATTACGGCAACCAAAGAAACATGGAAGAGTTATGCAATTTATTTTTCAGGATGGATGGATACTTCTAACCTTGCATATTTAGATCAGAGAAAATGGATTCTAAATTTTGAAAAAATTAATAATAAAATACCAGATTTTAGAATAGCAAGAAAGGGACGGGGCTATAGGGCATTATCGGGACGGGGCTATAGGGCATCTACAAATCTTCTACCCCGTATTCAATATGGAGTAATATTGTCAGCCGCTGAAATAATTCTTCAAAGTTATTTAGAAAATGAAGATATTGATTTAGAAGATTTTAGTGAATCAACAAAATATAAAGTTTTAAAGACATTAGAGGATTTTGGGTTTATTGAATTAAAAACACATTCTATTAAAGTTTTTGATAAATTGATTAAGTATAATGAGGACAATGCTATTTTTTTGGAGATGTTTAAAAATAGTGCATTAAAAATGAACTCATTTAAAACTTTTGTTGAGATCATATCAGAAAATGAATTAATTAAGCTTGAAAAATCTGAAATTAGTGAGAATTTACAATTAAAACTAGGGGTAACATGGAAAGAATCGACCTCTGATTATTATATTAAACTATTGTTTAACTGGGCACGTAACACTAATTTATGTCCAGAGATTTATTATAAAAAGAGGGATTCAATAAGAAATAGAGATAAATATATGAATCTTCTGGATTTTATTAAAGATACTAAATAATTTTTTGAAATTTAATAATCATTTCACATTGGATCGAGATTTGAACTTGATTTTGTGAAAAATGGAATTAGATGAGAGATTCTAGAATATTTATTATAATAATTGATTCAAATAAGATTAATCTCTTTCAATTTGGAGAGTTGCAAAAAAAAGTTTATAGTAGTAAAAAAAAGTACGATTTACTTTAAATAAAATTAAGACCTGTTTTTATAGAATTAGAAAAAACAGCTTCCTATATGATTGATAAGTTCCCAAAGTTCCGAAAAAAGCTTGATGGGGGAAGAGAGCTTTATAGGAACTCAAAAATTAATTAGAATTTATGAGAATTACTTACTTAGAAATCTATCCATAAACAAAAATGTTTAAAAATAAGGAGTTGTATTAAGAATGGTTCGCAAATAAGATCATAATTTTTTAGTGTTGTATTTATGACAATGATCACCTTTTTTTTTATGCTTTCCCTGTCGCTTTTGTGACCAAAACATTTATAAACACTCGCCACTATTTGTGATATAACAACAAAAATAACAATAAAAAAATGAGGTGATAATATGGTAGAACACCATAATAATATATTAAAAATTTTAAATGTTTGCCATCAACCCATAACGGTAAAGGAAATTACTGAATTTGTTGGGGCAAATCAATCAAGACCAATTAGAGAGAGAATAAATAAAATGGTTGAAGATGGTATCTTACAAAAATTTGAAGATCGATATTCTAAAGCTTTTAGCGTTATGTTAAAAGAAAGAAGCATATTGGACAAAATTGAAATACCAGTTCAGTTTATCCGAAAAGTTAATAATGTTTATCAATTCGTCGGTAGAATAGATCTTTTTGATGTACCAAAGTTCTGTGGAATTCAACCCTATAGAGACAATGTATCTTCTGGAGTTCAAAGAGCAAGACAATCAGCTTGGACAAAGAAATTATCTATCAATTTAAATAAGGAATCTAGTGTTATGCTTAACAGTATTAGTATTTACATAGATAAGAAAAAAGTTCAAAATCGTGATGAAAATCTAAAACATATACCTACAATAGTGATATCATATAAATCTTATACAGGAGATACACAAAAACCAGCCTGGATAATAGACGGTCAACAACGCATGTGGGCAATTCAGAGAATTGCAGTAAGTCATTCTTTAGGTCAAGAAGTTTATGCCCCCATTCCTTATTATGCTCCAATAACAATTCTTATTGGTGATTTTTCTGAAGATGAAAAAGAAACTAGAGTAAAAAACTTAACGAAATGGTTTGTTAATGCAAATAGGACAAAAAATCTTCCTGCAAACCTTATTCATGAATTGGAGGCTCGATTATTAGATTTTGGTGAACAATTCAGTAATCTTTCTGATGCTTTAAAAGCTGGTGATGCTAAGATTAAATTGGAATTAAACCAGAATAAAAGCAGCCCATTTGAAAAATTGATTAAAGGTGAAACTAATCCTCAAGGTTGGATCTCTGAAGGTTCTATGATGTCGATAATTGCACACACAAGAGAAAAAGTATTAAGATTATCTGACATAGATCCTGAAAACATATACAAGATTTATGAGTTTCTTGAAGATTTTTATTGGTGCGTAAAAATAATTTGGGAAAAAGATTGGAAAAAACCACCTAGAACATACAAAATCCATAGTTCTAGACTTTTAGCCCCAATTGGATTGGGAAGTCTGGCATTTATGATGGAGGATATATGTCCAGTTGAAGTTCGATTTGAAGAGAATCGAGAAACGCGTGTAATGGGAATAATGAAAAGATTAATAAAAATAAAAGATGATATCGATTGGACAAATAGTGTTCTAAATTATCAGAATACTCGTGGAGATTTACAAAGATTTGTTAATGAAACACTAAGAGCTCTTTATAAAACCCAAATTAGCACAAATGTTCCTGATGATGATCTCGAGGAAGAGATTAGCAAATTACCAGAGAATTTTACTTCGACTTGGAGTGCATGATCAATGATTAAAACTTCTGACTTAATAAATCATATAAAAATTTTTTGTAGTATAACGGGAATTGAGGAAAAAAAGGTTATTGAGGAGTTGATTAATATTATGAATTATCGAATCAAGAACTATTTAATTCCTACAATTTCTTTTTTTAGTGAAATAATCCAACATCCAAACAATGAAAAAATAGAAATGGTCCCAGAGAGGCTAAAACCTAATAAGAATTTTCATAGAAAATCGTTAGATGATAAGGAAAAATGCCAAGTCTTAGAAAAAGCAAGACATAGATGTGAAATTTGTGGAAAATACTTTGCTACTAACGATTTTTATCATTTTGACCATAAGATTCCAATTACTAAAAATGGATCAAATAAAGTTTCAAATTTTCAAGTTTTATGCTTTGACTGCAATCTTGGTAAGGGGAATTATAAGAATTTAATAGTTTCAGCACCCTGGCGGTCAGATATTTCTGAGAAGAGATTAAAGGTTGCTGTTTTACAAAGGGATAAATATTGCATAGTATGCGGTAGTTCAGCTAAACAATCACAATTAGATATTCGTAGAATTGTACCAATTGAAAGAGGTGGAAGATGGATTTATGATAATTTAGAAACTATATGCAATAATTGTATAAATCGAAAATGAGATATTTAGAAAGAGAAATATAAATATTATCACAATTAATTTTTCCCTTTTCTAGTAAAGAGTTGCAAAAAAAAAGTTCAATAACCATTTAGAATTAATTTTACATCTATTTTAAGAAAATTAACTCAATATATCCCATAAAATCAGATTTTGATTCATTTCTAAAGTAAATAAAATCATTAGAGAATCATCTTTTTTTAAAAAGCATGAATGTAAATCAATAAGGAAAGCTATAAACCTCAGGATCTTTGACGTACAGGGGGTAAAACCAATTAATATTGAATCAATGCTAAAACCTGGGAATATCACAGTCATCAATTCGTATAATCTACGTGATTCCCATCAACAAATCGTTGGGTTATATCTTTTAGCAATGCTCCACAAACGAGTTTTAAAAGGTAAAGAAAAAATAGGTGTGATCTTCGTTTTAGATGAAATACAGCGACTACTTCACACAATCGAAATCACAAGCAGATACAGATTACATAAAACGTATAATCTATAAAAATATAGACCTTTTCTTAGCATTTTAGAAATTAACTAGAAAATAAAGTGTTTAAATATATTGAAGCATATAAAATTAATGTAATTGAAAAAGAAATGGAAGAAAATTAATTTTCTAGTGTTAAAAATGGAGGAAGAGTCGAGAAAAAAAGATTTAGAGAAAAATATTAATAAAAAAATTGAAGAATGTGATTCTATCATCAAGGTTACATCAAAAGCAATGAAAGGATTAAATCCTACACAACAGAAAATATTATTTGCTAAAGAAAATTTAGAATCAACAAATTATAACGCAAAATGGAATAAAAATATCCTTAGTAATTTAAGAGCCAACAAATTTATTAAAAACCGAGACAACACGATTATCTCTTTGTCAGCGACAATCCATTCCAGTTAGGAAATGGTTTAGTCCGAACTGACGGCATCACCATTTATAGTTTGCGATTTGATTTGCCCAATCGTAAGGAAGAATACAACAATGTTGCTAAATTAGATTCTTTCGATGCAGGACAATATGGTGTGGTTAGGGAAAAGTCTTTCAAATTCTTTGTTATAACCAATAAATTTCTTGATTTTTTGGATTTCTTACATAAACTATTCAACAAGAAAAATTATTGGGGGGATATAAGAATTATTTTAGAAGTATTCGGTATTAAGGGATGGAAATGTCCATACGATGGAATGGAATTTAGACATGACCAAGTTTACCCTTTCAAGAGCGTATTTAATTTGGAAGAATTAAAGAATAACCAATTCAGCGTCTTTAAAACTATGTTTAATCACCTATTCAATGGTTTTGGATGGTTGGACGACCGCAAGGAAGAGATTATCGAGAGAATGAAATTCGAGCGGCAAAGCCAATAGTCGAATAATGTAGAAAATGAAAATATAGAGGAAAAATCAGATAAAAATAAGTCAAATCGACCAGATGATCTACTAAAATTTTATAAATCTTATTGAATATCACCATAAATTTCAGGTTTATATTTATCCCAAATTCCACCCTCTCCTCTAAAATCAGGTATACCAGATTCTGTCGAAATTCCAGCTCCAGTTAATACTATAGAATTTTTAGAATTTGCCAGTAACTCCGCGACCTTCTTGATATTTTCTCTTTCAGATAGTTCCAGGGGTGTCATCAGGATAAAAATATTGCTCCTTCAATTATTTAATTTTTTAAGGGTTATATTGCTAATAAATTTATAGATACTATTTTAGAAAAATTTTAATTCTAAGATTTAATTAAATTAAAAAAAATTATATTTCTAAAAAGTTATTAACGATATAATAGCTCATTAATTATCTTTTCAAAATTCTTAGAGTTTTTTCTATGATCACTGGTTTTACAATTATATTAGAAGAGGATATTCTTTATTGTTCAGATAATAAAAAATATAATTCCTTTGAGATAATCCTATTTTTAGAAAAACTATTGCGCAGTATAAACCCTAGAAATACTTGGCGCTTGAAAAAAATTTGTTATAAGGATCAGAAAATAGGAAGAGAAAGAATAATTGTAAAACACATAGTTACAAAGAAACACCAGAACTTGTTTTTTTGTATTATTGGTAATTTTAATGTAGGATCTGAGGAAACCTTTAAAATTGTAAATGAATTTAGTAAGCAAGTTAATCTCCACTATAAAAATCTAGCTGAATTAAAAAATGCCTCTGAAGAATCTACATTCAATGATGTAATCTCTTTAATTACGACATATTTAAAGGATAAGTATACAGAACCATTAGAAGAAGAAGTAATTTTTAATGGAAATGAGAATAATTCTAAAAATACAATTCTTTATGCAGGAATATCATCTCAAGGATTACCTATCATATCTCAACTTTATGATACAGATCTTCTTATGAATTTAGCACGAGAAAAAACCAATGAAAATATTGAGCTATTCACCTCAGATCTTTCTGCAAAATTAGAAACTATTTCGATGAATACTCAAATTCGAGCAAAAAAAAGAATAAAAGAAATCCATTTCATTGATAATGAAGATCTAAAATATAAAATGATTATCTTATTTGGAAATATTAATGGCTACTCATTAGATTTTGTTGCTTCCGGGAATTTCTACAAAATTAAGGCTATTTTTAAACAATTTAAATCTAAAATGTTATTAGATGCTATTTTTCTGAAGGAATTTGCAGGGGATTTAAAACCTTATAAACACTTAAAACAACATCTTAATGAAATTGTTAAAGAATTTGATGAGTAAATTACATAAATCTTACCTATTAAAGCAGTCATATTAGCTGCAGGTGAGGGAAAGATTATAAAAAAATCCAATCTAAATTGATTATTAGCTTTTATTGAATTACCATATCTACTTGCATTTCTTGATTTTTCCTTTTTTTAAATTCACGTAATAATTTTGAAAATTTCTGTGGTTTACCCTTATAATTAAGTTCTCTAAGAGCTTGTTCTTGATAAGCAATGAAGAGCCTATTAGAAAATTCTTCCCAATCACGACAAATTGCTAAAGTTTTTTGATCATTTCTAAGAAGACTATCATGAGATATTATTCTTGTGAATTCTGATACATATTTTTCAATAAGATCTGAGTCAGCTCCTTTTAGTAAATCTCTACAAAAGTCGTCTGCAGGATACCAATCGTTTACTCTAGAAAGATCTCGATGAATCTGAGTGAGGAGGACGTTTCTTGGTCCCTCCCACAATTCCATAATCATAGAATCACGATGTAATCGTGGAAAAGATAAAAAATCTTCCATAATCCCATGACCTCCAAAAAATGAAATTGCTTTTCGTATCATTGCTGGAGCTTCATCAGCAACTACGATTTTTTGCAACATTATTAATTCACGTAATCTAAAGCGGTGTTTGCGTTCCTCGATGTTATCTATTTTTTCTAATTCTCTTATCCCACTAATCAGTTCTTCTCCAAAATGAATATACTCTGAATATACTTTAAATACTCCAGCAGCACTTCTCTTAGAATAATGATCTAAATCATTTATTTGGTTAATCATTAATGGAAACGAAGAAATCGGAACATCAAAAGCAGTTCTAAATTGTGAATATAATATTGCTTCTCTTGCGATCCGTAAAGCACCAGCAGCCATTCCAAAAGCCACATGAATTCTAGACAGTGAAAGAACAATCCCAACAATATCAGCAAGACCCTTTTCAAGAGGACCTATAGGATATGCTACTGCTCCGTTATAAGTAATTTCTGCTGTTGGTAACTCTGCAGTTCCCAACTTTTGTTTTAATCTATCAATAGTGAAGGAGTTTCTTATTTCTCTTTCTTTATTTCCAGGAATCCAGGAAGGAACAACAAAAGCAGCAACTCTAGTAGAGGATTCTACTCCTTTTGGTTTTGCTGTAACAATAGCGTAATCAGCATGGGTTGCAGAACAGAAAAATTTTTGCCCATATAACCTCCAACAATTTGAAATTCCATCCGAACCCTCTTCTTTTTCGAAAACGACTTCTACAAGATTAGCAGGAACGTCACTTCCACCTTGAATTTCACTTACAAATTGTGCGCCTCTAGCATATTCTCCTTTTTTTCCATCTCGAATATGCTTAAGAATTTTCTTCGCTTCAGGGCCCAATGTATCCTCATATTTTTGCATAAGTTCAACAGCTCCATGTGAACACGCCACAGGGCACATAACACCTGCTTCTCCATTCTCGTATAGTAAAAACATTTTAATAAATCTACTCCAAGGAGTATTTCTTACAGGATCAAAAAGACCAAGACTGAAAACTTCTTGTTCTAATGTTTCAGTTTCCAAACAGCGTTCAATTCTATCTATTCTATGATTATGAGCATCGTAGTGTCTAAGTTTTGTCACTTTTATTCGATTTTCTAACTCATTTGCTTTTTCAGCAAGATTTCTAAATCTAAAAGAAACATAATCTGAGAGCGCTCTAAGATCCCGATCAATTTGTTCAAACTCATCCCCGGTATATTTCCTAACTAATGCTTGGAAAAAATCATCATCAGAGTAATAGTTGAAATTGTCTCTTACAAACAAATAATCATCAAAATTATATTGATTATTACGGTTTCCCTCTTGATTTGACATTATTTTTACCTAATTCTTAATATTTTTAAGAGCTATTAAAATAATAGGTTAGAATCAATATTAATATATGAATTAGAGAATAAATTACTTTACTCAAAAAATGATATACAAGTATTCTTAATTATTTAAAAGCTTAAAATAAGATAATAGTAGTAGTATTAGGAACTATTTTCTTTTTTATTACTCTCTTCACTTTTTTTTGATGAATCTGATTTAACAGTTCGCCGTGAAGTGTTTGTTCTGGTTTGAGTAAGTTTTTTAACATTTATTCTTTCAGAGCGTCTTATTTCTGATTTTCGAGATCTTTTAACATCGACTTCAATAATTTCAAATTGATCATCAGGGATTACCTTATCTTCTCCACCTTCAGGAATAGATAGAAGTT
>Ga0209977_10000379_pt1 | contig 17369 bp, 13 predicted proteins | sample SumtaG_2_FD_183113 | JGI IMG/M metagenome (GOLD analysis project Ga0209977, IMG submission 183113) | Deep subsurface microbial communities from Indian Ocean to uncover new lineages of life (NeLLi) - Sumatra_00607 metaG (SPAdes) (version 2) | ecosystem: Environmental > Aquatic > Marine > Oceanic...
CATGAGTGAAGTTTTAGAACATGTTCCAGATCCAATAGATACGCTAAGAATTACCTATACTCTTCTTAAGCCCGGCAGTCTGCTCTGTTTGTCTGTGCCAAATGATTATAATCCTTTTCAGAATGTATTACGAGAAGTATGTGAATATGAACCCTGGTGGGTTACGCCACCATATCATATTAACTACTTTGATTTTATATCACTCGGAATGTTGTTGGAAAAAATTGGGTTCAAAATAATTTTGAAAGAATCAACATTTCCCATAGATATGTTTTTGTTAATGGGGGATAATTATGTAGGGAATCATACTTTGGGTAGGGAATGTCATGAGAAGAGAAAACAATTTGAGTTCGTGTTGCATAAAGGTAAATATAATGATTTGAAAAGAAGATTGTATAGATGTTTTGCTGAAATAGGGACGGGAAGAGAAGTAATCATAATTGGAAGAAAAACGTGACTAATAATCTGAGTAATAAATCTGCTTTGATATCTGTAGGCGCCGGGATTACCCAATTGCCTTTAAAATGGGGACTTTGATGAGCACTGGAATAATGAGTGGGATACCGAAGTTGACCTTAGTGGCTTACAACTTAGTCTCCTGGCCGGGGTTAAATTTAGGTAATGCTTGCTTGATATCTGCTACACCCATCTTTCCTAGAGGATTTGGGAGGATTTTAGAAAGCCCATTGACAAGGTACATACTATCTTAATAAACCGCTTCACACCTCCTAAAGGGTCACCCTGGTAACGATGTACTGGCATATCCACTGATTCCACTTGTTATCTTCAAGAAAACTACCACGCGATGAAGAACCAGACGTTCTCAGACACCAACAAATAAATTACCCCTGGTAATCGTTTAATAGACTGCAAAAATCGGGCTCTGCACCATTTTGGTGCAGCTACCCAAGAGAATGAGCATCAATCATAGAGATAGTATGCACTCAAGGAATTGCCTCACTTTGGTGCCCAATGTGCACCCAGATAGGGCAAATAGACCAATTGGTCTCATCTTTTAGATAAGCATCTTTACCTACCCAATTCTTCATAGACGGAATAGATCAACTTATTAGATAATCCTGCCCAACTTTTTCTCTCACTTAAAGGACCTGGCATGAAAGTTGCTAATAAGGAAATTGGTGAGACATGAAACGTGATTCCAACCTTTAGAAAGTTTTGACATTGATTTTGAGTCTCGCCACGAGGAGATCCTCATGAATTCTATTCTCATCGTAGATGATGATAAGCGCCAGAGAAAGCAGATCTATTGGGCCCTCAAGGACTATTATGAATTCTTTGAGGCGGCCAATAGGCCAGAGACTCTTCAAATCATAAATGAAAATCCGGTAGATTTGGTGCTTCTGGACCTGCGTCTTCCTCCTAAAGAGAACACCCCTGAGGAGGGGATGAAGCTCTTAAGAGAGATTAAGAGGGTTCACTCTGAAATCTCAGTGGTGGTGATCAGCGCCGATGGTGAGAAGAAGACATCCCTGGAGGCTGTCAAAGACGGGGCATATGATTATTTTACCAAGCCTCTTGACCTGGAGGAGGTAAAGGTTGTTCTTAAAAGAGCTCTTTATATGCAAAGCCTGGAGCAGGAGAATGAGCGTCTGCAGCGAGAATTAGAAAACCGATACACCTTTACCGATATTGTGGGAAAGAGTAAAAAAATGGAGAAGATCTTCAAATTAATTAAGAAAGTAGCCCTGAGTAATTGCTCGGTCCTCCTTAGAGGAGAAAGCGGAACCGGCAAGGAGCTGGTGGCTCAAGCCATTCACTACCATAGCTTAAGAAAGGAGAAGTCCTTTGTGCCGGTCAACTGCGCCGCTTTACCGGAAGCGCTCCTGGAAAGTGAACTGTTTGGCTACGAAAAAGGAGCCTTCACCGGAGCATCCACCAGAAAATTGGGGAAATTTGAGGTAGCCTCGGAAGGAATCATTTTTCTGGATGAGATCGCCGATATGAGCCTACCCATGCAGGCCAAGATATTAAGAGTGGCTCAGGAGCAATCTTTTGAACGGATAGGGGGAACAAAGTCAGTAAAAGTTGACTTTCGTCTCATTACCGCAACTAACAAGGATCTAGAAGAGGCAATAACGAAAGGCCTCTTCAGAGAGGATCTGTACCATCGTTTAAATGTAGTCACTATCTATCTTCCTCCTTTGCATGAAAGAAAGGAAGATATCCCCTTATTGGCAAACCATTTCTTAAAAAGATACAGTCGAGTAAATGGCAGGAGAATAAAGACCATCTCGGCTGAAGCTATGGATCTATTAATGGATTATGAGTGGCCGGGTAATGTTAGAGAGCTCCAGAATGTCATTGAAAGAGCAGTCGTTTTAACTAACAACAACATTATTTTACTGGATGATATTTTCTTAAGATCGTGGAAGAGCGCTTTGGATTCACAGATCATCTCATCTCCCAGATCTATTTCGCTGCTCGAAGGGGAAAAAACACTCATCCAAAAAGCCTTGAAGAGCACCCACTGGAATCAAACTAAGGCAGCAAAGCTATTGAGAATACATCGAAATACCCTGCGACGAAAAATAAGGTACCTCAGGATCCATCAAGAATAGGTAAAATTCTCTATTGTGGGACTGTCTTCCTAGGAAAAGGAAGCTGTAAAGCCCGAAGACTAATTAGGGATTATCAAGCGATGGAAGCTAGTAAAATGGGGAAAAAGCTAAAAAGTGATCAAAAAAATATCTTGGTAGTTGATGACGATATGAGGGTACGAACTATATTTTCAAGTATCTTAAGAAAAGAGGGCTATCGAGTAACTGCGGTAAAAGATGGCTATGATCTAGATAAAATAGCGTCTAACAAGGGTTAGGTGAAATTACTGCCTATTTGAGGAGGTAAATTTAAGATGAATGACCAAGACAAGACAAAAGATGAGTTTATAATCTTGCGCCAACGAGTTGCTGGTTTGAAAGCATCAGGAACCGAGCACCAGCGGACGGAGAAGATCCCGCAGGAAAGCGAAAAAGAAAAAGGGATTGCGAAGATGAAGAGGACTTCCCCATACTTGCTTAGGCGTCTTGCCGCAATACCGGTTCCTGCGTTTATAGCCCTCATCGTAACCCTAGCTATATTAGACATCAGAGTGATGTTCGAGCCATCTCTACTACCCCTACTGGATACGGTGTTTGTCTCTATCATAGCAATCATTGTAGTCTACCTCTCAGCAAAAAGCTATTTGACAACTGGTTCACTCAGCCTTCTCTTACTAGGCAGCGGGGTGCTGGCATTCGGCACCGGAAATTATGTTGCCGGCTGGTTGCTAGGCGCTCCAGGTGGAGCAGAAGTTGGCGCGACTATACACAGTACTGGGGCTTTATTCGGGTCAGTCTTTCATCTCGTGAGTGCGGCCTCAATCTTAGCGGCAGTAACCTCAGAGAAAGTGTGGAGGCGCAGGAAATTAAAAGTGATGCTTGCTTATCTTGGAGTCCTGGCCTTCATGGCCGTGCTCACGATAGCCGTTCTTCAGGGCGTGATCCCACCCTCCTTCATCTACGGAATAGGCGCCACGCCGTTAAGGCAGGGGGTTTTGGGAACTGCAGTGGCTCTATTCGCTATTTCCTCCTTCCTCTTCATGAGATCTTTCTTCAAGTCGAAGTCAGGCTTTCTATACTGGTATTTCCTGGCCCTGGCGCTGATCGCCCTAGGCTTATCCGCCCTGTTCCTTCAGAGGGCTGTCGGCAGCCCCATGGGATGGGCAGGAAGGTCCGCCCAGTACCTCGGCAGTATCTACTTCCTCATCGCTGTCTTAACTACCATTAGAGGTGCACCTACCAAAGGAATACCCCCAAAGAAAAAATATCGGGACCTGGTAGAAAGCGCAAATGTCCTCATTTATACTGTTGACAAGGATGGAGTGATGACCTATGTCAGCCCCGCCATAGAATCGCTCCTCGGATATAGTTCCTCAGAAATCATGGGTCGATCTTTCACTGAGTTCATCAATGAGGAGGACTTGCAAGGCAGCACCAAGAATTTTCGAAGAGTCCTTTCTGGCTATGCCGAAAAAAATGAGTATCGGGTTTGGACCAAGTCCGGCGAAATCCGCTGGGTTCGCACTTCCAGCCGGCCGCTCTTCAGTGGAAAACGCGTTGTTGGGGTGCAAGGAGTGCTGATGGACATCACCGAGCGCAAGAAGGTGGAAGAGGCGTTAGCTGAGGAACGTGACTTGCTGCAGGCGCTTATAGATAATATCCCTGATCACATCTACTTTAAAGATGATAAGAATCAATTTATCAGGGTAAACAAAGCAAGAGCTGAGTTCTCAGGCACCATTCCTGAGAGTATGATCAGGAAAACTGACTTCGACTTTTTTCCCCACCAGCAAGCGGAAGCGGCTTCTGCCAATGATAATTGGGTAATGAAGTTCAATAAACCCTTGGTTGACAAGGAAGAGAAGATTACTCATGCCGATGGCACCGAACATTGGCTCTCCGCTACCAAAATACCTCAACATAATGAGAAGGGCCAGATAATAGGTACTATGGGCATTTCTCGGAACATCACCGAGCGCAAGAAGGCCGAGGAGGAACTGAAAAGTTCCGAGGAGCGACTAAAGATATTGTTCGAATTTGCCCCGGACGGCCTTTATTTGACCGATTTAGAAGGAACCTTTGTTGATAGCAACAAAGCAGCGGAGGAATTATTCGGTTATAAAAGGGAAGAATTGATGGGAAAGAATTTTTTGAAACTGGAACTGCTGTCCTCAGAGCAAGTCCTGAAGGCGACTGCGAATCTAGCCAAAAGTGCTCAGGGGCGCCCCACCGGGCCGGACGAGTTTATTCTAAACCGGAAAGACGGCAAACAGGTCACAGTAGAGATAAACACGTACCCAGTCGAGATCAAAGGCAAATCTTTGGTGTTGGCCATTGCTCGCGATACCAGCGAGCGCAAGAAGACAGAGGAGGCTCTCATCCGATCAGAAAAGCTCAAATCTCTAAGAGGGATGGCGGCGCGAATGGCTCATAATTTTAATAACCTTTTGGCTATCATTTTAGGAAATGCTCAGCTTTTAGAAATGGGAGTGGAAAGCTATAAGAGCGAGGAAATCAAAGAGCGCCTCAAGATCATTGTTCGGACAGCCTATGAGGGAGGAAAAGCAGTAAGAAGAATGCGACTTTTCACCCGCACCGAACTCTCCACTCGGGATTTTACCGAGATTGACCTGAATGAGATTGTAAGATCCGCTCTTCGCTCCACTTCTCCTCGCTGGAGGTATGAGGCCGAAGCAAAGGGAGTTACAATTAAGATAAAGGAGGAGCTAGGAGAGCTACCTCCTCTTTTAGGCAGTAAATCTGAGCTAATGGAGGTTTTCACCAACCTCATCTTCAACGCCGTAGAGAGTATGAGCGAAGGAGGAGAAATTACCATCCGCACCGAGGCCAAAGAAAATGAGATCTTCCTTTACTTTACTGATACTGGCCAGGGTATCCCCGACGCCATAAAGGAACAGATCTTCGATCCCTTCTTTACCACAAAAGGTCCGAAGACTTTGGGTCTCGGTCTTTCGGTCTCTTATGGAATCATCGAACGCCATCAAGGAAAGATAAAGGTAGAAAGCAGCAAGGGAAAAGGAACCACCTTTACCATCAGTATCCCCATTCGACCACAAAGTCCTTCAGGTGGAGAACAACTTAAAACTCCCGAACAGGTTTCTTCTCCAAAGATTTTAGTTATTGATGATGAAGAAGGTGTAAGAGATGTGCTGGGAAGGGTCCTTCAGAATGAGGGTTACCGAGTAACTCTGGCGAAAACCGCTAGGAAGGGACTGGAGGAGTTCAACCAGGCTCATTTTGATCTGGTTCTCACGGATCTCACAATGCCAGAGATGTCCGGCTGGCAGCTCGCCCAAAGAATAAAAGAAATACATCCGAGTGTGTCCGTAGGACTGATTACTGGCGGGGCAGTAGTTACCAGCAAAGAAAAGATGAAGGAAGGGGGAGTAGATTTTGTTGTATCCAAGCCTTTTGACTACACCAAGGTAGCAAGAGAAGTAAATGCCGCCTTAAAATCTCAGAAAAGATAGCCATCCCCTCCCCCAAACCAGGCAAAGGCTCTTTCGGAGATGGAGAAGCAGCGGAAACCGGCTACTCATAGGGCCAGTCGTATTTAACCGTCAGCATGTTAGTGGTTTTTTTCTTCCCTAAAACTCGAGTCATTTAATAAGAGTGAAAATGGAGATGAGACCGGAAGAGAGAGTGGAAAGGATGGTAGAGGTTTACTGCACTAACATAAAAAACCCTCTAGAAAGAGTCTGCCTAAAGTATGATCTTTTTGACCCCCTGGCTAAACTACCCGAAGTAGTGGGGAAGATGGTTAGTGAAAACTGGAATGCCTCCCGTTTTCGCCTTAGATGTCTGAGTAAACGAGAGTTAATAGAAATTGAAAAAAGTTGCACCGAGAGTCTTGTCTTGAGCAGGACATTACTGAATGCTTTCCACTTAGCAGGAAGGATCGATGTTGAGCTTAAAGAAGTTATCCGAGAGAAGCCTTCCATCTCGCAAAGACTGACTCCTTCGACCAAGTCTCGCCTCCTGCACGCCATAGCAGACGATATATGGCAAAACATCTTTGATGCGCTGCTGGATGACCCCGAAGTAAGGAAAGTAAGAAGACTGCTTCTTCAAGACCTTTTTATGGATAGCAAAAATTGAGAAGATGCCTAAAAGTTCTGAACCTACTCATAGAGAAAAAAATAGCTGAGATGGAGAAAGATAAGCTGAAAGCCTGGGAATACGAGGGAATGATAAAACGTCATGTGGAAAAATGTCCCCACTGCGACCAGTTTCTCCAGGGAATGCAGGAAAAGAGCAAAATATCAGATGCTAATTCTTCTTAAAGCCCAACCGACGCATTAGCCCGTCCCATTCCTCTGCTACTGCAAAATTTACCACCTCATTTGCTATAATAGGATTAAGTAATATAATAGTATTAAGTAGGAGGTTAATTCGAAAGGGGAAAGCTATGCCGGAAAAAGAGAGTCAAATCGTCAAGTGGATAAAGGAACTCGAGGGAAGAAGGGGAAAGCTGGATCTACAAATGGATGAACTGGACCAGCAAATTGCCGAAATAACCTGGAGGATCACTCAACTGGGGGAATTCAAAAGGGAAATAGAGGAAGGAGTTACCCCGGTCGCTCATCCCCAGGTAATCGCAGAAAAAACGGAGCTGGAGCTAAAAAATCTCGCCCGGCTCAAAGGGGAAAGGACCGAGCACAAAGGTGAAATAGCAGTAGACGGGGAGTTCTGCAATTCCCTTCTAAGTTATCTTGGCTCCAAATTAGAATCTGGTGAGGGAAAACCTTCCCCTTATTGAAGCTCGTCTTTAGGGAAACATAAGAAGTCTAGCCACGGAGAAAAAACGCCAATGACGAAGAGTAGTTTGAGCATCCTCATAGTGGATGATGAGAAACATATGGCTGATACCCTCCGGGACACCCTCAAGGTCAAAGGCCACCAGGCTAAAGTAGCTTACTCCGCCCTCGAGGCTTTGGATGAGGTAAAGAAGAGCTCATTTGACTGTGTCATCGCTGATATCTTGATGCCCAAGATGGATGGAGTTGAGCTCTGCCGGGTAATCAAGGAAATCCAGCCAAAGCTCCCGGTGATACTCATCACTGGCTACGAGCCCAACAAGCTGGTAAACGAGGGAAAGGAAGCAGGTGCCAACACTGTATTGATTAAACCCTTTGATGTTAGGCTATTACTTAAGCTCCTGTCTAATCTGTGAAAGAGCTGAGGTTCCATATCTTTCATGGTAGGCGGTTCTAAGGAAAGCGATGATTGAAGCCATTAAAAAGCTTCTGGAAGAAAGACCAGGTATTGACGGCATTGCTCTACCGGGGATGCCGAGTGGCTCACCGGGTATGCCGGGCCCCAAAAGAGCACCGTTTACCATCTATCAGATATTAGACGGGCAATATTCGGAATTTATGACAGTTAGGGTAGAGAAAACGCTTGGAGAAGATAGAGCAGAGAAAACGGTCACAGAAGAGGCCACTGAGAAGAAAAGAGTAGAGTTCGTTTCTCAAAAAGAGGCGATAATAGAAGAACTCATTGCACAAGATAAATACAGTTGCTGCCTTGAAAATCCCTGCACACCGATGGCTTCTCCGCCCTTAAGTTCAATTTTGGAGAAACTCAAATTTTGGGGACCTATCGCCGAAAATTGTAAAATAAGAAAAGAGAGGTAGGGAGTGGGCTATGCGATAGAGAATTCTATCTACCTCGGATGGATCTGGAAATGTTTTATTCTTCGTCGCAGAGTATTTCGATGTATTCCCAGTAGCTTTGCTGCCTCGGTTTGATTCCAGCGAGCAACCTTCAACGTTTCCTCAATGAGGTTTTTTTCCGCTTCAACTAAGGAAACATTGGTAGAGTTCGAAGCAACGCTTGGTTTTGAGAGCCTTCTTTCTATCCCCGAGAAGACGTCCCCTGCTTGCAGTGTGTCTTCCCGTCCCAGCGCAACGGCTCTCTCAATGACGTTCTCCAGCTCCCTGACATTACCCGGCCATTCATAGTCCGCTAGTAATCTCAGGGCATGGGCAGAGATGGTCTTTGTCTTCTTGGTATCTCCACTCCTGTACTTTCGTAGAAAATGGTCCGCCAACAGAGAAATGTCTTCTTTTCTTTCACGCAAAGCAGGAACATAAATCGAGACCACATTTAGACGATAATATAGGTCTTCTCTGAAGGCTTCCTTCCTCATAAGTTCTTCCAAATTCTTGTTGGTAGCAGCAATAAGACGGGTGTTAACCTTTATGGGTTTGGTACCCCCTAATCTCTCGAAGGTGCGATCTTGAACAACTCTTAGTATCTTAGCTTGCATGGCTAGGCTCATATCGGCAATTTCATCCAGAAAAAGAGTTCCATCGGAGGCTAGTTCAAATTTGCCTGGTTTGCCCTTATTAGCATCGGTAAAAGCTCCCTTTTCGTACCCGAAAAGCTCACTTTCCAGAAGGGCCTCTGGTATTGCAGCACAGTTTAGCGCTACGAAAGGTTTATCCCTTCTAGGACCATCATCGTGAATAGTTGTAGCTACCCGTTCTTTACCGGTACCGCTCTCTCCACGGATGAGCACAGTGCAGTCGCTATGAGCAACTATTCTGATTATCTCGAAGATGGACTTCATCTTATCACTTTTGCCGATGATATTGTCAAACTGAGCTTCTCGGGCTAGCTCTTGGCGCAGACGTCGGTTCTCTCGCTCCAGGCTCCTAATATAGAGGGCTCTTTTAATGACAATCTTCATTTCTTCAAAATCAAACGGTTTGGAGAAGTAATCATAGGCACCATCACTTATAGCTCTCAAGGATGTCTCTTGTTCCCGATCCCCGGTGATAACCACTACCTTAATCTGGCGATCAGTCTTTCCCATCTCCTCCAGTATCTTCATTCCCTCCTCGGGGGTATTAACTTTAGGGGGAAGATGCAAATCTAGCAATACTAAGTCCACCGGGGTTCTTCTCATTACTTCACACGCTTGAGACCTATCCTCAGCTTGCAAGACCTGGTATGAATCTTTTAAGGTCCGATATATTAGTTCCCTCAGGTCTTTGTCGTCCTCAACCACCAAGACTTTGTTCATTTACAGTCCTTACAAAGGTTCTAATTCATTAGATACGAGATCTCAGGCCAAGTTGTTGTTCAGCTGAGATATCTTGCTCTCCGGCCTGAATATCCTAATGAGTACTGTTTTTTCTTCCATACGACCACATATATTATATTATAATCCATCACCGTGTAAAGTCAAGAGGACGCTCCAAGTACAGACCAAAAAGCAAAAGCCCACTGTGGGAACCGAGTCAATCCTGGGGAGGTGTATGCTGTCAATAGATCGTTACCACCCCTGACCTGCCAGAAAGTGGAAATGTCATCCAAGATGATGGGAGGTAAAAGAGCAAATTGCTCAGGAAGGTTGGGATAGAACTCCTTCAGTTTCTCGAATGGAGGTTTACGGTTCATGTCCTCACCGAAATGTGGTCTTTTTACATTATACCAGTATAGCCTACTTACGTGTATAGCGCAACAATTCTCCTTCATTCTTGATCGAAAGAAGAAGGGGTATCCAGAACCGCTCCATAGGATTTGTAGTAAGTAGCATCGAGCCTCTTAAGTTTTTCTGGATTATTTCCTCCAAACTCTTCTCCCCAGTCCTCCTGCCAAAAGACCCTCTCTTCTATTCCAAAGGCTCTGAGCCAACTCATAGCAAGAGTGACAAAACAAAGACCGTTAGTAAGGTGAAGCTTTCTAGAATAGGCTAAGAATCGGAGACGTATTCTCCCCTCACAAAAGGTCCATTGATAACGGGGAAGATGCTTCCTGGTGATATGAGTCCGGATTGCTGTACCGAGCGTTCCCTTATCGTAGATATCTTTAGTATCGACCTCAAGCTAGCTTAAACGGGGTATCCTCATCGTAAGCCCACTTGGCCAGATAAAATACCTTCCTTTGTTTCTTCTTCCTTCCTAGGCCAGCACGTCTCAAGATATGGGTTATCGTATTCTCAGAGATTTCTATATTGTTCTCTCTAATGAGTACTGTTTTTTCTTCCATACGACCACATATATTATATTATAATCCATCACCGTGTAAAGTCAACAGGACGCTCCAAGTACAGACCATAGGTAGGGGAGTTCTCCCTGGAGATCTCCTGGGTCTTCTTGATGCATCTTCTAGGCCCTTTTCTCCCTTTTTTTGATACCTTCTAACCCACTTTCTTACCACAAGCCGAGATGTTCCCTAAAGCTTCGCTGTCTTTCGTATACTCCTTATTTCTCTGTAGGTCGTAACCAATCGCTTCCTTGCTTCAACGCTTTTCATTTTGTACATTTCTTGGTACAATACCTCCATAGCCAGTGTCCCTCCTTCTTTGCATCCTGGAAACATTTTTCCAGGTTTGGGATACCGGCTATTTTAACAAACCTTTTATACCTTGTAAAGGCTCACCCTGGTAACGATGTCCTGACGCATTTACCAGAGGGAGTTGACACTGGATTAATTTTGTCTATAATAGAGCCAACCCGATCGAGACCGAGAGGGCAGCCAGAACATCTGCGATCACCTGGCTGAGGCAAAGTAGTTTCTCACGAACGGGGGAGATCAAATGAGCAGTTGGCATAGGAGTTTGTCAAAATGAGAGATGAACAGAAGACAAAGATTGAGCTTATTGGTCAACTGAAAGCTCTTCGTCAACGAGTCGCTCAATTGGAAGCATCGGAGGCCGAACAAAAGAAAATACAGGAGAGACTCAGGGAGAGCAAGAAGGGGATAGAGGACATACTCAATTTTTATCCGGACATCATTGTAGTGACCAACTTAAGTGGAAAGATAGTTGAGTGCAACCGAGCAGCCCCTCATCTGTTGGGACTATCCACGACGGGGGAACTGGTTGGCAAAAGTGCTTTTGACTTGATTTCTTCAGAAGACCGAAAAAAGGTCCGAGCTGAGATGCGGAAGATTCTAAGCCGAGGTTACATAGAGGGTGCAGAATACACCCTTTTATGGCCGGACGGTAGCAAGTTTCCTGTAGAGGTCTCCGGCACCCTTATTCGAGACTTCCTCGGTAACCCCACATCTTTCATACTGGTAATGAAAGACCTTGCTCGACAGAAGAAGACGGAGCAAATCCTGCGGAAAAGCACGCATGAGCTTGGCGAGCGGGTCAAGGAGCTCAACTGCCTCTATGGTATTGCGCAGTTGACTGATAGGCACGATGGGCTGGAGGAGTTACTTGAAGGCATACTTGAGCTCATCCCTTCTGCCTGGCAGTATCCAGAGATTACTTGTACAAGAATCACTCTGGAAGATCAGATATTCAAGGCGAGCAACTTCAGAGAAACGGTCTGGAAGCAGAGCTCCGACATTGTAGTGCAAGACAAGAAAGTCGGCACTGTAGAGGTCTTTTACCTGGAAGAGAAACCAAAGAGTCATGAGGGGCCTTTCCTTAAGGAAGAGAGAAGTCTTCTTGACGCTATTACGGAACGATTGGCAAGAACCGTCGAGCTGAAGGGTACAGAGCGGACACTGAGAGAATCGAGAGAGAAACTGCAAAACGTACTGGCCTCCTCCCCTGATGCTATTACTGTCAGCGATCTAAAGGGAAATATCATTGAATGTAACCAAGCAAGTCTGGACCAACATGGTTTCTCTTCCAAGGACGAAGTAATCGGCAAGAATGCTCTTGATTTCATTACCCCCAGAGATCATAAGAGGGCATTGGAGGATATGAAAAAAACCATCAAAGAAGATTTCGTCAAGAATGTAGAATACACCTTCTTGAATAAAGACGGTAGTGAGTTTCCAGCGGAGCTTTCTGCAAGCATTATCCGGGACTCAGCTGGTAGACCTACATCCTTCGTCGCTATAACTAAAGACATCACCGAGCGCAGGCGGGCAGAGAAGACACTGCAGGACAGTGAGAGGCGGTATCGTCTCCTCGCCAAAAACGTAATTGATGTCATCTGGACCACAGATATAAACCTGAATCTCACCCATATCAGTCCGTCGGTTACGCATCTGATGGGATATAGCCTTGAGGAAGTGATGGCTCTTAGGCTGGAAGAGATCTTGGCCCCTGATTCCTTCCTGTCAGTCATGAAGGTCTTTGAAGAAGAATGGTCCGTAGAAAGTAAGAAAGGAAGGGGTCGTCGGCGACCGACACTGGAGCTTGAAGTCAATCGTAAGGATGGCTCCACAGTGTGGACCGAGACCAAGGTGACTTACCTGCGTGATGCAGACGGGAAGACGCTGGGAATTTCGGGAGTCACGCGCGATATCACCCTGCGCAAGAAAATGGAAAAAAGACTAGTAGAATATACTAGGAAACTGGCAGGGAGAAACAAACAGCTTAGAGTAGAGACCGGAAGAGCCAGGAGAGCAGAGGAAGCTTCAAAGAGGGGGCAGGAGAAGCTAAGAGAGTCTCAACAGAGATACAGGGCGTTGTTTAAAGGTGCTGCTGAAGGGATACTTGTCGCAGACATCGAAACAAAGCAGTTCAAATATGCCAATCCAGCCATATGTCAGATGTTAGGCTATAATGAGGAAGAATTTAAACGCATGGATGTACGTAATATTCATCCCAAAGAGGATTTAGACCATGTGATTTCTGAGTTCGAGGCCCAGGCACGAGGAGAAAAAACGTTGTCGTCAAGCGTTCCGTGTCTGCGAAAAGACGGGACAACAATATATGCGGATATCAACGGAGCCAAGGTCTCGATAAATGGAAGAGAATACAACCTAGGTTTATTCAAAGACATCACCCAGAGGAGGCAAACAGAGAAGAAAATGGAGGAATACGCCGAAGAGCTGGCGGCAAAAAACGAAGAGCTGAAGGTGGAGACCGAAAAGGCCAAGGAGGCCGATCGCCTTAAATCCGAGTTTCTAGCTAATGTGAGTCATGAGATTAGGACCCCTCTTAGCACTATCAAGGGAGCCGCTTATCTTTTGAACAAAAGCTCTCTTTCTGAAGAACAGAGAAGGTTCTGTTCCATGATCAGGGACAGCGGAGAACACCTGCTTCGGATAATCAACGATATTCTAGATCTTGCCCGAATTGAGGCAGGACAGGCAAGACTCGAAGAGAAAGAGTTATCCCTAAAGGAGCTGGTGGAAAAGACAGTCTTTGGTTTTGAGCTCCGGGCGAAAAGGAAAAGGTTAGAGCTTAATATCGTCTATCCTTCCGATCTTCCTCTAGAAATCCGGGCCGATGAAGGAAAACTCAGCCAAGTTCTTACCAATCTGGTTGATAATGCTCTAAAGTTCACCCAGCAGGGAAAAGTAGAGGTAAAGTTAGAAAAGCTAGCTGATCTCAACATCCGACTTCAGGTCAAAGACACCGGGATTGGAATTTCCGAACAAAAACTCTCACACATTTTTGAAAAGTTCTACCAGGTGGATGGAACCAGTAGAAGGAAATATGAAGGCACAGGATTAGGACTCACTATAGTCAGAGAGCTAGCCAACCTCATGGCAGGAAAAATAGAGGCGAGGTCCAGATTGGGAAAAGGATCGACTTTTTCCTTTACCTTCCCTTACAGCGCTGCGAAGCAAAGGATGGTTCAAGCTAAGGACCAGGCTAAGCCTAAAACGAAACAACAACTCAAAAAAAAGATAAATATCCTAATTGCCGAGGACGATGACTCTGGCTACTACATAATGGAGAGTCTTTTGGATAATTATACTACGAGCCGGGCAGTAGACGGAAAAGAGGTCCTAGAGAAGATAAGGGAGAAAGATTACGATCTCGTTCTCATGGATATTCAGATGCCAGAAATGGATGGCCTTGAGACAACGAGGAAGATTAGGGAGAAGGATTCGACCCTTCCTATCATTGCTCTCACCGCCAAAGCAATGAAAGGTGATAGAGAGAGGTGTCTAGAGGCTGGCTGCAGTGACTACCTGCCCAAACCCATAGAACTAGAGGAATTAATAGCCAAAGTAAGTCAATATCTCCCCAAAAAAGCTCGTCAGAAGGAAAAATAGCCCTCTGCACCTGCCCAGTGCTCCCCAGAGCTAAAGAAGATCGCTTGAGAGGTGTTAGTGCAAAGATCTGAACATTCTCGGGCCTATAATATCTTCTCATTTATATTATAACATACCCAGAGGTCTCCATTTAAATGACTTGACACGGGGAATACCCCAATTCTGGAAATGGAACCTCAATTCTTTTTCCACCGTTCATAGCTGATTCATGAGCACATATACCAGCCATTGTCCAGTTAGCCGCTGTAACAGCGTCACTAAAAGATTCCCTCTCTTCGACTATGGCACGTATAAACTCATGCGTCAGATGGGGATGTGAACCTCCATGTCCTGAACCCTGTACGAAGGATGTATGTTCATGTTCACCATCATACACTCCTCTTATTGTGTATGGTGCAATTTCTTTTGGCAAAAGGTGTCCGTAGTCCAGAACTTCTATTCTCTTTGCATCTTCATATCCTGAATAAATAACAGACCCTTCACCTACAATCTGCTCCCATTCAAAGGAAAGCTTTGTGCCATATACGTCGAAGCTTTCTCTGTACTGTCTGATTGTGTCAAACAGCGACCTCGTGACCTCACATACAAGGTCAGAGTCGCGGAGTTTCAGGTGAGCGGTTTCGATGGCGAAGGGAGAGTTGTACTTTTCGATATACTCTTTTCTGATTGTCCCGGAGCCATGGCACACCACAGACTCGACTTCCTTCTTAGCAAGCGCCAACAGGGGACTCACCGCATGGGTTGCGTAGTACATAGGAGGAAGGCCGTACCAGTACTTCGGCCAACCCGGCAGGCTCATGTTCTGCTGGTGAGAGCCTCTCAAGAACTGGATCTTGCCTAGCTTCCCGGATTCAACCAGCTCTTTTGCATAGAGAAACTCTCTGGTATAGACGGCCGTCTCCATCATCATGTAGACCTTGTCTGACTTCTTGCGTGCCTTTACTATCTCAAGGCACTCTTCTTTCGTCGTCGCCATGGGGACTGTGCACGCAGTGTGTTTTCCGGCATTTAAGGAAGCCAAACTCATCCACGCGTGAGCGGCTACGGGGGTCACTACGTGGATCGCATCCAGCTCCTCGATCTCGAGAAGGTCTTCAAATTTCGTGAATCGTCTCTCTACCCCAAATTGGTCCCCTACCTCATTCAAATGACCTTCGCTTCTTTGGCATATTGCGTAGCATTCAGCATCGGGGTGTTTCTGATACAGGGGAACGAACTCCGCACCAAAACCGAGTCCAACCACTGCAACCTTCAATTTTTTCTTCATTCCTTTCACCCTCCCGTCTTGCTCATTTTGTGAGCTGATAGTCACACCTCCCTGAGCTTGCTCCGGCCACCGCATCACCCCCTCCAGCATTGTTCTTGAACAATCTACCCTTATGTTAGCTCAAAAATAAGAGGTGTCAAAAAAGGCTTCGTGAGATTTCGTGTGAGATCAGGTGTAACAGGCTCGCTTGAGTGAAAAAAATTAAGAACCCGACTTAGCCCCGGCAGGATCATGGTCTACCCGGCCCAAGAGCCTGCCTTATTAGATCTAAGGTGCGGGGTTCGAGGATAGTTTGGGGATGTATAGGTTAGTGTGTACGTAATCTTGGCCAGTCTTTTGGTGGGGACTGAAGTCTCACCCCAACACGAAGATTTTTGGTCTCTTCTGATACAGAAATGCTGCACAGCTTGAGAAGATGAAGGAAGCCTAAGCTAGCAGAATTTGCAGGCTGGCTGCATCGTTATCTTATCATAAGGATCGGTGATCAAGCCTACCTAATATTCTTCAATTACCTTGGCTAATTTCTTTCGAAAGACCTCAAGTCCATCGGTTAGAGCATCAAAAGACGACTGCAACTTGTCTTTGAGCTCGGCCATTTCTTCACTCTGCCAACTAAAACTTAGGTGCACTCCACCCGTCCACTTAGCTAGGTTCAGATAACCCATAAGAACAGCTAATACGATAGCTACTATGAGGGGCACTCCAAGTATTACGGCTGATACCCAGCCTCCTCTTTTCTTTTCCATGTTTCAAGACTCCTTGGTCAGTTCCCTTCTACTAAAAATCCTTCTATCCCACAACTGGTTTAATAAAAATCTCTTGATATAGACACTCTAAATTTTATCTAGGTCATATAGGCTGCTTTGCCGTGAGAAAGTGTGTTGGGGATTTTTGGACTCTTTGGAGCCATACTGTGGTCTGTTGGAGAGCTTATGTACCTACGTTTCAAGAGATTAAGGAGCCAACAGGAAGGTGATGTGTATATTTCAGGTGTCTACCAGCCGTGTCCACGTATATCATGGCGTGTGTTTATTGTAGGGAATAAGAAGCATGTGTCAAGCCTTGTACGTAATAGAACGATAAATCGCCAAAGGAATCATCCAGAACCCACCAACAGACAAGTCTACACAGCCTAAGTCCCTCACCAGACCCTTCCAAGCGGATTGACAATACTGAGATTTGGCTCAACTCATCCCTATGTGATACGATTAGGGCGTCCTTGAGTAAGTGGTAGGTCCGGATCTAACCAGTTATAGGTAATTCCAAAGCTTGCTTTTTCCAGATAGTCCCTATATACTTATTCCAAATTCAATCGTTGAAGGAGGTGTATTCATGAGTTTTCTGTGAAAAAATAGAGGTCATATAGAGGAGCGTAGACATGGCAAGAGTCATCGTAGTTTATGAGTCAAAATATGGTAACACCAAACTTGTAGCTGAAACTATTGTGGAAGGAATGAAAGAAGTCGGGCGAGTAGAAACCACCCTTGTTAAGGTCAAAGAAGTGGACTTTGACAAGATCCTTGATCATGACGTTATTCTAATTGGTTCCCCGAATCATATTGGTCGGCCCACAAGAAGCGAAAGTAGGTTTATCGACA
>Ga0209977_10000380_pt1 | contig 17355 bp, 20 predicted proteins | sample SumtaG_2_FD_183113 | JGI IMG/M metagenome (GOLD analysis project Ga0209977, IMG submission 183113) | Deep subsurface microbial communities from Indian Ocean to uncover new lineages of life (NeLLi) - Sumatra_00607 metaG (SPAdes) (version 2) | ecosystem: Environmental > Aquatic > Marine > Oceanic...
TCCTTCTCGAAGATACGGACTTTCACCCCCATTTACCAAATGCTCCCAAATTTAGTATTATAATACTAGAAAAATCGAAATTGTCAAGCCCTTTGTATCATCCAATGGTATTTAAACCGGCTATCTTGTTAGTTGGATTGCTCATTAAGGTACTTCTATTTTACTCATTGCTTAGCCTTGACATCTAATTTAGAGCTCTTTTTGCTTTAATGGCTATCTTTGCGAAGTACCTGCTGTTCCGATACATAAATGAGGAAATTTATCCAGATCTGTATGAGGTAGGAATTTGGCGGACATAAACTCATCCATGTAATTGGGGTGAGTAATAAGGTCGTAGTAGGTTATCTTTCGACTAATCTCATAACATACCTCAAGAGCTTCTCTAGAGAATAGAGCCATCTTCGCCCCCATAATGGAAGTATTCCCCACGAATTGAACTTTCTCTAAAGATAAATCTGGTATGAGTCCTATAGTAAGAGCTTTTTCTCTGTCAAGGTAGTTTCCAAATCCTCCAGCTAGATATATTTTCCCTATGTCTTCAAATTCTAAATTAAGGGAACCGATTAATATATTTATGGCAGCAAAAATAGCTGCTTTGGCTCTTATTAAACTGTCAATATCTGGCTGGGTAATGACTAAGTCTTCTCCTGTTACCGATTGATCAGCAGAAATTAGAACGAATTCCAACTCTCCATTCCTCTCCCTAACTCTCTTACCTTTGTAAGAATTTAATCTTCCAGATCTATCAATAAAGCCTGAGGTGAATAACTCAGCCACGAGGTCAATTAATCCGGATCCACATATTCCCCGTGGTTTGGTATTTCCAATGGTAGTATAGCTGACCTCCCTCTCCTTGGTAATGTTCACCTTCTCTATAGCTCCTTCAGCGGCCCTCATGCCACATGTTACACCGCTTCCCTCAAAGGCAGGGCCGGCGGAGGCAGAACAACAGATCATCCAGTCTTTATTCCCGATGACGATTTCTCCATTGGTCCCTATATCTATAAGCATAGTAATTTCCTCAGCCTCATAGAGTCCAGTGGCCAGAATACCAGCAGTAACATCTGCTCCTACCCAACTGGCTATACTGGGAAGGCAGTAAAGAAGACCCCTGGGATTAATTTTTATTCCTACCTCGGCTGCTCTGATGGGCGGAGGAGAAGTGCAGGCAGGGATGTACGGCTCTTTTCTGATCCGGGCCGGATCAAGTCCCAGAAGAAAATGAACCATAGTTGTATTCCCCGCACAGACGAGAGCCATAACATCGTTTAGCTTTACATCGCGTTTAAGGATAAGAGTAGTAATAAGATTGTTTATGTCACCTACCACGGCTTGCTTCAATTTATCCGGTCCACTCTGTTCTGCATAGATTATTCTCCGGGTTACTTCTTCCCCATAAATCCTTTGGGAATTATAGGTAGCCTCAGCATCGACAGTTTCAGCGGTGTTTAGATTTACCAGATGAGCCACTACGGTGCAGGTACCGACATCTACAGCTACAGCGTAGTTTTTCTTGGTAGTATCCCCTCCTTCTACCTGAATAACCTCCACTGTTTCTCCTCTTAGCCCCAGGGTTGCTGTTATTTTCCACTTATTTTCTCTTAAGGTCCTGGGTAAGGTCTTCATTATTTTAAGACCGGTCTGCATGATGGGAATCTTTCTTTGTCGGCGGATCTGACGGTAAAGACGTGGGTGGTCAGCTAAATTATCTTGAAGGCCGGGTGGAGAGAGTTCAAGATACATTTTTTGCACCAGGGGATCGTATTTAAAATAGACTTTTCCCTTAAGAGGAGCATAAAGACCTCGAAAGCGGCGGGCGTCTTTATCTACCAGTATTTTTCCTTTCTCCTCTCTAGACTCGGGAGGGACTTCTACCACTATGTCTCCTTCAACCTTAGTCTGACAGGCAAGAACATAGCCTTTTTTGATCTCATCTCTGGTTAAAAGAGTGGTAGGTTCAACTTTTACCGCTCCTTCTTTCAAAATAAGGCGGCATTTTCCACAGATTCCATCCCCTCCACAAACGCTGTTAATGTATACCCCTGCCTGGGTAGCCGCCTCCAATAGGTTTGTTTCTTTATCTACTTCGGCTGTTTTTCCTTCTGGTTGAAAAGTGATTTTAATTTTTTTCCTCCAGTATCTTTTCGATTTTCTCTACCAAAATTTTCTTGGGCACTACCCCGGCCACCCTATCTACAAGTTTGCCACCATTGAAGAATAAAAGAGTGGGGATGGCCATAACCTGGTATTTTCCGGCTGTGACTTGATTCTCATCGACATTTAATTTCCCTACCTTAATTTTTCCCTCGTACTCCTCACTCATTTGCTCTACCACTGGGGCTATCATAGAACAAGGCGCACACCATTCGGCCCAAAAATCAACTATTACGGGAAGATCTGAATTTAAGACCTCATTATCCCAGGTTTGATCTGTTAATGTCATCTCTGACATATCTTTCTCCTTTCTAACTTCTTTTTAACGGTAGTATCTTTCTCCACTATGAACTTCAGTCTTTACTTGATGCTTTTTCTCTAAAGTCTCAACGTACTTAATTATCTCATTTCGGTGTAGGCCCAGAGAGTGAGAGATATCAACCAGTGTGACAGGGCGTCTTTTAACCATGCTCAATATCCTCTTCTCCACATCCCTTTTATAAGCTTTCTGGGTGGCTCTTTTGAATTCAGCAATGATCTCACATTTCTTTCCTAAGACCGTCTTTATATTATTTAAATCTTCTCTAGTTAAAGGCCGGGCAAATTCCTCTGCTGGGGGTCGAACCACAGTATTTAATTGGATTTTTTCGAGATTCATTTGCTCGATTACCTGGGCTGCCTTTTCTATTTCCTCCAGGGAATCATTTATTCCTTTAACCACCATAATCTCTAACCAGACCTTACCATTAAACTCTTGAGAAAAACTATCTATCCCGGTGATGACGTTCTCAATCTTTAGTGAGGGATGAGGGCGGTTTACCATCTCAAAGATTTCCTGAGTCACCGTATCTAGAGAGGGGATCACTAAATCTGCCTCCATCAAGTCTTCTCGTATTCTCGGCCGGTAGAGTAGAGTTCCATTGGTCAGGATGGCTAAAGGGATTGAGGTTAGTTCCTTAATCCGGCTAATCATCCTCCTAATCTCAGAATTTAAGGTGGGTTCCCCGGAACCAGAGAAGGTAATATAATCGATCCTTTTTCCTTCTCGAAGAACCTCTTCTATCTCCCTTAAGATATCATCAGCAGCTATATACTCTTTTCTTTGAATAGTCTTATTAATTGTCCTTCCCAGTTGACAATAGGTACAGTCAAGGCTACAGGTCTTAAAGGGAATTGTATCTACACCCAAGGAAAAACCCAGTCTTCTAGAAGGTACCGGCCCAAATATCTGACCCATCTTATATCTCTTTCTTTTCCTGGTCTATCTTCTCCATGATTTTTTTTACCGAGACAAATGCTGGAGAGTCTTCGGGTAGATCAAGCAAAGATTTTCCACTGAAAGTATATTCTTCGAGGCTTTTATCATAGTTTATTTTTCCCAAATATCTTAGCCCTGTTTTCTTTTCTATCAATCCCCCCATTTCTTGAGAAAACCTGTAATTAGCCACAGCATAGAAATTATTGTATTTTATTCCGATTTCCTCTGCAATCCTGCCGGCTCTTTTTACGTTATCGAAAGATTTCTTTGATGGATCAATTATGGCAAATATGTCATTTACCTCGGACGTTACTTTTCTGTTCAGATGTTCCAATCCTGCGGGAGAATCAATGAGTGTATAATCGTAATTTATCGATAGTTTAGGGATAATCGACCTTAAAATGTTGTTTGGGTGGCAGTAACATCCAACTGTCCATTTCGTTCCCAGGGAAAACAGGTCAAATCCGGTACCTTCGTATAAACAGGTATGAAACATATATTCAATTTGATTTGGACGAGGTAGGGATTTCAGTTCTTCGGGAACTTCTCCTTTCTGAATATCAAAGAGCACACTCGATATTGTTTTTATCTTCTCTTTTTCTAAATTAACGCCTATCATTTCAGCTAGATTCTCATCTGGATCTGCATCAATCAGAAGCAAGGAATTTTTGGGTCTCAAATATTTAGCTAATAGCGCAATAAAACTAGTTTTTCCAGATCCACCCCTGCCCGTTGAAACTATTGATTTCATCTTTGTTCTTCTAGTAATTCGCTAATTTAAAAACTGGCAGTTCTTGGGGTACTTCAATTCGACTTCCCTCCTTTTACTGCCACTTTCCCCTTTCTTTAAAGGTTCTGATAAATCTTTCGATGGAACGGTCATAGGTTCTCTCTATATCATCAGGAAAAAAACAGGCCGGTAGTTCTCCCATTCTCCAGTGATAGGAGATACACTCACAGCAGATTCCCTTTCTATCGCAGGGCTCATAAGTACAGTTACATTTTTTCTTATTTTTCTCTATACTGCATTCCCGCATAGTCTATCCTCCCTCTTTCTTCTTACAAGAGGCTGTAGCTGTGCTGGATATACCTCCCCTTATAGCAAACTTTGCCACTACGCTAATTTCTATGGGGTCCAGAACAGCCACCAGATCCTCCAGGATTTTATTCACCACATGTTCATGGAATATTCTGACCTGCCGAAAGGAGTAAAAATAGTACTTCAAGGACTTCAGTTCTATACATAATTTGTTGGGCACATATTTAATGGTTATAGTAGCCTGGTCGGGAAGCTCGGAGAAAGGACAGAGGCAGGTAAATTCATCTGTAGTATGCTCCATCTGGATGGGTCGGTAAGGATATTCATAGGAAATGGTCTTGAGAATAGAACGATCGATAACCGAGGGTTCAAAACTTTTCCCTACCGCCTTTTTTGCTTTTAATTCCTCTTCAGGTGGAAGGCGATCTTCATATACCATTTTAAAATCCTAAGGGCGCTCAAGTGAATATGATGGTTACAGGATAAGTGAAATCCTTGACAGTTACAAAATTGATGGCCGTCATTGAGATTCCCAGAGAATAGAATACCAGAAATAATGAAGATATGCAAGAAAATTATTAAGAATCATAAGTGTTCATCTTTTTCGTTTTATTAATGTCAGTATTTCTGGCTTATTCCCCCTTATAGCGACGGTATGTTCAAAATGAGCAGAAGGTTTGCCATCTTTTGTTACCACCGTCCAGTCATCCTTTGTTGTTCTAACTTCAAAACTTCCCATATTGACCATAGGCTCTATTGCTAATACCATTCCTCGCTTGAGCTTTGGACCTTGGTGAGGCTTGCCAAAGTTAGGTATTGGAGGTTCCTCATGAAGCTGTTTTCCAATCCCGTGGCCAACAAGAGTCCTAACCACCGAAAGACCGTTCTTTTCTACATAGGACTGAATAGCATAAGAAATGTCGGATAATCTATTTCCCACTTTTGTCTGTCTAATTCCTTTATAGAGAGCGTCTTCGGTAACCTCTAACAATTTATTAACTTCACCACTTATTTCACCTAGGGCTACAGTAATAGCAGCATCTCCATAATATCCATTTAGTTTTACTCCTAAATCAAGGCTTATAATATCCCCATGTTGCAATTTGTAATCACCGGGAATACCATGTACAACTTGCTCATTAACAGAAGTACATAGACAGCAGGGGAATCCACGATATCCCTTAAAGGCCGGTTTAGCTCCTCGTCTGATAATCAAACTTTCTGCCAGCCTATCAAGCTCTTGCGTAGTTATCCCCGGGTTTGTAATAATAACTTCCCGTAGCTCTGCAAGAACATCTGCTACAATCCGACTGGCTGCTCGTAGATAGCTTAATTCCTCCTCAGACTTTAAAGTGATCATTTGCTCAAATCCTTTTTAGCAAGTCACCTTCATCTTCGAAATACATTTTCTGACTTCGTCAATTTCACATCTCTGCAAACCACGAATGGTGATGGTGAATAGAACCTTTGGTCAGGATTCTTCTTTTGTAATGCGTGAAGCATTCCTCTTTCTGTTTTCTGATATTTGGTCTACCGAGGTTTACTTGATAATAATTCAGAGAGATTATTGAAATTCTTATCGGGTAAAAACAAAACCTTATTCTCTCCCTCGTCTTTCATCTATCTTAATTTCAACCTTTCCCCATTTAAAACCTTTTAAAGCAGATAGAGCTCCTTTGATAGTATTTCGAATAATTTTAGTGACAAAAGGATTTAGAGCTAACATTTGTCCGTTTAATATGACCTGAGTAGTAGACTTCAAGGAAACACAATCCTCTACGCTCTTTTTCCCCTGAACAATTTCTTTAGCCAGCCCGTAGCATGTTTTGTGTCCGCAGGATCCACAATTAAGATTAGGTAATTTAAAAGCTTTCTCTTCCACAAGATCAGCTATTTTTTCTATATCATTAAGGATACTGAAAACCGGTACCCCTAGCTTAATCTTTAAGGGAGAAATCGTAGCCGCACAAGTCTCCAGTCCATCAAAGAGCCTTTCTGCTTCATGTGCATCTTTTAAACAAATAATCTTGGGAAAGGTTTTTTCTTTTTTAAATCCTTCCATCAGAAGAAAGTCAGCTTCCATGTACCCGGCTATATTCTCTAAGCTTTTTCTAGAGTTAAAAAATATGGCAGACTCACCAGACGAGATGGCAGCTACCTGCTTGGCATATTTCTTATGTTCAGCCGTATCGCTGTTAAGAAGATCAATACCTTTAGATGTATGTTTTATGGTAGCTACCTTATGACCTCTTCTGCTCAGCTCTTGAGCTAAACTAACTACCAATGTAGTCTTCCCACTCTTCTTGTAACCGATAATTCCCACCGCTTTCACCGAATCCTCCCTCACCACCTTTTCATTGCTGCTCAAGGAGCCTCAACCGCTCCAGTTTTGCTTTCTTTGAGAAAAAGACTCTACCAATTCCACCAATTTTTCCAGAACCATTGGACTAACAGCATGCTCCATCTTGCAAGCATCTTCATCGGCAGTTTTGGGATCTACACCCAACACCTCAGTCAAGAACCTAAAAAGAGTTCGATGACGAGAACAAATTGCTTCGGCTAATTTCTTTCCTTGATCGGTCAATTGTATATACCCATATTTTTCATGGCTTATCAGTCCCTCTTTGACCAACGTTTCTAAAGCTCCACTTACACTGGACATTTTAACCTTCAATTCTTGGGCAACGTTTTTGACACGGACCACTCCTTTATCTGTTTCTAGATTTTTTATAGTCTCCAGGTAATTCTCCATGCTGGATGTTAGGGTCCCAGCCATATCTATCACCTCCATATCAAACCGACTTTTCTAGCTAATCAGGCTAAAAATAAGATGAAGTAATCCGCCCACTCCCAGAGCTACAGCTAGCATTAAAGCCGTACTCTTCAGGGTATCTTTCACCCCTAGTTCTTTTAGAAAAACAGCAAAAGTAGCGGCACAGGGAAAGTAGATAGCCAGCATAGCTACCACAGTAATGACTTGATAAAGATCCATAATACCCTTATCTAACAAGGGAGCGAGCAGGCCAGTAGCTACGTCCTTTCTTAAGAAACCCACCACCAACGAATAGATGGCTTCCTGGGGAAGTCCCAACCATCTCCCCAGAATTGGATCCAGTATCTTGGATAAGAAATATGTGGCATGTAAACTATACAGTATATTAACTATGAAGATTCCCACAAATACCCAGGGGATAGCCCCCAATAGAAATTGTTCCATCCTCAGGCGGGTTTTCATAAGGAGGTTGGAGATACGGGGCAATCTATAGGGAGGAATCTCTATAGCTATTTCTGGTGTTTCTCCCTTTAGGATTTTGTTCAAAAGACTCCCCATACTAATGAAGATACCCATCAGGATAAGGTAGATCAAGCCTACCCAGCGTAAGCCAAAGGGTCCGATAATATTCAAGACTACTGCTGTTTGAGCCATGCAGGGAATAGATATCCCCAACAAAGTGAGCATCATAAACCTTTGTTTATCTGTCGTCAGGATCCTGGCGGCCATCACTCCGGGAACGTTACAACCAAAGGAAAGAATGACCGGGACTATGGAGTAACCATGAAGACCTATGCGGTGGAAAACAGTATCCACCAAGACAGCCAGTCTGGGAAGATAGCCTATGTCTTCCAGAAGAGTGAGGATGATATAGAAGACCAGAACTGCTGGCAGTACGATCCCTATGGGAACAAAAATTCCAGTGGTCAGGAGGCCAAAGGATTCCAGATAACCGGTTCCAGGAGCACCGATTAGCATATCATGCGCAAAGCCATGAGGAAATATCTTTTCCACTGAACCACGAATGAAGTTATCATAAGGACCCTCAAAAAAAGGAACCATTAGCCCATCGGTTATAAATCCAGCTACGGTAATAAAGAGCTTAAACATTCCCCAGAGAATACCTGCCGCTATGGGTAGGCCGGTAAGAGGCTTCACTGTGGCATCCCCTAGTTTTTCCAGGAAGGTAGGATGTCTATGATGAACCTTTTGTACTCGGCTAGTGATAGCACCGGCCTGTCCAAACCTTGCCCTCAACATAATCATCTCTATTGGCTCACTGTGATCTTTTTCCACTTCTTGAACCGCCCCTTTCAAAATCTTTCGAGGTATTTTCTTTTTAAACTCTTTACTTCCCTCTAGGGCAAGGATTATCTGCCAGCGGGGTAGGGAAATTTTTTCCTCAATGTATTTGATAGCTCGTTCTATTTCGGGTTCAAACTCTATTTTCAATCTTATTTCCTCTTAATATTTTTACAATAGACTCTCGTAACTTTTTAATTCCTTCTCCACTCACAGCTACACTGGGAATCACCGGGATTCCTAAAGCTTGCTCAAGGTCCGGGGTATCTATCTCTATACCTCGTTCCCGAGCTACGTCGATCATATTTAGATCAAGAACCATGGGTAAAGTTAACTCCTTTAATTGGAGGGTTAGGTAAAGATTTCTCTCTAAATTGGTGGCATCCACGACATTGATCACTAAATCTGTTGGTTCTCTCATCAAGAGATGGGCTGCTGCCTCTTCGGCCCTGTCCGAAGGAATAAGAGAATAAGTTCCGGGAGCATCAATTATCTTCACCTTTTTATTATCAATTATCATACTTCCTTCCAGGAACTCTACCGTTGTTCCCGGATAATTGGAGATAATGACCTTAATTCCAGTAAGACGGTTGAAGACCACGCTTTTTCCTACATTAGGATTTCCCATAAGGAGTATTCTCATCAGGTCACCCTCCTTATTACAACTCTACCTGCCATTCTCCGGCCAATAGCTATACGAGCCCCCTCCACCTCGATCATAATTGGACCTCCCATAGGCTGAGTGGTTATTTTCTGGACGATCTTGCCCGGCATAATGCCCAGAGATGCCAGATGTCGCTGCAATCCAAACCCCCCTTGGAGGCTCATTACTTGTGCCTTTACTCCCACTGGCAAATCCAACAAAGTTCCCATTTCTGGTGGCTCCTGAGTCTTGAATTAGGCTATCCTATTTTTATTAGGCAAGCCTAACATTAATTATCATAAAGGAATATTTTTTGTCCAGCGGCAAAGTGGGGACGGTGATTATTTTTAAAGGCTAGGTGTCCAAAGCCTTTGGCTTAGCATCCATATTTATCAATGCTCTAGCCTCATCGGACATCCAAGAAAACCTGTGCCACCACGGCTTACTCACTATTCGGGCCAGATTTTTGATTTGTTGAATTCTGGATAAAGCAATCTTCCGGAAAGAAGTTTCCAGACTGTCCCAATCTTTCGTAGCATCAGCTGTGAAGGCCTCTTTGAAATAAGCCCGGCCACACATGGGTCCAGCAAAGAGATCGGCCACAATCCCGTACTGGGCTGCATATTGCTCAAAGTCGACTGCTGCACTTAAGAGGAGCATCGGTCTATCAACAGTCTGGGCCATCGCTTCCGCCGTTGTCCTGATTGTTTTAGGGCTACTGATTTTGGTGATTTTGCCATTTTCTTCGACCCAGAGAACAGGGACTTGGGTTTTGTAGAAATGACCATAGGGGCCAAAGTCTTCCGCAATTTTTACCAGTCCCTCGGGGAGTCTTTTCGCCATCTCTACCTTAGACTCACCCGGTTTTTGAAGCACTAAGACTTCGTTATAGAGAGACTTACCAAGTTTCTGAGCTCTCTGAAAGACATCCCTTAACCAGTCGAGATTTTCTTCCCAACTTTCTTTGTGGTCGGGATCAAGTTTTATCAAAGTCTTAAAGGCATCAACCTCGTCGACGCAAGCCTCTGGATCAATCGAAAGTCGGGCAAGTTGTCCTTTCCCGCCGTCGATCGAAGTAGGATTGGTATCTTCCAGTCTTCCGATAAGCAGGACATTTTTGCCGAGAAGATCTCGAAAACCAGGACTTTCGAAAGCAAGCCGATTAAAAAGAGCCGCGGTCGAAATACCCCCCAGGGCCCGAGCAAATCTTCGACATACTTCTCTTACATCGTCGTCGGTAGCTGGTCTTTTCTCACCAACATGTTTCAGATAGGCGGTCGTTAGCTTAAGATAGGAATTATGTTGATCAGAAGCAAAAACATCCATAGTCCCGTCTGAAGCATATTTTGCCGCTGTTCTGAAGATATTCTCCTCTACCTCAACACCATCTGAATATTTTGCCCATGTAGGCATCCTTTCCTCCTTTGCAGTGGAAACTTGAACTCACGTTTGTCTATTTTATATGAAGAGTGAAATTCGTCAAGGATCGAATTAAGCTAGAAATAAACTCCGAGAGCTAATCTACTTCTGGGAGAGGATTATGGCTTGGTTGATTTGATTTTTTGGTAGGGTAATAGACATGTCTTCCTTTATGCATAATTACTTAGGTTTTACTCCGCAGTGGGGGCAAACAGAGGCTTGTTCTGGTAGGGCTTGTCCACACTTACTGCAGAACTGCAATTCTTTACCACAGACCTGGCAAAATGGAAAGGGTTTGGAGAAGCCGGTGTCACAATAGGGACAATGACAAGGTTTTTCCTTTGCTTCACTCTTTTTTGATCCGGACGGCTGACTCATTTCTTTCTCCTCTACTTTTGGACTTACTTAGCCTTTTTCTATAATTCTCGATGGCCTTGCGGAGAGCATCTGCCCCCAGATTAGAACAGTGTAGTTTATTCTTGGGAAGACCTCCAAGCTCTGTGGCCACCATTTTGTTGGTGATTTTCATAGCCTCACCCAGGGTCTTTCCCTTGGCCATTTCACTGACGATACTGGATACAGCAATGGCTGCGCCACAACCAAAGGTTTTGAACTTTACATCGCCAATACGACCATTATTGACTTTGATATAAAAGGTCATCAGATCCCCACATACAGGATTACCTACCGTCCCTTCCCCATCTGCATCGGTGATTTCACCTACATTCCGGGGATTCATGAAGTGATCCATCACCTTTTGGTTGTATTGAAACATCTCTCCCTCTTTCACTTAGAATCTATCTTTATTTCCCATTTTTTCCTAGATTGAAGTTGAGAACCCCTCATTATGTTTTACTGCCTTGACTTTTTGGTAAATTGGGAAATCCTTCTACCTCAAATTTATCCTTGATGAGCAACTCCTAATAAATATAATAACCTGCAGATTTTGTCAACAAGATAAATCCTCTTGGTTAGATTGCGTTGAAAGATTTGATACGTCCTAATGTTGACATATAGGCTTCGCAAGCTGGAGGACCTTCTTTACCTTCAACGAGAAAAACTTGCGTCTGACATCGGTTTGGAGGAAAAGGCCGATCACGAAAACTTGTCACTTTTAACTTTTCATAATTTTTGATTCCCTTAAGTCCTTCTGCCATACCCCAATCACTCCTGGAAATAACTTTCCCCTCAAGCTCAAGGCCGAAATCATCTCCCCACACTTCGATCATTCTTCCATCGGGCTCACACTTGAGGATTCTTTCTATTATCCTGAGCTCTCGTACTCTCCTTATGGCTGTTTCTTTGCCACAGACACGCTTTCTTTTCTTATCCCAGATCTGAGTGTCGAAGGCCCCCGTCCCTGATAAATAGCTCACAAATCTCGCCCTGGGACTTACAAGTTCATTCTTTCCAAAAAGTTCATCCAGGTACCTCTTTGCTGCCCCTCTGATATCAATCTTTTCCTGGAATTGGAAGTCAGAAGGCCGAAATATAAATTTTTTGAGGGAAATGACCTCTCCTTGTCTTTTTAATACCTTCAAATTTTTGAGCGCCATCTTGCATAACTCATCTTTGCTGATCCTCTTTTTTCTCAGGAGCTCATTTCTGGAATCTGCTTCAATAGTAATCTGAGCTAAGGGATGACCCCTTCGATCGACTCTCACCTCAGGAAGGGAAATCATAACCCCTTTTATCTTAACCTTCTCTCCAGAAAACTGGAGAATCTCAGCTATCTCATCAACTGCACTCGACCAGGCTTTTCGTTGAGAGGCAGTCAGAAGTTCTTTAGAATAACTCCAGATCTGTCTTCTCTGTTGAGCTGAATGAATAGACTTCGAAGTTCTGACCGAAGTATAGATATAACCCTCAGCCCCACTAACTGGACAGGCAATTATTTTGTACCTTAATCTAGCCTCAATCAGGTCTACCAGTCTTTTTTCTAGCTGCTCAATGGAAGCCCCGGAAAGAATCACTAGAACCCCGTCTTTAAGGAATTCTGTGAAAAAAACTCTCTGCTTATCCGTCAGGCAGTACTTCTTTGGCATAGTTTTGAGGCCTGCCTCAATCTTTTTTAATTCCTCGGTGCCAAGATCACCAGTGGGCCAACTGAGGGTGAAGTCATTGTCGGCAAAAATTATCTTTCTACTGAACATTGTCCGAATTGTCCCAACAATAAATGAACTTTCATACCAGGTTTTCCCCTATTTTTATTTTGGTCGGTATCCCTACTCTCCCTACGGCAAGACCCCCACAGTAGTTAGCAACCTGGGCAGATTTTTCCAGAGAATATCCCCTCAAGATCCCGTAAGCAAATCCGCCTAGAAAGAGGTCGCCTGCACCGGTAGGGTCCTTTTCTAGTAGTGGTCGAGTAGGAACCTGAAGTTCCTTTCCTCTTTCAATAATAGTACAGCCGTCCTTTCCCTTCGTTAATAGAACGATGGTCTTTCTTGAGACCTCTTTTACCTTCACAAATTGGGATTCCAGCCTATTTAACCTCAAAAAATCAATCTTGGGCAGCACATCGTAAAATTCCGTGCTGGCCAAATCAACATGATAGACTTTCCCCAGTTGGTCTACTTTTCTAATGAGTCCCTGCACATCGCAGAAAATGACCTGACAAAGCGAGGATAACCTCTCGATGGTCTCAGGTAGAACTTCTCTGATGACTCCGGCGATGAGACCGACTTTGGATTTATATTGAATGTCTTTGGGGAAAATCGGCTCACAAATGCTCTTGACTTCCTGGACTTTCTCACTACTGTGGTATCGATTGACAAAGCAGGTAGTTGGCTTTCTGACCAGGATAGGTTTTTGGGGAAGTTCAGAGAAATACTTAAAGTCCGGACCAACCTTGGAGATTATGGTATAATTTACCCGAGCGTGACTCTCCTTTTCCTTGTTCTTTACTCTCCTGTTTAAACTCTCTAAGAGTCTGGAGATATAAGAGGGAGGTCCACCCAATCTAAAAAACTGTCTATCTTTCTGGACGATGATATCGTGAGTGCAATGTCCAGTGATGAGTATATCGAGCATACGCGTGTCTATTTTAAGCTCCTTTCTTACCTATTTTTTCGCATCAGTTTAGCTTAATGTTTTTGTTGGAACAAAAAATCACCAATTTTGAAAAGCTTGATCCTATTATATGAAAAAATTCTCTTATTGAAAAGGCAAAATCCAGCCAAAAAGATTTTTCAGCAGCAAAGTAACAATCTCTCAGGCTCGTTTAATCGTACTTTTGGTAAGGTAATAAAAAAGTGCTCCCGCCAGAACAAGAGGAATAGTACTCAATTGCAAGGCTAAAATTAGCCCTAAATGGTCAGCCAGCAGGCCTATTATCCCAGGAGCAGCCGCACCCACCAGGATGGATAAGCACTGGATTAGCCCATAGATCTTTCCGCGGACGTAAATCGAGGTTAGATCAGCCAGATAAACGTTCTGGGGAGGGAACACGCCCGAGTAAAAGACCCCAAAAAGAATCAGGAGTAAAGCTAAGCTAATAGGGCTGGCGGCCAGAGTCAATAGAAAAATGATGGGGATACCGGCAATAGTCGCTATCTGAATGACCAGTAAGGAGGAAAACCTATCTACCAGTTTACCACTGAAAAAGGCTCCCATCATCCCTCCCATAGCTATAAGCACAAAAAAGTAACTAGCCTTTTCTAGGGGTAGACCTTTCACGTCCACCATGAAGGTGGGGATGAAATTAATCACTCCGTAAAAGCTTATGGTTAGAGCCAGGTTGGCGGTAAAGAACATAACTAAGAGAGATAAAGCACCCTGGGACAAGGGAGGTGACTTTACTTCGGCTTTATTTTGCCAGTTCTGCCCTTTTGTTAAAAAACTGAGTGATCGGAAAAAAAAGGGAGCGAATACCAGACCCGGCCAGGCAAGAATAAAAATCATCTGTCGCCAGGTTAACATCCTGCCGGCTAGATAAGATACTCCTGTAAGCATGACTACCGATCCTATCCATCCCCAGAGCATAAAAGTACCTAGAACCCTACCTCTTCTTTTAGAGAATAAATGCATAAGCAAGGCAAGTGTGCTGGGATGAAAAGTGCTGGCCCCTGCACCCACCAATGCCGAGGCAAGAAGCAGCTGCCAGTAAAAGCTGCTTTTACTACAGAGCATCAGAGCCAGAGAAGCAATTAAAAATCCTCCACTTAAGATGATTCTTCGGCCAAAACGGTCACCTAAATAGCCGGTAATAAAAGAACCCAGGCCAGTGACGATGGTAAAAGAAGTGACCAGAAGGCCTGCCTGAATATAATTTAGCCCGAATTCTTCTTTAATGAGAGGTAGGAGAACTGGAAAGATAAACCAGTACATATCACTTAAGGCATGGGCGTAGGATGATGACCTCAAGATATTTACGGACAGATTTTTTCTTCTTTTTCTGGAAGAGGTCATACCGGTATTCTCTATCTTTATATTTTCACCTTTTGCTGTTGGGCCTCTTAAATTAGGAAAAGATAGTACAAAAAAGTGGGCAAGCTGATTCCTTGCCCACTGATAGAGCAATCGCGGAGGCTCTAAACTAACAGAGATTGGTCAAGTTGATTTCCAGCAAATATAGAAAGTTAGTGATGTCCTTTTTTAAAAAGGTCAAGAAATCTATCTTGGTATTTCTCAAATATTCCCCATTTATCCAGTTCAGCTTTTAGCTCAATTGCTTTGGATCTATCTTTAGCCGCCTGCTTGAAAAGGTTCTCAATTCTATCTTTTGCTGATTTAGGAATTCCACTGTGAGCTTTAAGGCCTTTTTTCATCTCCTCAATTTCTTCACTACTTATAGGCTTTTCTAATTTCTGGTGAGTCTTGATAAATTCGTTAAGTCTTTCTTCGGTTTGTTTAGCGAGAAGGTTAATTTCTTCCATGTCAATTTCGATGCCTAACATCCTGGTCAAAATGGAAAGTACCGCCTGAGAGGATCTGGGATTTTCTATTTGAGTGGTATAATAAGGAATTTCCCCTAGGAGACAAATGCCTTCCATATCTCTTTGTTTGACCACTCCTAATAAGAGTCCATTCATGCCGCTAATGTTGCCTTCCCTCATTAGCGTTACCTTAAATTTTTTAAGGTATTCTTTTAACTTTTTATTAGTAGCTACAGCCAAGACTCCCGGAGGTTGTGTGTGGTGAATAGGGGCCGGGGCGGCGGCGGCCGTATAAACTCTTTTGACCTCGAACAACTGGGCGACATCCAAAACTTTACTAGCAAAAGCGAGTTCTTTGTCCGGTGGAGGTTGAGCTTCCCCTAGAAAGATGATTAAGTCACGTCGAACTTCTCTGTTCTTCCAGTAAAAGAATGTGCTTTTCGGCAGTTGTGGCAAGATAATTTCATCCTTCCTTATCCATACATCCGTCAAGTAGAAGAAATCCTCTGATTTTATCTCTGCCAAGAGAGTGGATTTCAATTTCTTTTTCAGATAACTAGCCACTCCAGTTGCCACATACCCCATACCAGGCCAAGCAGCTATCAGACAAGGATTTTCAAGCTCAGGTTTTCGGTAAAACTTAATGTTCTTCATAGAGAAAATTACCACCTCGTCCAAGGTAAATTTTAAGGCGCCACTATCTTATCATCATCGAGCCCCCTTGTCAAAGGTGCGAAAAGGAAAAAATCCTGTTAAAAAATTCACGCTTTTCTTCATATGCTCTGGTATGATGATGTTGCAGTAGTTAAATTTTTGGGTATAATGTTGAAGAGGAAAAGGCAATTGTTAAAAGAAGGTAATCGAGTTGGTAAACCCTCCGTAGGACGGGCCATAAAGTTTACTTTAGGGGATACTTATCATAATGCAGGTATGGTTATCCTTAGTAACTTATTCTGGACAGCTACCTTCATTCCCTGTCTATTAGTGGGTCTCGAGATCAGAAAAAATTTCTCCCCTTTACTTCTTCTTTTGCTGACCGGATGCTTTCTTTTAACTTCTCCTGCACTGGCGGGGATATTTGTTATTTCCCGAAAAATTGCCATAAAAGAGCACGAAATAGAGATGAGAGATTTCTTTACTGGGATAAAAGATCACTGGAAGAAAAGCCTTATCCTGTCTCTTATTTGTGTGATAATCCCTTTAGTAGCTGGATCTTCCTTAATGTTCTACGGACAATTGGCTAGAACTAGCTCTTTGATTGTAATTCTTTGGATAATCAACGTTTGGATATTGATCTTTTTCTTCCTGGCTCAAGTTTATTTCTTTCCCCTTATGATAGGGCAGAAAATGGGAATACGTCAAATCCTAAGGACTTCTCTTTTACTAGCTTTGAATAATGTTGGGTTTACCTTGGTAATTCTTCTCTTTGAAATAGCTATTCTTTTGCTTTGTTCTATTACGGGAGTTATTTTTCTGGCAGGAGTGAGTGTAATTGCTCTTCTTCAAAGCAATGCCTTCATTGAAGTAGCCAAAAAATATACCGGGGAGGAGATAAGAAAAGAGGTGAAAAGAGGAGAAGAGGGCCCAAAAAAAACCTTGAAAGATGTTCTTCGTGATACCTTTTTCCCCTGGAAATATGATTGAGGACGCGTGAGGGTCTATTATAATTTTGCAGTTCCTCGAGCTATGGAAAATGACCAAGAGATAAGGACTATTTAAGGAAGAGTATGAAGGAGGAAGGAAATTGTGGAGGATTAACCGAGACTTGTTGCCCGGGCTAATCTTTCGGCGAAAGTACCCACTTCGCTTAGCAGGTTTTTGCTGTCCCTATATTTTTCTATTCTTTTAACAATGGCACTGCCCACAATTACTGCGTCGGCTAAAGAAGCA
>Ga0209977_10000382_pt1 | contig 17321 bp, 18 predicted proteins | sample SumtaG_2_FD_183113 | JGI IMG/M metagenome (GOLD analysis project Ga0209977, IMG submission 183113) | Deep subsurface microbial communities from Indian Ocean to uncover new lineages of life (NeLLi) - Sumatra_00607 metaG (SPAdes) (version 2) | ecosystem: Environmental > Aquatic > Marine > Oceanic...
TGCTGAAAAGGCTAAGTTAATTCTTCATTCGCTTTTCAACCATTTAAAAGGACAACTCGATGGGAAAGTGGATATTGAAATGAAAAGTATAGAGAAAAAAATTAAGGCAAATAAAAATAAGCTTAATATTATTAAACAAAGAAAAAAAGACATCGAAAAAGAAATGAGTGCCATAAGAAAAAGAACCGAAGCATTAGAAAAAGAACAACAGTTGAGTTTAAAGAAAGAAAATAGGAGCGAATCTGAAAGTTTAGCAATGCTCCTTTATTCCAATGAGATCCAACAAAGCTTAAAGTATCATAATACATTAAATGAGTTGCTAAGCAAAAAAAATATAGAAGAAGAAGACATGAATTTCGAAATTGACAATTTGAATGAAAGAAAAGGGAGATTAGATTATGTTCAGCTCATTAAAGAGCCAACATCTTCCCTTTATCCCATCTCGCCCAAAAAGAAACTCAATGTGTTGATAGCCAGCATATTGGGTCTAATGGCCTTCACAATGCTCGCCTTCTTTCTTGAATCTCTTGAAAAGCATAAGCAAAGAGTAGCTAGACTATAGCTCGTTTAGACTATTTCGGCAGAATTAACTTTTATATTATCATGGAATATAGAGCGATGATAAGAGTATTGAAAAAAAAAGATTGGATAAGAAGATTATTTCCAACGATGCGCAATAAAATTATAAAGCACTCGCTATCTTATTTAAGTTATACAAATTATAATGAGATATTAGTTGTTGGTTCGGGTAGAGACCCATATAAAAAATTATTTTCCAAAGCAAAAAGATACGTATGCTTGGATATCATACCAATTTATGGGATTACTGATGTGGTTGGGGATGCCTTACATATGCCAATTATTTCTTCATCATTTGATTGTGTATTTGCAACAGAAGTATTGGAGCATTTATACAATATTTTTTCTTTTGTAAAAGAAATAAATAGAGTTTTAAAACCTGGAGGAAGAGTAATTATTACTGTGCCTTTTTTATTTCACCAGCATTCTGATACTATTGATTTTTGGCGCCCTACTAAGGCTTCATTAAAAAATCTTTTTTCAAATTTTACAGATGTTAAAATATGGCCTCAGGGAAATCGTTTTCATGTCATTTGTGATTTAATTTCGACATCTTTTTATCCTAAACGCATATTTTTTATATTTAGAATTTTTAACCATATATTATATTGGATTTTTAATCACACTCCGCTATCGAAAAATTCAAGTACCGCACCTAGTGGATATTTAGTAATAGCAGAAAAATAAATAATCTGCATATTCTTTTAATTAATAGATGACGAATAAATTGGAAAAAAGAAGTATAAAAACTAAGAATTTTGACCAGACTTTTAAGCTAAACCATGAGATAGGAATAATTGCTAAAATGTGCGACTATTGCATTTTCCGAAAAAGTGATTGGAATGAGGATTAAATTTATGATCCAAGTACTTATAGCACGATTACTTGGCTCAAAACCCTTAGGGAATCTATTCTTTGGGAATTATCCTCCATGAAGTAGCAACGCTATTTTCAAGAATAGGTCTCCTTTACAATGCTTGCGTTTTTTCTTGAATATCTTGAAAAGCAAAAAGTAGAGAACACTAGGAAATCATGACGCAGAAGCGACAAGTACTTATAAATGCAATTATGTCGATGGTACAAATTGCGGTGATTGGTGGAATTCTCTTTGTTCTTTATCGATTTCTTCTCAAAACCATTGGCATTGAACAATTAGGAATATGGTCGCTTGTGCTTGCAACTACAGCAGTTACTCAGATTGCAAATTTGGGACTTTCTGGGAGCATAGTAAAATTCGTGGCAAAATATATTGCCAGAGGAGAAAATGAAAATGTTTCTAATGTGATTCAAACAGCATTTCTTTCTGTGGGTATATTTGTAGCTCTCATTTTAATGATTGGCTATCCTATTGCCAAGTGGATACTCAGTTTGGTTATTCTACCAGAATCTCTTTCATCTGCCCTTGCTATTTTACCTTATGCCTTTTTAGCATTGTGGATTATGATAGTTACCAGCATTTTTCAAGCAGGTCTCGATGGATATCAGCGAATTGAAATCCGTAGTATTCTTTTAATGGGGGGAGCCCTCCTTCATTTGCTTTTGTGTTTCATGCTTGCCCCAAGATATGGACTAATGGGCATAGCCTATGCCCGAATTATTCAAAATTTTACAATACTCATCTCTAGCTGGATATTAATAAAAAGATATGTTCCATTACTTCCTATTTTCCCTTCCAAATGGAATAAAAATTTATTTAAAGAAATAATTAGTTATGGTATGAGTTTTCAGACAATGACCATAGCTACTATGTTGTATGACCCCACCACAAAAGCCCTGCTAAGCAAATTTGGAGGGCTCTCCATGGTAGGCTATTACGAAATGGCAAGCAAAATGATTAAACAATTTCGTGCTCTTATTGTCTCAGCTAATCAGGTACTTATCCCGGTTATTGCAGATTTAAAAGAAAAAACTCCTAAGAAAATACGATCAGTTTATTCAACTTCCTATAATTTACTCTTTTATCTTGCATTGCCTTTATATTCTCTGACCATTATTTGCATACCAATCATATCTGAATTATGGATTGGACATTATGAGAGAATTTTCGTGATTTTTGGCACGTTGCTTGCCATCGGTTGGTTTTTGAATACATTAAATGCACCTGCTCATTATGCAAACCTAGGCACTGGGGAACTTCGCTGGAATGTAGTGAGCCACGTTGCCATAGCATTTCTAAATGTTGGCTTGAGTTTTTTATTAGGCTTCTTCTATGGGGGGATGGGAGTTGTCATTGCTTGGGTGATTTCATTGGCATTAGGAAGTAGCATAATTTATTTATCCTACCATATAAGACATAAAATTCCTTTAATTGAATTAGCACCAAAAGCTAGTAGAATAATTATCATTACGTGTTTAATAGGAATATTTTCTTTCTTTATTATTCACCATAAATTTTTTGGTAGCTTTAATACAATCGCATTAAATGGCATAATTATTCTTTTATTTTCAATGATTGTCTTCCCCTCTCTTTGGTTTCACCCCATGCGAAAACGATTAATGGAATGGATGACTACTGAATTTTCCAACAAAAAAGTTGTCATGTAAGGAAAGACATATGGAAAAAGGAACAATTATATAACTATTAGAAATTGTGCAATTGAGCGATTAAGCAAGGAATATGGATTATGAAATATAAAAATAGAATAATGGGGCTAAAAAGAAATATGTATTTTTTAGAAAAGTAGGTGAAAATCTTAGAAAATGAAAAAATTTTTAGTTAATGGAAAGATTGCATATTTTGGAAAAAAAGCAGATGTACATTTTTGGTCTGAAGTATGGAACGAATCATCTTTTTTAAAAAAATATTATGAAGCAAAAAACAATAAAATTTTAAATAAAGTATTTTCAAAATATTTGAATAACAATTATAAAATTATCGAAGCAGGATGTGGATTAGGGCATTGGGTATATGTTCTATCGGAACAAAGATTTAACGTAATAGGTATAGATTTTTGTAAAGAAATTGTTAATAAAGTTGTGAAAAATTTAGATATAAATTTAAAATATGGAGATGTACTTAATCTTGAATTTCCAGATAATGAATTCGATTGCTATATTTCTTTTGGAGTTGCCGAACACTTAAAAGAAGGACTACAGTTATTACTAAGAGAAGCAAAACGAGTCTTGAAACCTGAAGGTATCATCTTTATTTCTGTTCCCTACATTAACCCTTTCCGAAAAATAAAAAAATACTTGGGATTCTATAAAAAACAAAAATATGACTCTAATTCACATCAATTTTATCAATATTTATTTGGAAAAAAGGAATTCGGGAATACACTAAAACAAAACAATTTTCGCATAATAGAATACATTCCATTAGGTGCTTTACAAGGCTTAGCAGATGAATTTTTATTTTCATGGAAAGGTACATACAAAAAAGGAAGTAAACGAGGCATAGTAAAATCTTTTTTTAATTCTTTTAAAATATTAGAGATAAAAATTATGAGGGCAATGTTTGGTCATATGATGTTATTTGTGGCTAAACAAAATAAATAACCATTAGTTATCAGCAAGCTAAGGAAGATGGGATGTGAGTCGTGGAATCAGTCCTTTTAGAAGACGATGGGTAGATTAATTTACTCGCATAATTTAATGGGAACTAAATTATTCTTTGGTCAGAAATTAAAGATTATTTATTTTCTAGTGATTGCCAGTTTAGTTCCTCTTATAAAATTACAAATCATTTACAATATTATATTCTTCGATTTTATTAATGTGGCCTTCATTTTCTTTTTTTTAACTTATATCTTTGCGAAGCACAAATTACAAATTCCTTTGTTGATTCCTATGGCTTTTATATTATTTGGGAGTCTAATCTCAATGTTTAATGCCCAAGTTCTCTTAAAAAATTCAATGACATTGATCATAGATTTATATTTATTCATATTTTTCATAGCTTTATACAATGTTATTAAGACAAAACGAGAGTTAAGAATTTTTATATTGTTCTGGATAATATTTGCAACCCTGCAAAGCAGTTTTATATTATATGATAGCTTTTCGAATTTTATTGGGCGTTCCGTCGGCACTTTTCTTAATCCAAATATGGCGTCAAATTATCTCGGATTAAGTTTTTTTCTTATATTTCAACCTTATGCTAAAATGGGCAAATTTTTGACCTGGCTCCTCGGATTCTTTATTTTAAGTGGGATGTTGGCTACTAAGTCACTAGCAGGTATAATGGCATTATTTATTAGTGTTCTAGTCATGACAATTTTGTATTGGCATCGTGCAAGAGCTTCTAGTAAAATCAAGCTTATTTTAGCTGTATTAATTATCGTAATTGTTGGTCTCGTAATTTACCCTAAAATTACAAAAATACCGAATTTTTTGGGTAGGTTTCAGAAGTCTGTTTATACAAAGAGCGATCTTTGGCGAACGGGATTCAATATTTTTATAAAAAATCCGTTAGGGTGTGGAATTGGTCCCGGAGGCTTTGATGAAGTAGGTCCAGAAATTGCAGTATTCAGACGAGAATCTACGAAGATGGAATTGCATAGTGATTGGCTTTCTTTTCTTGTGGAGAGAGGAGTACTCGGTTTCTTAGGTTTGGTTTTATTGTTTGGTGTTATTGCTATGATGTTGTTTCAAACTTTAAAGACTATAAATTCAAAACGAGAACTTTTGTGGGTAATAGGTCTCTTCGGCATGTTTGTATTTATATTGAGTTTCGCCTTCACACACGAAGTTCTACATTTCCGCCATATATGGTGTTCATTCGCTCTTATTGCTATTGAATACAAATTAAGGAAAAAAAATCAAGAAGAGAGACAAATTGACCTACGACCGTCAATGAATATAATACGGGACAAAACCTTCATATAGTAATCTTTATTCCTCAAATAAAATAATTTAAATGATGATATCGCAAATATTTAAAATAGCCTTCCTTTCAAATATGAATCTTAATCTCTCTCGATTTCCCTTATTAATAGAATTGGCTAATAGAAATTGGGAGGTATTTGCTATAACGCCAGAAGGTAAATATAGTTCAAATTATCCAGAATATGGAATAAAGCACATTTCTTATAACATCGAAAGAAGAAGCTTTAATCCCTTTTTAGAGTTAAAAACTATTTTGGAAATATACCGGATTTTAAAAACTTTTAAGCCAACCATATTGCATACTTTTAACATAAAACCAAATATATATGGAGCAATTGCTGGCAAACTAGCCCAAGTTCCAATAATAATAAATACCATCACTGGCTTGGGTTCATTTTATGTCGAAAATAATTTAAAAACCAAATTTGTTAGAAGGCTAATAAACATTTTTTATAGATTAATTTTACATTTTTCTGATTATATTATTTTCCAAAATTTTGATGACTTAAAGTACTTTCATAAGAATAGTCTTGTTAAAAAGAAAAAAGCTACTGTGATAAAAGGCTGGGGAATTGATACAAGACATTTCTCCCTTGATTCAATCCAACTCGAAACTTCGAAGCGACTCAGAAAAGAGCTGAATTTAAGCAAAAAAACTATAATATTAATGATTGCACGTCTTATAAAACACAAGGGAGTTTTAGAGTATTGTAGAGCTGCTCAAATAATAAAATCTTATTATGAGGGAACTATTGAATTTTTGTTAGTTGGAGATTTTGATAAGGGCAATCCATTTTGTATAGAAAAAAATAAACTTTATTATTTTATTCAAAACAACATAATTAAATTTCTTGGTAGGAGAGACGATATTAAAGAACTAATAGCTTTGTGTGATGTGTTCGTTCTCCCATCTTATTATAGAGAAGGCATACCAAGAACCTTAATAGAAGCTGCCTCAATGGGCAAGCCTATCATAACAACAAATGCAGTAGGGTGCAAGGAGGTTGTGGAACATGGAAGAAATGGATTTTTAATCCCTAGGAAGGATAGTGATTCATTAGCTGAAGCTCTTGAAATTTTAATTAAAAATAAAAAGTTACGAGAAAAATTCGGAAAGTATAGCAGACAAAAGGCAATAAAAAAGTTCGACAAAAATATAATAATCGAAAAAACAATAAATTTATATAAGAAATTATTACAAAAAAAGGAAGACTTTCTAGGCTTTAAATCTATTTTATGATTATAAATTATCACAATTAATAAAAATGACTATAATTGGGAAAATTAGTTCTAGAAAAAAATCAAAAATAAAAAGGTTATTGGATATTTTAATTTCTTTTACATTACTAATCCTACTTTTCCCTCTTTTTCTATTATTTTCATTTTTAATAAAATTAGATTCTAAGGGTCCGATTATTTTCAAACAAAAAAGATTAGGAAAAAATGGTAAATCTTTCGCAATCTATAAATTTCGCTCGATGTATTTGGAATCGCCTGACTTAAGAAATCCCGATGGATCAACATATAATTCACCTGATGATCAGAGATTAACAAAGATAGGAAGATTTTTGAGAGAATGGAGCTTAGATGAATTGCCTGAATTTTGGAATGTTCTTAAAGGCGACATGAGTCTTGTAGGACCACGTCCTGATTTAGCCAATGCCATTTCTCTTTATAGAGAGAGAGATTTTTTAAAACTTAAAATGAATCCTGGAATTACGGGGTTGGCAATGGTTAAGGGAAGAAATACCATTCCTTGGAGAAAAAGAATGGAATGGGATATTAAATATATTGAAAACTTCTCCCTAAGTTTGGATTTGTCGATTTTGTTAAAAACTATTCCAGTAGTTATTTTTCGTAAGGGAATCTATGTTGCCGAAGATAAAAAAAAATAAAGTAGGTAGAAAGTAATTGATAGCATATAGAAAAATTTATATTAGCAGTTATACTTTCATAAAGGAGATAATTCCTAATGCACAATATTTATGCTGATGAAATTAAGATAGGACAAAAAGTAACTATTGAAGAAGATATAGTTATAAGAGGAAAATCTAATAAGAATGCAAAGCGTGTGATTATTGGAGATAATGTATTTATAGGACACAGTGTACAAATGTTTGTTGACGACATAGAAATAGGGGATTTCACAATAATTCATAATCACACCCTCATTGCAGGGGATAAGCCATGTAGAATAGGACACTGTTGCTGGATTGGACAAAATACAATACTCAATTCTACTGGGGGGTTATCAATTGGAAATGGAGTTGGGGTAGGTGCTTATAGCCAATTGTGGTCGCATATTTGTCATGGAGACATTCTCCAAGGGTGTAGATGGAACAGCAATCATCCTCTTATTATTGAAGATGACGTATGGTTTGTAGGACACTGCATTGTATCTCCAGTTCACGCATACGAAAAAAGCATGGCGCTAGTTGGTTCAGTTATTACTAAAGATATGGAAGCTAACCATGTTTATGCCGGAGTTCCTGCCAAAGATGTCACGGACAAAACTGGACCTCAATTTAGTCAAGTAACTATAGAAGATAAATTTATAATACTTTCAAAAAAGTTAAAAGAATTTCATAGCTTTTATCCTCAGTTTCCAAAAGAAACCATCAAAATTGTAAAATCAATGAAAGAAGCAAAGCAACTTACTAATGACATTACAATTTTCGATATCTCAAGTAGAACCTATAATAAAAGGCGCACCCCTGAAGAAGTGGCTTTTATAAAGTTTCTTTTACAATTAATAAAATTTTTCCCTCACTAATTATAAACAGTACTTATTCTAATTTTTAACTAAATTAACCTTATCATATTACTATGATTATCCTTACAGGTGTAGCTGGACAAATTGCAGAAAGTAAGAAAAAGCCTAAAATAAAAAAAATGAAAAATAAAAAAATAAAAAATATGCTCCTAGATATTTCAAAAGCTCAAAAGGATCTCAAGTTTTCCCCTCAAATTAGACTCGAAGAAGGATTAAGGCAAGAGTACACTCGTATATGTAGACAGAAGAGATATAGAAGTAAAAAAAAATATGATTATGCAAATGACTAATACTAAGAGGATAAAATCCATTCCTTTTTCACTACCTCATTTAGAAAAGGAAGAATTAAATGAAGTTGTAGATTCCTTAAAATCTGGTTGGATAACCACAGGACCTAAGGTTCAATACTTTGAGAAAGAATTTTCTAAATATATAGGAGCAAAACATGTAGTTGCCGTAAATTCTTGTACAGCTGCTCTTCATTTAGCTTTGGATGCAATTGGCTTAAAAGAAAGGGATGAAGTTATTATCCCAACAATTACTTTTGCATCTACTGGCGAGGTCATAACTTATTTTAAGGCTAATCCAATATTAATAGATTGCGAGCAAGATACTTTGTTACTCGATGTTAATAAAATCGAGGAAAAAATAAATCAAAAGACCAAAGCAATTATTCCAGTTCATTTTGCAGGTCAGGCTTGCCAAATGGATGGAATCCTCCAAATTGCTCGAAAGTATAATCTCAAAATTATTGAAGATGCTGCTCACTCTTTGCCTACAAAATATAAAGGAAATATGATTGGAACTCTCGGAGATATAACCTGTTTTAGTTTTTATGCTACAAAAACTATTACTACCGGTGAAGGTGGCATGGCTTGCTCTGAGAATAATAGATTCGCTAACAGAATGAAAATTATGAGTTTACATGGAATTAGCAAAGATGCTTGGAAAAGGTACACTTCTGAAGGCTCTTGGTATTATGAAATAATTGACGCAGGATATAAATATAATATGACAGATATCTCTGCAGCCTTAGGATTAGCTCAATTAAAGAAATGCAACAAGTTCTATCAAAAAAGAAAACAAATCGGCTATAAATATACTCAGGCTTTTAAAGAAATCCCGTTAATAAAGACGCCAGTTGTTAAAGAATATGGAACTCATGCTTGGCATTTATATGTAATTCAATTAAATTTAGAAATGTTAAAAATAAATAGAACACAATTTATAGAAAAAATGAAAGATGCCGGAATCGGATGCAGTGTTCACTTTATACCTCTCCATTTTCATCCTTATTATAAAAAAACTTTTGGATTCAAACCTAAAGGTTTTCCTGTTGCTTCCTATGTTTATGAGAGAATCGTCTCTCTTCCCATTTATCCTAAGATGACAGACGAAGATGTGGATTATGTTATTGATAATGTTATAAAAATCATTAAAGAAAATAGAAAATAAAATGTCATAAATATTATCAATCTTTAGAGGAAAGGCTATGAAAAACAATGTCATTAAAGATTTGCTTTTAACTCAAAAATTTAAATTGAAATTCAAATTCAAAGAATCAATTCCTAGAGTGTTCGCCGACTTAATAATGGTAAATTTTTCGCTTATTTGTGCTTTCTTTATTTGGAATTTAATATCTATAAAAGCACTAAATTATCCTTCCGACCATTACAAAATATCCATCGATTATTATCAAAATTCGTTTTATATCATATCATTTATCTGTCTAATATTTTTCTATTTGCATGGATTTTACACACACACTAGAAATTATCAATCTAAATATAAAGCTTGGGTAATATTCAAGGCTGTAACCCTATCGTACTTAACTTACACTTTTATTTCCTATTTCATCTTAAAATATTTTTTTATCCCAAGGGGGGTCACATTTTTTGCATGGATTTATACTCTTTTAACCATAGGAGGCACAAGATTATCAAAAGATATTATTCTGAAAAAATTTACAATTGAAAAAAAGAAAACTTCATTTAAATCAGCCGATAGAATAAAAAATATTTTATTAATAGGTGGAGCAGGTTATATAGGATCCGTTCTCGTTAAGAATTTACTGAAAAAAAATTATAATGTTAGAATTTTAGATTCACTGATATTCGGATACCAACCATTGATTAGAGAATTCCTTAACGCTCCAAATCTCGAGTTTATCAAAGGAGATTTTAGAAATGTTGAGTATGTGGTAAAAACTGTAAAAGATATGGATGCAGTAATCCATTTAGGGGCTATTGTTGGAGACCCAGCCTGTGAATTAGATGAAGATTTATCTCTAGAAATAAATACAACTGCGACGATGCTAATAAGACAAGTATGTAAGGGGTATGGAATAAAAAAATTCTTATATGCATCAACATGTAGCGTATACGGAGCTTCAGATGAGATTATAAATGAAAAGTCTAAGCTTAACCCCATTTCATTATATGCAACGTCTAAAATAGAAGCCGAAAAGGCTATTTTATTGCTGGCTGATTCGTCTTTTGCCCCTACAATAATGCGTATTTCAACTGCCTTTGGTCTATCTTATCGCCCTAGATTTGATTTAGTAGTTAATCTTTTAACAGCAAAGGCCATAAAAGAAGGGAAAATTACTATTTTTAATGGATTTCAATGGAGGCCTTTTATCCATGTAGAAGATATATCAAAGGCTATTTTACTATTTCTTGACACTCCGATAACAGTAATAGGAGGTGAAATTTTTAATGTTGGCTCAAATAATATGAACCATCAAATTTATGATTTAGCTAAAAAAATTAATAAAATAATTCCTCATGCGAAAATTGAACATATTAATAACAAAGAAGACTCAAGAAACTATAGGGTTTCATTCGACAAAATTAGAAATATGATTGGATTTTCTTGTAATAAAAAGCTGGAAGATGGAGTAATCGAAATAAAGAAAGCTCTCGAAAATGATTTAATTACGGACTATAAAGATCCTAAATATAATAATTATGATCTACTAAAAGAATTTGGTATAGAAAAAAACTATTTTCCATTCAAAATAGGAATCTCTTAATTACGCTCGAAGATTGACTCATAAAAAAGGAGGCTAGAAAGAAATGAGCTTTTTCAAATCTTGGGCATTTTGGATGCTTGTTGGCTGTTTCATTGGTTTTATTTTCGGATATTTTACGGCGGCCATTTGTTTCATAAGTGCACGAGAAAGTAGGCTTGAAGAGAAGCGGGAACAATCACTGATGAAAGATGAAGATTACAAATGAAGAACCTTTATTTTGATAAGGGAAAATCCTTTTGGATTTCTTTCTTGCCCTTATTCCTAGCTCTTTATCTGTTGTTCTCCACGGTGTCAGTCAGCCTAAGCCAGATATTCCTCTCTTTCGCTCTCATTTGTTGGATCATCGTCCTCATTAGGAAAAAACAAAAGTTCATCTTCCCCTCTTTTTTTTGGTCTTTGATTGTCTATGCCGTCTTATCACTTGCCTCGTCCTTTCTGTCTATCAATCCAGAGGTTAGCTTAAAAGATAGCAAAGAACTTCTTCTCTTTCTTATTGTTCCCATTTTCTATATGGGTTTCTCTAAGGAAAATGTACTCAAAAAAGCTAATTTGGCTCTTTTGGCATCAGCCTGTCTGAGCTGTCTCTATTCTCTTTTTTACTTTTTTTTCAAAGCTTCACCAGGGGAAAGGATAGCAGGATTCATGGGGCAAGTCATGACGCAAGGCGGACTTCTCCTTCTTTTTATTTGCATAGCCCTAAGCATGCTCCTCTTTTCCCGAGAGAGAATCAAATATCTATGGGGACTAGGGCTTCTCCTTTCTCTTTTTGCACTTATCCTTACTCAAACCCGAAGTGCTTGGGTAGGATTGGTCGTAGCTTCATCGCTCATCTTGCTCCTCTACAAACCTAGAGCCTTAATCATTATACCCCTCGCAATAGGTCTTTTTTATATCGCAAGCCCTTCAATCTATAAAAAAAAAGCCCTCAGCATCTTTAGCTTGAAAGTCCGCAATAACAAAATGAGAATCGAATACATGAGGGTCGGGATAAAAATCATCAAAGACTACCCTCTCTTCGGAACTGGACCCAACACTATGGATATTGTTTCCCAAAACCCAAAATATAAACTCTCCAAGGAAGCCGAAACAATTGTTCATCTACATAACAATATACTTCAGATAGGAGCGGAAAGAGGAATCCCAACCCTTCTCGCTTGGCTTACCTTTATGGCGTGGGTTTTTATATCTCTTATTAAACTCTTCAAGAACAAAGACCCCACACTCCTCCCATTCACCGTAGCCGCACTAGCGGCGCTTTCTGCTCTCCTTACCGCAGGTCTCTTTGAATACAATTTCGCTGACTCTGAAATCACAATGCTTTTTCTCTATATGATAACCATCCCTTTCTCTTTGGCTCGAATCCAAAAAAAGAATAACCTAAGCCGATTTCCCTAGGAGACTATGTCGCACAACGGATATTATGTCAACTATACTCTATAAAATTATATGGAATTATTGAACCAAAACACTTGACATAGATAATCGAATTTGATAGTAGTCTTCATGCTCTCAAGTAAGAAATGAACATAAATCTAGCTTCCTTCAATTGTAAATCTCTCCATATCACTACGAAATGTGAAATTGAACAAAATTTATTGGAAAAAATTAAAAAATGTTCGAGCTTGCCTGACGAGGCAGTAATAAAAAAGGTAATAGCATTTGGAAATGTATATTCGATAAATAAAAAAAAGTATTCTGCAATTGGATTCGTTGAAAAGCCACGAAAAAATAAATGCTACATTGGGATTTTATATGAAACTGGCTCTTTAATTAAAAAAACAAGTAATCTTAAACCAATATTAGATTTACTTTCATATTTAACCGAGTTAAAAAATAATTATGAATTTAAATGCCAGGCAAGCTTCGAATATTCCCCCTCAAAGTACAATTCTAAAATACCTTTACCCTTAAAAATAGAAGGCTTTTTCCTTGATGAAATAAGAGGCTTCCGTGGTACAAAATCGAAAAATAAAGAATTAGTTTTTGATATAATAATAGAAAGACCCGAAAATAAAAAGATTTATCATACTATTTATTTTGATTATAATGGAAAATTTTCTCCAAAACTCCCTGAGAATATACTCAAGATTGCTATTGAAACTTCAAAAAATTATATAACAAAAAAGTAAAAAAAATCATGCCAGAAATAGAAATTCTTGAAGAATTGATTAGTAAGGAGGCTTTAGCCCTAATTTACCCTTATGGTAAAAAAAATCTTACAGGGAAAATGCTAGCGTCCAAAGGATGGACTCGTAGTGGTTCTGTTAGCATTGGTCTAACAAAAGAAATTGAAACGTCAAAAAAAATCGATATACTCCAAAAACAAATTGATAATCTTACCAGTATGTTAACAAATAGACCCATTATAAAAAATGCAGTTTTAAGAGATTTAAATTCAAGAAAATATTCTCTGAAAGAAAATATAGAATTCTTAATTGAAGAATGTCCAGACGAAACAATCGCTCAATGGCCCGAAGTAGAAATTTTCGGCCATGGAGTTACACAGCCAGAAGCAATATTGGATCTTAAGAATGAAGTAATTGATCTATATGAAGAACTTCTAACTTCTAAACAAAAAGAGTTAGGCAAATTGCCAAAAATGTGGTTAAGAATATTAAACCAAGTTATTAAAAAGAATGAGTAAAAAATTATTTGACAAATATGAAATTTACACTGCCTTAAAAAATAAATTAAAAATAAAATTTAAACCAGGAAGAGAATTAAAAGGTTGGTATTGCCTTGACGGAATAAAAAGATTCAAATTTAGAATCCCAAGAGGGAGAGGCGAAATATCTCATAGTTTTCAAAAACAGATTGAAAATTCTTCAAGACTAAATAATGATAATTTTGAAGCATTAATAAATTGCCCTCTAACGGGACCCAAATATGACAATTTAATGAGAGGTCTTTGCGATAGAAATCTTCTTTGAATTCCTCGCCAAGTTTATGACCAATTATAATCGATTTTTCTTTCCCCTATAGAACTGTGTCGCCTAATGGGTATTATGTCAACTCGCCTTTTGGAAGCCAAAGACCCAAAAGCCCTGGCTTCCCGAAATTGAAAGACAGCTAAAGGAGGAATTAAAATGCATTTTCAGCCAATTGATGAGAACTCCCTACGCCATCTCTTCTCTTCCAGTTATGCAGAAGACATATTAAAGATGTCATATCTTGGCCCTGTAGTGAACGAATCAGGTGAGATTGAAACAAGTCCTGATTGCCTGATATTAGATAAAAGAGAAAAGCAATGGAGAACAAGGAGATGTGAATTTAAATATATAGCACGCAACAAAGACGACTTCGCACAAAATGGTAACTTTGATATAGCTATTATATGGAGCATATCTCCACCATTGACCAAGCAAAGCCTACGGGAGGACTTGTTGGATCAAAATGGGTGTCAGGATATTATTATTCTAAGTGAACGTAAAGCTTTTCATAATCTAGAGAAATACCCCGTTGCTGATCCAAAACGGCTTAATGGAATAGAGGAATTGAGAAGAGTCATATTGAAAAGCCGTAAAATAAAGTATGCAACTGTATTTGCTGCTTTTATTGCTGCAAAAATATACCCCGAAAAATTTGAAATTGGTAAAGTTGTCAATATGCTTTCAAATAGATTCTCAGAAGTAAGAAAGATGCGCCCTCAAGGAAGAGCAAATGTTGTCAGTGCATTACTACAAACAAAGCCCCCATTAATAAGAATAATGCACGGTAGAATTTATTGTTGGAATGATAGTATAAATGCCCATCTTGCCGTAAAAGAGATGGAGGAGATTATTAGGACTAGATTCGACAAAGACATCCCTAGTTTTGATATCATTGATTCACTTAAAGAAAACGATTGATTTTGCTACTTGTTTTGTTTGCCCAAATGCTTCTCACCTCGCAAACACTCAGGACATTATCTCAATAGTGATTGTTTTTGAGACGAGTGGAAGCCAAATCCCCCTAAGCCCTGACTTCCCATTGTGAAAAAGATAGTTGAGCGAATTAGTGCCCTATGAGAAGCCTGATGAACTATGTCGCACAACGGTTATTATGTCAATTCGCTAGCCTATAAAACGATTTTTGAGGAGGGATGAATGAATCCCACAGGCAAAAAATTCATATCGTTGTTCCTTGTCTCCTCTTTAATGATTCTTTCTGTGAATCTGTATGCCAAAGAAAGGCGAGGAGCTGAGCTCATAATCACAAAAAAGGACGGACAACAGATAGAAGGCGAACTCATTGCAGTCAAGCCGAATTCGCTTCTTCTATTGAATACTGAAGGAAAAGATGTGGCTGTCGGCATTGCGGACATAAGGGTTATTAGAATTGTGAAAAAATCAAAGGTTTTGTTAGGAGTAGGAACTGGTTTATTGGGAGGCACAGGGCTTGGAGCAGTAATTGGGGCTTGCCTATGGATGGTCGGTCTTCCTGTCATGGCAATCTTTGGAGAAGCCGGAGTAGAAAGTCATATGGATGATTTTCCAGATTTCCTTTGGAAAGGAGTACTTATTGGCACAGGCATTGGCATGCTATTGGGAGCGTTTATTGGCGGAAGTGCAGGAATAGACAAGACAATCCAAATTGAAGGAATGACTGACTCTGAAATCCAAGAGACCCTGGACAAACTGCGCAAGAAGGCTCGTGTTCGTGATTATAGATAAAAGCAAATTCCTACCATGGAATTTTTAAATATATAACGAAAAAATTTAAAAAGGAGGCTAAAATGAAAAGAAAACTAATTGCTTTATCAGCAATCACATTCGTTTTTCTCTTTCTTACAGGTGTAGGAATTGGTCAGGCTCAAGATTCTACCAAAGGATTTAGCTTAAAAATCACTGGTGGATACGGCACAATGGCTGTTGGAGATTTTAACACTGTTGTTGACGGCCTAAATAATCTTTATAACGATATTGTTCCAATGTTAGCGGGATTCACAAAGGCCGGGGCATTTAAAACACTCAATTACGGAATTGAACTTGAAGGTGAAATTATTATTAAATTGCCTGGAAATTTTGGACTTGGGATTGGAACTGGATACTATCTAAGGAGTAAGGACAGTGAAATTAGCATTGAAAATATTGCACTCGGTGAAATAAATATTTCTCTTAAGCCAGAATTCAAAGCCATCCCCGTTACTTTAACATTTTATTATTTCTTATCTCCGAAATCTCCTGTGAATCTCTATTTGAACGGGGGGGTTGGTTATTATTTTGGCAAAGCAACTTTTACTCTTCGGGAAGATTTGGAGCAAGTGGGACTCCCTCCAGCATGGTCTGAAATGCGTTCGGAGGCAAAAGATCAAGGCTTTGGATTCCATGGAGGAGTTGGTTTAGAATTTAATGTTATTTCCAAAGTTGCCTTTTTTATTGAAGGAAATGGGATATACTGCAAATTGAAGAGCTGGGAGGGAGATGCCATAACTGAATATTCCTCTGGGTCTGGTGATGAGGAATCTGGAACAGTTTGGTATTATGAGGACGAGATGGTGGGTTTAGACAGGTCGTATGCCCAATTTACAATTTCAGAAGATAAACCAGATTGGGGTGGCATTTCAAATGTAAGGAAATTAGAGTGGAATCTTTCAGGCTTGTCTCTCAGAGTAGGAATAAGAATAAAGTTCTAAGAATCAAATTACCAAGGATTCCCTTGACCTCTGGAAAGACGCTGATCCTGGCATTACTGAGGTTGAGGATGCGAGGAAGAGGGAGGGACTGGGCTGAAAAAATTGCCTTAAGTCTTGGCTTCCCGATTCTGAAAAAGACAGCTAAGCGAATTTAAAGCCAGTTTCTCTTCCCCGAGAGGATTGCGTCGCATAATTTGCTATTATGTCAACTCGCTACCTATAAAAGCACGAATCGCTAATTATAAGCGGTATATCTCGATTTCTTTAGATTTTTATTGACTTTTCATTTTAAATAATGATATAGATAAAAAAAAGGAGAATACCATGGGAGAAATTTCTAGACGCCAACTACTGATCAGATTAGGTCTGCTTGCTTCAGCTGGAGTGAGCATGCCAGGTTGTTGCCTGATTAGGAAAATTCTTGGGAAACCCTGTGATCCTTTAGATACCTGGAAAAAAAATAGCAGGTCATGGTGGAAGAATCGACAAGCGTG
>Ga0209977_10000383_pt1 | contig 17267 bp, 29 predicted proteins | sample SumtaG_2_FD_183113 | JGI IMG/M metagenome (GOLD analysis project Ga0209977, IMG submission 183113) | Deep subsurface microbial communities from Indian Ocean to uncover new lineages of life (NeLLi) - Sumatra_00607 metaG (SPAdes) (version 2) | ecosystem: Environmental > Aquatic > Marine > Oceanic...
TAGTGTTTATGAACAAGGTAGATTTGGTGGATGATGCGGAGATACTGGATTTAGTTGAGTTAGAGGTGAGGGAGTTATTGACGAAGTACGAGTTTCCTGGGGATAAGATACCGATTGTACGGGGTAGTGCGTTGAAGTCGATGGAGTCGGATGGAGATCCGACGGCTGAAGTAAACAAGCCTATAATGGAATTATTGGAGGCAGTGGACAGTCATATATCGGAGCCGGAGAGGTTAGTGGACCAGCCGTTTTTGCTGCCGATAGAGGACGTATTTACGATAAGCGGGCGAGGGACGGTAGTAACAGGAAGAGTTGAACGAGGGATGGTGAAGGTAGGAGAGGAGATCGAGATAGTAGGGTTTGGAGAGACGCGTAAGCGGGTAGTGACAGGTGTAGAGATGTTTCGCAAGATATTGGATGAGGGGCAGGCAGGAGACAACGTAGGAGTGTTATTGAGAGGTACGGACAAGGATGAGGTAGATCGAGGGATGGTGTTGGCGGCGCCTGGGTCGATAACGCCGCATAATCGGTTTAAGGCTGAGATATACGCGTTGAAAAAAGAGGAAGGAGGGCGGCACACGCCGTTTTTCACAGGGTACAGGCCGCAGCTTTATTTTCGGACGACAGATGTGACAGGGTCGGTAAAGTTACCGTCAGGGGTAGAGATGGTGATGCCAGGTGACAATGTGAATTTGGAGGTAGAATTGATAGCGGATGTGGCGATGGAGAAGGGATTGAGGTTTGCGATAAGAGAGGGAGGTCGGACAGTAGGAGCAGGCTCGGTTACTGATGTCTTAGAATAATGTGTAGGGGTTTGATTTATCAAGCCCGCACTTTTAGAGGAATAAAGATGAGGAAAATTGAGAATATAATATAAATGAGATATATAATAATATAAGAGGAGAGCTAGAAAAAAGAAGAAATGGAGAAAATTAGAATAAGACTTAAGTCTTTTGATCATCGACTACTGGACCAGTCTGTAAAAGATATCGTTTTCAAGGCCAAGAGAACCGGGGCAAAGATCTCTGGTCCAACACCTCTCCCGACGCGTATTCATAGGATTTGTGTTCTTCGCTCTCCCCATGTGGACAAAAGGTCTAGAGAACACTTTGAGATGAGAATCCACAAGAGGATAATAGACATAAGCGAATACAATAATGAGACCATTGAAGAGCTTCAGAAGTTGGATTTACCAGCCGGGATTGATGTGGAAATCCAAGCCTTTGGAACCGGAGGAGAATAGAAATGATAGAGGGCCTGATCGGGAAAAAGATTGGAATGACCCAGACTTTTGATGAAGAAGGAAACGTGGCTCCTATCACTGTAATAAAGGTTGGGCCTTGCACTGTCATCCAGAAAAAGACTAGAGAAAAAGATGGTTATTCTGCTCTTCAATTAGGCCTTGTAGAAGAGAAGGGCAGGAAAAAGGCGATAAAGCCTTTAGTGGGACACTACGAAAAATCTGGCGTTCCTCCGATGAAAATCCTGAAAGAGTTTCAATTTGCAGAAAAGGGAGAAGTAAAGGAAGGAGATCAGTTTTTTGTGGATATTTTCCAAATAGGAGAGAAAGTTCATGTAGTGGGAATGAGCAAAGGAAAAGGCTTTGCTGGTGTAATGAAACGTTGGGGCTTTCATGGTGGTAAGGCCACCCATGGATCTATGTTTCATAGGAGACCCGGTTCCACAGGAGCTTCTGCTTATCCTTCCCGGGTTATGAAGGGGAAAAAACTTCCCGGTCATATGGGAAACAAAAGAGTAACGGTGATGAACCTAAAGGTTATCCAAGCTGATAAAGAAAATAATCTCCTGGTTGTTAAGGGAGCTGTTCCTGGAGCAAGAGGTGGTTATCTTTTGATAAAAAAGGCAAATTTTCACCCTGAGTCCCCAATTCCTGATCAAATCAAGGCAGAGCAACCTATACTCGAGAAACCCAAACCTGAAGAGTCCAAACCAGAGCACCGCAAACCTGAAGAACCTAAGACCGAGCAGGTTGAGGCCAAGAAGCCTGAGGCTGAACAGCCTGGGCCTAAGGAACCTAAAACCCAGAAACCAGAGATCGAGGAACCTGAGAAGCCAACTCCAGAGAAAGCTGAAGAACCTAAACCCGAGAAACCAGAGGTTGATGAACCTGAAAAGCCTCCTACTGAGCAGCCTGAGGAACCTAAGTCAGAGGAATCAGAGATTGAGGAGCCTGAAAAGCCTACTCCTGATAAAGCTGAGGAACCTAAGGCTGAAGAGCCAGAGAGTGGGGAGCTTGACAAATCTGAGCAACCCAAGCCAGAATCCCCCCAACCTGATTCTTCAGAAAAGGAAAAGAAAGAGTAGAAGATGAGTAAAATTAAAGTTTTAAACCAGAGCGGAAAAGGAATCAGCGAAATTAACGCTCCAAAGGAAATTTTTGCATATCCGGTCAAAGAACATCTACTTTATGAAGCGGTTGTGAACTACCGGGCGAATCAAAGACAAGGCTCAGCTTCTACCAAGACCAGGTCCGAGGTGAGAGGAGGAGGACGTAAACCTTGGAGACAGAAAGGAACGGGAAGGGCGAGAGCGGGGAGTATCCGCTCGCCTATCTGGAGGAAGGGTGGAACAACCTTTGGCCCTAAACCTAGAAGCTATTATTATAGCTTGCCGAAGAAGGCGAAAAGAAATGCCTTGAAATCAGCTTTATCCATGAAGTTTGCCGAAAAACAAATCCTTGTCCTTAAGGCATTGGACTTTAAAGAACCCAAGACAAAAGAAGGAGCAAAGCTCTTGGAGATACTAAAATTGGATTCAGCTTTGATCGTTGATCAGCATGAAAACAAGAATTTGTTTCTATCTTTGCGGAATATCCCAAAAATAAAAGCTGTTGATTACAATCAAGTCAATGTTTATGATGTTTTGAACTATAAATGGCTAGTTTTTACCCAAAATGCCTTCGAATCCTTGATGGAGAAATTTAAGCTATGAAGGACCCCTATAAGATTATTGTTAGACCTGTTATCACGGAGAAGAGCACGTGGCTAAAGGAGAAAAACAGAGAAGTATGTTTTGAAGTGGATCCAAGAGCTAATAAGAGTGAAATTAAAAAAGCTGCTGAGCAGCTCTTTAAAATAAAGGTAGAGAGAGTTCGAATCCAGAACAAAAGAGGCAAGAAGAGAAGAGTTGGCCGCAGTGAAGGCAAAAAGAAAGACTGGAAGAAAGCCTATATAAAGCTTAAAGAAGGCGAAAAAATGATTGAATATTTTGAGGCTGTTTAAATGGGAATAAAGACCTACAGACCGGCAACATCCAGCTTGCGCCAGAAGACCGGGCTCACTTTTGAGGAGTTGACAACACGCCGGCCGCATAAGCCTCTTGTTGAATCTCTTTCTAAATCTGGAGGGAGAAACTCGCGAGGGCGCATATCTGTTCGTCGTCGCGGAGGCGGACATAAAAGATTGTACCGCATTATTGACTTCAAACGAGATAAGATTGGAGTCCCGGGTGTCGTGGATACTATCGAGTATGATCCAAACCGCTCGGCTTTTATATCTCTCATAAAATATAAAGACGGTGAAAAACGATACATTTTAGCACCCTTGGATTTAAAGGTCGGCCAACCTGTTATCTCTGAGGATAAACAGGTGGATATTTTGCCTGGGAATGCTATGCCTCTGAAGGTCATTCCCTTAGGAACGGTTATTCATAACATCGAATTAAGAAAAAACAAGGGAGGACAATTGGCAAGATCAGCTGGTACAGGGGCTCAGGTTTTAGCCAAAGAGGGAAAATACGCCCAGGTTCGAATGCCTTCAACAGAGATCAGAAAGATTCATTTGGATTGTCGGGCAACTATCGGCCAGATTGGAAATCTGGATTACCAGCACATATCTATTGGAAAAGCAGGGCGGAACCGATGGAAAGGCAAAAGGCCTTCTGTCCGGGGAACAGCTATGAATCCTGTTGATCATCCCCATGGTGGGGGAGAGGGAAAAGCGAAAGGCGGCCGAAATCCAGTGAGTCCAACTGGGCAACCCACAAAGGGATACAAAACAAGGAGAAATAAGAGAACCCAATCCTTTATTATCAGGAGAAGGAGTAAATAATTATGGGCAGGTCTTTGAAAAAAGGTCCCTATATAGATGTAAAACTAATGAAAAAAATTCATGTTTTAGAAACTAAGGGAGAAAAAAGAAAAGTAATCAGGACATGGTCTCGCCGTTCAACGATTATACCGGAAATGGTAGGACTGACTATCGCTGTCCATAACGGAAGAAAATTCATTCCAGTCTTCATAAGTGAGAATATGGTTGGGCATAAATTAGGAGAATTTTCTCCGACTAGGACTTTTAAAGGTCATACATCAAAAACAGCACGAACAATAAGGATGAGAAAATAAAGTGGAAGAACAAGATGTTATCTCTCGAGCGGTCAGCAAATATATCAGGATTGCCCCGCAGAAGTGTCAGTTGGTGGCTGACTTGATAAGGGAGAGGTATGTTGGGGAAGCTTTAACAATTCTCCGTTTTTCGAAGAAAAGGAAAGCAAGCTCCATAGTTGAAAAAGTTCTCAAGTCTGCAATTGCCAATGCTCAACAAAAAGCCCCTAATATCGATGTGGATAATCTATATATATCAAAAATCTTCGTCAATCAGGGGCCTCAGATGAAGAGGTTCAGAGCTCGTGCTATGGGGAGAGCTGCCAGGATTATAAAAAGGACAAGCCATGTCCTTATTTCATTAGAAGAGAGAAAAGGGAGAGCGTAAGTGGGACAGAAAACACATCCTTTTGGATTTAGATTGGGATTTAATAAACAATGGAGTTCCCGCTGGTTCTCTAAAGGAGCAGAATATAGCCGCTTGATTCATGAAGATTTGAAAATGAAGAAACTTATTAAAGAGAGATACTATCATGCAGGAATCTCTGAAGTGGGCATAGAGCGAGTGGGTCCAAAAGTCAGGATAATCATCCACACAGCTCGACCGGGCATCGTCATAGGTCGAGGTGGAAAGGAGATTGAAAACCTCAAATCCATTCTCCAGGATATTGTTAAGAAAGAGGTTTACATTGATATCAGAGAAGTGGATAAACTGGAGCTCTCTGCTTTATTGGTTGCCGAAGGAGTGGCTATCCAGCTTGAGAAGCGGATAGCTTATAGAAGGGCCATGAGGAGAGCAGTGGATATGGCGTTGAAAATGGGAGCAAAAGGGATAAAAGTGATGTGTTCAGGCAGGTTGGGAGGAGTTGAGATTGCCCGCACTGAATGGTATCTAAAAGGTCGGTTGCCCCTTCAGACTTTGAGGGCGGATATTGATTATGGTTTTACCGAGGCTTTCACCAACTATGGTCAGATAGGCGTAAAAGTCTGGATTTATCGAGGAGATGTGGAAAAAGCGAAAGTTACGTCCCAAACGGCTGAGATAGAGGAGATTTAGCCATGCTGATGCCAAAAAAGGTCAAATACAGAAAGCACCATAGAGGAAGAAGGAAGGGAAAAGCCCGTCGAGGAGCAGATCTCTCTTTTGGAGAATTTGGTCTTCAAGCTTTAGAACCATGTTGGCTCACAGCGCGTCAGCTTGAAGCTGGTAGAATCGCCATTGCTCGCTATGTCAAGAGGAAAGGGAAACTTTGGATTAGAGCTTTTCCCTGGAAGCCAATCACTAAAAAGCCAACAGAGGTGAGGATGGGAAAAGGCAAGGGAGATCCTGAGTTTTGGGTGGATGTAATTAAACCAGGAAAAATAATATATGAGTTAGAAGGAGTCACTGAAAGCGCGGCCAGAGAAGCTATGAGGCTGGCTGCCCACAAACTTCCAATCAGGACGAGATTTATTTCAAGAGAGGGTAGAGAATTGAGATGAAGGCAAGAGAGTTAAGAGAGTTGTCAGAAGATGAATTGAGAAGAAAAGAGGATGAATTGAAAGACCAGCTTTTTAAGTTGAAATTCCAGCATGCATTAGGACAGTTAGAAAATGCAATGAAGCTCAAAAGTATTAAAAAGGATATCGCCAGGATAAAAACGATATTAGTAGAAAATAAAGAAGGAAAGAAATAAAGAATGGAAAGCATTCAAACAAGAAAAACTACAAAAATTGGCGTTGTTGTAAGTAATAAGGCAAAAAAGACGGTTACTGTTCTTGTTGAGCGACCAATAAGGCATCATTTATACAAAAAAATCATCAAAAAGAGGAAAAAATTCCTTGCTCATGATGAGTATGAGAAGTGCAAGGTTGGAGATATGGTTAGAATCATAGAGACAAGACCTTTAAGCAAAAGAAAAAGATGGCGAATCCAGGAAATAGTGGGATTATCTCCTAGCGAGACAGAAAAAGAAGTTGAGGAAAGGAAAGAATGATCCAAACGGAAACTAGACTCAAGGTTGCTGATAATTCTGGTGCCAGGAAAATTTTATGTATCACCACTTTGGGTGTGGGGAAAACAGCAACTATTGGAGATGTAATCTCAGCTACTGTTAAAGAAGCCGAACCTGAAAGCAAGGTTGAGAAGGGAAAAGTCGTCCGAGCTGTCATCGTTCGGACAAGGAAAGAGATTCGACGCAGAGATGGTTCTCATATACGCTTTGATGATAACGCGGCAGTTATAATTGACCTACAAGGAGAACCTGTTGGGACCAGAGTTTTTGGGCCGGTTGGAAGAGAATTGAGAGAGAAGAGATTTATGAAGATTGTTTCTCTTGCCCCGGAGGTTGTTTAATGAACACGATCACTTTAAAGAAAAATGATGTCGTCGTGGTCATCAAAGGAAAAGACAAGGGAAAAACAGGGAAAATATTAAAAGTTATCCCTGGGAAAAGAAGAGCGGTCGTGGAAAAAACCAATTTTGTCAAGGAGTTTATTCGTCCTGATCGGAGTAAAAACATTCAAGGAGGAATCATGGAGAGAGAGGCTCCCATTCAGGTTTCCAATTTAATGCTTTATTGCTCTGAATGCGCTCAAGGCGTGAGAGTAAGGAAAAAAATATTGGAGGATGGGAGTAAAATCAGAGTCTGCAGTAAGTGTGAAACAGACTTAGAAAAGCAAAAATGAGGAAAGATTTATGAGTCGTCTTTTTGATAAATATAAAAAAGAGGTTATGCCAGCGCTTCAGAAGGAGTTTTCTATAAAAAATAAGATGGCTGTACCCCGGCTGGAAAAAATCGTTTTAAATGTTGGCGCAGGGGATGCCATCCAGAATATTAAATTTTTAGATACGGCAAAAAAGGAACTGAGCTTCATCACCGGCCAGTGGGCTGCAACAGGAAGAGCAAAAAAATCTATTTCAACTTTTAAGCTTCGCAAAGGGCATGCCATTGCCTGTTATGTCACTCTGCGAGGGAAAAGAATGTATGAGTTTTTTGACCGTTTAGTCAATATCGTACTCCCCCGTGTCAGGGATTTCAGGGGTGTTTCTCCCCGGTCTTTTGATGGCAGGGGAAATTACACTCTTGGCATGAAAGATCAACTAGTTTTTCCTGAGATAGATTATACAAAAGTGGAAAGGCAGCGAGGGATGAATATCACTATCGTCACCTCTGCGGAGAGCGATAAGGCAGCAACTGCCTTATTGGAAAAATTAGGAATGCCTTTTGGAGAGGCATGATAAGGAAGGAAAAATGTCCAGAATATCATCTATGGCGAAATACTTAAAAGAACCGAAGTACCCAACAAGGAGAAAAAAGCGCTGTCGGATATGCGGGCGTTCCAAAGGATATTATAGAAAATTTGATATGTGTCGATTATGCTTTCGGGAACTGGCTTTAAAAGGCGAAATACCTGGAATTGTGAAAGCATCTTGGTAAAATTTTGGAAAGGATGAAATCATGAGTTTAACAGACCCCGTCGCTGATATGCTAACCAGGATAAGGAATGCCCTCCAAGTCAAGAAAAAAGATGTGAATATTCCTTCTTCCCGTATGAAGGCCGAGATAGCAAAAATTTTAAAGGATGAGGGATATATTAAAAACTTTAGGGTTACTGAAGATAGCAAACAAGGGATATTAAATCTTACTCTCAAGTACACAAATGAAAACGAGGGCGTCATAACTGAGCTCCAAAGAACCAGCCGGCCAGGTTGTCGAATATATTGCAACAAAGACTCCATCCCCAAAATTCTCGGTGGTATGGGAATAGTGATCCTATCTACGTCTGAAGGAGTTGCCACTGGGAAAAAATGTGAGGAACTTGGCGTTGGAGGAGAGGTTATATGCTATATCTGGTGAGTCTGGAAAGAGAGGAAATCTAAAAATGTCTCGAGTAGGAAAACTACCCATTGTCTTACCAGATGGAGTTAAGGTTAATATCTTGCCAGATAAGATCGAATTTGAAGGCCCTAAAGGAAAGCTTTCCTCGCCCTTGTTTGCTGGGATCAAAGCCGAATTCGAAAACAATGAGCTCACCCTGCGGAGATCGAATGATTCCAAGAAGCAGCGATCTTTTCATGGCTTGAGCCGGAGTTTAGCTTTTAATGCTTCTGCAGGTGTCTCTGAGGGTTTTTCAAAGAAGCTGGAAATAGTGGGAGTCGGATACCGAGCTAAACTCGACAAAGGGAAACTTGAATTGAGTTTAGGCTATTCCAAGCCCAAGGTGTACAAGATACCTGCGGGTATTGAAATCGTTTTGGAAAAGTCGACTTTAATCACTGTGAGCGGAATAGACAAACAGCAAGTCGGCCAAGTTTCAGAGGAGATTCGCAGTCTTCGCAAACCGGATCCCTATAAACTCAAAGGAATTCGCTATGTTGGTGAGCGCTTGATTAAGAAAGAGCGTAAGGCGGTGGTGGCTGGTGTATAAAGATAAAGTCGCGGTAAAGAAAGTGGCTAAAGAACGTATAAGAAAGAGAATCAGAAAGAAAATCAGAGGCACTTCCGAACGTCCAAGAGTTTACGTTTTCAAGAGTAACCGTTATGTATACACGCAAGTCATAGATGACGAGAATGGTCATATTTTAGCTTCCGCCTCTACTTTAGAGAAGGAGTTTAGAGGAAAGAACAAAAACTATAAGAATATAGAAGCCTGTCAGGTTTTAGGTGGAATGTTGGCGAAGAAATTAAAGCAGAAAAAAATCGAGAGAGTGATTTTTGATAGAGGAATCTATCCTTATCATGGCCGTATCAAAGCCGTTGCTGAAGCTATGAGAAAAGGTGGACTCGTTTTTTAAAGTGATATAGTAGGGAGAAAAAAGAGTGGCTGACCAAGAAGTAAAAAAAGAAGAATTAAAAGAGGAACTTGAGTTAAAGGATCAGGTGATTTCTATACGAAGAGTCACCAAGGTTGTCAAAGGAGGAAAGAATCTCAGTTTTTCGGCCTTAGCAGCTGTTGGAAATGGAAGCGGATTAGTCGGGATTGGCAAAGGGAAAGCCCGGGAAGTTCCCCAAGCTATAAGAAAAGCTGTGGAAGATGCCAAAAAAAAGTTAATTGAAGTGCCGCTGTCTGAGACTACTATTCCCCACTATATTAGAGGAGAGGCAGGTGGAGGTGTTGTAATTCTTCGACCAGCATCAAAAGGGACTGGTGTAATAGCAGGTGGCGCTGTAAGAGTGATCATGGAGCTGGCTGGAATAAAAGATATTTTAACGAAATCAATTCGTAGTAATAATGCCATAAGTGTGGCCCATGCTACCATTGATGCTTTGCAGAGACTGAAAAATCCTGAAAAGGTTTCAAAAGATAGGGGCAAAGAAAAGGAAATGATATGGCAGTGAAAGAGACAACGTCTAATAAAACTCAAGAAAAAGCAAGAACAAAAGCAGAAGCTCAAAAAGCCAAGTCCCCGGAGAAGCAGTTAAAGGTAAAACTCGTGAGAAGCCTCATCGGGCGCCCAAAACAACAACGGGAAGTAGTGAAAGGATTGGGCTTAAGAAAGATTAATTCAGAAGCCACTCGCAAAGATTGTCCTGAGATCTGGGGGATGATCAATAAAGTACCTCATTTAGTGGAAGTGGAGGAGTTGGAAAAGAAATGAATTTGAGTGATCTTCATCCGGCCAAGGGATCCAGGAAGAAAAGGCGAAGAGTTGGACGGGGCCCTGGTTCCGGACGAGGTAAAACATCTGGTCGCGGTACAAAGGGTCAAAAGTCTATTTCTGGATATTCAAGTAAGAGAGGATTTGAAGGAGGGCAGATGCCCCTTCACCGCAGGGTTCCCAAGCGAGGCTTCACTAATATATTTAGAAGAGAATACAGGGAAGTCAACCTTGAGAAAATTGGGAAAATCACAAAAAAAGAAGTAAAACTAAAAGATTTAAAAGCAGCGGGCATTATAAAGAAGGAATCAGAGGCTGTTAAGATTTTGGGAAGAGGAGACATTTCCTCTTCTAAGACAGTCCATGCCCATAAATTTTCCCGCTCAGCTCTGAAGAAAATTGAGAAAGCGGGAGGAAAGGCAGTTCTTATCAAGAGTTAACAATGTTAGAAAGTATTAGAAACATTTTTAGCATTCCTGATCTTAGAAAAAGGATCATTTTCACCTTACTTATATTGGCCGTGTATCGAGTAGGCTGGCAGGTTCCTAATCCAGGAATCAGCGGAGCTGCCTTACAGGAATTCTGGGAGCAACAGCGGGGAACGATTTTAGGTTTTGTGGATCTTTTCTCCGGGAGAAATATGTCCAAGATGACTATTTTCGCCTTGGGGATAATGCCCTATATCAGTGCCTCTATCATCCTCCAGTTGCTTCAGGTTGTCTGGCCTTACCTGGAAAGGTTATCTAAGGAAGGAGAACTCGGCAGAAAAAAAATCACCCAATACACGCGTTATGGGACCATTATTATCTGCTCCATCCAGGCTTCTGCTATCGCTTTGTGGCTGCAAGCCCAAAGCAGCCCCAGTGGGGTAGCTATTGTTCCCAACCCTGGCGCAGGATTTATATTTTTAACAGTCCTGACATTAACCACTGGAACAGTCTTTGTCATGTGGTTAGGAGAGCAGATTTCAGAGCGGGGAATCGGAAATGGAATTTCCCTGATTATATTTGCGGGAATTGTGGTTAATTATCCTCGGGACTTCCAAAACGTTTTAGCTGGTTTGAAAACGGGAAGCATGACTCCCTTAAGGCTCATTTTTCTGCTGATATTGATGTTAGGTGTCATTGCCGGCATTGTTTTTGTGGAGCGTGGCCAGAGGCGGATTCCTGTCTCCTATGCTAAAAGAGTCGTGGGAAGGAAAGTTTATGGAGGTCAGAGTACCCATCTTCCGCTTAGAGTGAATACTGGCGGAGTTATTCCCATAATTTTTGCTGCCTCTGTCATAACCATTCCAGCAACTATAGCCGGGTTCGTAAAACACCCTATTTTCCAACAGATTGCTCAGCAGTTCGGCTTGGGCATGCCTTTATACAATCTCCTCTACATTGGAGCTATCGTCTTCTTTACATTTTTTTATGTTTCCATCATCTTCAATCCTTCTGATGTTGCGGATAATCTCAGGAAATATGGTGGTTTTATTCCAGGGATAAGACCTGGAAAGAATACTTCCGATTTTATAGATAATGTCCTTTCACGGATTACTCTGGTGGGTGCTATTTATTTAGCAGCTGTAGCCATTCTGCCAGAGTTTATGATCACTGGGTTCAAAGTTCACACTCTGCCCTTTATCGGAGGTTTCTTAGAAGCCAACTTGCCCCAGTGGTTTACTCAAGGATTGAATATTCAGTTTTATTTCGGGGGAACATCTATTCTTATTGTAGTCGGAGTAGCCATGGATACAATGCAACAGATCGAAGCACAACTTATAATGCGCCACTATGATGGATTCATGCGCCGCGGCCGCCTAAGAGGAAGGAGAGGATGAGAGTTATTTTACTCGGACCCCCTGGGGGTGGCAAGGGTACTCAAGGAGAACTTATAGAAAAAAAATATGGATTTCCTAAAATTTCCACAGGAGATCTTCTTCGCCGCGAAGTTCAGGAAAAGACTACTTTAGGAGAAATGGCAAAAGCCAAGATGAATCAAGGCGAATTAGTTAACGATGATATCGTTATTGAGATGATAAAGCACAAAATATTCCAGCCCGACTGCAAACGAGGGTATATTTTGGATGGTTTTCCGCGAAACGTTGGCCAGGCCCGAAGATTGGAAGAAATTGAAGAAAAGCGCCAGGAAATAGTGATCGATATACGTCTGAGCGAGCAGACTCTGATTCAAAGGCTCTCAGCACGAAGGGTTTGTTCCAGTTGCGAGGTTATTTATAACCTTTTAGCCCGCAATCCGAGGAAAGAAGGAACATGCGATATTTGCGGATCAGAGCTTATTCAAAGAGAGGACGACGTTCCAGAGGTTATCAAAGAACGCCTGAAAGTTTACCATGAACAGACAGAAGCCCTTATAGATTATTACTCGAGAAAAAAGGTTTATTTTAGGATAGACGGTGAAGGAAAGGTTGAGACTATCTCTAAGAATATTTATTCTATTCTGGACAGAGAAATAGCCAAATCAAGAGTGATGGAAGCAGCAAGATGATTATTTACTGCGAGGAAGAAATTAGTACTATTAGGAAGAGTAACCAGATCGTCGCGAAAATTTTGGCCGAGTTAGGGAGAATGATAATACCAGGAGTACAAACTAAAGAATTGGATGAGCATGCTGAGCTTAGGGTTAAAGAGATGAATGCTATTCCGGCTTTCAAGGGTTACCGCGGGTATCCCGCCTCTCTTTGCACATCCATCAATGAGGAAATTGTCCATGGCATTCCTTCTTCCCGGCGCCTGCGAGATGGAGATATCATTAGCCTCGATTTCGGGGTTCTGTATGAAGGCTATTACGGTGATGCAGCCGTGACCTATCCTGTAGGAGAAATCACTCCCAAGACAAAAAAACTTATAAAGGCGGCTGAGGAGACCTTTTACAGGGGCATGGAACAGATGAAACCGGGAAAACGAATATCAGATATTTCTTTTGCTATTCAGAGTCATGTTGAATCGCAAGGATTTTCAGTTATTCGGACTTTTGTCGGTCATGGAATCGGTCTTTCCCTCCATGAAGAACCCCAGGTTCCCAATTTTGGCCCGCCAGGAAGAGGGCCGAAGCTAAAATCAGGGATGGTTTTGGCCATAGAGCCGATGATTGCGATGGGAGATTGGGATGTGGAGATATTAGATGATAACTGGACTGCTATAACCAGGGATAGAAGTCTCTCAGCTCATTATGAACATACAGTGGCAATTACTCAAAAAGGACCTGAGATTTTAAGCCTGTCAGATGAAGAAAAGAAGAACGCTCCTTATTTAAAGGAGAATCAATTTGCCTAAGCAGGGTGTCTTTGAGACTGAAGGGACTGTTTTAGAAACACTACCCAATGCCATGTTTCGTGTTGAGTTGGCCAATAAGCATAGAATCTTAGCTCATATCTCTGGAAAAATGAGAAAGCATTTTATCCGCATTCTTCCTGGAGATAGGGTGCTTATTGAGCTTTCACCTTACGATTTAACAAAAGGAAGAATAACTTATCGATTCAAATAAGAAGAAAGCAAATGAAAGTAAGAGCATCCATTAAGAAGATGTGCAGGAATTGTCGAATAATCAAAAGGAAAGGTACGCTTCGGGTTATCTGCTCCAATCCGAAGCATAAACAAAAACAAGGCTAATTGAGGTTAAAATGGCAAGAATAGCAGGAATCACACTTCCTCCTGAAAAAAGGGTTGAGATTGGGTTGACCTATATTTTTGGCATCGGTCGTTCCAGGTCAAATAAAATTCTCCAGGAAGCTAAGATAGATAAGGATAAAAAGGTCAAAGCTTTGAGTGAGGAAGAGATCAGTCAAATACGTCAAATCCTCGAGAAAAAAGAAAAAATAGAAGGTGAATTGAGAAGCGAGACTACCCAGAATATAAAAAGGCTGGTCGATATTGGGTGTTATCGAGGAATGCGGCATAGGAGAAGATTGCCTTTGAGAGGCCAGAGGACAAAAACGAATGCTCGAACGAGAAAAGGCTCTCGAGGTCATTCGATAAAGAAATAAAAGCCAAATAAGGAGTTTTAAGTGCCAAAAGCGAAGAGAAAGACCAAGAAAAAGAAGGTTAGGAAAGAAATAGGATTTGGTGTGGCTTATATTCAGTCCACTTTCAACAATACAATCGTTACTATAGCAGACCAACACGGAAATACAGTTTGCTGGGCTAGCGCCGGATCAGCGGGCTTCAAGGGTGCCCGGAAAGGAACTCCTTTTGCAGCCCAGTTGGCTGCCAAAGAAGTATCGTCTAAAGCAAGAGAATTTGGAGTCAGGTATGTTGATGTTAGGGTTAAGGGCCCAGGTGCTGGAAGAGAATCAGCTATTCGGGCTCTCCAAACTAATGGCTTAGAGATAAAATCAATCAAGGATGTTACCCCAATTCCCCATAATGGCTGTCGCGTCCGAAAGAGAAGAAGGGTTTAGAAGGAGAAGCCGTCAAGGAGAAAGAAGATGCCAAGACACAGAGATTCGGTTTGTCGCCTCTGTCGGGCGGAGAAAACGAAGCTTTTTCTAAAAGGAAGCAAGTGTTTGAACGAAAAATGCCCCGTGGAAAGGAGGCCTTATCCCCCAGGGGAACATGGAAGAGCAAGGAGAAGAATCTTGGGATATGGTCTTCAGCTCAGGGAAAAACAGAAGCTTAAAAGATATTATGGCATGTCTGAGAGACAATTTCGGCTCTTTTTCCAGCGAGCGGAAAGAAAAAGAGGCATCACAGGAGAAAATCTCCTGGCTATGCTGGAGAGAAGGCTGGATAGCGTTGTTTTTATAATAGGATTCTCTCATTCTCGAGACCATGCTCGGCAACTGATTACTCACGGCCATTTTCGAGTTAATGGGAGGAAAGTCAACGTCCCATCTTTTCTGGTCAATAAAGGTGATGTCGTCTCATTTAGAGAGAAAGCAATGAAGCATGAGGAGCTCAAGGCCATTGTAGAATCAAACAAAAGTAAAGTTGTCCCAGGGTGGATTGAAGTTTACTGGGAAAAGATGCAGGCAAAAATTCGTTCTTTTCCAGCCCGCGAAGATATTACTTTTCCTGTGGAAGAACGCATGGTCGTTGAGCTTTATTCGAAGTAACTTATTGTCTGAGCTGCAGAAGCTCCAGAGAGTTAAAATCTCTGTGGCCTCCGTGGATTGGTTTGATAACAATGTATCCTGAAAAGGAGGAAGTATGATAGAAATAGGTTTTCAGAGACCGAAATATCTTGAATGTGATTATGAGACTTTAACAGAAAAATATGGCTACTTCTCAGCCCAGCCTTTTGAAAGAGGCTATGGCATCACAATTGGAAATGCTCTGAGAAGGATTCTTCTTTCTTCTGTAACAGGAGCCGCTATTACTGCTGTTCGAATTCAGGGTGTTCTTCATGAATTCTCGAGTATCCCTGGGGTGGTGGAAGATGTGACAGATGTCATCCTGAATTTAAAAGGTATCCCCTTAAAGTTTGAAGGAGATGAGCCAAAAATTATGACTCTGAAAAAAAAGGGGCCGACTGAAGCAAAAGCATCTGATATTATTCATGATCCTGATATCGAAATTCTTGACAAAGATATTCATATTGCCTCTCTCGATAAAGATGGGAAGTTAGATATGGAGATGATCGTTAAGAATAATAGAGGTTATATTCCTGCCGATCAAAATTTCGATGGAGACTTAAGCGTGGACTATATTCCCCTCGACTCTTCTCACTCTCCGATCAAAAAGGTGAACTACAGGGTCGAGGCGGCAAGAGTAGGCAAGAGAATCGATTACGAAAAGTTAAACCTGGAAATTTGGACATCAGGCTCTGTTTCTCCACAGGAGGCTTTGGCTCAGGCAGCCAAAATAATGAGAGACCATCTGGTTATCTTTCTTACTATTGTTGATGAGCCAATGGAAAGAGAACAAATAACTATAAAAAAAGAGATTCCTTATTACCCGCAGCTAGATATTTTGTCAAAATCTATAGATCATCTTGAACTGTCAGTCAGGTCCAATAATTGTCTCAGGGCAGCTGGGATCGAAAAAATTCATGAATTGGTTCAAAAAACTGAAGATGACCTCTTGAGGACTAAAAATTTTGGCCGCAAATCTTTAACTGAAATAAAAGAGACTCTACAAGAATTGGATCTAGGTCTCAATTTGGACCTTCATCCTAGATTGTTAGAGAAAATAGAAGCAGAGAAGAAGGAAGAAAAAGAAGAAGAGGAAGAAGCTGAATGAGGCATCTTGTCAAAAAAAAGAAGTTAGGGCGAAACACTGCGCAAAGGCGTGCTTTGCTGCGTAATCTTGTGACCTCATTTCTGGAAAAAGAGCGTATAAGAACGACTTTAGCAAAGGCAAAAGCAGCGAAGCCTCTGGCTGAGAAGATGATTACTTTAGCAAAGAAAGATACTCTTCACGCCAAGCGTCAAACCTTAAGATTCATATACAAAAAACCTGTCGTAAAGAAGCTCTTTGAAGAACTCGGTCCTCGTTTTAGCGAAAGACCTGGAGGATACACAAGGATTGTAAAGATTGGGCCGAGGGCAGGAGATGGGGCTGAGATGGCAATCCTTGAGCTCATCGGCTCCGAATTTGAGAAGAAAGCAAAGAAGAAAAAGGAAAAAGGAAAGGCCAAACCTAAGGCTAAATAGAGGACTAACCTGAATAAACCAGGCTAATTGCTTCCTTGCTTCTTGGGAACCACCCAGAGTTCTTGACCAGGATAGATTTTTGATCTGTAGCTGATGCTGTTTAAACTGAGCAAAATGCTGAGGTTCATTCCAAATTTGTTGGCGATTCCAGATGGACTATCACCGCGTTTAACTGTATAAATAGTAGCTCCTTGGGGTATCGAGGATTGGATGACGATCTTCTGCCCGACATCCAATTTGTCGCTCTTAAGGCTGTTATCCTTTTTTATCTTTCCAACTGTGGTGCTAAAGGCGCTGGCGATTTTATAAAGAGAATCCCCTCTTCTTACAATATAAATAAGCTTCTCCCCCTCTTTAACAAGCTTGGGAGGAGGAGATGACGCATAGCTTCTTCCGCGAACCGGAATTTTAAGCCTCTGACCCGATTTGATGAGATCAACACGACGCAAACGGTTCAATCGTGCAATGGCTGAGATAGATGTCCTGTAGCGTTGGGCAATGAGTGAGAGAGATTCTCCCCTTCGCACACGATGGATTCTATAGGTAGCCTCTGGAGGAATCCAGGTCGGAAGAGTATTCAAAGCGATCATTGCTTTTTCGGCAAAGCCTAAGGGGACTCTTAAAACGTATTCATAACCTGGAGTGGCACCGTGACGCAGTTCAGGATTAAGAGAGGATAGTACATTTTCTTTCAATCCCATAGCTTTAGAAAGGGAGGAAAGTCTGATGGGGCTGTTCATAGGAAG
>Ga0209977_10000384_pt1 | contig 17233 bp, 17 predicted proteins | sample SumtaG_2_FD_183113 | JGI IMG/M metagenome (GOLD analysis project Ga0209977, IMG submission 183113) | Deep subsurface microbial communities from Indian Ocean to uncover new lineages of life (NeLLi) - Sumatra_00607 metaG (SPAdes) (version 2) | ecosystem: Environmental > Aquatic > Marine > Oceanic...
ACATTGCCGGCCAGAGAGCAGTATGAAAACGGTTAATATCTTTACCAATTACATGGATATCTGCCGGCCAGAAAGTCTCGAATTCTTTTTTTTCTTCCGGCCATCCCAATGCGGAAATATAGTTAGTTAAAGCATCAAACCAGACATACATTACTTGAGATTCGTCGCCGGGAACAGGAACTCCCCAAGGAAGTTTCTCTTTGGAGCGAGAGATACTGATGTCTTCCAGCCCTTCTTTAACAAAGCTTCTGATTTCGTTGAAGCGTTTTTCAGGGATAACAAAATCAGGGTTCTCTCTATAGAAATCTAAAAGTTTATCTTGATATTTAGAGAGTTTAAAGAAATAATTTTCTTCTTCAACTGGCTCAGGTTTTTTTTGATGGTTGGGACACTTTCCGTCAACTAAATCTTTTTGATTGATGAAATTCTCACATCCCACACAGTAATACCCCTTGTATTTTTTCTTGTAAATATCTTTTTCACATTTTTTCCAGAGGGCTTGAGCAGCTTTTTTGTGTCTTTCTTCAGTGGTGCGAATGAAGTCATCTCTGGAAAGATTGAGAACCTTTTTTAGCTCTCTATATTGCTGTGAAATTTCGTCACAGAACTCCCGGGGCTCTTTATTAGCTTCTTTGGCAGCGCGGTAGAGCTTGGTTCCATATTCGTCAGTTCCAGTTAGAAAGAAAGTATTCTCTCCTTTTTGCCGATGGAGACGTGCTAGAACGTCGGCCTGGATTAATTCCAAAGCAAAGCCAATATGCGGTTTGGCATTGGCATAAGCAATTGAGGTTGTGACATAAAATTTATTCATTTTGAGGTTTGATAATTAAAGTGAATTCACCTTTGGTTTTGAATTCCTTTTCTAGAACCTCTGATACTTTCCCGCGAATGATTTCTTCAAACTTTTTTGTTAATTCTCTCCCGATAATTATTTCTTTGTCTCCTAAATATTCAAGAATTTGTTTCAATAATTTTTCAATTCGGTAAGGAGATTCATAAATTACAATTGGAATGTTGATATTCTTGAGGGATTCTATTTTTGTTTTCCGTCCTTTTTTATGGGGCAGAAAACCGAGAAAATAGAATTCGTCAGTATTGATTCCGCTAATACTTAGTAAAGCAGTTAAAGCACTTGGTCCCGGAATCGGAATAACTTTTGTTTGGGGTAATTTTTCGAGAACTCTTTCTACGAGGAGGTTGCCAGGGTCAGCCACTCCCGGAGTGCCACTATCAGTAACTAAGGCTAGATTTTTCTCGTGCTCTAACTCTTTGATTAAATAGTCGATCTTACTTTCTTTGCTGTGCTGGTGGTAACTTTGGAGAGGTTTTTGAATTTGATAGCGATCTAGTAATTTTTTTGTTTGGCGGGTATCCTCGGCGACGATTAGATCTGCCTCTTTTAGTGTTTCTAAAGCACGGAGGGTGATGTCTTTGAGATTACCGATTGGAGTTGCAACGATATAAAGCGCGCTCATTTAAAAAGGCCAGAAACTAAATTTGTAGGTATAGTGTCTTCTTGGGCGATAGGTGTTATAAGGAAGATGTTTCTTAACATAATCGGCCCACTTTTGCTTAAGCCACCTTTTCTGTTTTTTGATGATATTTTCTAGGCCACGCTTTTTGAGATCTTTGTTAACGGCACCACCTTGATGAGGATATTTCTGTGATTGAGAGTGGGGAGAGCTAAACCCATGGGCGTAGTGAGCGAGTTCGTGGGCAATTGTTCCGGTGATCACATAGTCGGGAATCATTTCGTTTCTAAAGAGGCCGTTGATTGTGATAATTGTTTTCTTCTTTTCTAGTTTAATAGACCCTAAGCGAGTGCGACAACGTCTCCCGAATTTGATTTCAACGGAGTTTTTGCGTTTCACTTCCGGAAAGAAATTTTCCCAAATCAGGGCTAATTGTTGTCTTAACCAAAGGTTGCTGCGCATTTTTGTTGTTAGTTCAAAGTTATTATAACACAACCTTGTTGACTTGGGAGTGGTTCTGTGCTAACATGATGAAGTTACTAAAACCTGTCCTTTAAATTTTTCACTTTCCCTCATATAGGAGGCAAGCTGGCAATGAACGCTGGTAAGTTTTTCGCAGGCCTCAGCGTCCTTTTCTTCTTGGTTGTTTCTCCTTTGCGAGGAATAGCCCAGATCATAGGACGGATCCCGCTAGTGAATGTTCCTGCCATCGTGGGTATTTTCGGGGGAGTCGCCGCTGCAGTTCTGGCGGGGATACTAATTTCCCCCTTTGCTCATAAGGCAGCATGGGCGGGGATCTGGGGATATTCTCCCTTCCAGATCTACTTAGGTGTCGAGGGCGCTGCAGCTGTCGCAGCATTCTTCCTTTTTGCCTGGCTGGGCGGTTTCGTTATGGAGTTTGTCCTGCTTTTCCTCCGGCCGGATTACCCTTGTCTGAAGGGAGTTCACCACGACCATTATCCGTTGCATGTTGAGAGCGGTGAGGTAGTCTATCACGAGATAACATTCCGTGATAAGTATACCGCCCTCTTTCTTGCTCCCTTCGCCATCCTGATTAACCTCTGGCGCGATCTTAGTCGCGGATATAACCAGTACTGGGATCAGCTCAGTGAGGAGGAGCGGGCGGATCACTTGCAAGCATCATCATTTACTCCTGACCTCTAATTTCTAAGCGGCCTACAAGGCCGCTTTTAATTTTTCCTTAATTTAACTATGCTAAAATAAACTTGATTATGAAACTATTTTATAAAATTATAACCTTTGGTTGTCAGATGAATGTCTCGGACTCTGAACGGGTTTTGGCGTACTTGAAAAACTTAGGTTTTCAGAAAACTGATGATTGGAAAAAAGTAGACCTGCTGGTTTTTAACACTTGTTCAGTGCGACAGTCTGCTGAAAATCGGGTAGTTGGCCAGATCAATCTTATTCAAAAAAACCACCCTGTTAAGAAAGAGTTAAAAATTGTAGTTACGGGTTGTATACTTTACCATGATGATAAGTTTCTATCGGGAAAGTTTAAATATCCCGTTCTATTTTTACCAATCAAAGAACTTTCTAGGTGGGATCAGAAACTGGTAAGATATTTTCCAAAGATAGAAAAGAGAGTTGCCAAGAAATTTTTCAAAATTTCTCCGCGTTATAATTCAAAGTTCCAGGCCTATGTTCCTATCTCCTTTGGCTGTGATAATTTTTGTGCTTACTGTGTTGTGCCTTATGCGAGAGGGAGAGAGGAAAGCCGACCGATGGAGGAGATTTATGATGAAGTGAAGAATTTGATAGATCGGGGTTATAAAGAAATTACATTGCTGGGGCAGAATGTAAATAGTTATAAAGGTGAAAGGTTAAAGGTGAAAGATGATAAGTTCACAGAGCCGTTCCCGCAATTGTTAGAGTTATTGAATAGTATTAAGGGAGATTTTTGGGTCCGGTTTTTGACTTCGCATCCCAAAGATCTTTCGGATGAGTTGATTAAGGCGATTGCTAGTTTGGATAAAGTGATGAAATATCTTCACCTGCCAGTCCAATCCGGCGATAATCAGATTCTCAAAGTAATGAATCGAAAATACACAGTTGAGCATTATAAGAAGTTGATAGATAAAGTCAGAGAGGCAGTTCCAGAAATTATGATTTCTACAGATATCATCGTTGGTTTTCCGGGAGAAACTAATGAACAATTTGAAAATACAGTTAAATTATTTAAGGTAGCGAAATTTGAGATGGCTTACATTAATCGTTACTCGCCGCGGGAGAGAACGGCAGCGTTTAACTTGGAGGATAATGTTTCTCTAAAGGAAAAGAAAAGGCGTGAGAAAGAATTGACTGAAGTTTTAGCTGAAACAATTAAAACGAAAAGTCAAAAACTTGTTGGAAAATTTGTGAAAGTTTTAGTGGAGAGAAAAAAGGATCAGTTTTGGTTGGGCAAGGATGAAAGATTTAGAACTGCTAGGTTCAAGGGTGGCGGGGATTTAATTGGTAAGTTTGTGAAGGTCAAGATTACTAGGGGTCTTAATTGGGGATTAGAAGGTGAGTATGAAAAAACCCGATCATAGCAAAAAGTTAATTGTTATCCTGGGCCCTACTGCATCTGGGAAAACCGGATGGGCCAAGGAGTTAGTTAAGGAATTTAAGGGTGAAATCATCTCGGCAGATAGCCGCCAGGTTTATCGTGGTCTTGATATTGGAACAGCAAAGGATAAAAAAATTCCTCAATTTTTGGTTGATATTAAAGAGCCAAATCAAAAATTCGATATCTCAGAGTATCAAAAATTGGCCTATCAAAAGACAGAAGAGATCTGGAAGCGGGGAAATTTGCCGTTCTTGGTCGGGGGTACTGGACTCTATATCAGTGCGGTGATTGATGGCTATCTTTTGCCAGGTGACGAGCCGGATTTAGAATTACGTACTGGGTTAGAGTCTAGGAATTTGGCTGAACTACAGAAACAACTAGAGAAGCTAGATCCGGTCGCCTACGAAAAAATAGACATTGAGAACAAACGGCGGGTGGTTAGGGCGCTGGAAGTCAAAATTAAAACTGGAAAATCTATTTTAGAAAAGCGCGGGCTTAAGAAACCGGACTTTGATGTTCTTTTAATCGGGATCGATTTACCCCGCGAGGAACTTTATCAAAAAATTAACCAGCGAGTTTTAGAAATGATAGACCAAGGTTTGGTTGAAGAAGTAAAAAAGTTTTATCTCAAAAATTATGATTTTAGTCAGGAAGCTTTCTCGGGAATCGGCTATCGCCAAATTGCAAATGATCTAGATAAACTTAGTAAAGGTGAGATTGAAAACTATCAAATTTCTCAAGAGATAATTGAAAAGATTCAACAGGAGACCAGAAATTATGCTAAAAGGCAGCTGACCTGGTTTAAGCGAGATAAGCGGATTAAATGGGTGGGTAGCTTAGATGAAGCAAGGAAGCTTATAGAGGATTTTTTGACTTCTTAATAGACTTTTTTCTACATTTTAGCTTTTTAAAAAGGGACTTTTTATTATGCTTGCAAAAATTAAAAGTGTTGCCCTTGTCGGCCTGGAGTGCGAGGAGGTTGAAGTGGAAGTGAATGTCGCTCGCGGAATGCCAAAGTTTATTTTGGTTGGCTTGCCGGATAAGGCAGTGGAGGAATCCAGAGATCGAGTGAAGTTAGCAGTTAGGAATAGCGGGGCGTATTTCCCCGGGGGCAGGATTACAGTCAATCTCGCACCGGCAGATTTAAAAAAAGAGGGACCGCATTATGATTTGGCAATTGCGGCGGGAGTTTTAAAAGCATCGGGGCAGGTAGATTTTGATGAGAAAAAATGTTTGTTTGTTGGTGAGCTGTCTCTGGATGGCAGACTTAGGGCAGTTAACGGAGTATTACCAATTGTTAGCTATGCGAAAGAGAAAAGATTCCAGAAAATATTTTTGCCTCAGGGGAATTTAAAAGAAGCTGACCTTGTTTCGGGAGTTGAGATTTGTCCTTTGGAAACAATCTTTGATTTTATTGATAATCGGGGAAGATGGGAAATTTATAGAACAAGAGGTTTTGTGGTGGAGGACAAAGTGGAAGCAAGAGATGATAACCTCTCTTTAATTAAAGGTCAGGAGTTTGCAAAGAGGGCGCTGGAGATTGCGGCAGCAGGTGGACATAATTTATTAATGAATGGACCGCCGGGAGGTGGAAAAACACTTTTAGCGAAAGCGCTACCTTCGATTTTACCCTCTCTAATAACGGAGGAAATTCTAGAAGTCAGTAAAATCTATAGCGTTTCAGGACTATTGTCAGAAAAGGAACCTTTGATTAAAGAACGTCCCTTTCGCTCGCCTCACCACACTAGCTCTGCTGTGGCACTGGTAGGAGGGGGACAATGGCCGAAGCCCGGAGAGGTTTCTCTGAGTCATCGCGGGGTTTTGTTTTTAGATGAGTTGCCGGAATTCCCCAGGCAGGTCCTGGAGGTTTTAAGACAACCAATAGAAAACGGCGAGATTGCAATTGCGCGAGCCCAAGGAACAATTACTTATCCGGCAAGATTCACTTTGATTGCGAGCATGAACCCCTGTCCTTGCGGCTATCTTACAGATCCAGCAAAAGAGTGTATCTGTACCCCTGTCCAAGTAGCAAATTACCAAAAGAAGATTTCAGGACCGTTCTTGGATCGAATTGACTTACAAGTAGAAGTAGCGCGGGTGAAGTATGAAAAACTGACCTCAAAAGAAGAAAGTGAGTCATCAGAGGTAGTTAGGAAAAGAGTGGAAATGGCAAGGAAAATTCAGTCAGATCGTTTTAGAACTAATTCCAAAGTGAGGACAAATGCGGAGATGGGACTGGAAGAAATCAAACAGTATTGTGGGGTTGGTAAGGAAGGCCAGGAGCTATTAAAATCCGCGGTTACCCAAATGATTCTCTCGGCAAGGGCTTACCATCGTGTTTTGAAAGTGGCGCGGACAATTGCGGACTTAGAAGGAAGTGAAAAAATAAAGCCCCAGCATATTGCTGAGGGCCTACAGTATCGGCAGAATCATTGAGGTTCCATTCTTGACAAGGGCTAAGATTTGTGCTATACTGTAACCTCATAGAATAGAGAAAGAGGACCTTAAAAATTAGCCTTTGGACTAGCTCTTTCCTCCTTCCTTCTCTAACTCTCAAATTAATAACTCAAACTAGCTTTGTTAACTACTCTTGAGTTCTTAGTTGAGAGTTAGAGATTAATGGCAATAGTGAATACTTCCCTTGACTTTTCGGGGAAAAACCTTTAAGGAGGAATTGCCGTGGGTAGCTTGAATTTGAAGGTGCTGATCTCCGTCTTTTTCCTTCTCGCAGTTTTCGGGCTTTGGGGCTGTGGCGAAAAGCCCTCATCCTCTGTGGATCAGAAGGATTATAGCGAGCCTGGGTCCCGCTACGAGGATGCCCAGTGTAACTGCGAGGAACTCAAGAACACTCTTGAGGAGTACGAAGATTCCCTTAAGGATGGCGAGGTAAGCCCTCTGTTTCGGCAGGCAGTGAAGAAGTACGCTGCTGATCTGGGTGTCTTCCCGTCCGAAGTGTGCTTCAGCCGTAACGCTGGAACAACATACCGAGACGGAAAAGCATGCGTGTTCGTAGATAACTGGGCTCATCTTTTCATCACGGGTCGTGTTCGCCACTCCCGCTGGGATGCGAAGGAGCATATCCTGTACCTGGAAATAGACGGTACTCCCAGAGGAAGCAATCGGGTCTTTTACCTCGCATGCAAGGACGGCGCCCCTATTATGATTGTCAATTCTAATGGCGGCGGCCTGTATGTCGAGTCTGACGGCGAGGGTGCGACTTTTCCTCCCTTTAGTAATCTTCAGGGGAGGTACGTCCACATCCGCACAACCTTTTATCAGGATTCTCTCGGGGGTTCTCTTGTTCCCTTACTCCCTCCTATGACCTCTCGAATATATAAAGAGGTGGTAAGTCCAATGATTACCGTCGAGAATCAATCGTATCGCCGCCTTCCTGGTCTTTTCCGCTATGGCCTGCCGACCGAAGAGGACGAAAAACTTGACTATAAGTTCGTCTGGCTTAGCGGCTGGGGTGCTTAGCGAAGTGCCCCTCCAGAGTATTTTAAAATCCCCTGCGCGAAAGCGGGGGATTTTTATTTTTGGGAGAATTAAAAAACTCTCTTGTAGATTAAGAGAGTTTTTAGATAAAAAATAAATTTGATTGAAACTATCCCCCTGTCAAGTTAGCAATCCAGTTTGTCACCGGGTCCAGCCAGGTTGTTTTTGAAAGTATCAGCCCTACTCCGATAAGAGTTGCGACAATTAGAATAAAAATCCAGGAAAGTTTCTTAATATCCTTAATAACCATTTTTCGTTCAGGACTTACATCTTTGGTTTCTTTTTTTGGGGGAACTTTGGTTATTTCTTTGACTTCCTTCTTTTCTGGTTTTTCTTTGCTGCTCTGCTCCTCGGCCTGTTTTTGAGCAAGGAGTTGCTTTCTTCTGCGCTTGAGACGTTCTTTTTGCCGTCTCTTTTTACTCTTCTTTCTCTTCTTTTTTGACATTGTTTGAAATTAATTCGGTTTCATTATACATTAATTACTAACTAGTAAGCAAGGATTTCCTAGATCTTCCCCTTTGTCTTTCTTGCTTTTTAGTGTATAATACAACCTGAAATAATCTTTTGAAGATGCTTAGCTTTATTGAAGAAAATCAAAGCAATTTAATTCTGATTCTGCTGATTGCAGGAATCGCACTTTTAGTATGGGTGGTTTATCTACAGGTGCGATTGTATCTAGCCAGTAAACGACACCGGCAAATTCTAAAGGGTGTTAAGATTGGCAACTTGGAAGAAGCTCTTTTGGAGCAAGTCAAGAAAATTGAGAGAAATAGTACTGATATCAAGGAACTGTCAGAGTTTGCTCAAGAGATTAGTGACACTACTGATATTTGCATTAAAAAAGTTGCTTTGATTCGCTTTAATCCCTTTGAAGATGCTGGCGGAGATCAAAGCTTTGCTGTAGCACTCTTGGATACTTTTGACAACGGCGTGATCATTTCTAGTTTGCATAGTCGTGATGGTACGAGGGTCTATGCGAAACCAATTACAAAAGGTCGGACCAAGCATCATCTTTCCGATGAGGAAAAAGCTGTCCTTAAGAAAGCGATTGAAGGGAAATAACAAGTAAGAGGGTAAAGGGTAGAGGTTAAGGGTAGAGATAGGGTACTACCTTTCACCTCTGACCTTGTTACCTGCCTGCCGGCAGGCAGGCCTCTAATCCTGATTCATGTTTAAGACCAAGTTACCAGAACCGCCGAAGAAAGACATTGAAACTATCCTTGAGGCCTCTGTTGATGTCAAGGGGAATTTAAAAAGCGATGGTAATGTTAAAGTTGATGGAAAGCTAGAAGGAGAAGTAAAAGTTAAGGGCCATTTGATTGCAGGTGATCCTGCTGAGATCAAAGGAGATGTTACTTGTAACAGCGCTTTGATTTCAGGAACAATTGATGGGAATGTTAAAGTCAAGGGACTTTTGGAACTCACAGAAACTGCCAAAGTCATTGGTGATATTGAAATCGGCAGCTTGAAAATTGCTGAAGGAGCAATCTTTATTGGCGATTGCAAAATGCCTGAACCTGAAGAGGAGAAACCAAAGAAAAAGCTTCTAAGTGGAACTAATAAGAAGGAAAAGTCTAGCGTTGAAGAGGAGGAAGAAATCAAACCTGAGGAAATTAAAATTGAACCGGGGGATGAAGTATAGAAATGAGGAATGGAGCATGGAGAATGGGGAATGTGCGATAAAAGATAGGGGATGTAAAAATGTAATACAGACACCTGGCACCTGATAATTATTCCAATGATCATTCCGGTTATTATCTACATTTTATTCTTGATTGTTTATATCGTCTTTGCTTTGTTTGCAATCTATCACGTCCGACGTTTTGGATTTATTGGAGATGCAACAAAGTATGTGACGATTATTTTTGTTATTCTTTCACTTGCAATAATCATTTTCATGGCATTTTATATTTTCAGTGTCGATTGGGATCAAAGTTTTGACTTTTCAATTTTTGGTTTCTAAAATGATTAAACTCGAAAGGCGCTTTCCGGGACAACGTGATGAAGAAGCAACTGTACTTCTGGCAAGGGTGCATTGGTTCAGGTTTTTGGGGCACATTTTTTTGACCTTACTTTTGGCTATAATTTGGTTTGTGGCACTTCTTCTGTTGCGGGCATACTTGCCAGCGTTTCTGACTGGAATGTGGGGACAGGTGTTCGTCCTTTTCTCTGGCGCTTATTTCCTGTTTGTTCTCTTATTCCTGTTTATTGGTTGGTTGAACTACTACCTTGATGTTTGGATTGTTACTAATGAGCGTTTGATTGATATTGATCAAAAAAGCCTCTTTGATCGCTCGGTTTCCCAGCTGAGCTTAAGAAAAATCCAAAATGTCAGAGCAGAAGTGAAAGGAATTTTACCGACGCTTTTGCGTTTCGGAGATGTAGACGTTGAATCAGCGGGGGCGGATGTTGGGAGGTTTAGTTTCCGCAGCATTCCGAAACCTTTTGAAGTTGAGCGTAAAGTTCTGAGGTTAGCGCAGCATGTTAGTGAGCAAGTTGGCGAAAAGGAGGGGGTAGGAACAAAAAGTTCTGCAGTTCGTGGGGGCAAGAATGGATTAGGATAAAATGCAACTAAGAGATTTTGATTATAATCTTCCGAGAGAATTGATTGCCCAAGAACCAATTGAACCTCGCGATCATTCTTGTTTGTTGGTCTTAAATAGAAAAGATAAAATTATCAAACATCGCCATTTCTTTGAGGTTATTGATTATTTCAAAAGAGGCGATGTTTTAGTTTGCAATCAGTCCGAGGTAATTCCGGCAAAACTTTCGGGTTATAGGATCGGGGAGAGTGGAAAGAAGGCAAAGTTAGATTTACTACTTCTGGAGAGTAAAAAAGAAAGGGTCTGGGAGTTTCTGGTAAAGCCAATCAAACGAATAAAGGCAGGAGATCAGATTAGAATTGAGGGGGATAGTAACCAACTACAGGCAATAGTGGAGGAAGTTTTAGAAAATGGGGTTGCCCTTCTTAGGTTTAAAAAGGATAATGAAGTAATCTTAGAGTTTTTTGATCGATATGGGAATGTACCATTACCTCCCTATATTCAAAATGACGAAATTAAACACTCACAATATCAAACAATTTATGCAAGGGAGAAAGGATCAGTGGCGGCACCGACAGCAGGATTTCACTTCACTATGAATTTAATAGAGAAGCTAAAACAAAAAGGAATTCAGTTTACATTTGTGACATTACATGTAGGTCTGGGAACGTTTCAGCCAGTGCGCTGTAAAAGAATCGGAGATCATAAAATGCATCTGGAGAGATTTGAGCTTGATAAAAAGACAGCGGATCTTTTAAATAGGATTAGAGAGAGTGGGCAACGTATCATCGCTGTGGGCACAACATCGGTGCGAGTTCTGGAGAGTAGCTTCAAAGATGGTAAGTTTGTTCCTCAAGTTGCAGAAACAGGTCTCTTTATCTATCCTGGTTACAAATTCAAGGTGGTTGACGCGATGATTACGAACTTTCATTTGCCTCGCTCTACGCTTTTGATGCTGGTTTCGGCTTTTGCTGGGAAAGAGCTTATAGATAGAGCTTACGAGGAAGCAATTGAGAGAAGGTATCGATTCTATAGTTTCGGAGATGCAATGTTAATTCTGTGAATGGTATTAAAAACTTCTCTCTTTTTAGAGAGAAGTTTTTAATTTGGGTGATATTTTATTAATTTTGAATTTTTCTTGAACGTTCAGCTTCCTTCTTTTCCCATTTGATCTTACTTAGATCAAGTATTCTTCTATCGTATTTCAGTTTATTTCCTTTTCCTCGTTCCTTCCATTTCTTCCAAAGTTTTTTGGTTAATCTCCAGATTTGTTTATAGAAGATGATTAGGAGAGCGATAATAGTTAGAATGATCAAACGCCAGGGGATGATCCAAAAGTCATCTTCCAAGACTGGTGGCTCAAATTTGGAGGTAAAAATGACTTTGCTTGTTGTCTTTGCGGGTCCGAGGAAGGGTGGCTTTTCCCAAACTGCTTCCAGGATTCGTTCGGAGTCGGGGAGAGAGGTGATGCGGAAAAGTTTAACTTGATCTTCTTCCCCGAGCCATTTAGGTTTAAAAGTAGTCCAGCCGTTATCTAAAGTGATGAAGACATTTCCTTTGTTGACGAAGAGGGTAGTTGCTTTAACCTCTTTGGGGACAAAAATGTACTTCCAGTTGACCTTGAATTTTGGCTTGAACTCAACCAATTTTCCCCAATCTACCTTGACATTCAGCTCACCCAAGAAACCTTCCCGGTTAATTCCCTCTTTGCCAACTTGGATAAAAATCAGTGCTCCGATCCGACTGTTGGTTTGAACGCCGATATTTTTTGGTTTCTTGCCACCGATTTTTTGTTCAAAGAATAAAACTGCTTCATAGCTTTTCAGTTTTGTATCTTTGGGGATGGTTACGGAAACATTTAGATCTTGAATCTCGTTAGGTTCTAGTTTAAACTCATCAATATCAGTGGTGATCCAATCTTTGGCAGAACTTTCTACCTCTTCGTCAGTAAGAAAGAAGTGCGTTCCTTCTTTGTCGATTGTATAAGATTGGGTATAACTGAAAATTTCTATTTTGTTGCTTCCTGTGTTAGCAACTTTTAATTTTTGGGTGACGGTTTGCCCAGGATCAGCAATATATTCTAGCTTGGGTGGAGAGACAACAAATTTATTTACCGCTGCTTGTGCTGAACCAAAAGGAACCAGACTTAGGGCTAGAACCAGGACTACTAATAGAAAAATGAACTTTTTGAAAGGCATTTCTCTTTGCATTAAGGTTGCTTGGGCTTATTATAGCATAAGATTGTTCGGGTAGAGAACAAAAAAGTAGGGTCTAGAGAGAACCCTACTTCTTCATTATCTGAATACAGGTGTTTATTACTGTGTCACTGCGGTGTAAGTGAGAGTGGTGACAAAGTCAGTGCCATCGGTGATGACTCCATAAGGAACAACATTGATGCGGTACTCCATCCCGGTTGTGACACCCGCCGCGCCGGTCGCTGAGCCGTTGCTGGCGACTTGAGTATCAGTTGTAGAAGTGTCTGTCCAGGCGGCAGCGTCTTCTGACCACTCTAGGACATTAAGATTGACAGTATTTAAAGAAGTATCCTCAAAGGCCCCTGTTCCTTTGATGTAAAGAATCCAACCTGCAACATTATTTGTCTTTACAGTGACATTTCGAATATTAGCTGCAGAAGTATAAACTACTTCAGGGATTACGGTCCCGAAATCATAGGCTGCGGTGCTATCCAGTTCTACGCTGATTCCTACACCGAGATCAAACTGGGCGTCATGAGCGGTGATATCAAAAGAGGCAATCACATAATTAGTGCCGGAACAAGCTCCATAAATGTGATAGTTATCCTCTGCGGATAATCTCCTGATCGTGTCAGAGTCTGCAGGAGCAACATTTCCTTCCCAATCTAAACCATCAGAAGTTTCAATCATTGAATCACTTTCACCGCTGACCCAAACTCTTGTTGTTGAGGTTCCGTCAACACCATGGAGAGGTTGAGTAGGAATATCACCATCAGCAGAAATATCCCAGTTATCGTTGGAAAGATCGGTGGTGTAGAGAATAGTTCCCGGACCGCCACCACCGTCATCATCCCCTACCACGAAAGCAGTAGTAGTACTTGCGACGTAAACACCATTAAGACCAAAGTTAGGAATATCAATGTCAGTATGCTGGGTCCAGAGAGTACCCGCGTTTCCGGTATAGCGGATCATTCCATTTGCTCCATCACTTTCACCAACAACAACAGCGACAGTGGTAGAAGTGGCATCAACATCGTTAAGGTTGGGGTCAGTAATACCGCCAGCTCCTTGATCCGTCCAGTTTATGCCACCATCAGAAGTATAAAGGAGAGTTTCAGCACCTCCAGCATCAGCATCCCCGACAGCCCAACCGACCGTAGCGCTGACCATACAAACGCCGTTCATGTCGACCAAGGGAATATCGCCATCAATGCTTTGGGTCCAGTTAGTACCACCGTCAGTAGTGTAGATGATCGCACCACGAGTAGCGTCAGTATCGCCAACGGCAACTCCTGCAGTAGCGCTGGCCATTGAGATATCATTTAGTTCCTGGGTGGTGGGGATTGCTTGTTCGGCCCAATCCCAGCCATCAAAGAAACTCAGTTGTCCTGAAGCATCATCGTCATCACCAACAGCCCAGACCGCGATTTCGGAAACTGCCGAAACACCATTCACTTGAGCGTCAAAGCCAGTTGTGGGCATTGCGTTCCAGGCGGTTTCTGCTTTGACCTTCTCGGGAGTTAGACCAAATGTAGCACCAATCAAAAGCACTAAGATCGCAATGAGGGCAGCTTTTTTGTTGGTGAATTTCATGTTTCTATAATTAATAGTTAACAAACTATTTTATTGGGTTACGGCAGTGTAGGTAATTGTCGTGACAAAGTCGGTCCCATCAGTAGAAATGCCATAGGGGACTGTATTTAAGCGGTACTCCATCCCGGTCGTAACTCCAGCGGCACTAGTAGCACTGCCATTACTTGCAACTTGAGTATCAGTTGTAGAAGTGTCTGTCCAGGCGGCCGCGTCTTCTGACCACTCTAGGACATTAAGATTGACAGTATTTAAAGAAGTATCCTCAAAGGCCCCCGTTCCTTTAATGTATAAGATCCATCCCGCGGTATTGTTGGTTTTGACAGTGACATTCCGCACGTTGGCTGCGGAAGTATAAACTACCTCTGGGATTACAGTGCCAAAGTCATAGGCCGCGGTAGAATCTAGCTCGACACTAATTCCGACTCCAAGGTCAAACTGAACATCGTGCCCAGCAATATCAAAAGAGGCAATCACATAATTAGTTCCAGAACAAGCGCCGTAGATATGATCGGCACTTTCGGCGGATAACCTTCGGATCGTGTCAGAATTTGCAGGAGCGACGTCTACTTCCCAATCAGTACCATCAGAAGTTTCTATCATTGAATCGCTCTCACCACCGACCCAAACTCTTGTCGTTGAGGTTCCGTCAACGCCATGCAGGGGCAGGAGGGGAATATCACCGTCAGCAGAAATATCCCAGTCATCATTAGAGAGATCGATGGTGTAAAGAATAGTTCCCGGACCACCAACACCGTCATCATCCCCAACTACGAAAGCATTATCCGCGTCAGCGACATAGACACCATTAAGACCAAGGTCTGGAATATCAACGTCTACACGCTGGGTCCAGTTAGTACCACCGTTCCCAGTATAGCGAATCATTCCGTTTGCTCCATCACTTTCACCAACAACAACAGCGACAGTGGTAGAAGTGGCATCAACATCGTTGAGATCGGGATCACCGAGTCCAGCGTTTCCTTGATCAGCCCAGTTAACGCCACCATCAGAAGTGTAAAGTAAAGTTTCATTGCCAGCGCCATCTGAATCTCCCACAGCCCAGCCGACACTGGTGCTGGCCATACAGACGCCGTAGAGATCAACATCAGGAATATCACCGTCGGCACTCTGAGTCCAGTTTGTTCCACCATCAGAAGTATAGAGAATTACTCCTCGAGTGGCATTAGTGTCTCCAACTGCAACTCCTATTGTAGCGCTGGCCATTGAGATGTCGTTGAGCTCTTGTTCAGCAGGTACGGGGATAGTTTGTTCGGTCCAATCCCAGCCATCAAAGAAACTTAGTTGTCCTGAAGCATCGTCATCATCTCCCACAGCCCAGACCGCGATTTCGGAAACTGCGGAAACACCATTCACTTGAGCATCAAAGCCAGTAGTGGGCATCGCGTTCCAGGCGGTCTCTGCTTTGGCTTTGTCAACAAAAATCCCAAAAACGCTACCAATTATTAAAATTGCTATGCCAAAATAAGCTAGTTTTTTCTTAAGCAACATAGGTTTCATCTTCGCAAGGGTGAAACTAACAAAAAACTGCATAGGGAGATTCCGATGCAGCTTATCTCGCCGAAAGGCGGATAGACAACAAAAATTCCCCCTATTTAATTTTTTTGATTGCTTTTTTTAGCAACCTCAACTATATTGTAAACATTTTTTCCTCAAGAGTCAATGATTTGTCCATAATATAGCTTAGACGTCAAGATACTCATTGGCAGACTGTGGTGTAGGTAAGGGTTGCGGAGTAGTTGGAGGCCGGGACGCTTGCAAAATCGACATTGAGGCGATATTCCATTCCTGTTGTTACTCCTGAGGCACTCGTGGGACTAGAGCTGGAACGTACCTCGGTGTCGGTAGTGCTCACGTCTGTCCAGCTGGGAACACCATCATTCCAACTCCATTCTAAAGAGTTAATGTTAATTGTGTTAACGCCACTTATGAAATTACTACTAGTGGACTTTACGTAAAGTTTCCAACCGTTGGTTTCATTGCAAATAACGGTGACGTTACGGACATTATTGGAGGTGGTGTAGGTTTGTTCAGGAATTATTACTCCGAAGTCATAGGCCGAGGTGCTATCAAGAGAGATTGAGATTTCAATTGGGGCTTCGTAAGCGAGACTCGAGAGACCAGAGTCGTAGTAAGTTGAGCCGTCATCAGCGACCCAGAGAATGTCATCGCCGGCCAGAGTAGGGAGATAGACAGTAATGTCGGTGGGAGTGCCGTCTCCAGTCAGTACGATTGTGTCTCCCGCTTGGATGCTTACAACATCCATCACTCCAGTGATATCGAGGCGCACTGCTTCAGCGCCTCCAGTGATTCCGCCGTCACTATAAATATTTTCGCTGTCGTAGACATCACCGTAGGTGGTTGTCCCGGCAGAGTTTTTGATTTCGTAGATCCAGCCATCGAGGAATCCTGAATGGACAGTGGTGATCACCGCGTTGTCGAGGTCGCTAATACTCCAAGCGGTGCTGGAAGCAGCCTCGGCTCTGGGAATTTTTCCAGAGTTTGCTAAAAATCCCAAGGTAGTTAATCCTATTACTAAACACACCAAACTAATTTTTTGGCCGAGGGCAGTTTTCATTGCAGGTTTATTATAACTTGTACCTTGTCACTTGTCACTTGTTATGCTAGACTATTCTTGCACCGAGTGGGAAATTAGTCCCTTGCCTACTCGGTGTATTATTTTTGCCCTCTGGGCAAAAATATCCTGAGCCTCCGCATCGCGGGGGTGAAGGGTCTTGAGCGATTGAATAAAAAAGGGACTATGAACAAAAATCGATTTTTCACTAAATCCAAGGTCTTTTTGTATTTAAACCTTGGTTTTATTTTAGGTGTGTTTTTAGGAAGATATCTAGAGATTAGGATCTGGCTGTTTTTGACAATCCTCTTTGTTCTATTGGTTCTTAGTATTTTTAATTGGAAATTTCTGTTTTTGATTTTTACTTTTTGCCTTTTGGTTTTTGGGATTTTTTACTATCAGAGGTCCTGCCCGAAGGAATTTCGGAAAAATGATCTTGCTTATTACAACGATCAAGAAAAACAAACCTTTGAAGCGGTTGTTACCAGCAATCCCTACCTCCAAGGCGGCAAGCAGAAATTTGTTGTTAGAGGGATTAATTCTAGGGGGAGAGTCTTAGTTTCCACCTTTGCTTATCCCAAATTTCACTACGGGGATAGGGTTAAAATCACAAGTAAATTAAAGACCCCGATTGAGTTTGAGGATTTTTCTTACAAAGATTATTTGGCACTTCAAGATATTTATTCTGTTTGCTATTGGCCTGGAGTTGAATTGATAGATCAAGATCAAGGTGATCTTTTCTATCGTTCTGTTTATCGCTCGAAGAATTTTTTGGAATT
>Ga0209977_10000385_pt1 | contig 17232 bp, 26 predicted proteins | sample SumtaG_2_FD_183113 | JGI IMG/M metagenome (GOLD analysis project Ga0209977, IMG submission 183113) | Deep subsurface microbial communities from Indian Ocean to uncover new lineages of life (NeLLi) - Sumatra_00607 metaG (SPAdes) (version 2) | ecosystem: Environmental > Aquatic > Marine > Oceanic...
GCCCGCATCCCTTGGCCTCTGCTCGCTCATAGCGTATAGATGATCCAATCGCAGTATCAGCTCCAGTGCGGTGGCCGCCTGTATTTGTTTTTTCGTTAGGGTTTTTTCTGACATATTTGCCTCCTTAATCTTTTTCTTCCTTCTCGATCAAATCTATGGCCCTCTGGATTGCCTTGTTCAGACCCGTTCTGTCCCGGAATTCACTGACGCTTCGCACCACCTCTTCCCTTCTCTCGTGGAACCTGTCCTTCGCGTCCTTGCCCAGGTATTCTTCTATCGCCTGTCGGCACAGCGCCCTGCCCTGGTCCGGCTTCACGACGATCGCATTCGCCTCGCACTTTCTCACTCCGTGCTTCTTCAGATAATCCTGGACATAAGGCAGATGGAAATTCGGATGCGGATTGCCGTCTTTGGTTTTTCCCTGGACGATTCTTCCGTCTACCATCTTAGCAATATAGCCCCCGCTGGCCGTTATGAGGTTGTCAACCCAGGTGAATCTGTTGGCGATGATGAAGTCGTAATTGAGGCCGAACCTTTCTATCTTAAGGCCTTCCGGATCGTACCCGCCCATGCCGTCGGACCACTCGATATGCATGAGGTCTTTCAAGTTTTTTCTTAGCTTGTCGCTTATCCTCAACCCGTCTGGGTCGAAATCTCCCGCGTATAGCAGGACGCAGGCAAGCCCCATCTCCTCGGCCTCCTTGAACCTCCTCGCGTATTCGCCCCTCTGCTGCATGGAGCTCCAGCCCTTGCTTGTGGCCACGGGGATGTGATACTCCCTGCAGACGGGCTTGAACAGCGTCTTGAGGTCTATCTTTTCCGTAACCATCTGTACGTAATACTCCTCCTCCTTCCACCAATTCGGTGTGTAATATCTCTCCGCATTGAGCGCCCCGTCAAGCCATTCCCCCACGTATGCGATAGGGCTTCTTTCTTCCGGGGTTTCAACGCCGCTGAATTGCCTGGCCTCCTCCTGGGCGACGAAGTCTATGGCCAACATCCCATTCCGCCGGCAGCCGTTGATGAGTCTTTGGACCACGTCGAACTGCGCTTTCGTTATCAGGTTGAACCCCTCCAGGATGTAACACCAGCCTCTTGCGGAAATTTTCATGCCGACGCTCCGGCTGAGCTCTTTCAGCTGGTCGGCAAATTCCCGCATCTCGGCCTTCCTGGCCTTTCCTTGTGATGATGGCAGTTTCATTTTTGCCTCCTGTTTTTTATCGTTCCAAACAATAATTTTACCCCTTTATGGCTCGTTGATGTAATCAGCTTTTAGGATGAATTGCCCCTCCCCCCAAAAGACTAATCCTCCTTGGAAATAAAGTTTGGAATAAACGAAAATATGTATTGACAGACCGCATCTCAAACATTATATTATATGTATGAAACACATAGAAAGTAAAGACCTAAAGTCAGAACAAGAAGGAATTACCCTTAAACTCCTAAAAAAACGTCTAACAGGCTCTAATTTAAGAAATCTAAGAATCTCAAAAAAGCTAACAAAATATGGTATCGCCAGGGATTGCGGCGTAACTTATCGGACTGTTTTGAATTGGGAAAAAGGAATTGTTGAACCATCGGATGAAAATACTATTATCTTAGCAAGGTATCTTGGTCTAATAAAACCCACAGAAGCCGATAAACATGAGTTAAAAAAAGAAATTGAAGAACTTAATGCCAAGCTCCAGAGGTTAGGGGATGATTAAGAGTGAAAAAGAATTAGGAATAGATTGATATAATGAAACAAGGCAGTGGCGACAAAAAAAGAGCGTTCCCACCAATTTATTGGTTCCCATCATCAACCCCCCTTTTGCTGACATTTATGCCGGGTTCTGGCGTTCTTTCCGGCGTCGCCCTGCCTTAATTATGGAGGTGAAGCTAATGAAAACATGCAAAAGTTATTATAAATTTGCTCGCCTCTTTCTCAAATAAATCTATAGGAGGTTTCAATGAGGACGATATATAAGTACCCGGTGCCGCTTGAGGGAGCGTTCAAGCTACGGATGCCGAAGGAGGCGTTGATCCTATCCTTCCAGTGCCAGAGCGGGGTGCCGTGCATATGGGCGATGGTCGAGAACGCGCACATCAATGAAGACAGGCAGTTCAGGCTCTACGGCACAGGGCATCCGATTGAGAATATCCCGCAGGACATCGGTCTCCATTACATCGGCACGACACAACAGAGCCAGACGCCTGATATTGTCTGGCACCTTTTCGAGGAGGTGAGAAATGGCGATAAAATTTGTAAAGGGTAACCGATATACGTTCGAGGCTCGATACTGGAATGCGAACGGATGTGGGGTGGCAATTGTCGCTTCTGTCACTCATGAGTTTGATTGGGCTGCATATGTCGGTGGAGTCCCAGGTCCCCATAGTGAAAAATATGCGGTGAATTGGGTATCTAATTACGGAGCGAAGCTGGCTGAAAAAGACGCTCAGTATTTTTTCCCCGAATTCAAAGACTTGCCATATAGGCATTAAGGAGGTGAAGAAGAATGAGTGAAGAATCTATTAAATTAGTGAAGGAAAGGATCAGAAATTGTAGAGCTACAAGATCGCAATTAGAGTCAAGAATTAGCAGGCTGGAGAATGAAGTCCTCGACGCAAAAACAGAGCTTTTTGAAGTGAACAATGTTAGGCAGAGTCTTGAGGATGCTTTGAAAAGCTTAGAAGAAGCAGAAGAAAAAGCGAAGGAAGGAGGAAAAAAATGAACAAAACAAAAAAGAGCCCACCCTGCAAAAGTAGGCTCGGGAATCTTATCCTGGTCGATAAGAAAAGGTTAGATAAAGAACTATCAGATTTCCAAGCGGGTGTCAAGACCAAAGAGGATGTAGAACTTGTAATTGATCCACTGTTCGAGCGTTTACGGCGAGCAAACATGAGGTGGAAGTGATGGGAAACTGGCACAAATGCAACATCTGCGATCATATCTATGAAGAAAAAGATCTTGTCCTGGACGATGAAATCGGCTTTCTGTGCGAGAACTGCACTCTCGGCATCAAGGAATGGGCAAGATTGAAGGAAGAGAGGGCGACGATGAGGAAGGAAGAGCAGAAAAGCAAGGCCGGGTTTTTTGACAAGGAGGGACCATGACGGCGACAGCGAAAGAGAGGGGGGGCGTCAAGTGTGAAAGACTTCCAGAAGACCATGACCTTGTGCAAGCCATCCTGGAGAAGTATGTCGAGAACTGGAAGCGCAGCCATCCTGGAGACAAGAAGGCGAGGAATTACTTCTACAACTCAGACGTGGGGCGATGCCCAAGATCGATATACTATCAATTTTATAATCCGGAGAAGAAGAAAGACATGGCGGCATCCACTATTATGATGTTTACGCTTGGAAATCTTTTTCATGACGAGCTCCAGACAATGCTCACACAGCTCGGATACACGACGAACAAGGACATCGAATTCGGCACGTGGTCGAAAGTCGGCTTTCTGAAAAGGGGAAGGCTTGATGTGATGTTGAGATACCCGACCATGCTTGTAATCGGAGAGATCAAGAGCAAGAACCCGTATGCCTTCGATTCACCGCCAGACGATGCCGAGGTCGACCAGCTGCTGACCTATATGCACGACTGCAAAAACGACCCTTATTTCAAGGAGAGAGGAGACGAGATCGCCGACATCGGCTATATCTTCTACATGGACAGAGGAGGGCTTGCATCTCCTCCAATCTGTATCTGGGAAGTCCATTATTCCAGGGACAGGATAAAAGCGATAGAGAAAGAATTCAGGGCGCTGCATCGAGCCATCAAGGGCAAACAGATTCCGGACAGGCCATACGAAATGGATAGCATCCCCTGCACATACTGCAGGTTCCAGATGTCCATCTGCTGGAAGGGATTCGAGGTCGCGGAGGAACCGAAACACGAGGCTGACCTGTCGATCGAGCCACCGAGCAAGGAGATCGTTGACAGCATGGCCGAGGCTTGCATCAGGCTCAAAGGAGAGATTGTGGAGAGGGAAGAGGAGCTCGAGGTTGCCAAAGGCGTGCTGGCCCAATATTTCAAATCAACCGGCACGAGCGAGATCCTGCCGAAACTGGGCGGGAAGATAAGATTCTCCAAGTCGAAAATAACGACACTGAAAGAAGTCTACCTGCTGCGGAAGCTCAAGGATAAGTGGCACCTGTTCGCAAAACCGCAGTTGGGACTGCTCAAGCTGGCGGTCAAAGAAGGCAAGGTGGACGCTGCGACGTTCCAAAGGGCGCTGAGTTTTGGATGGAGCGAAGGCTCCGTCAGTATCACCAGACCGAAAAAAAAGGAGGCGAAGAATGCCGATAAAAAAGTTTAAGAATCAGTATAGGCCGCAGCGAGCAGGTCGGATTCATTTGGGTGTAAAAAAGATAAAAAGCACCGAACAAGGGCCTGTAGAATATCCTTCGGAAGTTAATTTTTTCGTTCTCAATAACTGCCCCGAACTCGTAAAAATCTACGGGCCGGATCCCGAGGACCTGGATAATCCGGAAGGCATTCATCGGGAGCTGCATATCACCTTGCCATCGGCGAGATTCGACAAGGACTTCGATTCCTATCTCGAAAAGGTCGCGCCACAATACTATAAGCGCTATCGCCAGTCAGGTCTTTACTGCAAGGGAGACGGAGAGAATGCCGTCGGAATCAACATGAAGACCAAGCGGATGGAGGAGATCGAATGTCCGTGTGATTACTTGGAAAGTGGAGAGTGCAAGCAGATAATGATCTTTCGGTTCCGGGTCCAGGAGATCGCCAGTTTCAACATCTATCAGATCACGACATCAAGCACCAACTCGATCCTCAACATCAACTCGTTCATCAGAGATCTGTTGGAGCACTGCTACGTCAATCACATAGACCCCTCGTCCGTGAAACTGTCGCTGAGGAGGGAACTGCAGACCGTGCAGAGGATGGACGAAGGAAAACCCAAAAAGTCGAAGCACTGGATCATGGTGCTCGACCTGGACAAAAGGTTTTATGAAAGCATCGACGACGTGGCAGTCAAGGCGCTCCCCGCCGGAGAAGCCAAGCCAGAAGAACTGCCCCCTCCAGATGAGAAAAAAGACGAGCTATATTATCCAAACAAAGAGGGGGAAAAGGTGATGAAAGAGGAACAGGAGAAGAAAGATAAAGAAAAGGAGGATGAGGCTCCAAAGCCCCCCGAGCCACTTCCGTCTGATGCAGAGCAGTCGGAAAAGCCAGTAAAAAAAGAGGAGGCTGTTGTCGGGGAAGGTGCATTTGACAAAGCAAAGGAAACGCTCAAGGACCGAATGGACGAATATGTCAAGAAGTGGGGCGGGGTTATCAGTATGGGGACGGCGGAGAAGGTGGCCAAGTTCACGACGTTCGAGGAGGTCAGCAAAGAAATAGACAGGATCGAAGCCGCCATCGAGGAGAAGAAAGCGAAGGCCAAGGAGAAAAAGGAAAAGGCGGAGAAGAAGGGAGGCCACGCGGGCAGCGAAGGGGAACTGCCCTTTTGACACGAGGCAAGGGGGCTGAAATTAAAAAAGGCAAAAAAACAAAAGACATGACAGATGGGAAAATACTTGAATTAATCCAGTCGCTTTGCAAGCACAGAAGAAGACAGTTCGTATTTGAGGAAGGTCGCAATATTACTCGATGCCTGGACTGCGGCAAACGCCTTAAGAAGCCTATAAAAACTTAGGAAGAGGGAGAGATGCTAAGAGCAAGCTGAATGATTCTAGTCTTCCGGTACTCTCTTCCTCTTTCTTTTCTCTTGACACAAAGATTTGAGTTTTATATGTTTGAGACGATGCACTGGAATAATGAAAAAGAATAAAAAAAGCCCCCGTGATACGTCTATCGTAATTCCCATATCGGGAAATTCCGGTGCATCTAAAGGCGGAAGCGGGGGCTTTTCTTTTTAAGGATGGATGATGAGTGATTTAACCGTTTTGACTGATTTACGGGCTATATTTGATACTATCGATCAAGAAACTATCTTGAAGGGATCACGTCCATATTGTAATTTTCGCATAGCTGATACTTATGGACAATGGCGAAAAGGATGGGCCGTTATTGAGAAATACCCAGAGGCAGAAACATATCAAGGAAAGCGTGGGGGAGATAGGCAATCACAAAAAGCATTAGCAGTTACTGCCAATGCTTTTACTTGGGATGCGGTTAGCAAGGAGACTGGTCGCAGGAATATCTCCATTAAGAGTTGGGTTGAGTTGGCCATCCGCATAGGGAAAGGAAAAGATAAATTCCAAACTTGGGCAAAAGAAGCAAAAGACAGATTTCTCGGTCAATTCGAACGCAAACTTTCAGCTGGCCATAAAGATATTCCAGAAATATCCTGCAAAATTAAGCCAATCATTTATCTCGACACTTGGGATGCATGGCTACCAAAGCAATCTCAATGCGATCTGCTTATCACAGATCCGCCATATTGTACTGACATTGATGATATTGAGGAATTCGCACAGTCATGGTTACCAGTTGCCCTTTCAAAGGTCAAGCCCGCAGGTCGGGCCTATGTCTTTATTGGTGCATATCCTCGTGAGATAGCTGCCTATTTAAATGTTAGCTTACCAAATCAGATTTTGGTTTGGGAATATCGCAACACGCTTGGTCCGATGCCATCCTATGATTATATTCTCAATTGGCAGGCCATCCTTTACTACCATGGCTCGGACGCAGCTAAGTGGAAGGACGATGTCCTTCTTGACCATACAGCAGTCCAAAACATAGGTCAGGAGCGCCCAGCACAACATCAATGGCAAAAGCCAATGAAGTTGGCCAAGATGTTTATCCAGCAATCCACTGACGAAGGCGATCTTATCCTTGATCCCTTCTCTGGAACTGGAACATTTTTATTGGCCGCTGGATTATTGGGACGCAATGCTTTCGGATGTGATATTTCTCCAAATATGGTCGAAATAGCTAAAAAGCGAGGATGCAAAAGTGATAAAGACCTATAAAAAGAGAGGATTAAAAATATGCGAGAAGATGTAAAAATAAAAAGACAGTGGAGCATCAGAACATTCAGGGACATAGTATTTCCTGCGATGATAAAAGAGGAGTGGATCCCCATTGGCACCGTAATTTATAAAGATGAATCCGAATTGGACAAAGAAGATAAATTGGGGGGCATAGACTGTCTTTTAAATACGCCAAGTGGCAATCTCATATCCTTAGCAATCCGGATACAGGATAGTGATGAAAATTTATATGACTCTTTTACCGTAAGGGCAGAGCTAGTTTCCGGCGCAAGAACAGAATTTATAAAAAGAAAAGAGGCCATTGAAAAAAAATACGTCCGTCCTGATAAAGTCCTACAGGCCTATGTAAGTAAAAAAACAAATAGACTCGATAGTATGTTTATGATGAACCAAGAAGACCTTATTGAATACATAGAAAACGGCATAGAAGGTTTAGACTATAAGACTAAAATAGCTCCAGATGGCAATAAATTTTATGTCGTTTTTATTGTAAGCCTTATTAAATATTCGATTAATATTTTTAAAAGGAAGGAGTAAATAATGCCCGAAGACCGCATGCTTAAGAAAGGATAAAATAATGGCGAGAGGAAGGATGATAGACAAGCGAATAGCCAAGTCAAAAAAGTTGGCAGCATTAAAGCATGACCGGTCAAGAGTGCTTTATTTTATGATCATGCCTCATTTGGATGTGGAGGGAAAATTCACAGGCGACCCAGAAGAGATAAAAGAGGACTGCTGCCCGAAGCTAAAGTATTCAGTTCTTAAAATTGCAGAGTCGATTATCGAGCTTGCCGATGTTAAATTATTGAAATTATATGAAGTCGACGGCCGAGTTTTTATACAATATACGAAATTTGATGATTTCCAGCTCGGAATAAGGAAAGACAAGGAGGCTCCCTCAAGAATTCCGAACAAGGGACGGACTAAGGACGACCCTACTCCCTCTTTATATTTAAGTTTAAGTTTAAAGTTAAGGAAGGAAGGTAAAGGAATATGTAGTGAAGCAATCGACTTCGACTTCCAAACACGGAAATTCTTAAATATAAGCATAGAAGACAAAGCTGGTTGGCTGGACGCCTACCCTGCCTGCGACATAGAGCAAGAGCTAAGGAAGATGAGAGAGTGGCTGTTGGCTAACCCGGATAAGAAGAAGAAAAACTACAGAAGATTCATTGTGAACTGGCTGGTTAAGAATCAGGACAAAGGGGGAACCAAATCAAGCTATGAAGACACAAGAAAAAAGAAGCTTGACGACTGGGCAAAAAAACCGGAGGAGGAATAAACATGAACTTTAACGACAAACCCGCCTTTATGAAAAAACTAAATCATATAGCCATTAAGCTGGACAGAAAACTGAATGATGAACAATGTGAAGTTTTTTTTGAAGACCTCAAAGACCTCTCAATTGAGATTGTTGAGCAGGCGATGGACTTAGCTTTGCGGGACAGAGACCCAGACGATGTTTATTTAACAAGGGCGATGCTTACGACTCCCGAGATCCGCCGAGCTGCCGAAGAACTGATAAAAAATAAAGATACAAAAATAAAGGATATGCTGGGATGCGAGAAATGCGAACCGACAAAAGGTTGGATATTGGAGATTACAAAAACTGGAAGAGCGGTTGCACGCCCATGCGATTGTATGACAGAGGTAGTCAGGACTGAGTTGAAGAGAAAAAACAGAAATAGGGCAGACAGGATGGATGATAGGCAAAGGGAAGGCACCTTAGTTGCTTATGAGGTCTCAAAGCTAAGGTAATGTATAAAAATAAAAACGTGAGGCTCAGAACAGAAGCCGAGGAGAGGAGAAAATAAAACTATTTATTATCTTATTGGCAATCTCAATCGTGGGTCTGATTGTTTGTTTCTGTCTTTATCTGGCATTGGAGGAGATAAAGAGCCTGAAGAAACGCAACCGCGAACTCATAGACGAGAAATCTAAACTCTCGGACCAGGTCCGGATCAAGGGCATAGCGGTGGACCGGCTGATCAGGGAGATTAAGAGATTGGAGAACGAGGGGAAATGAAAGAAAAGCAAGCTTTAGCTTTTAATTTAAAACGTCTTAGGCAATTTAAAGGATTGACACAAAAAGGCTTGGCGAAAAAAGTAGACTTAACTAAAGATACGATTTCCAAGATCGAATTGGGGAAACAAGAAAATGTCGGATTTAAGTATTTAATTTCGATCTGCCGGGAACTGAACATCAGCATCGAGGAATTATTTATGGAGGATGCCAACTACATCCCCTTGAAAATTGTGGTGTCTGACAAGAATGTCGAGGCTCTGAAAAATATAGCTGCCGAGTTCATAAGAGCTTTGACGAAAAAGTAGGAGTGAATGAAAATACCAGCTACCATAGATAGGAGATTCGGACCGAGGTCAAAGGAAGTGGCCGAAAGGGTAGCCGATGCGATGCGGAAAGGATGGCGTAAGAAGATACTCAAATTCCTTGAACAGGAGCCAAGATGTTCCGATTGCGGTGAAAAGATTTATCACCTCTCATATACCATGCTGTGTAGCCCTTGCAGGTCAAGGAGGAACAGCAAGAGGAGTTACGAAAAGCGCAAGCGTCGGGAAAAAAGGAGGAATTATGAAGACTCGCTACGTTTCAAGCTGGGAAGGTTGGAAAGAGATGCGAGAAAGGTGATAAATAGCTGCGTCGCATAGTAGTAATTATGTCAACTAGGAGGTGATAACGATGATTAAATCAGGCAAAAGTATCGGGATAATATTACCTGGAACTGAAACAAAGGAAATTAATTATGAACAAGTTCGAGATGCGATAGAAATTTTTGACGGTTACTACAATACCCTAAAAAGATTAGGACATAATCCTCCTGCACACATCAGGATTACATTAAAAATATTGTCTTTTATTGAGCCGATGTATAGCGAATTTAAACCGAAGGGAGGATAGTGTCGCATAAGGTAATTATGTCAACTAAGAAAACGAAAACTGGCTGTAGGACTCAGTGGGTGAGGCTTTCTGACTTGTCGGAAAGTGCCTGGGTTCGAGTCCCAGGACTACAGCCTATAAACCAGGGAGGTGATAAAGGATGGAAGATTTAAAAGTTTATTACAAAACAGAGGATGTTGCCGGAGCAAAAAGAATAGATGCCGCAATGGATAAAGAGATTGAAAAAATTGCTGAAAAATTTAAGTTAGCTTTTTGTGGAAGCGGCGTTGAAATTGGCACAGGTATTAGAGATCTTCATTATAGCAGCAGAGCCTTTTGTAAAAAAACAGAGGGGTGAGATAGCTGTGTCGCATAAGGATATGTCAACTAAGGAGGAGGCGAACGATGTGTAAAAACCGGTATCAAAAAGTAATGGTTAGGATTCCAGGAGATTTAAGTTATTTGGGAAGGTCTTATATGGGAGAGAAGAAAATTGATAGTTGTATAGCCTCAATAGTTAAGGCTCTTCAGGAGGGTGGAATAGACATGAGGGCTTCCTGTTGTGGACATGGGAAAGGAAATGGAAAAATACTTCTTCAAGATGGAAGGAAGCTTACAATCAGTGTCGAATAAGGGATCTTATGTCTACTAAGGAGGTATAATATGGACGCATGGGATAAAAATTATTTCAATAAATATGACCCAAATCCAGAGGTCAAGGAGACTTTTGTAGATATTACTCACAATCCCTTTGGCGTTTTATGTCGAGTATTTTATAACCCAAAAACAAAGTCATATAGATTTGAACCTATCGATAAGAGAAGAATGTTTTGATGTCAAATAATAGTAATTATATTAAATAAGATGAAATATCCAGAAGATTTCATAAACAAGGTAATCTGTGGCGACTGCATCGAGGTTATGAAAGCGATGAAGCCGAACTCTGTGCATGCGATTTGTACGGATCCTCCATATGGGTTGGAATTTATGGGCCAAGAGTGGGATAAGCTCTGGGATAAAAGAGATGGATATAAAACTCCTCTGGGCATTCAAAAGACAGGAGACCCATTTATAGGTAAGAATTTATCAACATACAAAGCAGGCTTACAAGCCCAACTCTGGCACACCCGCTGGCTCACCGAAGCCTACCGAGTGCTGAAGCCTGGGGGGTCAATGCTGGTGATGGGAGGCACCAGAACGAGTCATAGACTTGCGTGTGCGATTGAGGATAGCGGATTTATAATCAAGGACACGCTGATGTGGATATATGGTAGTGGATTTCCGAAGGCACAGGATTTGGGGAAGATGATTGATAAACGAATAGGGAAAGTGAGGGAAGTGATTAGCAGAAATCCCAACAGTAGAGAACGGTGCACTAAAAACAATACCTTGTATGAATCTGGGACAGTAGGGAAAACTGATTACATCTCAAACCCCGCAACCGATCTCGCCAAACACTGGGACGGATTCAAAGTCGGCGGAATAAAGCCAGCATACGAGCCAATAATCTGGGCAGTCAAACCACCAGAGGGAAGCTATGTCGACAATGTGCTGAAGTGGGGAGTCGGGGCGGTGAATGTGGATGAGTGTAGAGTTGGGTATCAAGGCAATAATGATAAACAAGTAATGATAAATAAATTGCACAAAAAAGATACAGATAATCGTCTCTTTGGTTTTGGGACAGGACAAATGGAAATTAATCGTAAAGGACGCTTCCCCGCCAATATCATCTTGAGCCATCATCCTGAGTGTGTGCAGGTGGGAGTGAAGAGGGTGAAAGGAAATAATCAACAAACTGAAGGGAAGAGACGCGGCAATAGCATGTTTGGACAAATTCCCAATGGCAAACATTATGCTGACCCCAACGGCTACGAAAAAGTGGAGAGTTGGCGATGCCATCCTGACTGTGCGGTGAAGATGCTGGATGAGCAGAGTGGGGCGTGCAAAACTGGGTCTCGTAATGGTAAGGGGAGCAAGACGGCCTTTTTTGGAAGCGGTGGAAAGGACACAAATAATAAATGGCTTGGCGACAACGGTGGAGCTTCCCGCTTCTTCTACTGCGCCAAAGCATCGAGGGCGGAACGGAATGCGGGGCTGGAAGGGATGGAGAATGGAGAAAGGCCTTTTGAACAACGATTATTAGCTCAATGTGCGGTATGTGGGAATAAAGGATTAAAGGTTGGAGCTGGAAAACAATTAACTTGTGGGCATAACAAGATTAAATATGTAAAAACGGAATATAAGCATTCAGCCAATCGGCATCCCACGGTAAAACCGATAAGGCTCTTCGAATGGCTGATAAAGCTTGTAACTCGTGAGGGCCAGATAGTCCTCGACCCATTCATCGGTTCCGGGACAACGGCCATCGCCGCACACAATGCAGGGCGGAAGTGCATAGGGATAGAGAAGGAGGAGGAATACATAGAGATAGCTAAGGCAAGGATAAAGTACTGGAAAAAACAAGGCAGGCAATTAAGGCTTTTGTAATGTCGAATAAGGGATATTTTGTTAACTCGCCATACTCATGAAAAAGTCATATAATTCAAAAATTTGGATTAAAATACAAAAAATTGAATTATCTGTATGACACAGATATCTTAATTTACTGATAATAAATGAAATAAAAAAGCCATCATATTGGCATGAATTTTGCAACGGAACATAAAATATATGATGATTAATATACATAAGGGGGTGATAAAATTGAATGATTAAAAAAAAATGGCTTATCGTTTTTAGGTAAATTTTTTTTGAATTAAGGAGGAAATAATTTGAAAGAAAAGAAAATTTTTCTTACCGTTTTGGTTTGCCTGGCATTGGTTTCTTCATTAAGTGGCCAGGCGACCACTAGGGAAGCGAGTACTATCAGAGGAGTAGTCACGGATACCGAAGGTGTTCCTCTTCCCGGAGTGATCGTCACGGCCACAAGTCCGGCTCTGATGGGCACGCGTAGCAGCATCACCAACGAACAAGGATTCTTTCGTGTTAGCCTTCTTCCTGCCGGAGTCTACACCTTGACGGCCCAACTCCCAGCCTTCAATACCGTCAGGCGGGAAGATATCCAGATCCGTTTGTCCTCAACTATCACGCTGAATTTCGAGTTGAATCCGGCAACGATCGAAAAAGAGGTGACAGTCATTGCCGCCGCTCCACTGATAGACACCAAGAGCTCTGCTGCAGCCAAATATTTCACGTACGACTTGTTGCAGAAACTGCCGATCAGCCGGAGCCTGGGGACTATTGTAACATTGGTTCCTGGAGTCGTGAGTTCGAACCAAATCAAGGGCGGGACAGCTGCTAATACATCCTTCCATGTAGACGGCCTCGCCGCTAACGATCCGGATAACGCGCAACTCGGTGTGAATATCGATTTCAATGTCATGGAGGAGATTGAGATTGCAACCGGTGGAATGGCCGCAGAAGTGGGTATCTCCTCGGGCGGATTTGTCAATGTCGTAACGAGATCGGGCGGGAACGATTTCTCGGGTCTATTGCAAGTTCTCTACGATAATGAAGACTTCTCGACTGTGGTCGTACCCGAGGATCAGCTCGTAGCGATGGGGCTAGGGAAACCGAATGTCAACATTTTCAACTATGATCTTTCTGCAGGCATCGGCGGCCCGCTCATCAAAGACAAACTGTGGTTTTATACGAACGCTCGCTATGGGAAGGACGAACGCCGTAGCGGTTTTGTCCCGTGGATGTCTCCTCTGGGCGTGAGTTATGCTGAGTATAACCAAGAGACCTGGAACTGGGGCATTTTCGGCAAGCTGACATTTCAGCTAAGCCCTAAACTGAGATTTGCAATTAATGCAAACGCTCGTGAGAACTACAGAAACACCCGGGCAAGCGGCCTTTATACTCCTTTTGACTGCCATTATCACGACGACCCCTGGGCCAACTATAACGTGTTTGCTACTGCCACTTGGCTAATCGATGAAAACACCTTTTTAGAAGTCCGAGGCGGCCGGCTCGAGGTCTCCGCGATGCTGACTATAGTCGATACAGAAAATAAGTCCAATACCGAGATCAATTACGATAACTACACGTGGATGTATTTCGGCACCGGCTACAGAATCAACGAGTGGATCGGGCGCCCGTCCAATCAGGGTTCAGTACATATGACTCGCTTCCAGGACAACCTCTTGGGCGGCGATCATGAGTTCAAGGCTGGTTTTGAAATTAATACGGTTGCGTGCAATTGGGCCAACTGGAAAGAGAATCCCCTCGGCATTGATTGGTACAACGGTAGCCCCTATTACTGGCGGGGGGTGCTTGGTGCTGATGCGGACCATCCGTTGGATGAGGCTGATCCAATTGTCGGCGATGGTTCAATCTGGTTATTCGTCGCGGGAACAACTCGGGAAACCGGGATGGCGAAATCCGCGGGTATCCGCTATTCCGCATATCTTCAGGATTCCTGGACTATCGCTAACCGGCTGACCATGAATATCGGCCTCCGCTACGATAGGACGAGAGGTTGGATTCCCGATCTTTACAAGGATCGAACGGGCGGAATCGCTTACTCGGTCGGAGAAGCTACCATTGGAGAAAAGTACGGATTCAACCCTTTTGACGAGATCAGCCAAGATGGCGTCGATCCTTTTGGGGAGTGGGCCCTGCTCTCACCCCGCCTTGGCATCACCTACGATCTGTTTGGTGACGGTAAGTCAGCCCTCAAGTTCCACATCGGACGGTACAGCGACTGGCTCTACGCTTCTTTTATCGTCAGCTACAACCCCCTCCGGCTGAGTTCTTACGGTTTTAACTGGTGGGATCAGGACGGCGACGGTTACCCCTCCAATGCGGTTCCGCGTGGTGACTCGAGTGGTGACTACTATGAAGTCGTAGGGACGCGCAGCCCGCTCATCATGCAACGGGATTACTGGAGCCGAGGGATCAGTAAGGACCTCAAAGCGACTTATGACGATCAGATCAGCTTCGGCATTGACCGCGAGCTCTTCCCGAACTTTAAGATCGGCATCAACTACCTCTATAAGCACAGGCGAAACATCATTGACGACGCTCTCATCGATTTTGACACAAACGAATTTTGGTATCATCCGGACAGCCATGATTACTGGGTACCTTTCACGACCACGGTTCCAGCCATTGATCAGTTCGAGGCGGCCACTGTCGATATGTACTTTATGACAAAGAACGCTCCAGAAATGCTCGAACAGATGGCTAATATTCCGGAGGCCTACCGGAAGTATTCCGGAGTGGACATCACTTTCGACAAACGCTTTGCCCATGGCTGGCAGCTCGGCGGATCCGTAACATTCTCCAAGACCTGGGGGAATATCGGTGGCACCTACGGCGACATTTGGGGCTACGAAGAAGCAGGGAGCAGCGCCAACTGGTTTGTAAACGAAGACGGACGCCAGACCGGTGACCGTCCATTGATAGTCAAATTGTACGGCACCTTCAACCTACCTTACGGGATCCTCTCCTCGTTCTACTTCAACATGTATAGTGGAGAGCCGTGGCAAAGGAATGTTAGAGTCTATGTTCCCGAGGCATGGGCCCTCGCCAACAATATCGATTTAAATAGGTCCTACAGTCATCGCGTCAATGTGGAAACTCGGGGCGTGCGCCGGAACTATACCAGACAGAATCTCGATTTCAGGCTGGAGAAAAGCTTCGGTCTCGGAAGTATTGGAAATTTCGGTGTCTACCTCGATATCTTCAACCTGCTGGGCAACTATTTCGTGAATGTCAACCGGAATCCGGGCGGAAATTGGAAGCCTGATGACAACAACTCATCAGAAGGCACTTACAGTGCCAGCGGCAGCTACAAGCGGATTACCAGCATCACTGGTCTTTCCAGGACCTTCCTGATCTCCCTACGGTACACTTTCTGAGAATAGAGCTAATGTTCGAGGGAGGGGGAAACCCCTCCCTTCTTCTCTCCTTTTTAGTTCTCTAGCATTTTTTGAAAGGAAACGGTCTAAACCTGAAAATAAATAAAAGGAGGTAAAAACATGATTGACTTAACAATCGCACAACAGATTTTAGCAGTAGGGCTTGGCTTAGGATTTGGCGTAGTCGCACTGACTCAACAGCTAAAGAAATGGATTGAGGCTCTATTCAGGGTATCCTGGAAATATCTGGGACAGACGCTTTCATTCCTGATCTCTGCCGGCGCTACGGCAATCTTCCTTTCAGCCCAAGGCTGGAGTTGGATGCAGTTTGTAGTTTATACTATTCTTGTGTGGTGTCTGGCCAACGGATACTTCAAGACGATGAAGAGTCCTACCGAGCCATCTTCAAAGGCTTACTAATTTATCAAGCGTAAAGGGTTGGGGTGGCGAGCTAAATTTTATCATATTTCTCTCTCTATTCTTGACAAAAAAGGTGTCTGCTATTATGTTATTTAACAAATGTCCAATTCCGGGTCCGGCCTACTTTTGGAATCACACTACCGCACTAAAGCCGTCGAATATTTACAACGCTGGATAGGCACGCCCTATTCATGGGGGGGCGATGATTTCTCAGCTTTTGATTGTTCCGGATTAGTTGTCGAGGTCTTAAAATCCATCGGGAAATTCTATGACCAGGAAGACTATTCTGCCAATGCGCTTTATCAGAAATATAAGGATAACGAGGTCAAGCAAAGCTCTTTAGGATGCCTTGTATTCTGGTTCAATAAGGAGGGAAAGGCTGTCCATGTCGCCATGATGATAGGCAAGTGTTTTCTTATTCATGCCTCGGGCGGGGGATCGAAGGTAAAGACCATGAAAGACGCTATAGACAAAAACGCTTATGTTATGATGAGGGAACTAAAAAAGGTGGCAAAATTCAGAAAAAGTCATTATGGACAGGGATATAAAATCGTAGACCCTTTCGAGCCTAAAAAAAAATAATGAAAGAAATATTCCAGATTATCACCGAGCTTCTGAGAATATTCAGGAGAGCCTATTCAGAGATCAAGAAGAAAAAGAATGAAAAGGAGATAAAAGATGTTAGGGAAGCACTCAAGAAAACTGATCTTAATTCTCTGCGCGATTCTATTCTTAACCGCAAATAGTTGCTGGTTAGTCAAGCCATCGGTGGAGATGCCTGTATATGATGTATTAAAGCCTGGCCCGGAAGTGGATATTATCGCCGTAAACGAAGATGAGACGGTGTTGGTAAGCGGAGAGTTTATAGTCTGGGTGAAGATGTTACAGCAAGAAATTAAGCGTCTCAGAGATAAGGTTGGGGAGGACTGGTAAAATGGAACCATTAACGACAAGGACAATAGTGATTGCTGTAATATTTATAGTGCTGAACACGGCAGGCTTCTGGATTCGCGAATGGCTGAAGCATCGCACATGGAACAAGAACGGGAATACCCTAAAAGAGATAAAAACGGATATCAAACAAACGCACACAAAGATCGACTGCGTTGA
>Ga0209977_10000386_pt1 | contig 17209 bp, 18 predicted proteins | sample SumtaG_2_FD_183113 | JGI IMG/M metagenome (GOLD analysis project Ga0209977, IMG submission 183113) | Deep subsurface microbial communities from Indian Ocean to uncover new lineages of life (NeLLi) - Sumatra_00607 metaG (SPAdes) (version 2) | ecosystem: Environmental > Aquatic > Marine > Oceanic...
TGACCACCTTTTGACCACCTTTTGACCAGCTTATTTGCCACATCTTTTGAAAGGAAGAATAATGGGCAGGGGAGGATTCGAACCCCCGAAGGCATTCGCCAGCAGATTTACAGTCTGCCCCCTTTGGCCACTTGGGTACCTACCCTTAAAGCCGGAGAAGGGAGTCGAACCCCCGACCTGCGGTTTACAAAACCGCTGCTCTAGCCAACTGAGCTACTCCGGCGCACGTAACTACGTCACTTGTGAAACTCTCGACAGATGAAAATCAAACTGTGCCAATTTTGTGCCAGCCCTATTTACAGCATCCAAGAAGTGAGCCTTTGAAAATACGAAACATGTGTTTCAGCGCCTGGATCTCACGGTTGACAGTGGCAGGACAGTCTCTAAGCGTCTCCTTTTGTTATATCCGTCGTTGAATCTCTCCAAGTTTTAAAAGAGCCTCTCGCTTGGTCCGACCTGCGGTAGCTTCTCCCGTTATATGAGAAGTCGACATACCAGCGCCTGCCACGCTGACAAACTCACCCAACCTACCCCTAATTGTAGTTGACCTCAACAGGTTGTCAACATCTTTCGAGATTGGCACCATTGGTTTTAGTAAGGGAATTACGCACAATACCGGCGTGGTTTAACGAGCTGCGATCTTTTCTCCTCTGGACAAAAGAAGCATCCAACGTTGACAAGTCGAGTAACCGGACTAAGCTAGAGCATGAAATTCTGGGGAATCGTCATCTCGGTTGCGGCGCTCGTATGTGGGGTGGGCGGCGCGGTGCTCGCGTTCATCGGCTGGGACCGTAAAAACAAGGGTGAGGATGCTCGACTTCTCTTCACCCTTGCCATCATCGGCGGCTTCCTCTTCGCCGGCCTCCTATACCTCGGCGGCAAGCTGGGACTGTTATGGTGATCGATGAACTTAAGCCGCAAGGCAAGCTTAGAGAGTAAGAAAACGAAAATGAACTTTCTTGAACAACTTGTAGCAGAATGGTATGCATATCAAGGCTACTTTGTACGTACTAACGTCAGGTGCGGTAAAATGAATCGCGGCGGCTACGAAGGAGAGATGGACGTAGTTGCATTTGATATCAAGAATAAAGTCCTTATCCACCTGGAAGTCTCCGGTGATGCTTATACTTGGGAAAACCGACAGAAGAGGTTTCGAAAGAAATTTGAAACCGCTGCTAAACACTACAGATCGGTGTTTAACTTTGACTTTAAGGAAATACGAAAGATAGTAGTCGTCGGGTATTCAAAACCCCGAAAATCCATTAGGATTGGAGATGATATCGAATTAGTTCCAATCCCAGATTTAATGAATGAAATTACAGATAAAATGAAAGATCTCGACCCAATGAAGGTAGCTATTCCAGAAGGATACCCCCTTCTACGTGCAATTCAATTTGCCGTTACGCTCAGTAAGAAGGGAAGTTCTGGAAATAAAACACGAAGACCAAAAGAATGAAATAACAGAAAGTGCGTAAGTTCGTACGGGCCGACCTTCAGGTCGGCCCGTTTCGTCATCGCGAGTTCGTAGGGGCCGACATTGACGCCTGCGGCGTCCGCTTCGCGTCAGATCGGCCCGCTCCCGTAATAACATTTTCGGGCCGGTCTAAAGACCGGCCCCTACGAGGACGGCAACCACAATTCTTGACATCGTGACACCTACCCGTAAACTTCGCCATGCGCGACGTTGCCAGATTCGTTGAAGAGTGCATACAAAAGCTGAAGAACGAGATCAAGGGCACGGCGATTATCGCTTGCTCCGGCGGGGTGGATTCGACCACATCGGCGGTTTTGGGCAACCGGGCCATCGGCGAACGGCTGGTAACCGTGTTCGTTGACACCGGCTACCTCAGAAAAGGCGAACCCGAACACGTGCAAGCCCTCCTCAGAAACATGGGGCTGAACCTGCGCTTCGTTGACGCGTCGGCTGAGTTCTACAAGGCGCTACGCGCTGTTACCGATCCTGAGCGCAAACGAAAGATCATCGGCAACCTGTTCATCAAGATGTTCGAGCGCGAGGCCGAGAAGGTCAAGGCGGATACCCTTATCCAGGGCACCATCGCCCCGGACTGGATCGAGTCCGGCGGTCAGCTGCGCGACGTTATCAAATCCCACCACAATGTGGGCGGCCTGCCCGAGAAGATGAAGATGAAGCTTTCCGAGCCTCTGCGCGATCTCTACAAGGACGAGGTCAGGAAAGTGGCGAGACATTTAGGACTTGAGATAGCCGAGAAGCAGCCCTTCCCCGGACCCGGACTTGCGGTAAGGGTTTTAGGTGAGGCAACCCGTGAAAGGACAGCCATCCTGAGGGAAGCGTGCGCGATCGTGGAGGAGGAGATCGAGCAAGCAACAGAGCGCGGCGAGTGCGAGCTTCCCTGGCAGTACTTTGCGGTGCTTCTGCCGGTAAAGAGCGTTGGGGTAAGAGGAGACGTCCGCGCCTACGGCGAGACCGTCGTGGTGCGTGCGGTGCAGAGTATTGACGCCATGACCGCATCTGCCAGCCCTCTCCCCTACTCGCTTCTTGAACGCATAGGAATCCGCATCACCAACTCCATTCCCCAGGTGGTGCGTGTGGTCTACGACGTAACCCACAAGCCCCCCGGAACCATCGAGTGGGAGTGAGGGTAGACGTCGTTGACAACGGCGGGCAGTGGACCCACCGGGAATGGAGGATGCTGCGAGACCTGGAGATGAACACAAACATTATTCCCAATACGACTCCGGTCAAACAGATAGAGGCGGATGGATTGATTCTATCCGGCGGCGCTCCCCGCATCGGCTCCGATATCCCCAAGCTAGGGATTACCGGTGATTACCTGGACAAGCTGCAGATACCTATCCTGGGAATATGTGTGGGGCATCAGTTCATCGCCCTTCACTTCGGGGGCAAGGCTGGCCCGGCAAAGGTTCCCGAGTACGGCAAGGCGGAGCTTATCGTTACCGACCCGGATGATCTGTTCAAAGGCTTACCGGAGCGGTTCACGGTGTGGGAGTCGCACAACGACGAGATTCACGAGCTGCCTGCGGAGTTCATTGCCTTAGCACACTCCAAGGACTGCCGCTACGAGGCTATCAAGCACAAAACCCGGCCGCTTTACGGCGTGCAGTTTCACCCTGAGGTGGAGCATACCTCCTACCACTACGAGATATTTGCCAATTTCATAGAAGTGGTAAAGGTTTCTAAGCCCTGATTTTCACCCTTCCTATCCTCTAAAAATCTGGTCTACACCCCCTGATTCCAGGATAACCCATTTGCAACATTGCGTACTCTCTAGAGCTTCCGTGAAGGGTAAACATGTAGTGCGAGGCTCAGCGTGCCCCCTTGGGTATTAGCCTCGCAGCGAACCTGAAGGTTCGCACTACGTAACTTAATCACAAATGGGGCGAAATCTATTCTACTGTACTTCCCCAACCGGTATTCGGCTTTTGTCTTAACCAGCGGGGGAGCAACTCGATCAAGGCTGAGGGTTCCAGCTTGACTGAAGTCAGATCATCTACCCGCTGCCATAGAAACTCAAGGTGCGATTCCTGAGGAACAGGGGCTTTAGGGACATAGAGATCCTCACACTCCATCCTGAAGATCAGGTTGATCTCATGGTTGAACCCTTTCTCATCCTCCCAGCTATGCTCAACAACGCCTAAGAAATCCTTGACCTCTACGGTTACTCCCAGCTCTTCTTTGATCTCACGGGTTAAGGCCGTCCGCGCCGGCTCCCCGAAGTCGATATGTCCGCCGGGAAGGAAGGTGTTGACCGCTCCCTTTTTATGTGTAAGCAGTATCCGATCTTTATGGACCAGTATCCCTCGTACGACCACCTCAACCGTTTTCACCTGTTCAACCGACCTTATTCGTAGGATTTCGACGCCGGGCTTACCAGGGCGGGTGAGGAATCAACCACTGGAACCGGAACAAGCAAATACTCCTGATCGGCGAAAAGCACCCCTCCTCCGATAGTGATTTCGTAGGCCCGTAAAATGAAGTGGTGAGGATGAGTCAAGTAATAACCGACCCACTGACGTAGGGGTGGCACCGGTATCTCGTTGTCTTTGCTGGTGGTCTCGTTGATCAAATCCCTTATGTCCAGCTTGTGATTTTGATAGAAGTCCCGCTTGATCTCGAATCCAGTTTTACGAAACAACCGCCGCGCAGCAGAACGTGATATATCACGTTTATGATGAGGGATGGCCCAGTCCATGGTAACCGCCGAAGGGAAACAAACCACACCGGCTCCCCCGGGGAGAAGAGCCCGGTTGATCCATCGCATAAACCCATAGGCGTCGGCAACATGCTCCACCGTGGCCAGGCTGACCACCGCGTCGAACTTGCCCAGGCTCTTGAGGAACCCGGCATCGTCGGCGTTGCCAAGCATGAACGAGATGCGCTCGTTTTTGTAGTTCTTGCGGGCGTAATTCACCGCTTCGGGATCCAAATCGACCCCCACTACATTACCCAGTTCTGAAAGGATCTCGGTACCGTACCCTGACCCGCAGGCGATATCAATAACCCTCGCTTTGCGCCCCTGGAAATGCTCCCTTAACCAATCCCTCGCCACATTGTAGCGGGTGGTAAAGACCTTATACATCACGCCCTGGATATTCCCTATCCCATCAGCATCTATCTCCTTGGGATAAACGCGCTCAGTTATTCCGGCCATATTTACTCCTATCTTCAGGGAAAACGAGGCTTACAACCTTAATTCGCGTCAGCGGAAGGTGTAAGCAGATACTGCTGGTGGGCAAACAGGATCCCGCTGCCGGCGGTCATCTGGTAAAGACGCCTGATCAGATGATCGGGGCGTCTGAGATAGTAACCCAACCAGTAACGCAACGGCGGAGCCGCCATCTTTTTGTTTGTGCGGGCTTCGCGGATTATATGGCGCATATTCAAACGGTCTTTCTGATTGAATGTCTTCATAATCTCGAAACCGCACTTTCGGAATAAACGACGCGCGGCAGAACGCGAAATGTCCCGCCTATGATGAGGTGCGGCATAGTCCATTGTAAAAGTCGATGGGAAAGAGACGATAAGGACACCACCCGGCCGTAGCGAACGATTGACCCACTTAAGATAGGCACGATGATCACCAATGTGCTCAATAGTCGCAAGGCTAATTACCGCATCGAACTTTCCAAGACTTTCAAGGAAACTGCGATCGTCAGCGCTACCCACCATAAATGACGTATTTACAGTCTTGTAATGGCCTCTTGCGTGTTCCACTACATTTTCGTCTATATCCACGCCAAGAACCTCGCCGACCTTTGAAAAGATTCTTGAACCATAGCCGGTTCCGCAAGCAAGATCCAAAAGACGAACTTCACGGTCTTGGAAGTGTTCCGTAAGCCAGTCATAGACCTTATAATAACGCTCAAAATACATTTTAATAGTCATCCGTTGCACTTCACTCGAAGTATCCATTGCTTTGGGAACAACTCTCTCACCATGCCAATCCAAAATCACTCCTCGGTAAAGGTTTGTTTAACAAAGATGCGGCACTGCAGTCCTAAAAAGGCTACACGTTTTGAAAAAAGTACATCCCTGATTATGTAATTTTGAGTCATGTCAAATTACTCTCTCAATAGGCTCAAGCAGATACTGCTGATGGGCAAACAGGATCCCGCTGCCGGCGGTCATTTGATAGATACGCCTTAACATGTGATCTGGACGTCTCAGGTAGTAAACTATCCATTGACGCAGAGGCGGCGTGGACATCTTCTTATTGGTGCGTGCCTCGCGGATTATATGGCGCATATTCCAACGGTCTTTCTGATTGAATGTCTTCATAATCTCAAAGCCGCACTTTCGGAATAAACGACGCGCAGCGGCTCGCGATATATCCCTTTTATGGTGAGGAGCAGCCCAATCCATTGTAAACGTCGAGGGGAAAGAGACGATAAGGACACCACCCGGCCGTAGCGAACGATTGACCCACTTAAGATAGGCACGGTGATCGGCAAGATGCTCGATCGTCTCAAGGCTTACCACAGCATCAAACTCGCCCAAGCTCTCAAGGAAGCGCTGGTCGTCCGCATTGCCGACCTTGAAGGATGTGCGTTCGTTGTGGTAGTGGCGTTCCGCATAGTCTATAGCATCCTCATCCATATCCACACCAAGCACCTCACCGACCTCTGTCAATATCTCCGAGCCGAACCCTGTTCCGCAGCCTATATCGAGAATCTGCGCCTGCCGCCAGCTGAATCGCTCGCCAAGCCAATCGCGAGCAACATGGTAACGCTGTAGGTGGTATTTCAACACAAGGCGCTGCACCTCACTTGAGACGATATCCATCTCCTTGGGAACAACACGCTCGATGTTCCAGTCCAAAAGTCTCTCCTAGGTAAAGGTTCCCTTAATTGCCCTCTGGCGTTACCGCCGTCTGCCCCAATACTAAAAAAGTATACTCTCAAATCCCAATATGTCAAGTCAATTTGTCAAACGAACTGTAAAGCAACTTAACCTTTCCGTCCATTTGACTGCACCGGATGTCCGCTTTATCTTTCTACTTACAACTTCCATTGGGTAAATCAAGAGACTCTATTGGAGGATAGACGGTTCACCTTAAACTCAAAAGAGTTAGAGAGTATGCGATAGGTGTAAAAGATCGAATCTTCGCTTCCTTTCAAATCTTGTCACGGGTGTATTACGGCATCAAGGGCAGAGGAGGAACTATCCGCTTACCTTTTGCTTCAGGCTTACCCGGCGAGTTGTCGTAGACCTCTATTACGTAGTAAACGACACCGATGAACTGTCTGTCAAAAGCCCCGTGAAAGTAGGAGTGGATGAGGTTGGCGTATTTTACCTGGAGTTTCTCTGTCTCGGTGAGCTTTGGATCATCTGGATGCATAAGCCGAGCTATGGCTTTGAACTCGTAAGAAGGGATATCAAGGAACACAACAGCGCACGCCGGGTTTACCATCTGATTGATAAATGTACCGGTCTCAAACTCAGGGGTTGAGTAAAGCTCAAGGCTCACCTGCCTGGTGGGGTCGTAGAGCTTGGTTCCTTGCTTGTAGAGTGAATCCAACCGGTCGAGCTTTGCCGAAAAATCCTCGTCAATTGTGGACTCAAGCAGCTTGATGACCTCGGCTAGCTTCTCGTCGTATGGCAGCCATCCCATACCCTTGACCGCGTTGTTGATGGCAAAGCGGCTGTCGTTGCGGGCGATGCCGCAGGTGGCAACCATCCCGTTGTGCGGCCCTGAAAGCTCAGGGGGCTCGTGATTACGGAAACGTTCCAGTGTTGCAGCACGCTTGCCAAAACTCCACTCCTGAAAGGCCACAGGGAGCTCGCGTAACTCGAACTCCTGCCATGAACCGTCCACCTTGGCTCGAATTATCCCCTCAGAAAGCCGGGAGCAATCCACACTCTCCTGGTGGAAGGTTGTGTTCTCCCAGAAGCCAACGTCAGCGTGTTCCAGATTACGCTCCTGTGCGCCAAGAAGGGACACCACTGCGAGGGCCGTCAATGCGACCAACAAATGTCTCATATACTCTCCTTTGGGTTGAATCGTTCACTAGGCTTTATTCTTACTTGACCTATTCCGGCTGGTCGGGAAAAGAATCCTCAACGCGTCGCGTATGCTCTTCACCGTGCGGAAGGTAAGACCTGTGCGCACGTGGGCGGGAATCTCAGCCAGGTCCTTTTCATTCTCGGCAGGCAAAAGGATGGTGGTAATGCCTGCGCGCTTGGCACCTAAGACCTTTTGCTTGATCCCGCCCACAGGAAGCACACGACCGGTAAGGGTTATCTCACCGGTCATGGCGATGGAGGGGTCTATGGTCTTTCCTGAGAGAAGGGAGTACAGGGCTGAGGTCAGCGCCAGACCTGCGGAAGGGCCGTCTTTAGGAATAGCACCCGAAGGGATATGAATATGCAGGTCTGTTTTGGAGGTATCCAGGGTGTGGAGTTTCAAATCTTCGGCGTGGCTACGCAGAAAGGAAAGCGCGGCCTGTGCCGACTCCTTCATCACATCACCAAGGGAGCCGGTAAGGATAAGCGCTTTGGAACCGGGCATCCTGGTGGCCTCGACGAAGAGGATCTCCCCTCCAACAGGTGTCCACGCCAGACCTGTGGCTACACCGATCGTCCCCTCTCGTGCGGCAAGCTCCGAGTAAAACTTGGTCGGCCCCAGGTAGTTGGAGATATTCTTCGCGTTAACCTTGACCTTGCGTTTCCTTCCCTCAGCATGACGACGAGCGATCTTGCGTATAACTGAGCCTATCTCACGTTCCAGGTTACGCACCCCTGCCTCACGAGTGTAGCTCTTGATGATCCAGAAGATCCCATCCTCTGCAAACTCCACTGCTGAAGATTTAAGACCTGCTTGCTCCAATTGTCGCGGGATAAGATAGCGCTTGGCGATTTCAAGCTTTTCTTCGTCTATGTAGCCTGGAAGCTCGATTATCTCCATGCGGTCATGCAGGGCAGGGATGATGGTCTGGGTGATGTTTGCAGTTGCGATGAACATAACCTGGGAGAGATCAAACGGCACCTCGATGTAGTGGTCGGAGAAGGAGAAGTTCTGTTCTGGATCGAGGACCTCAAGCAGAGCAGAGGACGGGTCGCCACGGAAATCCGCACCTACCTTGTCGATCTCATCCAGCATGAACACCGGGTTGTTGGAGCCTGCGGTTCGAAGGCTCTGAAGGATGCGCCCTGGCAAAGCACCAACGTATGTGCGGCGGTGGCCGCGGATCTCAGCCTCATCACGCACTCCCCCGAGCGACAGCCTCAGGAACTTACGCCCCAAGGCACGGGCGATTGAGCGGCCAAGCGAGGTCTTACCCACACCAGGAGGGCCGACAAAGCAAAGGATAGGACCCTTGGATGTGGGTTTTAGTTTTCTCACCGCAAGGTACTCAAGGATGCGCTCCTTGACCTTTTCCAGATCGTAGTGATCCTCATCAAGGATGCGCTTCGCACGACGGATGGCCAGGTTATCCTCGGTTCCCTCCTGCCAGGGAAGGTTCAGTAACCAATCGATGTATGTGCGGACAACGGTATATTCCGCGGCCGCAGTAGGCATCATACGCAACCGATCGAGCTGTTTGAGGGCTACCTCATTGGTCTCGTCAGGCATCGCTTTGGCCTCAATCTTTTCCCGCAGCTCCTCTATCTCAGCGGTACGTTCGTCGGCCTCCCCAAGCTCTTCCCTGATGACCTTGAGCTGCTCACGCAAAAAATACTCGCGCTGCGACTTATCCACCTCACCCTTGACCCGATCGCGTATCTTTTCTCCCAGCTCCAGGATGCTTAGCTCCTTGGCAAGCAACGTATCAAGCTGCTTGAGCCTTTCTTTGGGGGCTATGGTATCCAATAGCCTCTGCTTTTCCGGCACCTCGAAGTTAACGTAGGAGGCAACGAAGTCGGCAAGCCTATCGGAATCGTGGATATTGAGGACAACCGACATCAACTCCTCGGGAAGATAAGGGACCATAGAAACAAGCTTTTGAAAGGAACTCACCACATTGCGCATGAGCGCCTCGGTCGCTGTATCGCGACGCTTGTCCGCTCTAATCAATTCCACCTTTGCGGTAAGGTATGGGTCATGCTGAACGTAGCGCTCGATGCGCCCCCGCATCATTCCCTGAACAAAGATACGAAGTGTCTCGTCAGGATAGCGGCGCATCTTAAGGATTAAGGAGACTACTCCCACATCGTAGAGCTCTCCAGGCTCAGGATTCTCGATCTCGGCGTCACGCTGGGTTACAATACAGACTATCTTGTGGCTGGAAAGGGAATCGTCCACAAGCTTGATCAAGGTCGGGTTGGAGATCGCAAGGCCGGTCGCAAGGTTAGGGAATATAACCCCACCCTTGATGGGCAATATGGGAAGTGTCTCAGGTAAGGGATGAGCATCGTCCATTCCAAGCAACAATTCGTTCTGCATCAGCGCCTCCTACTTAACCGGAATCTCTACCACCTTGTGACGTCGCCTGGGGATGCGTATGTGAAGAACTCCATCGCAAAGATTCACCTTCACATCTCGAGGCTCAACCTCCACCGGTAGAGCTATGCGCCGTTCGAAGAACCCGTAAAACGACTCAAGCTTGTAGAAATGGGTTGCCTTGGCAAAGAACTCAGGTTCACACCTGCGGCCTCGAATCTCCACATGGTTTTCGTCAATCTTGACATCCAGGGCTTGGCGCGGTACCCCGGGCACCTCGGCCAAGAGACAAACCTCATGGTGGGTAAGCAAAAGGTCAACCAGGGGATAGGCCTCATCCTCCCCCCTGATGGGCCACCCTTCAAACATGAAATAAAACCGGTCTCTTCTCATAACGCTACTCTCCTCCGTTAGGGTTTAACTGAAACCTTCTCCCCTACCCGCATCTCAAGAAGACAAGCTGCAGAGCCTTCACGGCAGGCTATCTCATAATAACCCCAACTATTCAAGATCAAGCCCGGCTTGCCCTTCTCAAGCTCCGAGTAGCTACTCACGATCGCCAGCCTCTCTTCACCCAAACACACGCAAGAACCCTCACCAAGATGCTGGGTCCGCAGGTTGGTTATAAGATTGCCGAAGTGATCTATGTGTATGATCTCGCCCTCAACTCCTGCTTCAACCTCACAAGGTTCGGGTATCTGGAGCACCTCAGGATCGGTTATTGGAGCGCTAAAGGCGGAACAATCCAATCCGGCCAGAAGCTTGCCTGCAGCAAGTGCGTAGATGTCCCGACCGTGAAAGGTGTTGCTTGCTTTAGTAACCCCAAGAAGGGCAGGATCGATCTCAAAAACATTGCCTCTGTTAAGTTCAGCGATCCTGCCCAGTACGCCGTTGTCAGGCCCTATAAAGAAGTGAGCCGCAGCTTTGCAAAAAAGATGTCTGCGCACCGAACCGACACCGGGATCAACGACCATAACGTGCAGGCTGCCTGCCTGGAAGCTGGGGAAAGAATTCTCAAGTATCAACGCCGCCGCGCAAAGGTTGAAGCGAGGAACACAATGGGTGATATCCACAAGCCTTGCACCAGGTGCATGGGCAAGCACCACCCCTTTCATAACACCGGCGTACCCGTCCTCTGTTCCAAAATCGGTAAGGAAGGTTACGATACCTGAGTATAGGGTTCTGCTACTTTGCGTACTCAACGTTTCGCACCTCACGGATCACAACAACCTTGATGTAGCCTGGATACTTAAGCTCGTTCTGGATCTGATTGGCGATCTTCACACTCATCTCCTCCATCTCAAGATCACTCACAACTTCAGGCTGCACAAGCACCCGGATTTCTCGTCCGGCTTGAATGGCGTAGGCCTTCTCCACACCCTCAAAGCTTGCAGCGATAGCCTCAAGCCTCTCCAATCTCTTAAGATAGGCCTCGAGGGTTTCACGCCGTGCACCGGGACGTGAACCTGAGATAGCATCAGCAGCAGCCACAAGGAAGGCATAAGGACTCTCCATAGGAACCTCCTCGTGATGGGCGGCTATCGCGTTTACCACCACATCATCCTCCCCATACTGGGAGGCGATGCGAGCGCCTATCTCGGCGTGAGGGCCTTCTATCGTCACCTCGGCAACCTTACCTGTATCATGCAAAAGCCCGGCCCTTGCTGCCAACTGCGAGTCTAAATCAAGCTCAACAGCCATATTCACGCATAGATGGGCTACCTCTTTGGAGTGCTGCAGAAGATTCTGACCGTAACTCGAACGATACTTCATCTTGCCGATATAGTTGTAAAGCTCGTTGTGAAGACCTATGATCCCCAGCTCGGCTGCGGTCTCCTCACCGGTAACCTTGACGTGATCGATGATATCCTTCTCGACCTCGTGAAAGACCTCCTCTATCCTGGCCGGATGTATCCGACCGTCCCTTATCAACCGTTCAAGGGCGAGTTTGGCCTTCTCTCGGCGCAGAGGATCAAAAGCGGATATAATCACGGCCCCTGGGGTGTCGTCAACAAGAACCTCCACACCGGTCAGGGTCTCAAAGGTGCGTATGTTACGTCCCTCTCGCCCGATGATTCTACCTTTAAGCTCCTCTGTAGGCAACTCCACCACAGAAACCGTGGTCTCTGTCCAATGGGAGAGGGATACCTTTTGAATTGCCTGAGAGATGATCTCGCGCGCTGCCCGCTCGCCCCCCTCACGAGCGCGTTCCTTGATATCCTTGAGTATCTGCACCGCCTCAAGATCAACCTGCTTGCGAATGTTCTCCATCAACTCCTCTTTGGCCTTCTGCTTGCTTATAAAGGCTACCTTCTCCAGACGGCGGTTCTGCTCCTCTATTAGCTGGTCGTAGCGTTGCATCTTTGTCTTAAGTAGCTTCTCAAGATTTGCCAGGTGCTTCTCGTTACGGATCATGACACTCTCTCGCTCGGTAAGATAGTGGCTTCTGCGCTCAAGCATAGCCTCGCGGTCGGAGAGTTTCTTTGCTTGTTTGTCGAGTTCTCGCCGGTCGATCACGAGCTCCTTTTCCAGCTTTTCCTTGGTCTTGAACCAGCGTTCCTTGACCTCGACCTCGGCCGCCTTAATTGTGCGTTCGGACTCCTTTTGCGCTTGTTTGAGAATCTCGTTCGCACGCATCTTGGTAGAGGCGATTCGCCTCGTACCGATTAGTTGAAATAGGCAAAATCCCGCGAGAAAAGCCACCACGACTACCCCTGCGAGAATAACAATCCACAAAGTAGGCATCTTCGTCCTCCAGATCCTCCGCCGTGTCGTGGAGACGGATGTCTTTGAACCCAAGAACCATGACGGGGTTCGGTTAGTCGAATCCTGAAATCCCCAGGGATTTCATCCCTGATGGGTTCTCAATTCATCGACGCCATTCCCCGATCCCTGAGCGTTGGCTCAAGACAAAGACCGTCACCACGCACACGGCAGATTCCTAAATCACTTCATCTATCCCCCGAACAAGACGCCTAACCTTCTCGGCTACCTCTTCTTCAAAGAGACCGCGCTGCTCATCAAGCTTGTCTGCCAAATCAAGGGCCACAAGCAAAGCGCAACGTGCAACCGAGATATTTCCGAACTTTTCCTTCTTCTCTCTAACTAACTTGTCAATCCACGAAGCAAGACGCGCCAGACGATCAGGGGTTGTGTCATGACGAATCTGCATCTCGTAACCGGCAATCTTTACCCGATCAACAGCCATAATAACGTCTCATTCGGGTTCTTCCAATCTGCCAAGTATTCCACTAATGCGTGCAGCTGCAGCCTCTCGCAGTGCTTCCAATTCGCTAATCCGGACCTGCACCTGCTCACGCTCGGCTTCAAGTTCCCGCACACGCTGAATCAAGCGCCCTATTCTCTCCTCCAGCTGCTTGAACTCAGCTTCCATCGCTATCTCGCCCTCTAACCAAAGCGTTGAACTTAGCTACCACCCGCTCACCGGTCTTTGCAATTATGCGATCCAACTCCTCTTTAGGAAGGTTTCCGTCACGCGGCATAAAACAAAGCCGCAGCCCCAGATTACGTTTACCTGGGGGAAGTGGATCGCCCACGTAACTATCAAAAACATCAACACCCGTGCACAGGGGACCTGCATGGCTGCGAACAAATTCCACCACATCAGCCGCACTATGGTTCGCATCCAGAAGCAGGGCCATGTCACGCTTGACAGGGCTGAAACGGGACAGCCCTTCAAAGTTTGATTCATCGCTAGTTACAGCCTCAAACGCTGCGAGATCGGACTCACAGAAGTAGACTTCACCTGCGATGTCGAAATGCTCGAGCAACTCAGATGAAACCCTACCCAGCTCGATTACTGCAGCATCATCCATCTTGACCAGGCAGGCTTCATCTTCGAAGTAACCGGGTTCCGCGGGCTCAAAGTGCGCTCCTTTGATTCCAAAACGCTCGAAAAACATCTCTACGATCCCCTTGAGATCAAAGAAATCAACTCTGCGGGACCCCTGATCCCACTGAAGTGGGGCGGCGTTTCCGGTGAGTAGGATCCCAAGATGGGTCTTCTCTGAGGGTGAATCCTCGCCTTTGGTAAAAACCTGTCCTATCTCATAGATTCCAAGATCAGAGTTCCCGAAACGTACGTTAGCTGAGACAACCGCAAGCATACCCGGAAGAAGCGAGGGACGCAGCACGCTCATCCGTTCGGAGAGAGGGTTGGTTATGGGAGTGATGGCCGCTTGTAGTTCTTCGGGAACGTCTTGCATCGGGATAAGACTGAGTGAATACACCTCAGAGAATCCTAACCCTGAGCAAAAATTGCGGATCTGCTCGATGCGCTTGGATAGGGGATGCCTTTTGCCTCGGCGTTCGGCACGCCAACCGAACCTCGAAGGCAAATCGTCGTAGCCGGAAAGCCGCAGCACCTCCTCAATGAGATCTACATCCTCGAGGATGTCGTTTCGGTGGGATGGAACCTTTGTCCTCAGGGAATCTTTCTTCAGATCAACCTCAAAACCTATAAGTTCGAGGTTGCGTTTGGCCTTCTCAGGATCCATCTTCTTGGCCGCGTAGGAATCGAGCTTGGCAAGCCCAAGTGAAACCGACCCCTTATCCTTGGCAGCGCCGTAGGCCAACTCGCCTGAGACCAAAAGGTCAGGGTTCATCTCGGCCAGGGCATCTATAAATACTAAAGCGGCGTCACGCACCATGGCACCGTCAATCCCTGCGGCAAAACGCTTACCTGACTCGCTCCTAAGTCCTGTCTTTTCAATGCTTCCTCTTGCTGCCTGCTTCCTGAACTCGGCCGATTCAAGGAACAATCCTATGGCGCTTTCAGATACCTCGGAGTCAACCCCTCCCATAACACCGGCAATGGCCAGGGGATGATTCTCATCGGCGATAAGCAGACAGTCGGATGAAAGCTCATAGCACTTGTGATCGATGGCAGTGAAGCGCTCCTTGTCCTTTGCACGACGCACCTTAACCACCGACTTTCGGATCCTTGCCGCGTCAAAGGCGTGCAACGGCTGACCGGTGAGGAACATAACGTAGTTAGTACAGTCCACCACGTTGTTCACCGGCCGCACCCCAAACGCATGAAGCATCCAGCGGAGCCAGAAGGGAGATTCGGCCACGCCCACGCCATCTATCGCAAAACCGTAGTACTGATGAACGGCATCTTCGGCCTCTATCTCGAGCCTAAATGGATGTGCATCTGAGCCTATCTCCACTCGCGGTGCCGGAGGAGTAACGAACCGCTCTCCCCACAACACCGACAACTCACGCGCCAGTCCGTATACAGAGTATAAATCGCCGCGGTTAGGGGTAACCTCCACGTCAAGTACCGTGCTTTCAATAACATCGGAGAGCTGAACACCCAGCGGAGTATCCGGGGGAAGAACTACAGGTCTATCTTCTTCCAGTCCCAGGTCCTTCTCCACCAGCACCGCGGCCGCGGCATCTTCGCGATCGGCAAGTATCTTTTCAGCGAGGGGACTTTCTATAAATCCAATCGCTACAACGCCTTCTGGTGCCACCTCAACGTGGGAATAGGCGTAGTAGCGCTCTTCGTCTGTTTCTACTGTAAGAAGTACTCCATTATCGGTATGCTTGAGGACACCTGTAACCTTTGCGGTGCGAACCTGTGGATCATAAGGCAGGAGTTCTATGATCTCCTCAACAGGAAAACCCACACGCTCAAGGTGTCCCGCAACCGAATCTGCCGAAAGATCTCGACCGGTAACCCTCTCGAGCAGACGCATAGGAAGTCTCATACCTTAAGCTTAATCGCAATATGTGGGTGTGTCAAGCCGTTTGATCCTCCTTTTGTCCTCTGGACAAAAGATCGGAAATAGAAATCTAAATCGTTGTGGCTGAACCTAATATATTATCTATGACGACGTGGTTAAACCGCTTGGATTTTCGATAATCCCGGCCATAACCACCTTATCCTCCCAGTAAATAACCCCTAACTGACCGGGCGTGATTGCGTCAACCGGATGATCCAGGACAACCTTTTCATCTTCAAGACGGCAGCTGATTTGCGGGGTGGCGTAGCGTATCTTACAGGTTAAAGGAAGGGCAGAAAGATCGCGGTCGGTGAAGCGATTGATGTGAGTGAGGCGAAAACTCTTACCCGCGATAGCCGAGCGCGGACCGACCAGCACCCTGTTGTTTTCTGAATCGAGTGCAACTACGTATAGCGGTTCGCCTGTAGCTATCCCCAGACCCTTGCGCTGACCTATGGTATGGAACCAGATGCCCTTATGGGTTCCTAGAACGTTACCTTCAAGATCAACGATCTCCCCAGGCTTGGAACCAAAATGCCTGCGAAGAAACGAAGCAGTATCCCCGTCAGGTATAAAGCAGATGTCCTGGCTCTCGCGATCTATTATCGGTAGATTGTTATCAGACGCGATAGCGCGCACCCGGTCCTTGGTCAACTCGGCAAGCGGAAAGATCAGATGACCTAAACGTTCCTTAGGGATCAGTGCAAGGAAGTATTCTTGCGACTTGCGCTCGTCCTTTGCACGAGCAAAGAACAGCTCACCTGAATCTTCGACTATTCCGGAGTAGTGCCCGGTGGAGAGATAATCTGCTCCAAAGCTCCTTGCTGCATCCAAGAAAGCCCCGAAGCGAATCCGCTCGTTGCAGATCGCACAAGGGTTAGGGGTACGGCCGCTGCGATATTCATCAAGGAAGTAGTTGACTACCTCGGCCTCGAACTGTTTGCGGATATCGATGATGGTGTGAAGGATACCTATCTTCCGGGAGACGGCGATCGCAGCTTCGATAGCATCGCGCGAGCAGCACCTGCCCTCCTCACCCTCCTCGCCCCACATACGCAGGGTGAACCCGTGGACCTCGTAGCCCTGCTCTTTGAGCAGAAAGGCGGCAACCGAGGAGTCAACCCCGCCGCTCATACCCAGGAGGACCTTCTTATTAGTCACGGGATTGAAACTCACCCCTCCCAGCGTTCGACGAACCGAAGCAGGGTGCGCACGCCGAAGCCGGTGGCTCCCTTGCGGTAGCAGGAGTAGGGCTTATCGGTCATCTCCTTGGCCGCGATGTCTATGTGCGCCCAGGGCTTTTTGTCTGTAAAATGCTCGAGGAACTTTGCCGCGGTGATAGCTCCGGCAGCCCTGCCGCCCGTGTTCTTGATACCGGCAGCCGTGCTCTCTAACTGTTTATTGTACTCATCAAACATAGGCATGGGCCAGAGCCGCTCACCGGTCTGGCTTACGTTATCCATAAGAAGTTTCTCTAACTTCTCGTCCGTGGCAAAGATACCTGCCACCTTTGTACCAAGAGCAACGACCGATGCCCCGGTAAGTGTAGCTATATCAACCAGATAGGCTGCACCCAAC
>Ga0209977_10000387_pt1 | contig 17200 bp, 16 predicted proteins | sample SumtaG_2_FD_183113 | JGI IMG/M metagenome (GOLD analysis project Ga0209977, IMG submission 183113) | Deep subsurface microbial communities from Indian Ocean to uncover new lineages of life (NeLLi) - Sumatra_00607 metaG (SPAdes) (version 2) | ecosystem: Environmental > Aquatic > Marine > Oceanic...
ATTAGGAACAAAATATCACACAGTGATTTTCATTGGAATTAGACGAAATTAAAAACAAAGAGATTATCGAAAGCATCAATAAACATTTAACTATGCGAGATAACGACAAAGCTCTGGCCATCGTAAATGACTTATTGGATAAGGACCCTTCCGACGAGCAAGCTTGGCTCTATTTAGGGATCGTCAACCGCCGCTTGGGTAAGCTGGACGATGCGATTAAGTGTTTTGAAACTGCTACTGATCTAAATTCTACTTTAATAGAAGCTTGGGGGTTGCTAACTATTACATATATTGATATGGGTAATGTGAAATTAGCGGAAGAAGTCATGAAAAAAGCTGTAGAATTTAACCCTCTTGACGAGAAAATTCAATTTTATTCTGATAATTTAATTCGCGTTTATGAAAGATTTGGACCCTTTTTCTAAGAAAATGACATTTAAGGGAAAAACAGCGATTGAAGGAAGAATTGTTGAAATTAGGGGGGGCGAAAAGCGCATTTCTCGAGCCTACACTTATGGATATATGTCATTAACCGTTCGTGTGGGCATATACATGTATTCCGTATTAGTTAGTGCCTCAAAAATAAATTCCTACGGATTTCTACCTCGTATTGGACATTATATTCGAGCGGAAGGAATTCGATCGCCTTCTCAAGACGGTTACCACGATTTCTCAATGAGCCATCTCTCATCCCTCGAGCATATCGAACCTCGAAAGTAATGCTGAAAACATCTAAAAATCAAGTTTTTACTTTTAAAACCTTTTTGCCGTTAGAATTAACTAATTCCAACGTTTCTACCTCGTTAAAATTAGATTTGAAATAACTTTTTGTTGTTTCTGAACCCAACAATGACGGACTATGTACTTTCATGAGTTTCTTGATGAAAAAATACTTATCTATATAAGAACCTATTGCCCAAATAACAAGTATTCGTGATGTCCTATTTTGAACTTGAAGACACCACTTATCTTTACATATAGGTGAACAAAATCGATATCTTTTAGTTCTTTGTGCGATATTCACATGCTCTATTTTTTTTTTTCAGAGTCCTTGAATGATTCACCACAGTACTTACATATCATCATGATACGAAGAAAATCCGTTATTGAGAATATTTTCGTTTTAATTACTTAATAAAATTGCAATATTTAAAGGAAAAAACACCATATACCATTTCTATAAATAGTTTTAATTTCTTAAAATATACTTTTAAGAGAGAAAGTATTAAATTTCTTCAAGATGAAAGAAATCGATAAGATACAATATCTAAATGTTTCAGAGATAAGTGAGATATTTCATCAAAAAATTACCGAAAATGAAATTGAGAAGTATTTTGAAGCTGGTAAAATAAACGGAATAAAAATCGAAAATGAATGGCACGCAAATCAAGAAGCGATTGATTATTTTGTTAAAAATGTTATACTTAAGGAAAGAACATATAATGTTGGACTTCACACAATTGACTTATCAACTATCAAACTAACAGGAAGGATTTTAGATATTGGAGGAGGAGGACAGGCTATAATTGGTCAATTTAAAGGAGAACAAGTAGTAGCAATAGATCCAAATAGAAATGAGCTTGAAGAGGCTCCAGACAGCAAAGAATTAAAAGTGATAATGGATGCAAAAGAATTAAAATTTTTAGATAATACTTTTGATACGGTTACCGCCTTTTTCACATTCATGTATATTCCAGTGGAAGATCATAAAATAATTTTCGAGGAAATTCATAGGGTTTTAAAAAACGGTGGAAATTTTGTGATTTGGGATGCGATCATGCCGGTAAAAGGTAATGATAAAAGGGATATATTTTATATTGAACTCAGAGTTAAAATATTTGATAGAATAGAAGAGACGGGTTATGGTGTTTCATGGGATAAAGAGATTAATATAGATACTTTTACCAACTTGGCTAAAAATATTGGCTTTGAAACTTTAGAAAGAAAAGTAGATAAGGATACAATTTATATCAGATTTAGAAAAAATTAAGTAAGAATTTATCAAAGAAAAAAGCTGATAAGAGATTCTGTCTCATTTCTAATAAATAGTTTTAAGTTCTTTTCATCTTTGATTTGAATGAAATTAAAAAATTCAATCTAATACTCTTACGAATTCATAATCTACGGTAATTGTGCTCTTTGTTTCAATTATTTCGCCAAGTATCAACACTTTTTTATCTATAAACTTATGCAATACAGGATCGTTCTCCCATAAATGGGTTTTTTTCCTCACGAGAATTTCTGACCATCTATTTGCATAATCATCAAGCGGTTTAATAAAATATTTAGGTCCTTCAGATAAGGTTCCGACCCCTGCGGTTTTAGCATAAAGAATTCCCGTAATTTCATCCATCTAATCAAAACACTTAAATAAGAAATATAGCAATTATAATGAAAATAAATTGCCGCTTAATAAATTTATACTCTTCATAGAGTTCAATTAATTCAGATTAGTGTGAGTAAAAAAAAAAGAATGAATTTTTCAAATTTTTTAAACTTTAGGAGGATTTTTCTCTGCCCACAATGGATATTTCTTAGCACAAACTTCATAGTTTTCGAATAATCTAGGCATATTTATTTCTTTTCGCATACCATAAACAATAGGTTCTATTTTTTCCCAAAGCATAGAACCATATAAATCAAAGACTAGATCTTCACTAAGAAGTTCCTTGTTAACAAGCATGCCTATAAGTTCCCCATTTCTAGCATTTCTCATGAAGTTTTTATACCCTTCACTTCCCATTGGATACTTGGTTTTGAAATCATCATAGTTCTTTTCATGTAAACCTGTAAAGATCCAGTCGGAAGCTTTTTGATTTTCTTCATTCGCAGCCATTACCGCCATAAATCGGAGTAATAATGCTGCATCTTCTTTTGTTGGTTTTGACATTTTTGTATCCCTTTTATTAATGATAGTCTATTATTTAAATTTTTGTTTAAATATCCTCTCACATTTTAAGAATAAAATATTTTAAGATAAACTAAAATAACAGGAAAAAGTGAAAAAGTGGTGATATTATATTAATAAACCTGAATTAGCACATATTATAGGTACAACTTCTGAAGAACATAACACAGAAGGCACTATAAGCACAATAGACGATTATATTTTAGACGGGTGTTCTAGCCCAGATAATTGGGATTCGATGGTGCGAAAGTTTAAGCGAAAATAGAACGCTGCAAATAAGAAATAGAGGTAAATAATATGAAAAAAATACGAAATCTTGAATGGCAAGATTATCGGCACCCAGAATTTCTCCAATCCTTAAATGTAAGCGTTAACGAATTAAAATTTATGCGACTTTTTTTAAAGCGTGGAACTGTTGCTTTAGTTAATGAAATCTTGCGGGAACGGAAAACTAAGCAGTTCAACTACCATCGAAACAACGACTTAAAAAATTATAGCAAAACCGAAAAAATCAAAGCTTAACTCACAATTTTTTTATCATTATTCTTTTAAACTTTGAGTTCAAAAGTAAACAGAAATCAAAATTTTCCACACTTTTAACTCTTTATATTATTCCAAAGCTAAATCTAAAAATTAACCATCTTAAAGAAATCGGAGAAATTGAAGTAACTAAAACTGTAAATAAAGGAAAAAACAATAAATGGATGTATTTTGTGTTAAAATAATGGAGAAGATTAACTTTTTAACAAATTAACTTTTTGACATAAATGTTAAATAGCATGTTATCCCTTTTTCTATTTGATCATTTCCGATCAAAGATTTAGGATGGGCTATCCTAATTGAAAAATTATTCACCCATCTCTTATTAAAAACTATCTTTGATCCATAAAAAATGATTAACCGTTTGCAAAAGTTTGTAGGTGAAAATAATAATGAAAACGAAATTGAAAGTGACCACGGCACTATTAGCATCATTATTTCTTGTAAGCATCTTAGCAGTTTCGACACCCGCAATAGCCGCTGAACCTGATCGCACATTAATGATTAATATCATGGCGAAAGGGGATGACTTGGATATTCCTGGATATGACGAAGGCATTTATAGAGCTACTACTTTAATCGTAGGAAAAATTAGATTAGATGAGGTCAGCGGTGAACTTCTGGGACGAGTAGAATTCCATATAATAATCTATGAAATTGAATCAGGTGAGAAAGTCTATACGATTAAGGGAAAGCTCAAAGATGGGGCAGTTCAGATAGTTCCATTTTGGCCCTGCTCTGTGCGGAACGTCATATGGACTAACCTTTGGTTAGTCATGGGCTTAGGAATGATTAAAACTACAGATACAGATTTGTGGATAGAATATCGAGGGGAACCAATAGCCTTGCCCAATACAGAAGGTAAATGGAGCCCGGCACTCGTTGCTATGATGGTAAGCCCTAATGGTGAGAATCTTGAAGAAGTAGATTGGGACGGATGGGCTTTTGCTGGAATCCCGGAATTTTTCGGCGGGGTAACCTATTTGACAAAATATATGGAAAAGTGGGTTCCATAAAAAAATACACTTAATAATTAAGGGGTAGATCCTAACACCTCTCTTTTTTTTTTTAAAAACATCTCAACACAAAATAAATAATAGCCTTAAGCTTTCTATTTTGAAATTTGTATCATAATACCTATAAAAAGACAATGAGATTTTTGAAATAAAGTGATTTTTTTAATTTCCTAAAATTTCTTTTATTCTGCTTAAAAGCTCATTATAAGTTTTGTACGCATTAAGTAATAGAAAATAAAATAAAATAAATTTTTAAAATTTTATATTCACTTTTAATTCTTTGTGTAATCGCTTTTGAACTACATAATGCGTTCTTGTTGGGGTCCCGTGCGGAAAAATTGTCTTTATCGCTCGGTCGTTATTAGCCCAGATTGTAGTTCCTTCGTAGTAGTTAAATCCATAGGAGCTGGACGACAGAAACACCCCGATATTGTGAAGTGCAGAGAAGATTCCCTTTCCAGCGTATTCTTTTTTTATCATAACTGTGTCTACATTTAAGTGGGTTAACTGTTCTCCGTTCCACAGCTGAAACAAGTTCGGTTGGCACATAATAACGCCTACCAGCTCGTTAGTGTTTCGATCGAAACCGAAGATGGCCATAGGAACGATTTTTTTGAGGTCGCAAGATTCCCAAGTTTCTCGGAATCCAGGAACGCCGGCGTAATCTTGGGGAAATTCTTCGCCAACTAATTTAAGTACTTTGCGCGCTTGAGCGTACCCGTCCATCATTTCTTCGAATCGAGCTCTACCGCCTGGCGCGTCAGCCAGTACGGCGTATAGCGACTGAGACGCTAAGCCCATTATTTGCTCCTTTAAATCCCTTATTTCGTCGAGGGGCAAAAACCTGACTGCTATGTTTTCGTCTAGATTTTTACCTTTGTCCCACTTTTTTAAAAAAGTGTCAAGGCACATGTACTTCGAGTCTTTTTTGTAGCCTAATTGTTGCAAGTACTCCAGAACTTTTGACTCGGGATCGCCGAACGCTACGCCGCTCATCATGGGAGCTTCAAACCCTTCGGTCTGAAAACCGATTCCGCCGACAAACTTCGGGTAATTGATTGGACCACGGAGCTTTTTCTTTTTGTTTTCGCGAACGAAATTTTCACACTCATTCATGAGCTTTTTACAAGAAAGAAAATTTTTGGTATGAAGCCAGCCAAAAGTCGGGCATGACATTCCGTAACTTTTGTAATCACCGTCTATTTGACAAATTACGAATCCCGTTAAGATTCCGTCCTGAGTAGCGTAAAAAAATCTAATTTTATAGTCTGGTTCCGAAAATTTCTCTGTAAAATAATCTACAAGTTCTAAAACAATCACGAGTTTTAGCCTTTCATCAGGAACGTATAAAAGCTCAGTTAAAACAAATTGAATTTCCGAAATATTTCGTGTTGAAGCGACAGTAAACTCTTTTTTTCTAAAAATCGTTTTTTCTAAACTAATTTCCACTCTTTAATCAACTTTTTATATTTCTATAACAATTTAAGATAATATCTTTCAAAGAAGAATATATTTAAAGAAAAAAATCTAAATTCACTAGCTTTGTAACTCGTTCCACTAAATTCAAAAAAAAAAACTAGTAAAATCCAAAGATTAGAGCTGCAAAACTACTTAAAGTTAATGCTATAGTTAAAGCAATTATTAATTTATATCTGTATACTTTCTTCTGTTTGGCAATTAATTCTTCTCGTTTTATTCTTTCCTCCATGTTATCTTTAAATAAAAGTCGCCGTGAAGCCTTAGTTCTTCCTGCAAAAGCTAACATTGCACCCACTCTTTTATCTCTAAGAGTAGAAACAGCAGAAAACTTAAACGAAATTATAAGATAAATCCCTGAAGGGAAAAGAAGTAAAGTGTAACCTAATCGATGTCCTGTTAGTATATAAGAAAGCCTATAAGAGAACAAAATAAGTGCTATAAATGTAAAGAAAAAATTATTAAAAGCAAATGCTCTAACTAGATAGATATTAAATGGGTTCCGAGATATCCACAAAAATAAAACTACAAACGCGATAAGAACAACTATAATGATAAATATTAAAGAAACTATCAAATTGCTTAAAATAAGGATAGCAGTTAAGAACATACATAGTGCGATAAGGAATGTAAAAACTATATCTAGAATTTCATATTTGTTTCTTGGTAAATCATTCATATATTTCCACTATAAAATTCGATATATAAATGTTGTTGATTAAGTTAAATGTTAATTTGTAGATTTAATATGTTTACTAAATCTTGACCTACTGGAAGAAGGTCAGCTTGTGGAACCTCTCCCTCGAAATAATTAAATACTACATAATCTTCGAACTTATTTTCGGTTTTGTTATAGTTCCAGCAGGGCACATATCCTCTCGCTCGAAACCCGAACTCGTAAAATAATTGTTGATCTTCCGGACGAAATGCTGAAATGAACGCTTCGCAATAACGTATTTTATTAATTTTCATACTCTTAAGGAATTCTTCGAGATATACATACAATTCTTCTAAAGATTCAACACGATACTTAGTTTTCTCGAAGTTTTGAATTTGAGATGTATGTAAAAAAGTAAAGTAAGATTTTGTGCCCCTAATAAAAAATTGGTTGTATCCGTACCCGTACTTGTCGGTAATTAAATCCTTTCTGAAAGCTTTTTGTAGCTCGAAAATTTTGTTGTAGTCCAAGTCGAGGTCGGGGGAGGCCAACTGAAAGTTCCCAAGGTTGTAAAGTTTGTCGCAGTGCAAAAAACTGTCCAAAGCGTTTTCGATCAATACCGGCGTTTTTCGTTCCCTGTACTTTTTAAGAGTTTTTTCGTGATAAATTACTCCCATAACATCTGACTCAATTTGGTTGTAGAATACATCTTTATTGGGAAAGAAAGCAACCGTATTTATCCCGCACACGGAAGTAATGTACTGAGATGCTGCGTGAGCGGTTCTGTTTTCGCAATACCACATCAAAATCTCCTTCTGATAAGTTTTCCACATCCAAGCATACGAACCAATTATGGATTTCGTTACGTCTAAGATTCGTTGGTATTTCTTTTTTATCATAAAACCGCCAGAATATCCTTTTTTGTTCTCGAAATCTAACGCACACCGAAAACAACCGGCGACCTCTCCATCTATTTCGAATAAAATAAAACGGTTGTCGGGACTCTCGATCATCTTCTTAACCATGCGCTCGTCTTCGATCTCTTTGTAGGGATATGTACCATTGTACACCTCTTTACAAATACTTGCGATAATTTTAGCATCTTTAGGCTTAGCAAGTACTAAAGTGGGGCTTATTTTATCGCTTCCCATTTTAGTGTCGATTAAAAAGTCAAGGTCCATGCCCTTCTCTAAGTCTAAGTCCAATACATCTTCAAAAATTTCTAAAAATTCGTCAACTGAGTTTGGACCAAGTTTTTTGTATGGTATAATGGGATATTGAATTATTTCTTGGGTTATCATTTTTTTTGCGCTATAACTACATTCTATTAGTTGTATTCAACTAAAAGCGAGTCTATATAAACAAAAATTTGAAATAGATTTCTTTTTGCGAATTTTTCTTAAATTTTCTTTTAAATAGCTTCGGTAGTTAAGCTATGAAAACACACAAAAATGGTTTATTAAAGATGTTTGTCAATCAAAAATTAGATGTTTGGTCAAATTCTTATTGGGAGCGCGTTACTCGGAACATTGGCCCCATAACTTATCAAGAGCAAGAAACGATTAGGACCTCGAGAGTTGCAGTTCTCGGAGTGGGCGGATTAGGCGGGCCCTTAGCCGAGAATCTCGTTCGCTCAGGCTGTCAAAACTTAGTGATTTGCGATTTCGATGTTTTCGACGAGTCTAACTTAAACCGGCAAATCTGTACTATTGAGGATATCGGTAAAAGAAAAATCGATGTTATGGAAACTTTCTTGCGTAAAATTGATCCTGAAGTTGCAATAAAAAAGTTTTTTAAAATTACGGAAAGAAACATAGATGCAGTTCTCGAAGGTGTGAAAGTAGTAGCGCTAACTTTAGACGACCCCGCAACTTCGATCTTTATCGCCAGAGAGTGTCGGAAACGAGCGATTTCCATGGTCGAGTCATGGGGAGTCCCCTTTCTATTCACTTGGTGGTTTACTCCCGACAGCGTAGACTACGAAAACTGTTACGGTTTAGACACATACCATTATAGTTATTCTGAGCTTGCGAACATGAAAAAAAAGATCAACCTTGCAACATATCAAGTTTTGTTACCGAAAGTGTTTACGATGCCCGGAGTCAGAGAAAAATACGACAGAGAATCTGGAGCCTTCGAAGAGATGATGGCGGGTAACATAGGAGCTCGTTCCTTTGCACCATTTGTAAGGATAACTTCCAACTTTCTTTCTGTAGATGTTATTTTTTCTGGCATTCTTAAGATAAAACCGAAGAATTTAGCTCCAAACTTGAAGGGGTTTGATTATTTACAAATGAAAGTTTGCGAAACGAATTTAATGCATTAAATTTCCATATTTTTTTTATATTTTTAAAGAAACTTATCTAAAGTTGTTAAAAAGCGAGTTTAAATTCTCCTTTATTCTTTCGAGAAATTTAGAATTGTTTTCTAATTTACTCGAAAAATATTGATGTAAATAATCGTAAAATGCTTTTCTGTTTTCAGCCAAAAGTTGAACATCTAAACTGCTCGCTATTAGGTAAATGAGCAATCGAACGAACACATTATGCGCTATTTCAATATCGGACGGGGTTAAATCCCAATCGTCGTGTGTAGCGTTGTTTCGAATAACGATATATCGAATTAATTCCGTGGTTACCTCCTCGGGAAAGTTTAATTTCACTATTTTCCCCGCCATAATCTCATGTTCTTCTTTGGCATTTTTGGGTTTTTCCCTCTCGTCTCCAAACTTCTGGCGGTAAAGCGCTTCCAACTTGTTGTACAGTTTAATGTAGAACTTATAATTATCGTACCCGCACATATCGAGCCATTCATCGATTTTAATAACCAGAAAAACGCGTTTTAATTCGATTTTTATTACATCTTCCATACACAAACTTTTGTCTACAGCAGGAGCGTCTTTCTTTGCTTTTAACATAAGAGCACTTATTTTTTTTGCTACGACTTCCAACAGCTCATTTCTTTCCGCAATCTCTTGGTGTAATTGGTCATTTGCTAAATCAGACTGGTTTAAGCCAGTAAAGTTCTCACTAACTGGAGCTTGACCGCTATCTCGCGCTCGTTCGACGCAAAAACTTAAAAAATTCGATATGTCTTTAACTATACGACCTCGACAGCGGAGTAGATTTTGTTTTAGTAGTTTAGGTGTAATTGTTCCCTTGCTAAAGTTTCTGATGGAGATTTTGAGCTCATCTAACTCTCCCTCGTCAAACACTATTCTTTCTATTATTTGTTCAAAATCCTCAACCTCTTGCGTTGTTGTCATTAAAACGCTTCCTCCTCCTCTCCTTCGACGTATCGTTTAAACATATCGAAAATTAATGAATACTTCTCAAAGGTTTCTTTGCTGCGCTTTTCTACTCCTTCTTCTTCGAAAGATATGTTTTTGCAAGTAGTAAGAAAATCCGTTAATTCATCGTCAGAAAACGGAAATCCTTCTACTTTTGATATAGAACTAACAAATTTTTCTATATCGGCGCTAGTTATTATGTAGTTAACGCTATAATAAGAGTTATAGGTAGCGTGAAGGAATTTTCTAAACAAGTTTTTGCCGATTTTAAGCGATTTTTCGAATCCTTCGTTTTTAACAGATTGATGCATTTTAAAATATTCGTAGTAGAAGATTGGGGCGAAATGCAGGGCAAATGCGTTCTTTAGGTTTTTAGCGTTGATTTTTTCTACCTGTAAAGAATTTTCAGAACTATTGGATTCCATTTCTAAAGGTTCATAGGAGATTATCGCTCTTTTTTGAGATTCGTAGTAGTCTTGAAAAGCTTCGTCGTAGTGCGGTCCGACCGCGAAAGAAGTTTGTAATGATTCTGAACCGCTCGCCCTTCTAGGGTGGCTCTCAACTAAATATCGATGTTTTACCAAAATTGAGAACACTTTGTCTTTGATCTCTTTTTCCCTTTGTTTATCTTTCGTTATTTTCAAAATGTACGGGTGCAGCCATTCCGTTAGCTCTTTCTTAACTTTTTGCTCGTACAGGTTGCCTACTTGGTTCAACTTTTTCAAGTTGTTTAAAAACTTTATTATCCCCTCGATTAACACGCTATAATCGCCGAAATCTTTCTGAAACAAAGTCTTTTCTGCTCTTTGGATTATTCTTTTCTCGGCGTTTTCCAAATCATACCCTAGCTTTCCCATGTAGGCTACTATTTCTTCCCACAACAGAGGTTTTGCATCCCTTATTTCTTTCAAGTCGAATTCTACTGGAAATGGTTGGTAAATGTCTTCTCGTTTAACCACAGCCTCGTTTTTTTTCATGCTCGCGATGTACCTCAATTGGTAGCCTTCGTTTCTACTGCGACTATAATACCCTATTCCGTGAAGAGATTCTAAGTTCATTAAAGAATTAAGCATCGCGCTGTCTCTTTTATCGGTTGCTTTAAAAGTAACTAAGTTCTCGAAGTAATTGAACGCGTTAGGGTGTAAATACCTTATTTGAGAAGCCGAGCAAATCGTTCCAAAACCTTGTTGTGCGAAAGGTTCGAGAAACTTGTCGATTTTACCGTAATGAATTTTTTTATCTATAAAAAATCCGTCGAAAATTATGTCTAAGTGCGGTACAATTAAAAACTTAGGGTAATAAGCCTTTTTGGTCTTTAGATAATGGATAAACTTAGAAAGAACGACAAATGTGAAATAACACTGCTTATCGTAGTCTTTAACTTCTGAAAAATCAATAATTACCGTTTTGTCGTGGGTTATTAGTTCGTAAGAGGGAGTAATCTCTTGTTTATGTTGTTGTTGTTGGAGGTGTATGAAGCTTATGTCTTGGGTGGTGAACTCGCTGAAAAACGCCAGTAACATATCGGTCATAGGCGACTTTTCCCACTCCCTCATAGTAGTTAGGTCTAAAGTTAAAGTAGAGACATCTATATTGGGATTACGCAAGATAGTATTTTTGAAGGCGTCGATCGTCCTCTCATCTTTTTTGAAACACAACGCGAAGGCGTCGAACATATAGTCCAAATAGCCCATATTGTCTTTATCGTAAGGAATTTCTGAATAAAGAGGATTAACTAGGAAAGTTTTGCCCACTTTGAGATACAAAAACTTATCTTCGTAGATTGTGCCCTCGAAAACGCGCATTAATTTAGACCAATTACCGGTGAAATCGAAAATCACGGATGGATATCCCGCTTTCATGAGTTCCGTAACGATTTTTTGGCACAATGCTTCTCTGTTCGAATTTGTCCCGTTGACCACTAATAAGTTGTGTAATTGCTCGAGAGTGAACCCTATCGGAACTTCATTTTCTAAGAACTCGGTGTTTACGGTGTGCCCAACCGTAATAAAGTTAGTCAGATGTAAAGGAGTGTTAAACTCCGCTGCTAACCTCGTCTCGATTCCTTTTTTGAATTGGTCGGAAATTTCGGTTAAAAACATTAGCGTTTTTCCTTGAAACATCAAATAACTCAAATGAGTACCGTTCCTCCTAAAAAACTTGTTTTTGAGCGTTTCGAACAGGAGCCCCGATTCTAACTCGTTTTTTCTAAGCTGTTTTAACTCGTAAGTAACAAAAAATTGCTTGAAGCTTTTTCGCAACACCAAACTTTGATTTTTTAACTTTTGCTCTATCTCGTCAATAATCTCGTAGTCAAGAGCGGGAGCTTTTAAGATTGCCGAAGTGGAATAAGTTATAATAACACTCCAGATGCCCGATCGAGAGCTTAGCCATTTATTTCCGTCTATAACCGATTCCGTTCTTGTTAGCAATTTTTGTTGTTCTATGTCTTTTAAGAATTTAAAACCTTCTTTATCGAACTGATGGAAGTTTAAAGGAGTTAGTTGAATCGTGGTTGTAAAAGGCATTTTTTCGTGGATGAGAGCTTCGTAAAACTTACTCGCAGAGCAATAGGGAGGCGGATGAGTGAAATACGCGTTATTAATCTTTATTCCCCCGATTATTTTTCCTTCGACTTGGTAAAAAATAGTCTCGGGCGCCTCTGATACCTTGAAAAACTTAATATCAGAAAATGGATCCACGACCTGGATGTCGTTCGATTTAAATAACTTGTTTTTGATTAGAAAGAAAAACACTTCACGCCACCAAATTACTATTATTGCTATAAGAATCGTAAAAGTCGCTAAAAATTGTGTTATTATAGGTAAGTTAAATACTAGAAGCAACCGATCTAGGCATATAACAATCGCTAAAACGTAGCTTACTTTGAGTATCGTGGAATTGATTTTAGGTTCTACTGTTTTGCAATTAATTTTTTTCGAATCTTCTTCGATTTCTATGTCCTGCTTCAAAACCGCGATTCTATAGGCGTTTACTAACTCTTCTCCGGAAAGCTGAACGACCCTAAAGTGGTGGAAGTTGGAAGCAAACGCCGATTTTAAGGAGACCGCGTATTCTCGGAGGGCCTCGATCATTTTTACCAATTTCGATTCAGTAATTTTTCCTTTAATGTTGTAAAAAGTGCTGAAGTAAATACACGTCTCAAAAGTCGAAGATTCAGAACCATTGCCGTTATTACTTGTTTGAAGCGGTCTTTGAATTATTTGGTATGAAAACGGCACTTTGAGCGCATGTAATCCTTTATAGAACCGGTTTAAGTTAGCGTGTACGTTTTCAGGAAGAACTTTTATCCTAAAAGTCCTAACCCCTGTAGTGCTGAGCTCTTTGTAATTCGTAAAAAATAACACGGATTTGTCGTATTTTGTCTGCCAAAAAATGAAGTCTCCAAGCGGCTTAAACGAGCGAAAATCAAATAAGTGGCGCAAGCTAAAAAAATTATTATGGAACACCATAACAAAACTAATTGATACGATCACTGCAATTCCAATGGAAAGCACGAGGTTATAGGTCGTGTATAGCACAGAAGAAAAAAATAACAGCCCAATTACGACTAAAGAAGTCGCTTTAAGAACTGTCTCCCTCGTGTTAACATCCTTGTAAGAAGGATTTACCTTCCACACATCCAAATACCTGCTATTGTCTTCTTTTTCGCTATCGTCGGTATTTGGTCTAAACCTATTATTACTGTTTGAATCGTTTAAAAAATCTCTGTATGTTTTTACCATTTTTTATTATCACCTATTACCAAAATAAGTTTTATTTACGAAATATAGCACAACGATGGCTCCAAAACAAACGAGCAAGTTGTAGCTAATGGCAACCGACAAGAACCCGTACATTAGGGCTTCAATTAAAGATACAATACCGACCATGGCAAACAAAATTATAATCCCGATAACTAAAAATTGCCCAACCTGTTCCTTCGATTGCTTGTAAGAAATATTGTCTTTTAACGAGCCTGATATAACGATTTTTCCGCCTTTTTTTTGCTCAATACTTTTCCTAATGGTTTTGAGTTGTAAAATTTTCTCAAATGTGTTCTTGTCGAATTGTTTATTTAGCTGGTATTGAAGTGCTTTTTCTTCTTCTTTAAATTTGTGAAGCAAAATTGGATTAAACAAATCTTCTTTTTTACGCTTTGCGTTCTGACCACCCGATAAAAAAGAGAACAAGGAAATCGTGCGATTTTTATCAATAATCTCCGAGTTAATGTTGTCGTGTAAGTTGGGAACATCTAACTTGCGAAGCTCGTAATATATTTCGAATATTTCCTTAACATACTCTAAACGAAGCTCCCCTTCTTTTTTCATGAACAAAAGTTCTATTCTCTTTAATACATCGATTAATTCCGGTCTAAACACGTTAACGCTAAAGTTTACCCTAAAAACTTTGTTTACGAGCTCCATGTATTCAAATATCTTTTCGCCTGAGTTTTTCTCTCTTGGTCGCATTCCTAACTTGATTCCGATTTCGTCGACTGTGTTGCTCGTAAGTACGAAGCTTACCACAGCTAGCTTTTTATAGTTGTGAGTTTCTTTACAGAGCTGGATCAACCGCTTGAGCTTTAAGTCGAATAATTTTTCCTTCACTTTCTTACTTTCGCCCCCCGAAATGTTAAAAACTCGCTGTAAATCTTTTCTGCTTCGCTTTTAGGCATCGAAGCTTCTTCTAAGGAGTTTTTTGATTCGAGCTTAAACTCCTCTCGAGCTATTAACTTGTCTAAGTCCAAATCTTCTCGAATGCTACTAATATATTGATTTATCTTGTTTTCCACGCTGGATTGCTCTTTTTCGAATGTATTAATTACTGAATGATTGAACATAGCGTAAGGAAAAGTACAAGCGAACGAGATTAGTTGAAGAAAATATCCAGGACCTAACGAATAGCATAAGGTAATTTCTAATTCATTATTATAATACACTAAGAAAGGGTAGTACAAACCGTTTGGGAGCAAGAAAAACAACGGGTAGATTAAAATGAAAAACCCAATTAAAATCACCAAGGATAAATTAACAAACCCAATCTTCTTTAATTTTGGAAGGTTATCTTTGCGTTCCGCGTCGAGAAATAATACTGAATACGCGGACAAAAAAATAACGACTAAGAAAGCAATAACAATGGCAACAGGCAGGGAAGCGTTTTTAGGCTCGTAAAAATCGTTAATGACGGCGCCTTGGGAAAATGGGGAGCTCCAATCGAACAGCGCGCTGTAAACCCAATATATTACTATTTCACCGGAATCGTTTACTCCTTGAAAGTAATACCAGTCCAAAAACAACGAAGCAAACCCGAACAACAGACCAATTATAAAAATAATTTTGTATCCTGATTTAAAATTTAGCGTCATATTATACTTAGACTCTATTAATTCCTATTTATAAAGAAAAAATTAAGAAATTACAAAATCCAGAAATAGTAAATTAAATTCGTAGAAATTTTACTAATAAATTTTAATATTTAATCTTCTAAGAACGAGCTATATTTTATTTCGTGCTTAGGTTTGTCTTTTTTTATAAAACTATATTCTATTTCAGAATCCAATTCGTATAATTGTGGGACCTCTCTCTCTTGTTGTCTTGCTACGATGTTTTCTTTAATGGTATCCTTTTCGATCTGCTCTAACACCTTAAAATCATTTTCTTTTCCAAAACACTCGTAGCCAAATTGAACCATCTGCTCGTCTGTGAACTCTTCCTTAATGTATAGCAAATCGGTCTCGCTAAATTGTGCGTTCTGCAAGTAATAAGGGGTTTTAAATTCGGTCGTTAGCTCTTTTTTAGTCTTGTAAAACTTAAGGTAGAAATATGCGATGACGAAAAGATAAATCCCCATAACAGCAAACCCGATGTTATTGAACAGTCTCAGAAGGAAATGCAATTGCGAAAAATATATAACAAGCAGTACTATAGAGTATCCGAGGAACGGAATCGAAGTCATCCTTAGACTAGAACGAAACTTAATGTCTGCGTTTTGGTACATCTCGATTGAATTAGTTCTTTTGTCGCGAGATTCGATTAGTTGGTACTTTTTCTCCAAGAATCGTAGTAAAGTCGCGATGTTATATCGATCGATAACGTGTAAATTTGTTTTTCTTTGGTATGGGAAAAGAATCGATTTTTCCAGGCATTTCGCGGGAATTTTGGTAACAAAAATGGGTTCGATTAAAACTTTGTATTGAGTCTGTCCTGAAATGAAAAATAGTTTTATGTTTTTTGCGCTTTCTTCGGCCGTAAATCTTACTTGTAAGTATTTTTGAAAGAAATTTCGAAACTTCTCGCCGTTAACGACGTCTTCAAATATAGCGTCTTTAATTCTTAAAAGATCATCTATATAATGGTTCGCTGTAAGTACTAAGTCAGATTTTTGAGCTTTCGAGTAAGTTTTATAGCCTATTTTCTCTTCGTTTACAAGTATCGTTCCTTCTAAGTCGCAAAGTTTAATTGGTACGAGAAATATAAGTTTCAAGTTGTTGTTAACGCTTACGAGCTTGAACCCGATGGAATCGATATTCTGGAAAAATGGCATTAAAACGCTTAATGTATTTGGAATTACATAATATCCTGAATTTTTTAACGATTCTTCGATTTTTGTTTTAGTTTCTTCCCGCTCATCTCGTATTTTTGTTATTTTTGGAACATTTTCAACTTCAAAAATCTCACTTATCTCCGGAACAAAAGAAGTTTCTTCACGGGAATCTTCTTCTAGCGATTTAGGTTTTTCAACCACAAAAGATTCTTCATTGAATATATTATCAATCTGTTCCTGAAGTTGTTCTTCGATTTCTTCAATTTCTACTTTAGATTCTTTTGACGATCTTTCTAAGATGGTGGGATGAGAAGCTGTAAGTCGAGAATAATTAAATTTATCACTAAACCACTGTTTTTGAATAGTTTCGATGGGTTTTTCTTCTCTTTGGAACTTTTCCTGTGGGAGTTCCTCCTCAACAATTATGTCAGCAACTTCGAAGGTTTCAATATTATCAACTTCGGTTTCTTTTTCTTTCTTTAATATTTCAGTGGTTTTTTCTATTACATGATTCTGTTTATTGACAAAATTTTGTTCTTGAAATTCACCAAGAAGATTTTTCGCTTCCTCTATAAATTTTCTCGCCGTAGCTATACCAACTCCAGGAGCTTCAGATAGTTTCTCAGGCGTTAGTTCGGCAAGCTGTCGATAAGTGTAAATTTTTCTAGCGTTTAGCTTTTCAGCGGTACCCGGGCCAATGCCTTTAATTTTAGTTAGGTCGTTGGTAGTTTGGGGTAATTTATCCGCTCGTTCTTCGAGAGTTTTGA
>Ga0209977_10000388_pt1 | contig 17185 bp, 17 predicted proteins | sample SumtaG_2_FD_183113 | JGI IMG/M metagenome (GOLD analysis project Ga0209977, IMG submission 183113) | Deep subsurface microbial communities from Indian Ocean to uncover new lineages of life (NeLLi) - Sumatra_00607 metaG (SPAdes) (version 2) | ecosystem: Environmental > Aquatic > Marine > Oceanic...
GAACAAAGGATCGTCTATCTTTAGCTTTGCCAAGCTCTCAGAAAGAGTCACGGGCATTCTCGCCTCCCTAAGGATTTAAAAGATTCCTCGATTGAGGCTCCCATCTCGTAGGCGTCGGAGCCGTCCTCGTAGTAATGCGAGCGCTTACGAAATATCTTAAAACCAGCGCTCTGGTATAAACGAATCGCCGCCAGATTGGTGGTGTGAACCTCAAGATAGGCCCACTCGCATCCGGCATCGCGGCCACGTTCAAGTATCTTGCGCAGCAACATCTTGCCGTATCCACTTCTTCGCACGCCAGAGTCAACCGCCAGATTCACTACGTGAAGGATGGGTATCTCATCGCTCTCGACCCTGGCAGATACATAACCTTGAACAACGTCGTCAACGTCAAGCACAAGGCAGACGGCGTTTTCCAACCCGCATAACTCCTGGATCATCCGCTTCGACCACGGCGCTTTGAAGGACACCTTCTCAATCTCACAGACTCGTTCAAGGTCAAGCGCCTGCATGGCTCTAAGGTTTAGGCTTCTTTGCATCGGGCATTCGCAGGTAGAAGGGTTCAAGATCGGCCGGGTCGCAGGCATCTTCCCGCCGCTGCCAGGCAATCAGGGCAAGGGCCGAAGGGGTGGGAGCGATCTGAGGATTTTCAGGCATATGTAGACGTTCCCCAAGGGACGCTTGCAAAGACTCTTCGTATTTCAGACTTGCAGGCCCGAAGACCCTCACAGGCTCTGTGTGCACAGGGCTTCCCGCAAGGGAAGCTATGAACGCTGGATCAACGATCACCGGTTCGCTGGACCGCTTCGATCCCCTGTAGAGTGCGGTAAAGACCTCGTTCTTGTAGGCGTCGAGTACGGGCAAACGAAACTCGGTTTCGTTTTCGACGGGCAGGCTTGCGTTGAGCACGTCGAGCGTCATAACGGGAACGATCTTTAAGGAATGAGCGAAGGCTATCCCTTTGGCAAAAAGCAGGCCGATGCGCAGGGCGGTAAAGGAACCCGGGCCGATCGAGACCCCGAGCACAGACAGGTCGGCAAAATCCTTAGCTGTCTGATCCATGACCTCCGCGATCAATCCGGAAAGCACCTCGTTGTGCCTGAAGAGGCTCTCAACACTCCGCTCGGCAAGAATCTTATCCTTCTCGGCAAGTGCCACGCCTGTCCAGATAGAGGATGTCTCGATTGCCAACACTAGATCGCTCACTCGAGCCTCTTCTGGATAGGGCCGCTGATGGTTATCCAACGATGGAGAGGATTGTCGGGAACGAACACCATCTCGACTCGACTCAGCGTACCTGGGAGCCAGCCGGCGTGTTCTGACCACTCCACAAGCATCACACCATCTTCGCTGTAGATCTCCTCAAGGTGCAGGCCGTCCACACCTGCCTGATCGAGGCGGTAAAGATCCACGTGCTTGATCTCGAAATCAGCCTGATAGCTGCGCACCAGAACAAAGGATGGGCTCTGCACCCTTTGATCTACACCCAGTCCCTTGATGATTCCCTGGATCATGGTGGTCTTTCCTGAGCCGAGCTCCCCCTTTAAGGCAAGCACGTCTCCGGCCTGGATCCTCTGGGCTATGCGTTTGCCGAGCTTATAGGTCTCTGCAGGGCTCCTGGTCTCAAGCTTGATCAATCTCATCCATCCTGTGTGGTTGATTTTCGCCCTCCCCTCTATTCAAACGGTAGAGATGAAGACATCCCTTAAGGGTAAGGTCGCGGTCCACGATCTCTATGGCGTTTGCAAACGGGGCAAAGCGATCGGCCAGGCCGCCGGTGGCTATAAAGGTAAAGTCTATCTTTGTCTCTCTTCTGACCGCGGCACGCACCGCCTCAATTAGCCCTACCGTCAGAAGATAAGAACCGGACTGCAGGCACTCCTCGGTTGAGCGTCCAATGTAGCTCGAAGGCTTTTTAGGCTTGATCTCAAAAAGCTTCGGGGCTTTGGATATGAGATTATGCAGACTGGCTTCAAGACCGGGCGCAATGATACCGCCAAGATACTCTCCCTTGCTTGTGACGAAATCTATGGTGGTTGCCGTACCAAAATCCACTATGGCCACGTCCTTGCCGTACTCGAAGTAAGCCCCCACCGCGTTGGCGATACGGTCAGCACCAAGATTGGAAAGGTTGCGGTAAAGGATGGTTATACCGGTATTAACATAGGGTGTAACCACCAGAGGATTCCCCAGGTTGAACCGGCTGCGAAACATCTCAACGAATCGCTCGGTAAGTTCAGGCACCACCGAGCAGATCACCGCGCCCCTGGGCTCCTGGATCCCCAGGGTTTTGAACTCTATAAATATCTCATCCGGTGTGTGCTCAGGATGAGTGGCCAGACGTGCAGCCGAGGTTAAGCCAGTGCCCTCGGCTGTAGCTACCTTGGTGAAGGAGTTGCCTATATCAACAAGGACTATCATCTCGCCTCAAGAAGATGCTGTGCCGGCACGGTGAAGAGCTCACCCTCAGAGCCCTGAACCAACGCCTCGCCTGAGGGTCCAAGATCAAGAAGACGGCCGGTGTATGTTCTGTTATCCCGGATAACCTTGACCGGTTGATCAGCCTCCAAGAGAACCCGGCGAAGCGCGGGTTGAAAGAATTGAAATCCATGCTCGGCAAGCTCGTCCATCGCCTTAAGTATAAGAGAGACTGTATCTATAAGCAAGGCTTCCAGATCGAACTCCGCACCTGCAAGCATACGCAGCGAGACCGCCGAGGAAGCCAGGCTTCCTTCAAACCCCTGCTGGTTAACGTTTACCCCAACCCCGATCGCCAACCGATCGTCCCATCCTTCCACCATAATCCCGGCAAGCTTTTTGTCTTCCGCGTAGAGATCGTTCGGCCACTTCAGCTTGAGGGACAACACCTTTGAGGAGAGCCCCTTCCATAAAGCGTATGCAGATACCAAGGGCACCGCCCAGTCCTCCTCCGGTCTCTGGACTACCATGCTAAAGTAGAGCCCTCCCCTATCCGATTGCCAGCGTCGTCCCAACCTGCCCTTGCCGGCGCTCTGCTCTAAAGCACAAACAAGATAAGGCGGCGACGCTTGGGATGCACGAGCCGCATCCTGGGTGGAGGTGACCTCCTTGCGGAACTCTACATGGGAAAGACCCAGGGCCTTGCTAATCCTTGCTGCGTCCATGATCATCAAAAAAGGCAAGCGGCATGTATATTGAAACATAAGTATGGTTGTGTGGATAACTGAATGTCCCTTCAGGGAAGCAATCCATCTCGATCCCCTGCTTGATTGTAAACATCAGCCCTGAGCGAAACCGAAACTCAAAGTTAAAGAGCAGCCTTGACTGTGCGTGTCCTGCGCGCCAGGGCGGCCAGGTCTGCTCGGCGATAAGCGTGTCGTCGTTGTAGCGATAGCGCCACGAACGCTGGTATCCTGCCTCGAATACAAAAACCGGCAGCGGATTCCAGCTTATGAGTGCCGTAAGGACGTCGTAGTCGCGGCGGTAGCTGACTGAGTCCATATCACGGTCCATCCTCCATATCTGATAGGTGCATAGTAGCTCAAGACGCTCGGTAGGTGAGTAGGATACGAAGGGCTTTATGTAACGGTCCCTCACCGTGTCAGCGGTGAGGGAATCTTGGACAGGCCAGCGGGTCTGGATGCGATCAATTCGCCAGGAAAACCGCGTGCCAACCCAGAGATTCTTTAGCGGTTGTAGCTCCAGTCTACCCCAGGCAAAGCTGCGGTCACGATCACGTTCCCACTCATACCAGCTGCTGTCCGGCCAGTCAAGATACTGAGCCGATTGGGTGCCCAACTCAGCATGAAGACGTAGGCGTGCCCAGCGAAGCTCTCTGCGTGCATCCACCTCGAATTTTAAGGGAATACGGGTGTAGGGATCCCTATCAGGACCTTCGGGAACAAAGTAGATGCTCAGGTTGTGATCAAGATGCTGCGCTATGGCATAGAATGCAAGCCAATCGGCGCTTCCTCTGCGCCAGGCCAACCCTATCCCGGCTTCATTCTCCTTCTTGAAGTAGAATGGAACCACCACCAAATGGAGGTATAAATTGGGTGCGGCGCGCATCGTAGGCTCGAACCGATGCTCGTACATCGAGAAGTCGAAGTCGTATAGCGCACGGAAACTATAACGCAAACTGAAGTTTCCAGCGAAAGCAATCTCACTCTTTGCTTCGTAAATCTGATACCAGTGCTCCATGTCATGGGAGCCCTGGGATGTCCGAAACCCATAGGGCGAGGTCTCGTAAACCCATTCCCAGTAACGTGAGAATTGCGCCAGGTTCATATCCATCCCGTAGTAGACAGAAGCATCCTCAGGCTGAACGAACGCCAAAAGTCCCAGTAGGATAACGCTCATGAGAAAACTTTAGCCGCAACGATTAAAATGTCAAGTCCAGTGAACCGACCGTCTCTGTCAGTCATCAGCATATCTATCTCACTGGAAGGCGATCTGCTGTCTTGACCGCGAAAGAGAGTTTATCGTCGGGTTGTCTGATGAATCCTTCAGAGGCTATGGTCGGGTTTGCTCTGTCGGCGACTATGCACTTTGCATTTTGCATTTTGCATTTTGCATTTTGCATTTTGCATTTTGATATTTGACTTTTGATATTTGACTTTTGCTCCGCAGGGCGACGCTTGCGGAGCAATACCCCCTTGGGGGTACGGTTTATTCCACCTTGACTATCTTCACTATCGTCCTCTCTCCGTCCCTTGCAAAGTATGTGCCTTGCGGCAGGTTGGAGATGAAGACCTTGTTATCCTCGATTGCGTTCTCAATCACCCGGCCTGTTGCGTCAACAAGCTCGCTTGCTCCGGCAACGTGAACAAAAGGTCCTTTGCTTATCAGGCCTGGGGTGTTAACACTCGGCTGGGAATCGCCCACTGGCTGCTCAGCAACAGCGGTAGCCGTGTCCGGCAGAAAGATGAGAGCTTGGAGGTAAGCATTATAACACCTACCCTGGAAGCTACTGCCGGTTCCAGCCACTCTAAGATGAGCAATATGGTCTCCAGTGTTAAGTGGGTAAGTATAAACGATATGGATAGAGCTGGGATGTTGCTCCCTCACCATCGCCACGGGGAACAAATCCGTGCCGTCAAAGCGTAGAATCATTGTTGTCCAATCGGCCAACCCCCCAGCCGTAAAAAGCACGTAGCACGAAGTATCCACGGAGAATGAAAGCTCAACCACGGGAACCGTATCAAAAGGCAGGATCATAATTACCCCTTCCTGATACGCCTCGATCAGCACTGGCGCTGCGGAAATGGAGGCGGCTGCGAGCAGGGCGAGGGCTGCCTTTATGATTCCACCCCCTCTTTTATTCTCCCCCGTCAAGGGGGAGATAACGGAAGATTGTACTTTCTTCATGCGTCCTCCTTTTTAATCACCCTGCAAATCCGCTTCGCGGTTACTCCGCAAGCGTCGTCATTTCATGTTGCGGGGACCCCGAAGGAGACAGGGGGGTGTTTGACATGGCTGTCTCCTTCTATATGACGAGGCGCTAACCCTAACCCAAAGGAAGCAGCCGTGCCGGAAGCCAAAAAAGTTAGAGTGATTTTTCAAGAATACCCTGAAGAGTACACTCATTCACCTCTGGATGGCGCTGAAGCCTGGGAGTCCTCTAAGGCCTTAACCTGTTTATCCTTGCTGCGTCCATGCTTGCGAACGAAGGCCAAAGGCATATATATGGAGATGTATGTATGGTTGTGCGGGCTGCGGAAGAGACCTCTGGGGAAGAAATCCATCTCCAACCCTTCCTTTATGGTGAGCATCATCCCGGAACGCAGGCGCAGCTCAAGATTGAAGAGCAAGCGAGACTGTGAATGGCGTCCGCTCCACGGTTCAGGGATGAGCGTATCGTTGTTGTAGCGATAGCGCCATGAGCGCTGATAACCGGCCTCTATCAAAAGCACAGGCAGAGGGTGCCAGCTTGCAACGGTTGAAAGGACGTCGTAGTCCCTGAAATAGGTAAGTGAGTCCATATCCCTGCGGGTATCCCAGATACGGTGCTGGAGGCGGAGTTCTAAACGCTCGGTAGGAAAAAGGGAGATGAAGGGTTCGGCCCAGAACTCCAGCAATGTATCCGCGGTTAGTGTATCCCTACCCTCCCTGCCCGGCCAGAGGGTCTGGGAACGATCACCGCTCCACCCGAAACGAGCGCCCAGCCACAGGTTCCGCACCGGTCTTAGCTCTAATCTTCCCCAGGCCAGGCTTCTATCCTGGTCGCGATCCCACACATACTGGATGCTGTCCGGCCAGCAAAGATACTGAGCCGATCGAGTCCCCAGCTCAGCGTGGAAACGCAGTCGCGCCCAGCGAAGCTCCCCACGCGCATCAAGCTCAAACTTGAAGGGGATTCGCCTGAAGGGGTCGTTATCAGGACCTTCCGGGGTATACATAAGGCTGAAGTTATGATCAAAAGCCTGGGCTATGGCATAAAAGGCGAGCCAGTCCGTGCTCCCCCTGCGCCAGGCCATCCCGACCCCGACCTCGTCGTCCTTCTTGTAGAATGCAGGAACTATAACCAGATGCGCGTAGAGATCGCGCCAGATACGCATCGTCGGCTCAAACCGGTGCCGGGTGATCGCCACATCGTAGTCTCGAACCATGTAGAACTGGTAACGCAGACTGAAGGTGCGGTTGAAATCCGCTTCGATCTTGGCCTCATAGAGCTGGTACCAGAGCTTCATGTCGTGGCATCCCTGCGAGGTGCGGAATCCTGAGGGCGAGGTCTCGTACACCTTATCCCAGTAACGTGAGAACTGACCTATGTTGACGTCCATCCCCAGGTAGATGTTGGTATCCTGAGACTGGCTGAAAGCCAGCAGCCCCAGAAGAACGATCATCATAGCGAAACTTTAGTCATGGGTCTTAAAATGTCAAGTGCGCTGAGATTCCCGCTTGATCGAATATAACCACCAGCATCTGCCCACTTGGTAACGACCCCTTGGCGCACGAACTTCCAACTCTTGACTTTAGAACTTCTTCCCTTATAATTAGCGGTTATGGGCGTATTGTTGATTTTTACAGTTTTGGCGGGAACCCCGACCGATTGGGACGTGGCAAGGACGATGCTTTCAGGGATGTTTGCAGATCTTGGTGGGCTTGAGGGTATTGAAAGTGTAGTCCTTTACGACGCCAGATACTCTTCGGATGATGCTGGATACCTGGTGCGTACGCAGCTGGCCGAGGTTCTAAGAGAACGCGGCATAGAGGTTTACCTTTCCGCACCACTCGGCGCTGAGCCGGAGGTGGAGTTGCGCTACCTTGTAAACCAACTGCGCGTGGTTCATAAACGCAGTTACCGCAAGCTGCTTCTGGGACGCAGGATGATCGAGCGATGGACACAGGCAGAAGTGGAGATAACCTTGATGAAGGACAACATGGTTATTTCACAGCAGCGTTTTGTTGACGAACAGAAAAGCGTGTTCCCTGAAAGCGAACTGGATCTGGTGCGTTCCCCGTTAACCCAGGAGTACTACACCTCATCGTCAGCGGGCAGCCTGTGGGAACCGCTGCTGGTAACCGCAATAGTGGGAACGCTCATCTATATCTTTTACGCCCCCAAGAATTGATGAACTACAGGGATACCATCCATCTTCCCAGCACAGAGTTTCCGATGCGGGCAAAGCTCCCCCAAAGAGAACCCGAGATCTTACGCTTCTGGAACGAGGCTAGGATCTATGAAAAAACAATCAAGGCTAGACGTTCGGGCCAAACCTACATCCTGCACGACGGACCGCCCTACTCCAACGAGCATGTCCATCTCGGGACTGCACTCAACAAGGTGGTTAAGGATTTCATCGTTAAGTACCGTTCGATGAACGGTTTCTTCACACCCTTTGTGCCGGGCTGGGACAACCACGGTATGCCCATCGAAAACAACGTCCTGGCCGAGTTCCGTAAGCGAGGGGAACCTGTCGAACGAGGGGCTGTCCGCAAACGCTGCCGGGAGTACGCGGCGCATTTCGTGGATGTCCAACGCGATGAGTTCATGCGGCTCGGCGTGTTCGGCGAGTGGGAAAACCCTTACCTGACGATGTCACGGCTATACGAAGCCGAGATACTTAAGATATTTGCCAATCTGGTCCAGCGAGGCTACATATATCGAGACCTGCGTCCTATCCACTGGTGCACCACCTGCCAGACCGCTCTGGCCGATGCAGAGATCGAGTATCATGAGAAGAGTTCCCACTCCATCTGGATACGCTTTCCGCTACACCATGACCCTGACCGTATCTTCGGCGGGGATAAGGAGGGCTCCTATGCACTTGTCTGGACCACAACACCATGGACTGTCCCCGCGAATCTGGCCCTGACGGTAAGGCCGGACTTCGAGTACTACGTTGTGAAGAGGGGCGAAGAGCGCTATCTTGTAGCAAAGGCACGCTACGAACAGACCGTCCGTGAGTTGGGGTGGAATCTTGAGGGGTTGGAGATCCAACGCCGTCTGCTCGGAGAGGAGCTTCGTAACCTCAAGTTCCGCCATCCTATCTTCGATCGTCCCTCTCCGGTATTGGAGGGTGATTTCGTCACCGCGGACCATGGCGCCGGCATTGTTCACACCGCACCCGGCCACGGCGAGGATGACTTCCGGATAGGCAAGAAATACGGGCTAGAGATCCTCTGCCCGGTGGATGAGAAGGGTCACTTTACCGCAGAGGCAGGCAAACGTTTTGCAGGCCTGGATCTACAGCAGGGCAACGAGGAGGTGCTGGCCGCACTTAGAGAGGCCGGTAACCTTTTAAAACAGGACATCCTTGAGCACCAGTATCCCTACTGCTGGCGATGCCATAAGCCTTTGGTCCTCCGCACCACCATGCAGTGGTTCATGAACGTGGATCATGAAGGGCACCGGGATAAGGCTTTGGCTGAGATTGTGAAGGTGGATTGGGTACCGGCGGAGTCCTACGAGCGCATCAAGGCAGCAATTGAGGGTCGTCCTGACTGGTGCCTTTCCCGGCAACGCTTCTGGGGGGTTGGAATCCCTGCATTCTACTGCAACGAGTGCGGCGAAGCTATACTGGATGCGGATTTGGTGCGGCGCACCGCTGACCTGGTAGAGAGGTATTCGGCCGACTTCTGGTTCGAGCCGGACGTTATGAAGCACTTTCCGGACCTCACCTGTCCTAAGTGCGGGGGTAAAAACCTCAGGCCGGAGCGAGACATCCTGGATGTGTGGTTCGACTCATCCTGTTCCTCGCTGATTGTTTGCCGGAACTGGGAAGGGCTGCGCTGGCCTGTGGATTTGTTCCTTGAGGGTCCGGATCAGCATCGGGGATGGTTCAACGCCTCGCTTATGACCAGCCTGGGTGCGGAAGGACGCTCACCTTACCTGCAAGTGGCAACCACTGGCTGGGCGGTGGATCAGGAGGGTAAAGCTATGCACAAATCGCTCGGCAACTATATAGCCACCGAAGAGATTGTGAATAGTTACGGTGCGGATGTGCTGAGATTGTGGGTTGCCTCATCTGATTTCACCCGTGACGTTCGAGTAAGCCGCGAGATTCTGGATCGTGTAGTTGACGCCTACCGCAAGATCCGCAACACCCTCCGATTCCTCCTGGGCAACCTTGCTGATTTCAGCGAAGAAGAGCGCGTGCCCTACAAAGAGCTTGGCTCGCTTGAGCGCTATACCCTGCACGAGTTACAGAAACTTGTCTCGACCGTACGCAGCGGGTTTGACAGTTTCGTGTTCCACCGTGCCTTCCAGGCCATATATCAGTTCTGCGGGATCACGCTCTCCAGCTTTTATCTGGATGTGGTAAAGGATACCCTTTACACCCGGGGCAAGCGCTCGAAGATCAGATGCTCGGTGCAGACCGTGATGGCCGAGGTGCTCGATACGTTAATCCGGCTTCTTGCTCCTCTGGCCAGCTTCACCGCAGAGGGAGCCTACCGCACCTCCCCTTTGGAGAGGACCGAAGAAAGTGTTTTCTTGCTTAGCTTCCCCAAGGTAGACCCCTCGCTTGAGGATCGCGAGCTCGCCTACGAGTTCTCACACCTCCTATCCGTACGCGAGGCGGTTCTCAAAGCGCTTGAAGAACGGCGCACCGCAGGCAAACTCAAGGCGTCAATCGATGCAAAGGTTAGCCTCGCCGCTAAAGATGACTCCCTGGCTCAGCTTCTAAAGAAATACGAATCCCATCTGCCGGAGCTATTTATCGTCTCCCAGGTGAATCTCATGGAGTGGGACAAGATGCCGGAAAAAAGCAGGAAAAACGATCTGGCAGTAGAGGTTCAAAGGCCCAAGGGAGAAAAATGCGTACGCTGCTGGCTGTGGTCTGAGAGTGTGGGGACCCATCCAGACCACCCGGAGATCTGCGATAAATGCTATGAGGCTATAGCTGATGACCAAACGTAATCGGCAAAGGTATGGGCGAAAACTTCTTGCAGAGAAACTGCGCCTGCTTAGAGAAATAGGGGTGGAAGAGGAGGCCTTGTCCGAGTTGGCAAGGGAGGCCTCGGGAGACCTCTCGAGCTTCACCTTCCATATGGCCGATCAGTCCGGTGAAACCTACCGTAGAGAGCTGAAGGCAAGTTTGACCTCAGAACAGACACGCATCCTGCGGGCCATAGACGAGGCACTCAAGCGCATATACAACGGCACATTCGGGATATGCTCACGCTGCGGGGCTAAGGTTCAAAGAGAAAGACTGGATTACGTCCCCTATGCAAAGCACTGTATCAAGTGTCAGCGCTCGCTAGAAGGCTCCTGAACTCCTTATTCAAACCCTCCAGCAAAGCCCTGTATCCCCTCACCTTCAAGGTTACGCTTTCAGGACACTCGATGCGTTCCAACACGTCTCCCGCCTCGTAGAAACGGTGCTCCCATTCAGGATGAGAGTGAGGGATCTTAACCTCCACCTCTATAAGAATCTCTGCTGCAAGCTCTCGGATACGTCTGCGCAGGCCCTCCAGCCCCTGCGAGTGAAGGGCCGACACGAAGGTCGCCTCTTCGTATCTTCGTGCCAACTTCTCCTTCACGATCTCATCGAACAAGAGATCGCTCTTGTTAAGCACAAGCACCCTGGGAATCCCCTCTGCACCTAACTCTACAAGATGGCGCTCGACAACCTCTATCTTTTGATCGAGATGCCGATCACTTGAGTCAGCAACGTGAAGAACAACGTCGGCCTCGGATATCTCTTGAAGCGTCGCCCGAAAACTTGCCACAAGCTGGGTAGGGAGGTTCTTGATGAGACCAACGGTATCGGTGAGTAGCATGGGGATGTTTTCTTCAAGTTCCACCACGCGGGTTGTGGAGTCAAGGGTGGAAAAGAGCCTAGAGGAGACAAAGGTGTGTTCGGCGGCTAGTGCGTTGAGAAGTGTTGATTTCCCGGCGTTGGTATAACCGGCCATGGTAACGGTTAAAAGCCTCCTGCGGCGCTTTCGCTGGGTGTCCCGCTCACGTTCGATGTGATCGAGCTCCTTCTTCAAACGGTTGATCCGCTCCTGGATACGGCGTCTATCCACCTCCAATTTGGTCTCTCCAGGGCCGCGCGTGCCGATCCCCACGGCACGACCGCCGAGTGCTCCTGAACGACCGCCCAGGCGCGAGAGCTCCCGTCCCCAGCCTGTGAGCTTAGTATACTGGTACTCGAGCTGGGCAAGCTCAACCTGGGTATTGGCCTCCCCGCTGCGCGCATGGAGAGCGAAGATGTCGAGTATCAACGCAGTGCGGTCTATGGTGCGGCGCTTGAGCTCCTCGGCGATGAAACGCAGCTGGGTAGGGGTAAGGGGGTTATCGAATATCACAAGGTCGATCGCAAGCTGTGAGCATATCGCCTTAAGGTAGGCAAGCTTGCCACGACCTACGAAGCTGCGGGGATCGGGCTTTTGCCGGATCTGAAGGATCTTCTCTACAACCTCTGCACCGGCGGTCTCAGCCAGTGCGGCGAGCTCGGCAAGGCTGTCCACGGCGTCCCAGCGTAAGCGGTTATCACGTGCAACCGCAACCAGAAGTACGCGCTCAGCTTTCGGCTTTTCTTGTGAGAACATAGATAAACCGCCTCGCAGCCGTGAATGCGGTGCCTAAAAGAAGACCTCGTATCACCCAATTCATATAAGACGGGATAGCTATCAAGGCCACCCCTATGATGAAGACCCTGGTCGGTCTGTCAAAGAACCCAACCTTGCAGTGGATACCTACCCCTTCGGCACGGGCGCGTACGTAGCTTATAGAGTAGGAGGCGAAAAGAAGGGCGAACAGCAACGCGGAGTCGAGTTTACCGAAATCGAAGAAAAGAAAGATCCCAAGGAAGATAATGAACTCTGAGACCCGATCGAGTACCGAATCGAGGAAAGCTCCCTTGGCCGACGCCTTGCCAAGCGCACGCGCCACCTCGCCGTCCACGATATCCCAGGCCGCGGCAAAAAGGATAACCCCGCCTGCGGCGCGCATCCAGCCGGAGACACCGCTGGCGTAACCACGGTACATGAGGATAAAGGCCACGCCGGTGAATAAAATCCCTGCCATAGAGATAACGGCGGGAGGCATCCCTAACCGGACAAAGCTCTTCACCAGCGGCGAGACAAGCCACCGGAAGCCCGCATAAACCTTACCGCGTGTTTCCCGAGACCAGGACAACGAGCTCCCCTTTCAATACGATCTCACGCAAGGTTTCTGTAAGATGTTCGAGATCGGTGCGTGCCACCTGTTCAAAGCGCTTGGTCAGCTCACGCGCAAGCACAACCTGGCGATCAGGACCGAGAACTTCAAGGAGATCACGAGCTATTTTGGGCAAACGAAGTGCGGTTTCATAAAGGATTATGGTACCTCGTTCTTCGGCAAAGGAACGGATCTGGATCTTGCGTCTTCCCGACTTCTTTGAAAGGAATCCAACGAACAGGAACCGGTCGGTTGGGAGGCCGGAGACGACCAAAGCGGCAAGGATGGCCGAAGGACCGGGGATGGGAACAAGATTGATCCCCTGCTTTACGGCCTCGCGCACAAGGTAGAATCCAGGGTCTGATATAGCCGGGGTGCCGGAGTCGGATACAAGTGCAAGGCTTTCTCCGTTCGAGAGTTTTGCCAGAAGAGAGGGAGTGCGTGAAGTTTTGTTGGCGTCGTTGTATGAAATGAGAGGCTTGTGAATGTCGTAGTGGGTAAGCAGCGATCTTGTCCGACGGGTATCCTCGCAGACCACAAGATCCACCGCTCTCAGGACATCAAGCGCCCGCAGGGTAATATCTGCCATATTCCCTATCGGGGTGCTCACGATGTAAAGGGCGCCGCGTTCGATCAAAAGATCTGTTCTTTGATGTGGTCAAAAAACTTTAGGTTATTTAGCGCAAACCGGTAGTCCTGAAGCGCCTTGCGGAAGACGGTGATGTGTCTGCCACCGGAGATGGTGGAAAGCGAGTCTGCCAGCAGGTTGAAGAAGGCGGCGAATCCACGCACCAGGCTATCTGTATCCACCTTGGGTGCGCCCGTGAACTTGGCGTCATCTGTGATCTTGAAACTCTCGAAGAAGGTATGCTCCTTGGCAACACCTTTAAGCGAGATCTCTGCTATCTTCTTCACGATGTTGCGTCCAAGGATCGCCGTGAACTCTTCAAGCAGACGGTTTGCAGAGGTTATCAAAAGTTCAACCTGAGCAGATGTAGCGTATGCCGCCTCCTCAGGCACCTCCCGAATGATCTTGATGGAGAGCTCCGAACCCCATTCCTTGAGGTACTTGAAGAGGTCATCTGGGGTTCGCCCGCCCGGAGCCAGATATACGGTGGAGACCTCACCTTCCTTCACCAAAACGTAGGACTTCTCGTTGCGACGAGTTATCACCAGTATGCCTGAAAAGTTCTGCACCGACAGGTCACGCAGGAGATTTAGGGGAGGGACACTGCGAGCATCCACCTCCCGAACCACGTTTTCATCCCGCAAGCCGACGATTATCATCACCAAAAGCTGATCGTCGGCGAACGCAACGTTCACAAGTGAGGAGTCGGTGTGCTTGATCTTCTCATCTACATCCATGAGGGCAACCTCTTTGGTAGGAACATTGTTGGCGACCCGCATAATAGTTGCAAGCTCCCCCTGGCGCACGAGCAGGATATCGAAGGAATCCGGGTAGTCTATGGTGATGTAATAGGAGCGCTTAAAAGCCCGGTGCTTCTTGGCAAAGTGCAGCAGCTCATTGAGATCGACGAACTCAGCACGCAGCGAAAAAAGCACGAGCTTCTCCCTTGGAAACCTCATGCCTCCTCACTGTCAAATACCAGCTTGCCGCCCGCAAGCATGACGCGATAGGAGCGCCGCCCCTGACCGTTGATAAGTATCCTGGCTAAAGGATTGGCAACGAGCCGCTCTATAGTTCTCTTAAGGGACCTTGCCCCGAATCGTTGATCAAATCCCTCGCGCATCAAAAGCTCCTTTACCTCATCTGAGAAACGAACCTTGATTCCTTTATCCTCCAGCCTCTCTTTAAGTTGCCCAAGCTGCAGTTCCACAATAAAACCCATATGTTTCAGCGTAAGCGGCTTGAACACCACTATCTCGTCAATGCGGTTGAGGAACTCAGGGCGGAAGTTCGCTGCCAGATGCCTATCCAGCTCATCCTTGCCGAGCTCGCCGCCGCTATCCAGTATCTCCTGCGAAGCGATGTTTGATGTCATAATAACCACTGTATTGGCAAAGTCAACCGTCCGACCCTGACCGTCCGTAAGGCGACCGTCGTCCAGAAGCTGAAGGAGTATGTTGAACACGGCAGGATGAGCCTTTTCAACCTCGTCGAGAAGTATCACCTGGTAGGGTCTGCGGCGCACCGCCTCGGTAAGCTGACCTCCTTCCTCGTAGCCCACATAACCCGGAGGCGCACCCACGAACCGGGCGACCGAGTGTTTCTCCGAGTACTCGCTCATATCCATTCGCAGGAGCGCCGCCTCGTCGTCGAACAAAAACCATGCCAGGCTTCGCGCAAGCTCGGTCTTGCCAACACCTGTCGGGCCGAGGAAGAGAAACGAGCCTGTGGGACGGGCAGGATCGGAAAGCCCTGAGCGCCCCCTGCGAATCGCGTCTGCCACCGCACGAACCGCCTCGTCCTGATCGATGAGCCGCTCGTGGATACGCTCTTCCATCCTTAAAAGCTTTTCGGCCTCCCCTTTGAGCATGTTTGCCACCGGTATCCCTGTCCAGCGCGAGATAGTCTCGGCAATCTGCTTTGCATCAAGTATCTGGCCTATCCCCTTGTCTTTCAGGTATGCACTGCGCTCGGCCACGTAATCGGCCTGAATCTTGTCCGCCTCTTCCTTGAGCCGTGCCGCACGGGTGTAGTCCTGAATCTTGACCGCCTCCTGACCCTCACGGGTAAGCTCGGCCAGCCGCTGCCCCTTCTGGCGGATCTCAGGCGGCAGGGAGTACATATCCAGCTTGAGATGGGCTGCCGCCTCGTCGAGCACGTCGATAGCCTTGTCAGGGAGATGGCGACCGGCAATGTAGCGTGATGAGAGCCTGGCAGCGGCCTCTAGGGCGTCATCTGCGATCTTCACCCCGTGATGGGCCTCGTAGCGGTCGCGGAGTCTTGCAAGTATCAGGATCGTTTCCTCGATCGTAGGTTCATCCACGTATACAGGCTGGAACCGGCGCTCCAAAGCCCCATCCTTCTCGATGTGCTCGCGGTACTCCTTGAGTGTGGTTGCGCCCACGCACTGAATCTCGCCGCGCGACAGGGCGGGCTTGAGCAGGTTGGCCGCATCAATCGCTCCCTCGGCAGCGCCCGCACCAACTATGGTGTGCATCTCGTCGATAAAAAGGATAACGTTCCCTTTGTTCTGTTTGAGTTCTGAGAGCACGGCCTTCAGCCGCTCCTCGAACTCACCGCGGAACTTGGTGCCGGCAACCAGCTGACCCATGTCAAGCGCCAGAACCCGTGAGTTGCGAATGATCTCAGGCACCTCGCCCGCGACTATCTGCTGCGCAAGCCCTTCAACTATAGCGGTCTTTCCGACCCCTGCCTCGCCTATCAGCGCAGGGTTGTTCTTGGTGCGTCGGGAAAGTATCTCAATCACCCGGCGTATCTCGTCGTCGCGGCCGATCACAGGATCAAGCTTGTCCTCCTTTGCAAGTTGAGTTAGATCGCGAGTGTACTTTTTCAAGGATTGGTAGTGGCTTTCAGTATCAGGAGAGGTAATACGCTGCGTGCCTCGTATCTTCTGCAAGGCATGGTAGACCTTATCGGTAGTGACCCCGAAGTCCGAAAGCACCCGTGCCGCCACCCCCTCGCGCTCCTCGGTCAGGGCAAGAAAGAGATGTTCTGTGCCTATATACTCATCCTTGAGCCGCCCTGCCTCCTCTGAGGCACGATCCAGTACGCGCTTTAATCGAGGGGTAAGGTAGGCCTGCTCGGTCCCGCCCCCAGCCCCCACAACTTTCGGCAATCTATCGAGTTCACGTTCAAGACGCTCAACAAAGTATTCCGAGGCGATGCCCATCTCCGATAGAACCTGCGGCACAAGCCCCTGCTGTTGCGTAAGCAGCCCGAAAAGCAGGTGATGCGCGTCAAACTCGGTGTGCTGGAAGCGCGTCAAGGAGGACTGTGCCAGCCCCAGCGCTTCCTGCGCCCTCTGGGTGAATTTATCTAATCTCATGTTAGTTAATAGTTTAGCACACTTGTGGGGATTTGTCAATAGAAAAGAACCCTTCCTCCCAGGGATTGATGAGGCTTTTCCGGGTCAAAAAAGGTGGACAAAAACTACCCGAAAGCTGGTCAAATACTGGACAAAAGGTGGACATTTTTGGTGGCATTAACCCATATCGATGAGGTATTATCTATTTTGTTAAAACTACCTTTCGGGTTTCCTCAGACTTCACAACAGGCTTGATAAAGTACACCCCTGACCTGAACCCCTCTCCCCAGGTTAAGGTGCCTTGCGTCTTCCCACCCCACGAATTAAATGCTCCTTTTGACCAGAGGTCAAAAGATCGCAGAAAAGAATTTTGAAGCCGACCGCGAGGTCGGCTTCAATTATCTTCCCCTCCCCTGGTGGGAGGGGTTAGGGGAAGGGGGTTATTTTATCAAGACGACTTTCTGTGCCGACGACTTACCCCCACTCGGCACTATGAAATACACCCCCGGCCCGTAACACCTCCCCCAGGTAATCATTCCAGAGGATTCAGTTGCGTGCACCTCATCCACCTTGCGGCCGCAGGCGTCGAAGATTGAAGCTCGAAAGCCATCGGGTCTATCTTGATATCGCAGCACTATTTGAG
>Ga0209977_10000389_pt1 | contig 17169 bp, 30 predicted proteins | sample SumtaG_2_FD_183113 | JGI IMG/M metagenome (GOLD analysis project Ga0209977, IMG submission 183113) | Deep subsurface microbial communities from Indian Ocean to uncover new lineages of life (NeLLi) - Sumatra_00607 metaG (SPAdes) (version 2) | ecosystem: Environmental > Aquatic > Marine > Oceanic...
CGTACCCTTTTTTCTGTGACAATAACGCGCGTGATTGGCCCGCGAAAAACGAGCAAGAGAAGGGAGCGAAGTTAGAGCGCCGTTAAGCTATGCGCAAATGCGGTTTAATAATGAACCAAAGCGGCTCGCGGTTTTCTCGGATAAAGGCGTTAATCATTTGCCGCGCGCGTTCGGCTTTTACGTTTTCCAATTCACCGGCCGCGCTTAACGAAACGCCGTCAACCATATAGGCACGCGCAACGGTAACGTATCGGCTAAAGTCCCGGTTACGTTTTAGTCTTGTCGGCTCGGTTAATTGCAGGCGTTCGAATTGTTCCGCCGATACGCGGCCCTTACAATCACCGGCATAAACTCGATAGTAACTCACTTGCGCAATAACTCGGCTTTGGCTTTTTCCAAGTCTTTCAATTGGTCCAATAGGCGCGCGTGCCGCGTCTTGTCGCCTTCGCGTGAAAACTTGCGCGATTCGATAATGTCCAATTGGATTTCGATTTGCACGATTTGAACGTTAATGGATTGAATTTCTTTCGTGGTGGAACGCGCGGCGTATTGGTGCCGTAATATATAACGTTCGTCCGTGTAGTCTTGAACCTGAAAAAATCCAACCAACACGGCGCCAATAACGCCAACGCTAATTGTGCCGCCCACCACTTGCTTAGTTTTTGTCTCCATCGTATTCAGACGGCCACGAGCAATCGCCGACGTTAGCGGACCCCGCATTGCCGTAACCGCTCGGCGGGTAAATCATGTAATACCATTTGCGGGTTTCAATCTCGGCCGTCTTTGGGTCCGCCGGGGGCGGCATGGAAGTTAAAAGATATCTGCTCCCCGTTTGCGCCTTTTGCTTGTGATACCCGTTCCGCGACCCGTTGCCGGAACCGTTCGAACGTTTCGCCGCCGGGTTGGTTTTCCTCGCTGCCATAAAGCGCGCCTATAGCGGCCAATTCCGTGGCCACTTGCGTTTCCGTAAGCCGCGAACGGGCGGACGCGCCGCAATGTATACAGCGGTGGGTCGGGTGCCAATGGTTTGATTCGGCGCCACAATCCCGGCAGACAAACCGGGCCACGTTACGCCTTAGCCTTCGCCTTCTTTTTCTTTTTCTTTTTGCTAGTGGCCGCGTTCGGTTCGGTGGCGTCCTCTTCGCCGTTTTCCTCTTCGCCGTTTTCCTCTTCGCCGTTGTCCTCTTCGGCTGCCGTGGCGCCGGTGGGCGAGTTATCGAAAACGGCATTGCAGCCGGGACAATTGGCGGCGTCGGCGTCCACTTCCATTTTGCACACGGGGCATTGCTTGTTGGCCATCGCTTTGACTCCCTATATATAAGGTGGTGCCCCGCCACCGTGCGCCCATCCGGGGGCATTGTCAATATCTAGTGCGCCATGGTGCGCCTACCTACTACATAGGACAAAAAGAAGCCGGGCGGACCCGGCTGGATAAGGAATCACGGGGAAGTGATAGGCGCGGGTGCTTGCTCGCGCGGAGCAAGGCGGCAAGGCTCGCCGCGTCCATGTCTTTGACTCTAGGGCGCCATGCGCGTATCGTCAACGGGTGCCCCTCGCCCTATAAATACCGGGATTAAAGCGTGTCGGGAGGGGCGGCGCGTTCCTTCATCGGTGGTACGATGGCCCGGCCCAAACGTCGCAAAAAGTCGGAAGGCTTTTATAAAAATGCCGTGCGTGTCCTGCGCCACGGTTTTGTCGATACTGTCGAAACCGACGATTACCAACTAGCGACCGAAAAAGACATGGAGCGCGAAGGCAAAAAGCCTTTAACGCGCGGGCAAGCTATCGCCTTTTTAAAGGACCAAGGTTATCCCATCGGGAAAGAGGTGGATTTTAACCCGCGCACCGGCGTTTTAACGGACGTGCGGCGCACCGGAAATTTAGCCAGCGGATTCACCGGCGCCGATGGTTACGACCTTTCCGAAATCGACCAATGGACCCCGAAACAAAAAGCGAAAGTTACCAAGCTATTTCGCACCGTTTCCCGCCTTTCCGCCCGCCCCTTCCAAATCTATCGCGCGCGTAAGCCTGAAAACTTGCGCCGCGTTCAAGAAGCCGCGCAGCACCACATTTTTCCCGAAGAGTTAAACGTTGCCTTTATCCCGGTGGGCCGTCCCGGTGAAAAAGCGCGCGTGCGATTGACCGAAAAGAAATACACCAAAGAGGACAAGTTAGGGCGCGAATTAAAACGGACGCGGGTGCAAGTGGACATTAGCGAGCGCGACGTGAAACACACGCCGACGTTATGGAGTGACGTTGGTCTATCAATGCAAGACGTGGCGGACGACCCCGTGGCCGCCGTGCGAAAAGTGATAAAAGAAATCGGCGGAAAAACGTTCGCATTTCTCGCGGGGCCAAGTGAGTTTCGACGCACGCGCAGCGCCAAGGGAATGGAAAAAGAAATTTTGCGCGTGATGGACCAATACGAAGAGGGAAACGAATGGATGCGGTTTCTATTCGGCATGCAATCTTATGACATGCCAGAAGCCGACGATTTAGAAGAGTTTAAAGAATCCAAAGACGTGGCGAGGGATTCGCAGGAACAATTTAGAAGGGAGGCCAAGAAAATATTTCGCCGCATGTATGGCGGCAGCAAAAAGAAACGGAGCAAGAGCAAATGAGCGTTAAAACGATATGCTATCTCGCAATAGTCGCCGTGGAAGAGGAAACCAACGAAGAGGGCCAAAGGTATTTCGCGCTCTTGAACGGCGGCCACCGAATGCAAATCAACGTAACCGATTATGAAAATTTTTCGGATTATCTCGGCATGAAAAACGGCATTGAAACCAAACGCACGGCGGCGCAATTCGTTGACGAGTTAGACAGGGTTAAAGATTTTGACGAATTAAAAAGGCAATTTGGCCATGATTGACCCGCCAAAGAAAACAGCGGAGCAGTATAAAAACCTTTGCATGCTGCGCGACCGAATGCACGGCGGCACAACGCCTTTTCTCGCGGAGCGTTACGACCTTTCCGGGCGTGCCGTGGTGCGCCGTTGTAAGCAAACGTTTATCGGGCTGCAAGTTATGGTAATGGAAAACGTGAAAGCGGACCCGGCCGGGCCGCGCGAGGGGTGCTTTACCCTGGATGATTTTAACCGCGACCCGCAGAAATGCCGCATGGAAACGTTAACCAATTTATTAGAGCAACTTGAGCAAGCGTATCCAACGCTAAAAGGGGATGAAAATGGCGCGACTAATTGAACCGGATGGAACGCTAAATATTGTGGTGACGGTTGCCTATGCAATCGCATGGTGCCAGCGGCACCCCGGCTGGACGTGGCAAGGCGTGTCCGGGTGCATTAATTGCGAGGACTAAAACAATGCGGGGCGATAAAGAGGACCCGTTTATAACGGGAATCCGAAACGCCGTCATTCTTAGCATTGTGTTTTTCTGGTTGCCATTAATTTGGCTTTTAGGATGGATTTTCGGGGAGTGAAATATTATGCCCACATGGCGGCGGCCTATCGCGTGCATTGATGCCGAAACCGACCCATTTAGTAAATCCCGCGCACTAGACGATTTGCTGCCGCTCCCCTTTATTTGGGGATTTTATGACGCGGGTTTCATGGACCCGGAAAAACCGTTTTACTGGTTCGAAACGTCGGAAGAGTTAGCCGATTTTATCCGCACAAAAGAATTTGTAATTTACTGCCACAACGGCGGGCGCTTTGATTTCCATTATCTAAAGGACTTCGCGTCCGAATATGACCCGATAACCGCCATCAACGGGCGCATTTCTCGCTTCCATATTGGTATCGCCGAGTTAAGGGACTCGTGGAATATTCTGCCGGTCCCGTTGGCCATGTATCAAAAGCAAGAGCAAGACTACTCCATCCACGAGTATAGCGAGCGCAAAAAGCCGGAGAATTGGGCGCGCATCGTGGACTATCTCCGCTCGGATTGCGTGAACCTTTATAACGTGGTGAATGCCTACCGGGAACGCTTCGGCTTTAATCTCACGCAGGCGGGCGGGGCCATGCGCGAAATGCGCCGCAAAACCCCGATGGAATTACCAACCACGAAATTCCCGAAATTTTATGATGATTATCACCCATTTTATTTTGGCGGTAGAGTCGAATGCTTTAAGGCGGGCGTAATGCAGAAAAAGTTTAGCGTTGTCGATATCAATAGCGCTTACCCTTACGCCATGCTGCATAAGCACCCCTATAGTTATGATTATGACCAAACGGACGGCGACCAACGGCCAAAGATGGACCCGGACCACGTTACCGCATCATTTTATAAAATCGATTGCGTGTCCCGTGGCGCCTTTCCATGGCGCGACCCCACCGGCGAGTTAGAGGGCGGCTCGCTGTTCTTTCCGAATGATGACACGCGGCGCACGTTCAAAGTGACGGGATGGGAATTACTCGCGGCCGAGGAAACCGGCACGCTAGAAGATTTGGAAATTTTGGAAACGCACAAATGCCGAAAGTTGACCGATTTTCGCGCGTTTATTATGGACCTATACAACGAGCGAAAAGAGGCAAAAGCGCGCGGCGATAAGGCGGGCGACCTTTTGGCGAAACTTGCCATGAACGCGACCTATGGCCGCATGGCCATGGATTCTAGAAATTACCAAGACTATATGATTATCCCCGCTAATAAGGTTGGTTGCTTGCACCCGGAAAACGATGATAAGTGGCCCGAAATAGGCGAGCGCCCTTGGCATTTTTATGGATGGTTCGGAAAGCACGCGTTAGCGGCAGCCGATTTACCGCCGGAACGTTGGCGCTTTTATCACGTCGGAACGGCGGCCAGTATTACCGGCTTTGTGCGTGCGTTTTTATGGCGCGCGATTTGTGCATCCGAGGGCGTTTTATATTGCGATACGGATTCCATTGCCGCCGAGGCGCCTAACGTGACAATGGGCGGCGAGCTAGGCGAATGGACAACCGAGGGCGATTTTGACCAATGCAGCATAGCAGGAAAGAAATTATACGCTTTCCGCTACGCCAAGCATTGCATTCCTAGGGATAAATATGGGAATAAAAGGCGCTATAAGGTGGCATCGAAAGGCGTTAAGCTAAACGCTGCCGAAATCAAAAAGGTGGCGCGGGGTGAATCCGTGACCTATGTTCCGTTGGTTCCAACCTATCGCCTTTCCGGGTTTGTGAACCGCAAGACAGGCGAGAAGGAAATAGCCCGCTATATTAAGCGTAATGTATCCATGTTAGACCGTACAAAAGCGAGGCTAGATAAATGAATTATTATGCGATTAAATCCCCCGTGCGAAAAGGTTTCCGCGTGGCCGTCGTTACCGCGCTCCCGGATGCTATGCACAAGCGCGCCGAAATCCGGCGCATTTCCGAGGCCGACCGGCGCCAAGGCGCTGCGCATTTGCTCGCGCTTTTTGATAAGCCGCCCGTGCGCGTTCCGTTCCCGAATCGAGTTAACCGAAAAGGGGCGGCACAATGAGCAGGCTTAGAAAGGCAATCGGATATCGCCAAGGCGACGAAATCACGCTATCTAACCAATGGGCCACCGTGACCATTCGGAACGAATGGGGCGAGGGCGAGCGCGATAGCTATAGATGGCTCGTTTCCGGCGATACGAAGTCCGGCGATAGGTGCATGCCCACCGCCGCCAAGGCGTTGGCTTACGCGCTTATGTCTCTTGGCGTGTACGCGGAAGGGAGGTTGGATTAATGGACTCACGCGCAAAATTCGTTGCTGAATTGGAATCGTGGATTAAAGGCAGCGGCTTTGATGCCGCTCTCGATAAATTCGCGGGGTTTTTGCAGGACCAAATTAACAAGGGCGCGCCGTTGGGCGCAGTTGAGGACATGCAGCGGGCGTGGGTCGATGCCGCTGATAATTGCGGGGAGGCACGCGATGACGGGTAAACGATGCGAATTCACCGAGCTAGAATTGCAAGTTTTGGACATGGGTCTATGCGGCGAAATCCAGCGCCAAAATTGGACCGTGCGCTACATGAAAAGCGAGCGGGACCAAGAGGGATTAGAACGGGCCAAACGATGCCATGCGACCGTATGGAATACTTACATGCGCGTTTGCGAGTATCGGGGCGAAATCCCGGACCCTAAAGACGTGGCCGCCGCCGAGGCCGTCCAACGCATAACCATAAAGGGAGCGTAATTTATGAGAAATGACCACGAGCTAATTTGGTTGCTGGACCGCACGCGGATAGAGCTATCCTATACGCGCGCGAGCCTGCGCCAATTTATCGGCGAGGACGAACCACTAGCCAACGAGCTAGGCGCGCTGATTTCGCGCTGCAATGATGCGACCCGCGAAGCCGATAAAATTATCACGCGGGTCCGCGAGCGCATGCAGCCAAAGCCTAAACTAGTGGAAACGTGAATTTTTCGCGTGTAGAATTACGCCTTATCCGGTGGGCGTAAAAACCGGATTTTTTCCAACAATCTAGGAGCGAAATTATGGCTACCGAAGTGATTAGGAAAATTACCGTGAAAGCGGTTAACGGCGGGAACCGTCCCGCGCCATTCGGCGAGGACGTGAAAATGGGCGAAAAGCGCCATTTAATAACCGTCATGGGGCGCGTGGGCGAAGCGAAGGACGCTAACTCGGTGCTGCCGAATGGCGACAATTCGCCTTATATTCGGTTCAAGGGAAAGTTTCTCGCATGGAAGGGCGAAATGGGCGACGGTACGGAGTTTCAATCCGGCGTGGCCATTCTGCCGAATGTGGCCGCTGATTTTCTCGCCGGTTCCATGGCGGGCGATGACGTGCAATCGGTGGATTTTGCGTTCCGAATTGGCATCAAAAAGGCGGACACGCCAACGAGCTATGAATACTATTGCGAGCCGTTGGTGCAAGAGGCCGAGGACGCGGACCCGCTCAAGGCCATTAAAGAGAAGGCCGCCGCCGCCGTTAAGGCGCTCCCGAAGCCGGGTAAAGCCGCGTGACGGGTAACGGCGACCAAGGCCCAACGTGCGGCGGTTGTCGGCATTACGTCGAAAGCGGCCCGGAACAAGGCATCTGCTACTACAATCCGCCGGTGCCTTTCCCCGTGCCCACAGGCGGCGCCGTAGCGCTGCCGGGCAACCAAGGGGCGGCGGGAGTCGCGGTTATCCAATTGCGGCCCCCGGTGGGCCTTGTGGAAATCGCATGCGCCCGTTTCGAACGGTTGGAAGAGAGCCCCGGCGATAGATAGCGGCCACTTCCAATCGGCTCCCCATTTAACCCGCTTCGGCGGGTTTCTTTTTGCCTATCGCTTTTGCGCGGACCCCTTGCTAATATCTTGCCCGGACCTTGGTTTAACCTTGGTCAACCCTTGCATTTTCCTTGGCTACGGAGCAAGAACCATGCAGAAATCAGACCTAATTGATACGGTAAAAGAGGGCGTGCGCGGCGCCGTTTTGGAGGGATTAGCCGAAGAGGACGGCGAGGTAATCGAGTCTATCGACGTAGAAGAGGACGAAATCAGCGCAGCGGATGCGCTAATCGATGAAATACGCGGCGAAGAGGAAACCACGGTTAACGTGTACCGAATCGGCGCCGGGCGCGGCAAGGAAACGTTTTTATTCGCCGCGTCACCGGAAGATATCACCGCCAAAGACATTATGGAGCGCTGCCGGGACCAACACGCAGGCGGCGATTTTAAAATGGTCACGCGGGACGCTAAACGAATCGTGAAAAGCGCGCGTTTTTCGGTGGAAGCCGTGGCGGCCGGTATTGAGCCGGAAACGAAATCCGATGGAATCGGCACGGCGGAATTAATCGCGTTGATGAATAATAACACCACGCAATTGGTTGGCATGTTTCAAAGTTCAATGGCAGCCATGGCGGAAGCGATAAAAGGGAGCGGGCAGCCGACGTTTAACCCCAACGAAGCCACTAAAACCATTATGGAATCGGTGGCGGCCATGAAATCGTTAACCGACGCGCCGCGCGATACGAGCGGAAAAGATATGGTGGCCATGCTTGTGCAAGGCGTCGAATTAGCGGCAAAATTGAATGCGAAGGACGGCGAAACAAACTCTTTTGATTTACTCGGCAAAGCCATGGAGTATTTACCGGCGTTGGCCGATGCCGCGAAAGCTAACCCGGCGGGGGTCCCGTTGCCCGGCCAAAAGCTACCGGGGCAGCCGGGGCCGCATCCCGACCCGGCCACGCAAGCGTCCATAGAGAGGGAGCATAAGCAAGCCGTGGACAAAGAACGCGAAAAACAAACGTGGGCCATGAATATCGCCATGCTATTAGGATGGGCCAAGCAAGGAAAAGACCCGTTGCTATACGCGGAATTGATTTTGGACCAAGTAGGCGAAGAGAAAACGCTGCAATACTTGGACCGGCCCGACGCGTTGGAATTTCTCGCTTCATTTAATCCCGAAGTTTTGACCTATCGGGGATGGTTCGAAGCGTTGAAAAAGGAAATTCTCGAATTGACGGCACCGGACCCGGCGGACGATACTAGTATAGAGGGCGAAATTCTGCCCGCCGAGGATTCCAATGTACAACATGACGCCGAAATCAACGGGAACGCTAGCAGCGCTCCCGGAAGGAACGGCGGGAGTTCGTGAAACATTAAAACGCATGCGCGGCATTGTCCGCGCTGCCATTCGTGCCCCGGACATGATAGTGCGCAATCGCGCGCTATCTATTGTCCAGGGTTTACCCTCCAAAGATTTTAACGCCGAGTTATTCACTATTTGGCGTTGGGTCGATACCGAAATCCGCTTTGTTAGAGACATACGCGGAATCGAGACCCTGCAAACCCCACAAAAGACATTGGAATTAGGCGCGGGAGATTGCGACGACCACGCAATTTTAACGAGCGCGTTAGCCGAGGTTTTAGGATTTCCTACACGTTTTCATGCGGTTGGCTTTAAACCGGGTCAATTCGTCCACGTTGTAACCGAGGCCAATTTACACGGCGAATGGATACCACTTGAGACAACCGTGGCGGGGGCCTATATTGGATGGTATCCGCCCGGAATTCAGGCCAATATGATTCAACACATTTAGAGGGGTCCACCGATGCAATTTCACGTCCGCCCCGGAAACGAAATGCAGCCCGGAGAATTGGGCTATGCGTGGGTCCCGTTGGCCATGTCCGCCGCTAGCTCGTATATGAAAAGCCGGGATGAAGGCGGCGAAGGCGCGGCCGAAACGGAGCAAAGCGAAGGCATGCCGGGACGCGAACAAAGTTCGCCGCGCCAACCGTCCGCAGTAACCACCGTGAGCCCGACCATTCAGGCGAGCATATCGCCAATGATAAGTCCGGTCATGTCGCAGGTTCAGAGCAGTCCGGGCACAAGTATCGGCGCCAATCCAATGCAGTATATGCCCGGCGGAATGACGGCCGAGGGCGGCGGGTCCGCCGTGTCGCCTTACGGCAATTACGCGGCGCCGGGTATGCCATCGGGGATGCCGGGCCAACCATCCGGCAGCGGATTCCAACCGCAAATGCCCTATACATTGGACCCGGCAACGGGACAATATCGGCCCCTATCCGCTCAAGAATTCATGGCGCGCACCACGGCGGGCGGCGCCGGTTCACCCGTCACGGTTGGCACGTCCGCTTTTACCGAAATTCCGTGGATTCCAATAGCAATTGTGGGCGGCGTTGCCGCGCTCGCGCTTTTATGGCCAAGACGCCAACGTAAGGCAGCATGAATGTATTTCGGCGAATTAGGGCAACAAGGTTCCACGTTTACCGTTCGCTCGCAGCGTGGCGAGCGTCCCTATTGTCCAAGCGGGTCGCAGGAACAATCCCGGCACGGGCAAGGCTTGCGGGAATCGGTGACGTGCTATCGCGCGCCGGTATTTGCGCCGCCGCCACGGACCACCGTCACCTATCACGCGCCGATTACGCGGACCACCGTGAGCCCGGCCATTCAGGCCCAAATATCGCCGCAAGTGTCGCCCATCTTAACGCAGGCTCAAGCGAGTCCCGGAACGGGCGTCACGGCAGCACCCCAACAATACATGCCCGGCGGCATGCAAGCATCCGGCGGCGCGCCCGGTATTACGGCGGCCGATTTGCAACGCATTTTGGCGGACCAAAGGCGCGAGGACGAAGCGAGAAGGGCGCGCGAATGGCAAGCGATGCAAGACACGCAGCAAGAGCGCGCCGATATTTTGGCAGCGCAGGCGGAAGCCGAAAGGCAATGGCGCGCGGAGCAAGAAGCCAACCGCGCAGCGGCGGAAGCCGAGGCCATGGAACGCGCGCAGGCTATGCCACCGCCGCCCACGGCGGGCGCCTTTGTGCCGCCGTCGCCGTTGCTGGCACCGGCGCCGGAATTTGGCCCGCCGGGGCCGGAAATAGACATTACCGAGGAAACCGTGGAGGCGGGTTTCCCGGTGCCTTGGTTATTGCTCGCGGCGGCGGGCGTAGGTACGGCGCTTTTATTAGGCCGTAAGAAGGGAGCTAAAAAGCGATGAACGGTAGCAACCGAGGGCAAGCGAACGAAGCGAGGGCGCGAGCCGGGACCAATTTTCTTTCGTGGTTAAAACGCTTTGAACCGAAACTCTATAGCCACGTTATATCGCAAATTGGCGACCCGCCCAACCAAGGCATTTTCGCGTTTGCGAATAACCTTGGCCAATTGGGGCAGAATGGTTACGTCCCGCCAACGTCGGACGGCACGGACGGCGATAGCTTCATGGATTACCTAAAAGAAGGATTCGCCGTTGCGAAAGAAGCCATACCCGCTTATTTCGCTTACGAAACGCAAAAAGACATAATGGAATTAAACATCGCGCGAGCCGAGCAAGGAATGGACCCCATAGACCCCGGCGTTGTGGCGCCGCAAGTTCGGCATATCGTGGACGTTAACCCGGAAACGCAGGCGGCCATTTCGCAATTCAAATTGCCAATGCAGCTAGCGCTATGGGGCGCGCTTGGCCTTGGCGCGTTTATGTTGTTTCGCATGCTGCGATAAGCCAATGGCCGACCCAACCGAAGATGCCGAATTTTGGTCCAAGGTGGACGAATTCAAAGGCAAAGCCGATGAATTTTACACGGAATGGCAACGGCTGCGCGGCATGCGTCAAGCCGCTGCGCGCGACCCCGAAGCGTTGGCGGAATGGAATCGGTTAATGGGGCAAGCGGACGGCGTGCAGGCGAAAGTTTCCGACGTGGAACAAGCCATCCAAGATGCAAAAGCGTGGGCCGGTTCGTTGTTCGGATATAACGGCGCGCAAATGCGCAACGGAATGGGCGATTTAGGCGCGTGGTTCGTGGTCGCGCTAATTGCGGGCGCGATTGCGTGGCTAGGAACGTGGTTAACCGACGCGTATCTATTAGACCGAAAATTGACCTATCAAGAGAATTTGATTAACCAAGGCATTTCGCCGGAACGCGCAGCGGCTACCGCGCGCGACGAAACCAACGGCGGATTTTTCCCGGCGTTCGGCGAAGGCATAGGCAAGGGGTTGATACTTGCCGCCGCTGTCGGTTTGGGCCTTTGGTTCATGCTCGAAAAGAAGCGAGGGTTTTAGCGTGGCATATCCAACAACCCCGGCCCGCCATCCTCGCCACCGTTTCGACCCGCCCGGCGCGTTGAATTTCGGCGCCGTTTGCAACCCGTGCAATTTAGGGCGCGGCGAGCCGTTAAACTTCGGACATTTCGGGCGCGGTAGGCCGCTAAATTTTGGAACGTTATTGGACCCTAACGACCCCTTTATTATTATGGATGATTGGGGCGGCGGCTCGTCGCTGCCGTCGCTAGAGGAAATGATGGACGAGTACGCGGTAAACGTGCCCGGCGTGTTTCCCCTTGAGCCTAGAATACCGCCGCCCGATATAATGGACGGCCCATCGGCTGCCACCGACCCGTTACGCGTTTTCGGTTTAACCAATGAGGAAAGAACGGTTAATATTGCTTTGCTCGTTGGCGGAATCGGCGCCGCGTGGTTATTGTTTGCAAAGAGGTAAGCAGCATGAATAACGGATTTACGTCATGGGATAAAGCGTGGTTGCCGCTCGTGGTAGCGGGCGCGGGCGTGCTTGGTTATCACGGCTGGATTTCGGCCGAGGGCGCGAGTTTTATAACCGAAAGCACGCCAACATTACTTGCCATGATTGGGCAAGCCGTGCTAGTCGGTTGGCGGAAAAACAAGGCATGAAAAACGCAATTCTCTTCATGTCGGCTTTTCTTGCCGGTTGTGGCGTCGGTTTAACGCAAGCCGAAAAGGACGCCATGACGCCGGAAACCGCGATTTTTAAATTAGCCGAAGAGGTTAATATAGCTTTCGCGCCCGCCGTGGCTTACGCGCAGCAACCAAAATGCACGGACACGCTCGTTATTGCGTGCCACGATGCCAACGTGGTTAAAATCTTTTTGCGCTTGCGCGAAGAGGCCAACGCCGCTTTTAAAGTGGCGCGAGCGGACCCGGACACGGCGGCCATTTCTACGTTAACGGCTGCCGTGCGCCGTATCTTGGCGGAAGTCCAACGCGAACTATTGAAAGCGAAAGCAACCGAGGCAAGCCATGGGCAGCACGCTATTATTATTGGTTAAAATCGTGGATGGGCTCGCGTTCGCTGTCGAGCATGCGCCCGCGTTGATTTCGAAATGGCGCGGCCACTTGGCGCTAGTGCGGAAAATTATTAGCGAAAACCGCGACCCCACGGCGGAAGAGTGGGCCACGGTAGACGCAACCGCGAAAGAACAAACGGACGCGCTGCGCGCCGTTGTGGATGCGGACGAAAATGGCTAAAAAGAAAAAGCGCAAGGCGACTAAAAAGCAATTGGCCAATCTAGCCAAGGGCCGCGCCGCGCTGAAAAAGAAACGCGCGGCAGCGAAAAGGAAAAACCCGGTGCGGAAAAAGGCGCGCCGCGTTGCCAAGAAAAAGACGGCCAAGCGGCGCCCGTCACGCGCCACGCATCCGAAGGCCCGCGCCGCGTTGCGCAAGCCTCGAAACCCGGTCAAGCCATCCAGCCGGGTAAAGCCGCACTATGCGATTAAACAAGGCGGGAGATTTTACGACGGCGCAGGCTTTACGAAGGACAAAAAGCAGGCGGCCATGTGGATGGATTTAAGCCGCTGTAAACGCATTGCGCAACAAGTCGCCGACGCCACGGGTAAAGCGTGTGAAATTGTCCATTGAAAAAGAAAATACAACGCCATCGGCGCGCGATAAATCAGGCCACGAAACTTTACGCGGATTTTCGTGGCGAGGAACCGGCGTATATAGATACCGTTTCGTTAACGGTTGCGCCGGTAATGTTGTTAATCGGTGAATGTGATGGATTACTCTATACCACGAGAAGGGATGGAGTTTTAGAGAGTTACGTGCATCGATTTAAACAAAACTCCCGGCCGCTGCTCACGGTTTCTAGCTCCGGGCTCCAACTTTACCTAGTGGGCGGAAGGTATCGTTTTACGGATGCCGGAATCATCGATTTATGAACCGGCTTAGAGGGTGGAAACAATGGCAAAAGAGACATTGCTAGTAAACCCGCGCCGCCGTTCCCGGAAACGCCGCACGGCCGCGCAGCGCGCCGCAACGCGGAAGATGATTGCGGCAAATCGTAGGCGCGGCGGGCGTCGGCGACCGGCGCGGAAAAAGGCGCGTAGGCGCCGAAATCCCGTTGGCTATTACGTGTCCAATCCGAGGCGCAGGACGCGCAGGCGGCGCAGCGTTGCCGCACGGCGCACGCGGCGAAGGAATCCGGCCCGCCGGATGACGTTGCAAGGCGTGATGAATAATCTTTTAATTCCTGCCGCTACGGCGGGCGCCGGTGCCGTCGCTTTGGACGTTTTGTGGGGTTTCGTGCCCGTTCCGCCGAATATCAAAACCGGCCCGCTGCGACACGTTGCAAAGGGTCTCGGCGCGGTAACGCTCGGATGGCTTGTTGGCCAAGTGGCAACCAAGCGCATGGGCGATACCATGGCGATGGGCGCGTTAACCGTGGTTTTCCATTCGGCTTTCCGCGAAATGACGGCGCAATTTGCCCCGCAAATTCCGTTGGAAGGGATGGGCTATTATTCGGCGGGTCATCCCGTCGGATTCGACCCGTCATTGGGCTATTACGTGGGCGCGGGTCCGCAGTTGGGCCAAGTTTATCAGGGTCCACGTTCGCGGGTTGCGGAAATTCAATCAACCGGGTCCAACATGGCCCAAAACGAAATGGGCATGTATGTCCATGAAGGCGAGGGCTATTGGCCGTAAAAAGCCGCGCGCAATAATAACAGCGGAGCGCGTCATTTCATTGTGAAAATTGGAGAGGAAAGCAATGAACGGAAATGCAAACCCTTTTGCGCTGCATGGGTCAATTCCCGACCTAACGCAGTTGCAAACCTATTCGGTTAACCGAAAAGGTGAATACGAAGGCGTCCGGCAGACCCTATACGATTTCCAAACGTATGCGGCAGCCGGTCAGAGTCAATTACAATTCTTCCAAGTCCCTCTCGGTCAAGCGGGAAAGACTTTGGAAGATTCCAACATGGACCAAGCCGGGTCGCTTCCAACCCCTAAATATTTTCTCGTCGAATCGATAGAAATTTATTTTTATCCGGCGGGCGATATTTCGCGGTTGCAAAGCGGCGTGGCTGGTTCGCTCGTGGCCACCGAATTTTCCAACGACGTTAAGGCCGTTGCGGAGCAAGGCGCGCTAACGTACTTTATTGGCAGTAAGAACTATCTGCAAGAAGCACCGTTAAACCGTTTTCCTCCAAAGACTTGCCTAAAAACGGAGGGCGCTTTCGGTTTGCAAACTAAGCAAGCCGTGGCGGCGGATTCCGAAATCGCGCTAACTTACGATTATGCCGTATTTTCGGGGAGGCCCTACTACATTAATCCCGCGACACTTTTGATTCCAACGCAAAATTTTAAAGTGTCGCTCGAATGGCCAAGCGGCGTTGTCGCTTTGCCGTCCGCAGTTGACGCGCGAATCGGTATCGTGCTTGACGGGATTCTCTATCGCCAATCGCAGTAATTCGTTTTTCGAATTATTGTCGGCGGTTTTATGTATCGGGCGCCCGCAATTGGGCGGGCGCCTTAACCATCGCGCCAAAGTGGAGATACCAACATGCGACAACGCGAAGCAAGGGGCACGCAGCTAGCCCGACGCTCTTACCATTCGCTAGGACAATTGGACCAAGCCTATATGGCAAGAACGGGCGGCCTTTCGCCCAAAATTATCGCCGAGGATTTCTTTACATATACAACGCGGTTTGAGGATTTGTTATCCGGCGCAACGGGCAACCAATTTATTCAAATCGAGGCGGATTCGGATTTCCTCATCCAAAAACTTGCGGTTGCAACGTTCGAAAACGGCAACGCATTGACCACGTTTTCGCAGCCGATACCGCTTTGCACAATCTTGATTGTGGACACGGGCAGCGGGCGCCAAATAATGAACGAGCCAATACCCGTTGACTCGCTTTTCGGTAACGGCAAATTGCCTTACATTCTCCCGACGCCAAAATTATTCGTGAAAAACTCTCGGATAAATGTCACGTTGTTTAACTTTTCATCCGGGACGGATTACGACGATATTTGGGTGAGTTTCGAGGGGAAAAAGATTTTTACGGGCGGTTAAACTATGTCACGCGAAGAAGAGGAAAGCGAAGAGTACGGCGGCCCGTATTACGAGCAACCGTCCGGCCTTGGCGATTTAACGCGCGGCATTGCACGCGAGCGCGGCGAAACGTTTGACGAGCCATACATGCGGGCGCCACCGGGCGCGCCGGGCGGGTCGCAGCAAGTCGCCGACCTTGCGCGCGGGCAACAAATAATCCGAGACATACAATCGGACCCCATGTCGCAGGTTGCGCCCGCGCTCGCCTACCAAGTCCAATCCACTTTCGACTCAAGACCCGTACAAGCCTACGATTTCCAAAAGTCCGAATGCTCCAATATCACATGGGGCGGCGCGCCACCGACGTTCGCAGCGTTTGACGCTGTAGAGTTTATGGTGCCAGAAAACACCATTGCGGTAATTCGCTGGTTTCAATATCAAGTGGTGGACCCGCCCGTTAATGCCGTGGTGGAGGGCGATTGCTGGTTGCAATCGGATTTGATTATCCAAGACTTGCCGGTGCGTGAATATAATTTGATGATTCACCCGGTAATCATGGAGGACCGTTTCCCCGTTTTCGTTATCGCGGACGAACGTCACCGGGTACGTTTGCAACTTTCCGTTTTCGATGCGGCTAATACAGAATTCGCGGGCGCGTTGAACGGCTATCGCTCGCCGGTTATTGCTAGCTTGCAGGGTAATATCATCCTCAAAACCGGCATACCTAAAGAGTTTGAGATAGCCAACAAAATTTCGGGTTTAGGATTTTAAATCATGGCCCTTCCAAGACTCTTTAAAAATGCACAAAGCCAAGGCGGCGCGCAGGTTATCCCGCTCGTTTATTCTTACCTAGAAGCGGCGGGCTATGGCGATGACGCGGCGCCGGGCGTGTTTCAACCGCTCTTGCAAGACGTTGACGGTAATCTATTTGTTACGCTCGGCGGCCCCGGTGGCGGCCCGGTATTGATTCCCGACGATTCGGACGCGGTAGCCGAGGTTTCCACAAATACGCGCATGCCCACCGTGGCCCGGCTCTACGGCCTAAACGCGGCCACGGGTAGCGATTGGGACCGAATCCGCACCGATGACGATTCCACCGATACGAGCGCGCCCGATGGATTACCGGCGCTAAAGGTTATGGGGCGCAATCGCCTGTTTACCGAGGCTTTTGACACGTTCCAACGCGAGCGCAGCGTGGACGGAATCTCGGTAGCGCCAAGCGCCGCGCGCACGGTTACAACCACGTTTGGCACCTTTATTAATGTCAATCACCGCGCGTTGCATCTTATCGTGGACGTTACCGCGATTGGCGCCGATGATTTAACGATAGAAATTCAAGGGCGCCAACTATTCCCGCCGTTTTCGTTTTATCCGCTGCTAACCGGGTTGGCGATTACGGCCACGGGCACCACGGTTTTTAAAATCGGCATAGGCTTTACGCCGATTGCGAATCTAACCGCTAACGACATGATAACGGCGGTTTGGCAAGTGGTGGCCACGCATTCGGGCGTGGACCCGATTACCTACTCAATCAATGCGAATTTGAGCGTTTAACCGTGGCCGATAATTTTAATATTTCCGACACGCCGGAAAGCGCCGGGCCTAAATCCGTAGAAGTCCCCGGCGATATCGCGGACGGTACGGCCGGGGAATTGATGACATGGGACGCTGCCGGGGTTGCCGCCCTTGTCGCAACCGGCGCCGCTACG
>Ga0209977_10000391_pt1 | contig 17111 bp, 13 predicted proteins | sample SumtaG_2_FD_183113 | JGI IMG/M metagenome (GOLD analysis project Ga0209977, IMG submission 183113) | Deep subsurface microbial communities from Indian Ocean to uncover new lineages of life (NeLLi) - Sumatra_00607 metaG (SPAdes) (version 2) | ecosystem: Environmental > Aquatic > Marine > Oceanic...
GGCCGGACTTGTGGAAAACCGGCTCGATAAAGTAATTGAAGTGGCCAGGCTAGTAATGAAGCGTCGGGGTGTAAGGCAAACAGAAGCAGATAGAGATCTATTAAAGAAGGTATACGAGCTTACGGCCAAGGAACGTAAAAAGAAAAAGTGAGAAAGAGATCAAAAGAATGTTCACTACCAGGGTCCACTGAGTGTAGAGATAGAGTTTACTCCTGGCGGATCAAAGAACTTAAAAGAGGTTGATGAGGCGGTTCAGGAATCTTTCGCTTATTTGAAGAGGTTTTTCAAGTAAAACAAGGTGACAACGTAAAACGTGGCTCCCAGTGCTGATGCTACTACCAAGGAGGGATTAAAATTTCTCAAGCAGGTAGAGGCTCTTTACCCCTGGATGATCCACAGGCACCTCTTTCATAGGTCCCATCCACAGTTCATCATCCCGAGCTTTATTTTGGTCATTTATGCTCACCTTAGCCCTAACTAAACTTCCAGAATTTCTTGGATAACGGCAAGGGAATTTTCTGCCTTCATACTTCCCTGAGCTTCAGCAAGCTTTTGTCTATCTATTTTCTCTGCCAGCTTTATCAGATTTTCAGTATTTTTAATGCAAAGCTCTACAGCGCGGGAGCTATCCATCCTGAAAGGAAAAATATCAAAGGAGAGCCATCCTGCATATTCTATTCTGTCCAGGTAGTAGATAAACTCCAGAGTATCCCACAGGTTAACCGATCCTGCAACCAGATCATCATCCCATTCCCTGTAAGCATCGTTAAGGTGAATACCAAAGAGTTTCTTCTCCCCACCTAAGATGGAGATCACCTCAGCTGGGTTCTCCTTGCTCATAAGGGCATGACCAAAATCAACGAGCACTCCCACATTATCTTTCCCGAGCTTTTTGGCAAACCATAAAGCCTTCATGGCCGAGGAGACAAAAAGATACTTTCTGGGTTCCTTTAACTTATACTCCAGGGCAAATCTTTTGTTAGGAAATTCCTCTGCCAGTTCTCCTATTGTTTCCAGAAGGAGAGCCCACTGTTTTTGATAGTCGACCTGAAAGGGATAATCAAATCCGTCTGATCCCAGCCACAGGGTTATCTCATCACATCCTAGTTCATCGGAAATCCTTACTGTCCTTTGGACTTCTTCAATAGCCTCTTCACATAGATCTTGATTGGACAAAGAACCCAGCTTCCATTTACGGGAGAAGGTATTCACCAAAATACCAGCAACCTGAAGTTTGTTCTCCCTTAAAAGAGGGATAATCTTCCCAGGAGAATCATCAAAATCACTAGACATAAACTCTACTGCCTTTATTCCCTCAATTTTGGCAACTTTTTCAATAGCTTCTTCTGTAGAGAGAAACCCTCCTTCATAACCTCCCGGAACAAATCGATCCGCACATCCCTTTAAAGCCCATATTCCGACTGAGTATTTTTTTACCTTCTCCAGCATCTCATTCTCCTTTCAGACCTAAAGTTTAATATTCTGAATATTTGTACGTAACTTTTGTACAAATAGTGGCTAAAACCTCAAAAAAAAATGAAATATTATCTTCTTACCTTCAATTGAGGAAGGGAAGAAGCATCTGAGCCGATGATTTCTTCTGGAGTACTACGAACCAGGGCTTGAGCATATACATTGGTTTCAGGGAAAAAAGTAATGGGTATATCGATTTCTAAGGGCTTGAACCATACGGTAGTAACTAAGTGACATCCTCCTCACTCACAAGGGGTGAGGCATCCGGCGGCAACTTTCCGTGAAAACTTAAATCGCCTTATTAGAAATATCTCTGGAAAAACTTCATACCTTGAGATGCAGCATTGTCAGGATCTGCTGAGTAAGCAAAAGAAGGCTCGATAGACAAGTATCCCTCATAATTTGCTTTGTTTAAGGTATTAAATAAGGTGTCAAAATTAATTGTTCCACTACCTGGAGGCAGATGATCGTCTGATCTCCCGTCATTATCGTCAATGTGAATATGCTTTAATTTTTCCCCCAGCTCTATTACATAATCAGTAATCGATTCGCCGTTCACATTAACATGTCCAGTATCGAGAAGGGCAACAAGATTTTCGGAGTTTACCTCTTTTAATATCGATAATAAATCATCTAAAGTAACTACCACATTTCCCTCTAACGGAGTCAAATGTTCAAGCGCTAGATAAATATTGTGTCCTTCCGCATATCTAGTACATTCTTTAAGACTTTCTACTGCCCAACTCCAGGCTCTTTTTTTGTCAACTCCATACATAGCCATGCCCGCATTTATGACTACAAATTTGGTTTCAAGCTCCTTGGCTGTCATAATTGCAGATTTCATGTACTCCGTCGTTTTTCTTCGTATTTCCTCAGAAAAACTAACAACATTTCGTCCCATACTGGGTAACAGCTCGCAATCGTAACCTGCTATCTCTACATCTAACTCTCTTGCTTTTTCTCTAACTTCTTTGCTCCTTTCTTTATGTAATAGCGTAGGAGAATATGTTCCGCATTCCGAGAGTGCTGATATTTCAACTCCATTGTAAGCCAAATCCGACAGTCGACTCAATACCTCCTCAAGAGGGTAATTAAGATAGAACGCCGTGTGACAGCAGCTTTTCATTTTTTGTATTCCTCCTTTTTTGGTGTTTTCGCCTCTTTATGACTACCTTTCCCATCTGTGCTAAGAATCTTCTCCAGAACCAGGTGCTACGACTATCTTTGTTATTTCTTTATTATCAATCTCTCTCTCAGTCATAGCTTCCTTAAGCCTCTCTAAGGGTAACTTGTGGGAAATCATCTTAAAAAAAGGAATTTCCCCTTTCTCTAAAATAGGGAGAGCCTTGACAAACTGTTCTGTCCCGTTGTCATAGACTCCCTCTACAGTTATATTCTTGCCGACAATATCCAAGGCAGGATTGATATCTACCGAACCCATATCCACAAAAGTTCCTACTTCACAAAAGGTGGCACTATCCCTTAGATACTGCAGTCCTTCCGAGACAGCTGGAAGTGCACCGGAACATTCAAATACCACGTCTGCTCCATATCCGGTATAGGATCTTTCCTTTACAATCCTAATTCTCTCTTCTTTATCAGGAATTTCCTCCATATTTATGGTTAGATCCGCTCCCAACTCTCGAGCTATTTTCAAACGTTCTTTTCGTCTCTTTCCGATTACAATTGTTTGTGCTGCTCCTGCAAGCTTAGCATAGACGAGCGTAAGCAAGCCCAGCGTTCCTGAACCCTGCACAACTACAGTATCGCCTATTTCTATCTTAGCTCTGTCCACAGCGTGCACCGCCATAGCTGATGGCTCTATAAACACCGCTACCTCAGCAGGTGCACTGGTTTTGAAAAACACTGTATTCGGATTATGAAGGTACAGGTACTCTGCATACCCTCCCGTAAAATAAGGTTTTTGGTCAGGATTAGGGAAGAACCCGTATTGGACTGCATTGGGACATTTAGTAGGCGTTTTGGCAACGATACAGAAATAACATTTTCCACAATAGATAGCCGGTAAGAGAACAATTCTATCCCCTATTCCCACAGGTTTACCTAAAAAATCATTTTCCACTCCTTTCCCTAAAGCAATGATCTTGCCGGTAATCTCATGTCCTAGAATTAAGGGGAAAGGAATTCCAGAAAGGTATCCATGATAAATATGTATGTCGGTTCCGCATACCCCGCATAGTTCTATACGCAATACAAGAGTAGCCGGAGCCGGGTCTGGAACAGGGTATTTCTGTATCTGGAAGTTGCCCTTAGGTTTATCCAAAACAGCAACCTTGCCCATTCTGTTTAAACGCATTACTCACCTCCCTCTAATTTGTTAACGTTTCTCTGGTATCAGTACTTTCTCAGATAAGTGAAGTACCTTCTCAATTTTTCTATCTTTTTGATATGACCCACCTTCTGAATTCCCTTTCACTCAGAGAAGAGCGATTTCTATAAAGATCAAATCTAGGGGCCTGGCAATTTATAGAGAGGAAATTAATAATGCCCATATCTAAGGCCGGTATCGAACATGCTTATTATATTCTCTGGAGGAACATCAGGTTGGATATTGTGTACCGCAGCCATAATATATCCTCCTCCGGGAGCAAGATCATCAACCCTTCTTCTAACCTCTTTTTCAACTTCTCCAACAGTCCCATGAGGAAGAATTCTCTGAGTATCTATACCTCCCCAGAAAGAGAGCACATTTCCATACCTTGCTTTTAATATTTTGGTATCCATATTTGCCGCACCCACCTGCACCGGATTTAAAACTTCCACCCCAATATCAATAAAATCATCTATGGCCCAGCTTACACTACCACAGCTGTGAAGGGCAACTTTGGCTTTTGTTTTTTGTTTTATAAACTGGATTAACTCCCTGGTTCTAGGTTTCATAATTTTTTTGTACAGATTTGGGGAGATCAAAGGTCCCTGCTGAGTACTTATATCCTCCCAGATTTCTATTAAATCAAGGTAATCACCTGCCTCTTCGAGTAAATTGCCGTAAATTCCTGTTTGCATTTCCAGAACCTTGTCCATTAAGGTTTCTGCAAATCTGGGATTTTCCTGTAGCTCAATAAGTAATCGCTCAAGACTTGTAAGATACCAAGACTGCTCGAAAACACCTGATACGGTGGTGCAGACAGCATAGCCTCTTTCTCGCAAATTCAGGGCCTCCTCTTTTAATCCCTCCACTTTGCTTCGATCGTGAGGATCAAGCCAGGGATAACGGGAAAGCTCGTCTACAGCAGCTGATGCGAGAGGAAATTCAACTGGATCAAAATAATAACTGGTATGAGGTTTTCTCCAACGAGTACCCCATTCATCAATAAAGGAAACAGAATCCTCCTCTACCCTTTCCTGGGGATTCCAGTTGGCCGATGGCTGGAGAAAAATATACCGGGTATCTACTTCAAATCGCTCCAGTACTGCCTCATCCAGTTTTGCCAACTGCTGAATCCTCTCTACGATTTCGGTCTCTCTAAGAAGACCTAATTTTCTTTTTAACTTGTCATAGGCAACACCAGTAATTCCTGATTGGAAACCCCCCAAGTCTACGACAACTCTGTCTGGTTCTCTGTGCTCCAATGCCGACCTAAATCTCTCTCGGGGAGTATATTTTTTCATCCTTCGTTCCCTGTCAGATCTTAGGATGCGTATCCCGTTATTGTTTGTTAATTGAACAAAGAACTGTCGAGATTGTCCTCCTATTTTCCCACTGCTACCAAATTAGACATCTGTTTTACCTTTAACTACTTCTAAAGCATATCTACAAATTTCTAAGGTTCTATCCAGATCCTCTTGGGTGTGAGCGAACGACACGAACCAGTGATGGTTAGGAAATAAGAAAACCCCTCTTTTTGCAGCCTCAGCATAAAAAATGCTCTTATATTTTTCCCGTTTTTGGGGATCTTGGTAGGTAAACTTAATGAAAGGCATGGGCGGTACCGCCACGACTCTGGCTTCGATTTCTTGCTCACGAATTATTTCTTGAAGACCGTCCGTGAGCCCTTTACCTATTTTCCAGATGTGCTCCAAGGCGCGTTCGTTCCTTAGCTCTGAGATCGTTGCCAGTGAGGCTACCATAGAAAGAGAATTGGTGAAGAAAGTACCGTAAATCCTCGTTTTCGTTGCGGCTTGCATGATCTCTTTCTTTCCTACTACTGCAGAGATAGGGTATCCGTTCGCCATCGCTTTCCCAATGGTGGTCATATCGGGGACGACTCCGTAATATTCCTGTGCTCCCCCTAGAGCCATTCTAAATCCGGACCTTACCTCATCAAAAATCAGAATCGTTTCATACCTGTCTGCCAGTTCTCTAACTCCTTGGAGAAAGCCCGGCTTCGGAAGTGCCATTTGGGTGGGGTCAAGTGGCATCACAATAATGCAGGCAATTTCGTCTTTGTTGTCTTCCAAAACCTCTTGGAGTGAATCGAGCTGATTGTATTCAAAGGTAAGAGTCTCTCGTGTTGCACTTTCTGGAATGCCATCTCTTTCATAGGGAGACCCCTTTCCACCTAATGACCAGTCATGCCACCCATGATATCCCCATCGAACGACCTTACGTCGCTTAGCGTAGATCCGGGCGATCCTTATGGCTGCGGCCGTGGCATCAGAGCCATTGATCACAAATCTAACCATTTCGGCACAAGGAATAAGCTTTATTAGCTCTTCTGCTAGCTCATTTTGGATTGCCTGGCTGAGGGTAAAGCAAAATCCTTTTTTGATCCTTCGTATAACCAATTCGTCTATTTTGGGATATGCATATCCCAAAATAATAGGGCCAAAAGCTAGACTCCAATCAATATATTCGTTTCCGTCTACGTCCCAAACGTGAGCGCCCTTTCCTCTATCAATATACACCGGATAGTATCCGGGCACATAGTAGTTTGGATGTCTAATCTTACTTACCCCACCCGGTATCAGCTCTTCTCCTTGTTTAAAAATACCTAAGGAATTGACAAACTGCTTATTCACCAATATCTCCTCCTTCCGTTAGGGAAACAAAGTTACCCTAGGCCATTTTTTGCGATTTCTCGTCTAGAACAGCTTAGTGCCTTTTATGAGGTATTGCCAAATCCCTAAAGGGGGTACTATGGTACCCCGAAACTACTGAGTTCGGATGCTACTGCTCCCGTGCAAATCTAGGTAAAAAACAGAAGCAGACAACGAAAAACGATGGTCATCTCTTGAAGTCATTTATTACCCGAAGCCGCTCTCTCGAAATCTTTTATTATCTCTCCTAGCTCTACTTGGACACTCGCATTCAATTTTTCTGGCTGATGTGACTGAATGATTTTCTCTGCGGTTCTCCTGGCTTTTTCTACCACGTCTGAGCTCCCCGCTCTTTGCCAATTTTCATAATTACTCCGATTAAATACCTGTGATTCCCAGTGTTCTCCCTTTCTCAGATATTCTAGAGTGTGCTGTTCACATATGAATTGCCCTTTTGGACCCACTTTGTCAATTAGGTCGGTGGCTATTGTTTCTGGACAAACCTCAATTCCCCTTACCAATCGTAGGAGCATTCCCCCCATTTCGTTGTCCAGTACCAACTGCTCAAAGCTGACAGTTAACCCAGCAGCGAACATCCCCAAATTGATAGTTACGTCTGTCCCCGAGATGAGACCGCCCAGTAGAGAGATGACCTTTTCTAAAGCATTCTGCTCATCCAGACAATGTGAATCCGAATCTGAGCCACTCGTTAAATAGGGAATATTATAAAACTTAGCCATCTGCGCTCCTGCTATACGTAAAAGCACTGTCTCAGGTGAACCCATCAACACATTTGCCTCTCTCATATCGAATGTTGACCAAGCACTTGCGTATATGGCTGGGCTGCCTTCCCTAATCAACTGCAATAAGACAATTCCCGAAAGTACTTCCACGTTGTTCATTACTAACTGGCCGGCTAGTGTTATTGGTGCCGTTACCCCCGCGTACGGCATGGGAAGCAAGCTGCAGGGGACCCCGGCTTTCGCAGTCTCAATTAATGCTTCAACTGCTCCCTTCGTCCAAGCAAGAGGACTAGTAGGAGATAACTGGCAGGTCAATATGGGACACTGGGACAGATCTTCTTCTCCAGCGACGGATCTGGCCATGTCAAATATTGCCAAGGTAACCTCAGTGCTTTCCGGCGAGAAATAGAGATGTTTTTGGCTATTGTTGAATACTGCGTCTACGCCATGTAGCAAAGAGGATTGGGGCATGACATCTTGCGGCATAACCTCGGGGGCCACCATAGAAATATTTTCCAGAGCATCAGCAAGTTTGGCGAAGTCATTAGCATCCCTTTTGGTGGCTAACCTACGCTTACCCTTCCTCCCCTCAAGTACGTAGATAGCATTGTGACCACTAGCTAGATACCTGTTGCCGCTACCCAGAGCTAAGGCTGACCGTTTGTTTCTGTCATACAGAGCAATCTTCGATGGGGTGGATTTTAGAGCGTGTTCTATGAAAGACGCAGGAATCCTCACCCGTCTTTTCTGTAAATCCACATCCATCCCAAAATTTGCTAATAAATCTAGCGCCTTCCGACTATAAACCATAATCCCGGTTTTTTCCAGAATTTTCAAAGAGGCCTCATGAATGTTGAATATCTCAGCATCTGATAGCACCACGTATTCCTTCGGTTTCATCGGTTGAACATCCTCCTTTGCTCAAAATTTAAATAGTCTGCACCAAGTACTTAAATCCGCCCGGTCAAAAACCTCTTTTTCTCCGCTTATACTAATATAGCGCAGGACGCCAATTCCTCGTTTGTTCCATTGCGCTCTTTGCTATTTCTCATCCATCTCTATGAGCGTCTTCAGTCCTTCACCCTTGCTCATTACCTCTATACCTTTGTTAATCTCGGAAAGAGGGAAAACATGGGTCACAATCCGGGCGAAGTGAGCACGCTCTATAGATAGCAGTTTCAGAGCCAAATAGAAGTGCTCCAGGGTAGCACCGGAACTGGTGACAATGGTCAGATTATTGTAGTGGAAGAGGTTACTGTCAAATGAAATAAAAGGTTCTTGCTTGGGCAAACCTCCGAAAAACAGAATTGTTCCCTCGCGGGACACAATCTCTAACGATTTCTCCTCAGCACTCCCTGAAGGGCAAGCCACAATGACCTTCTCTGCCTTCTTGCCTCCCGTCATTTCCTTGATTCTTTTGTTCAAATCTTCTTGGTGGGAATTCGCGTAACTAACGTCTGCATCTCCTAAGACTCGTTTAGCCAGCTCTAATCTTTTTGGATTTATGTCCACTACCAGAATTTCGGAAGCCCCCCTCAATTGTGCAAGTTTTGCGTGCATACATCCAATAGGACCTACTCCCATAACCACAACTTTATCTCCTGGTTCAATTTTTAGTCTTTCTTGGGCATTAATGCAGCAAGACAAAGGTTCTGCCAACGATGCCTCCTTTAAACTGACACCTTCTGGTATGGCAAAGATATTTCTTATACCAGAGGAGGGGACCAAGAACTGCTGGGCAAAACCACCCGGGACTTCGTAACCGATGGATTTTGCATTAGCGCAAACCTGACCCCGATAGCAAAACTCGCATTTTTCACAGCCAATATCCGGGGCAACGGTTACCCAGTCTCCTTCTTTGATAGGAAATACCAACTCTCTCGCTTTTCCTCCAATCTCCTGTACCGCGCCTGATAATTCATGTCCCATTATCCCAGGTAGTCTGAGTCTCGGATGACCATGGTGAATATCCCGCATATCAGCACCACAGATGCCACAAAATCTTATTCTCAGGAGAACTTGGTCACTTTTGCATTGTGGTACGGGCACATCCTTTACTTTTATCTTACCAATTTCCTCTAATACACCTGCCTTCATCATAGAGTCCCTTTCTTGTCTATTTTCTACCAACCAACCTCACCAGCAAGCACCCTCCATTATCAGAATCCCCTTTAGAGAACACCCTCTGTTGTTGTGTTCAACGATGCATTATGCTCGTGTGTCTCTACTTTTCACTATTGATAGACCGCGTTCGACATCGGCCCCTTGGTGCACTATTTCGTAAGCAGCTTGAGTCATGGCCACAGTATCTTCATACTGCCATAGATTTCTTCCCGTGCAGATTCCAATCGCACCACCCTCCATAGCACCCTTAATCATCTCTAAGACAGCTCTCACCGATCCTTTCTTTGACCCTCCCGCAATTACTACCGGCACGGGACAACCTTCAGTTACCTCCCTGAAGCTCTCCACACTCCCGGTGTAATTAGTCTTAATGATATCGGCGCCTAATTCAGCTCCAACTCGCGCAGCTTGTTTCACGTACTTTGCCCCATAAGGATCATCGATTTTTTCCCGTAAGGGCAAGAATTCTCCAATTACCGGGATATTCAGATCTGCACATTCGTCGGTTAGGGCACCAAACATTTTCAATGCCGCAGCTTCATTCTTTTCTCCTATGTTTACCGTAAAAGCCACAGCGTCCGCTCCTAACCTGACAGCGTGCTTCACAGATGCAATCACCGTCTCAAAAGGAAAATAGGGACTAGCGGCAGTGCAGCCCGAGAGACGCAAAACAAAGCCTACCTTTCCTGCAAACTCAGAGCAGGCATATCGAGCTACTCCACGATTTATGAGTATAGCATCCGCTCCCCCCTCAATCACTTTCTTGATTGTGTCCTTAGGATCTATTAATCCCTCCAACGGCCCAAACAGTCCGCCCTGATCCATCGGGACCATTAGGATTTTTCCTGTTTCCGGGTTTACCAACCTTTTCCATCGGATAAACTTACCTACTTCTGTCATTTCCGCTGTCTACCTCCTTAGTTTTTTCCAAATCATCTTGGTCTCACCACCGCCTTTATTACTTCTTTGTTGTCAATCTTCTCTCCAGTAGCAAGTGCATTCATAGTCCCTTTGCGTGTCTGCAAGAGTAGGTTATGAGAAATCAGTTTTAAAAAAGAAATCTGCTATTCGAATGGTTTCATTTAAGCACGGCGTTTCTCAACAAATCGATCATACCTGTAGCGTTGCTTGCCTCCTGCAAAAGGTTAATTTTTTCCTGATCCAATTTTCTGGCAATCTCTATAAGGGTTTCTATGTTCTTGACGCTCTGTACACAAGCAGCCACAGGATCCTCTCTGTAGGGGAACATATCCAGGGAGTACCACCCATCATATCCTAGCTTTTCCAACCAATAAAGAAACTCTAGTGTTTCCCATAAATGGACAGTGCCCGGAATTAGGTCATCGTCCCAGAATCCGAAATTGTCATTCAAGTGAACATAAAAGAGGCGACCAAATTCGCTGAGCAAAGCTGCCGATTCCGCTGGATTTTCATAGGCCATTATGGCATGCCCCACATCTAACATAACCCCAACATTTTTTAGCCCAACGCTATTAGCTATAGAAAGTGCTTTGCCGACGGTCCCCAGCTGAATATGGGTTCTGGGTTCCTTAACCTTGTATTCGAGGCATACATTGACATCCGCTCGATAGTTACCAACCTCCTTAATACTAGCAATTATGTTTTGCCAGCGGCTTCGATAGTCCACCTGCATTGGATAATCGAAGCCATCCTGCCCAAGCCAAAGGCTAATTTGATTACATCCTAATTCAACAACGCCATCCATACCTCTTTTGCATAATTCAATCGCTTCATTTCTAACTTTTTTGTCCGTGGAAGAGAGACTTCCATATTGCCATTTGCTATGCCCAAATAAGTCAATCTCAACATTAGAAACCTGCAGACCGAACCTAGCAACAAGGGGTTTCAATTTAGTCGGATCCTCAAAATCGGTAGGATAATCTAGCTCTACCCCTAATATACACTCTGTTGCGGCTATTCTCTCCAGCTTCTCTTCCAAGCTTAAATCGCTTTTGTAGCCAGCTGGCAGAAATCTCTCTCCACATGGTGAAAAAACCGATACCAGCACCCCATACTTCTTTTCTTCCATTGTCATATCTCCTCTCCTTGAATCAATATCTTATTATCTAGAACTCCACAAAGTTAAAAACGACAAAAAATCTCTTTGTTCCACAAAAAATCCTCCCTCTGTTTCATGGGAGGTTGAGTGTTGTTACTTGGTGCAATCCTGATTCAAATTCTATTTGAGCTTCTTTTTTTGTCAACTTATGGAAGGCTAAATCACAGCTTGCTAATTAGCTTTTTGCTCAGGCTTCCATTTTACCTTTAGGGAAGAGAAAGAGCACTAACTATTCTTTGTTCAATTTCCCTTCAGCCAAGACTGGGTAAAGGTCTTTTAATCGAGGATAAATATTCAGATATATCCTATAAAGCTCTTGGTAAACTTTATGTCGCTTCCAATCGGGAGTATGCAAACATTCGGTTTTTCTCCGTTTTTTGATCATTGAATAATCTTTCAATATACCCGTCGCTTTTCCTGCGAGAAAACAGCTGCCTATCGCTGCTCCATCATCTGGTGAGTACACTATTTCCATGCCCAGGACATCCGCTAGTATTTGTCGAAACAACTTACTTCGTGCCCCTCCTCCCGTCAAACTCGCTCTAGAGCGAACAGAAACTCCCTGCCTCTCAACAAGCATTTTGCACTGTAGAAGATCAAAAGCCATGGCTTCCAAAAATGAACGAACGATATGTCCTCTGCCATGACGCAACGTTAGACCGAATATCACCCCTCGAGCCAAAGGGTCCCAGGATGGACTCCCACTTCCGTCAAAATATGGTAACACGAACAATCCCTCGCTTCCTAGGGGTACCTTTTCAGCTTCCGCTTCCATCCTCTGGTAGCTCAAAAAACCGGATTGACTCTTGGTCTGACCTTTGAAGTTCCAGAGTTTTCGTCTTAGCCATTCATAAGCAGCGCCACCTCCTGCCAGGGTGCCTACGGTCATGTATCCAGAGGTTCCCATAAAAAAAGGATTGGGCAAGCAGACCATCCCAGGAGTAAAAATATCCCTCTGGTGAACGACCCCCCAATCACCGGCTGTGCCCATGACTATTCCATTTTCTCCTTCTTCAATCACTCCAGTCGAAAAAATAGTCGCTACGCCGTCGTCGGTCCCAGCGCAAACGACGGTGCCTTCTCTTAAATTAGTTTTCTCAGATGCCTCGTGACTTACGTTGCCAACAATTTTATCCGCCGAATAAGGAGTGGGCAACTTGCTACCATCAATGCCAATATAGTCCAGAAGTTCCTGGCTCCACATTCTCCTTCTAATGTCAAAGACCACGCCGCCCAGTGTAGCACTAGCGAAATCAGTCACTGTCTCTCCCGTTAGTTTAGCTGTCACAAAATCCTTAGCCGGCAGGAACTTGTACGCTCGATCATAAACCTTGTAAGTGTGGTTTTTCTGCCAAAGGACTTTCGCTATCCAACAATAGGGGTCAGCTTCATTACCCGTAACCTTGAATATTCTCTCTTTCCCGATCCGTTGCTGCAACCACAGACTTTCTTCCGTTGCCCTTCGGTCGAGCCAAATAATGGCTGGGCCCAGAGGATAAATATTCTCGTCAATGGGAATACAGGAAGGACATAGGCCACTGATAGCTATTCCTGTGACTTCGCTTGCCTCAATCCCAGATTGGGCAAAAATTATCTTTGTCGTCTTCGCAAAACTGTCCCAATACACAATCGGATCCTGTTCTACCCACCTGGGTTTGGGAGTGCTAAAAGCATACTTGATTTCAGCTTGACTTACTATTATCAAATTTTCATTCATGAGAACTGTTCTTATTCCCCCACTGCCAATATCACATCCCAAGAGATACTTCATTTCTCCTCACTTTAAAAAACCAGCCATCATGCCTTTAACAAAGTACTTGAGACCGAGAAGATAAATGATCAACGTGGGTACGGTTGCCATCATTAGACTCGCCATGACCAGTGGAACATCAGTACTTCGAGCAGTAACGTATGTCAGCATCCCTGGCATCAAGGTTTTTAGCTTATCGGATTGCATGAAGACCATGGTCACCAAAAGTTCTCCCCAAAGCCAGGTGAAGTTCACAACCATGACAGTAATTATTGCCGGCCTGGAGAGGGGAGCATAGATCCGGATCAGAATTTGAAAGGAAGAGCAACCGTCGATGAGGGCCGCATCTACTATTTCCGAGGGCATGGATACAAAGAAACTCGTCAACAGGTACAGCGAGAAAGGTAGGGTCATTCCGGCATATATCAGAATAAGCCCGAAATGAGTGTTCACGAGATGAATTTGCACCATTTCACGGTACAGAGGAATAAGCACCACCACGGAAGGCACAGCCATCAATGAAACAATGCCTCTGAAGAGAAGCTCTTTCCCGGAGAAATTAAATCGAGCTATAGCATAGGCCATCAGAATCGCAGGAAAAAGACTCAGGCCCATTGCCGAGGCTCCTGACACTATCAGACTATTGACAAACCAAACAACGAACTCCCCACTTTGAAGAGTCCTCACGTAATTTATCAGCGTGGCAGCAATAGGAAAGCCGAAAGGATTGTCTATAAATTCAAATTTTGTCTTGAGAGATGTCAACAGAGCGTACAAAAGAGGCACCGCACATATTGCACTAAGAATAACTAAAAAAGTATGACTAAATATTTGATTTTGTATCGTTCTGGTTCTCATTTTGGAATCATGCTTTACTACGCTTGTCTGCGGAACTGTAGGGAAAATAGCTACGCTTTTGCCAAAATGCAGATACTCTTGGGATTTTGCTCTAATTCAGTAGGAAGTTGACTCTTCTTGACTTCTACAGCCAGTAGTACAGACTTCTCGTGATTGAACCAGCCAACAAACAAAGCGTTATCTAACTTTATTTTCCAGCCTCTTTTGCTAAAGGGACTAGGCTGATTTGCCTCTGGAGGAGGCTAATTACCACTATGACTATTGCCAATAGTATCACCGCCGTTGCACATCCTTGACCTATCTGATAGTTGTAGAAAGTGATTCTCCAGATATACAGTGGTACAATGTTAGTGGCATTGACTGGCCCGCCCCGGGTCGTAGTATAGACATAGGCAAAGGACCAACTTAGAACGTCAATCATGGATACGACGAAATAAAACCTCAGCACTCTACCCAACTCGGGAATTGTTACAAACCGCAGACGCTGCCACCAGGTAGTGCCATCAATTATTGCAGCGTCAAACAATGACGGGTCTATTCCCATAAGACGGGCGAAACAAAGCATGATTCCAAACCCCATGGTCTTCCATACAATTATTCCTCCAACAGTGACAAGGGCTATATCAGGATTTCCTAACCAGTCCACGGCCAGAAAGCTGAGTCGAGCGTATCTGAGTAAAGTATTGAGAAGTCCCTCTCTCTGTAAGATGATTACCAGAATAAGGCCAGCTATGGGAACACCAATCGTGTAAGGAACAAAAACAAAGATCTGATACAGTTTTCGACCCCGTACTCCCTCGAAGAGGAGCACTGAAACTATGACAGAAAGTAGAACAAGTACAATAACGCTTAGCAATAGCAGACCATTGTTGTACAAAGCCGAGTAAAAAACTCTGTCGGTAAGGATAAGTCGGAAATTCCGCCACCCCACAAAACCAGGTTTCCAGGCTCCGTGAGTCATAAAACTATAGTAGATCAAGCTGCTTAGAGGATAAAGGTACACTAAACCCAAGATGCAGCTACCAGGCAGCAGATAGAGGAATATTCCGACTCTCCCTACCTTCTTCATATTTTGAGCCCCCTATTATTTACCATAAATTTCGTCAAGTACTTCTTCTGCTGTCTTTGCCATATCTTTCATATATATCTTAAGACTGGGTATCTTTTCCGGGCTATGCCGTCTCCATCTTTCTACTCCGCTCTGGATCATTTCACCCAATTTCTTCGGATCATCTTCTTTTCCCGCAAAAATACTCTGCACCGTTGGAGCATACACTTCCTCCTCAACTATTCTTCCCATCCACAACTCTGACCAGCCCCCGATTGTTTCCGAGGTATAGAGTCTGTGTATTTTCCTATGTTGAGGTATAGTCAGTAGTGAGGTATCGAACGATAGGTTTCCAGGAAAAGCTCCGCACGCACGATAGAACTTGTTAGCCGAATCTATACTTGTGATATACTTCAGGAAGTCAGCAGCTTCTGCCTTGTGTTCAGAAAAGGAAGGTATCCCGTAAGAGTAAGGTTCTACCTGCAAAACCTGGGACCATTCACCGTCACCCATCACCGGAAGTTTGGCTACTCCCACTGCATCTTCCCCGAGTTTATCGACATAATACGCAACTGCCCCGTCCTGGGAAAGAATCATAGCAGCCTTCCCCCCCGGGAGGAGATCCCAAGCTTGAAATCCCTTCAAACTCATCGCATCCGCGTTAAAGGCCTGCGCCTTAAATAACTCAACTAGCTTTCCGAACCATCTGTAATGCTCTTCCGAAGCGAAACTTTCGTCTCCAACCAGCGCCTTTAGATAATCTGCTGGGGTGTCCGTAAACTGGCTCCCTATGAGACCATACCACCAACCACATTGCCAATAATCGATCAGACCCGTGCCTATGGGAGTAATACCGGCTTCCCTTAGTTTCTTAGAGGTATTCAGCAGTTCCTGAGAATCCACAGGTGGTGCCTCCGGATCGAGTCCCACTTTTTTGAAAAACTCTTTGTTGTAGACCAGCATTTTGGCAGTGGTATACATCCCTACACCCCAGATCTTGCCATCCCAAACATTTATTTTCCAAACTGGATTAAGTCGCTCAAAGTCTTCCCTCGACCAGTAGTCACTCAGTGGAGCATAGCTTCCTGCCCAGACATCTTCCAGCTGGAAAAGTGAACCCCACGTAAATTGGAGGTCAGCTCCTTCCCCGGCAGCAGCCGCAGCTCTAAAAGCAGATATCAGTGTGTCCTCATCTTGGCGTACAGGATTGATACTAATATCAGGATGCTCTGCTTGATAACCAGCAACCATTTCGTCTACCCACACGTGCATGCCCGGAGCATCTCCCTCGTTTGCCCACCACCAATTAAGGGTTGTTTTTCCTATAGCACCATACCCAGATAACCCAAACAAAGCGACAATGATCCCTAACACCAACATCGCCTGAACAAAGTACCTACTCTTGCTTCTACTATGCATTTCTTTCTCCTCTGTACTGTTTGTTTTTGTGTGAAAACGCTTGAAAAAAGAAACTAATCTTTCAACGCTTCTCTCCTTGGAAGGCTTTCCTTTATCTCAGCTAACGGGCCTATTTACTTTCTCACCTCCTCCTGGCCTTTTTTTTCTCATCTTCGCTGCGTGTACAGGTTTGCCTTCATTGCATGCAATTTTCTTTCAATCAAGCGTCCATCACAGAAAAGAACAAATAAGGTAACACGGTATTTCGTTTCTCAATCATTTTTGATCATGCGAACACTGAGAAATCTTAGCGAAATAAAACCTACCCCAGAAATTCACCATCCCATTGCCTCCTGGCATACACAACCTTTTAGCCAATTTTTCCCTCATCTAAGGAAAAATTTCTTCCTTCCCAGAGAAATTTCCCAGAGTGGCCTCTGTCCTCCCGGGAAAGTCTATGACAAAGAGCGAGAACTTAAACTACCTTCATATTACAAAAAGGCCTTTAGCGTTTTGGTGTACCTACTTCTCTATCCCAGAACTTCCTCTAAGGGATGATAGGGAAGACTATGAGCTTTAGCTATTCCCTCACAAGTAACCTTTCCTTCAAGTAGGTTAAGCCCTCGGGCTAAAGCT
>Ga0209977_10000392_pt1 | contig 17061 bp, 12 predicted proteins | sample SumtaG_2_FD_183113 | JGI IMG/M metagenome (GOLD analysis project Ga0209977, IMG submission 183113) | Deep subsurface microbial communities from Indian Ocean to uncover new lineages of life (NeLLi) - Sumatra_00607 metaG (SPAdes) (version 2) | ecosystem: Environmental > Aquatic > Marine > Oceanic...
AGCCTGAGAAGCACACGGATGACGCTGCTCGCTTTGGGTTCTGTTTTGGTCTGTTTCTTAGCATATGGGGATTGCATATGATTATGATAACACAATTTGAACTTTTAGGAAAGAACCATTGGGTCACTTTTCCCACGGCAATATTAATGGTTATTATCTTATTCTTTTCCTATATTAAAATTCGTAATGCTAAGTCTGTAAGTCAGAAGATGGTATGGGTATTGGTTTTATTGCTTTCTTCCTGGACCATATTGGAATATTTATGGGGCTGGCAAGTTATTCCAGGTCCTTATTCCATACCTAAAAACTTATGAGTTCAATCTTAGAGAAGTATCCGGATAGGGTATTAAAGTGGAAGCAATAATCGAGTTCTTCAGATTATTAAAAGAATTTCTGACAAGATCTTTGCAAATTAAATAAAATGAAGGAGGTGAAATTATGAACAATGCAGAAAAAAGAATGTGTAACATTATCAATCAAGCGAGGTTGAAGATGCATAAAATTAAAACTAAAAGGCAACAATTTGTTCTTTCTTTATTATTGCTAATGATCACCCCTGTTTCTGCTCAGTATTTGAGTCTGGCAAAGATACATACTACAGTAGCAGTACAGACAGAGTTTTATTTTGGTGAGGATGATACAATTCTGGGTTATCAGGTACCGGACAACAAATTCAGTGCTCGATATGCAGCAATTGAATTAGAGGGAAAATTAGGTAAATACGTTGAATACAATCTGGAAATGGGCACTGCGACCTGCCTTGGTCCTGGTGCAGCAGTTAATATGATGGAAGCAGGTATTTTTTTCAAGCCGATTAATTTCTTAAAGATGGGTATTATGCGGGGACACATTATGCGTGGATTTGAACTCTACGAGGAATGTATGGATGTTCTAACTGCTGAAAAACCCCGTTTTTTCAAGACATTCGCTCCTTGTCATCCAACAGGTGCGGTTATGGATTTAGACTATGACTTTACTGAAACTATGGGATTTTCTGCGCAGTTGTCTTATCTTAATGGTACCCAGAAAGGAACAATCACAGAAGAACATGATATGAATTTAGGCATTATTTTACGCATACCTGTTCCAGGGCTCTCCATAGGTGGTTTCTATACCGATATGCAGCAGGATTTCGAATTCGACGAAGAGCTCGATAAGGCATCAAGAAATGGATTTGGGCTCAATTATGATGCATTCAATGTGCATCTAAGGGGAGAATATTATCTTGGTAAAGGATTCTTCAGCATCTATCCGGATGTTCTCTCTGAGGATTTGGAAATGAGGGCTTTCTTTTTTGAGGGTGCTTACGAATGGGCAACAGGCAATACAGCAGTTTCTTATGTTCAACCGTATGTGATGTATCAATCATGGGATAAAGGATACAATGTGGAAGGCGACCAGAAATATACATACATTACAGCGGGATTAACCCTGGAGTTAGGTTCTCCAAACACGAAACTCAGGATAGATTATGAAATCCCGAGAGAATTTCCTGATGATACCTATGAGGAGGCAGCGCGTCTCATAATCAGGCTTCAGGTGGGATATTGACAACATTAAATGAGTAAAAAGGAGGAAAAATGAAAACACAGAGAATCATATATGCAATGGTAGTTATCATAGCTGGGTTTTTGATATTCCATGTAGATGCGCAAACGATAGAGCCGCTATACGATATGTATACAGACCCAGATCATAGTGGAACCCATCCTGTAACCGAGTTGTGGGTGGCGGATTATGACCCTATGAACAATCATCAACGCATAATGATAATGTTCGACCTCAGCCCCTATATAGGACAAACCGTGGATAGTGCTTTCTTAAATATTGATAGATTCTTCGGCTGTCCACAGAACCCAACCACACATACAAAAATGTATGAAATCACTGAGAACTGGAATGAATCATGGCCTGAGAATGTGCATATTTCACACGGTACTACAGTATGGACAAGTTATATTTTTAACTACAATGGCTGGCACAGGGTAGATATTACCTCTCTTGTAAATGCATGGCTTAATGGAACAGTAACAAATTATGGACTCGTAATTCGGGCTTTGGCGGGTAATAAATTCAGTAAATTCTACTCCCGAGAAGCATCCTCCAGTGTTCGCCCTTATCTGGAGTTGGTAGGTCTTAGCGGTATTGAAGAGGAGACTGACAACACAATAGTATCTCATACCTTAAATATTGTATTCTTTCCAAATCCTTTTTATTCTGTCTGCAATATGACTGTTCCAGAGGGGTCAACGGTGGAAATATTCGGAATGGATGGAAGAAGAATTTACAAGGTTCGCAGCAACGGAAGCAATCTGATATGGAAACCTTTGGAATCAGTTGGTAGTGGTATCTATTTCATCCGTGCCACTCTGGGCAAGCAAACTGCTACAAGAAAGATAACTTGTTTGAAAAACTAAAAAAATGAAATGAAAGAAGAATATAAAGAATACAAGAAGAAGGTTCCATGGAGGCTGATTCCAAAGTTGTTTTAATTGTCAATGTCGGAGTAAGAAGGGAAGGAAATAAGAAGTAAGGGGTAAGGAGAAAAATTCTTCTAAAATTGAAAAATTAACACTTAATATTGCAAATTGAAAAAAACAGAACAAAGTGTCATTGCGAGAAAACTTTCATATTCGCAAACGAAGCAATCTCTCTGTTGTTACTAAGGAATATTTTGTGAGTACAAACGATTTTTTTATATCGTTCCTCTCTTGATGGAGAGGATTTACCCCATTAGATAAGTTATCTATATAATAGTGTAAGGGTGAGGGTGATTTCTGGAGTGCAACAACGGTGTTGTTGCCAGTAATTTCGGGAGACATCATTGGTAAGTGTGAAGTATATATAAGCGAATTAAGTTTTCTATGCGCATATAGTCAATATGCAACTTGATTCAATCCAAAAAGGAACTAAGAAGATAAAATTTCCTTTACAAATTCTTTTTTTATGTTATAGTAAAATTGTTATGAGAAGGAGCATATTTAGAATCTCTGAAATGAACAGCACTGAGAAGACAATTTTTGTTGTATGCTTCGCTGGAATGTTTTTTGTTTTTTTGTTTGATTTTACAGGCTTTCTACAGAAAAACATCTCAAGAATCTTTTTTTCTGTCTTTCTTGGAGTTTTTATCTTAAACTGGATGGTTGTACTTATCCATCACAGGAAAAAATAAGCTACAGATGAACACAGATGAAATTTGTATCCTTTTACAAAGCAAAACGTTTAAATTCAACTTTCTGTTTTCCAAAATTAACTAGAAAAGCAACTTTCAAACCGGTTACTTTTTAAGTAAGAGATAACTTGTGCCTTATGTGATGGATGAAATTCTGCAGCAGCTTTTAATTCAATAATTACTTTATCGTCAACTATCAAATCAAGACGATGCTCTCCAATTTTCTCACTCCTATAAAATATCTCAACGATCCTCTCAGTTTTACAATTTAACCCAGTTTTCTCCAATTCTATAAGCAGAGCATTTTTGTAGATGGACTCGAGGTATCCAGAACCTAATATGTTATGGACTTCATAGATCGCTTTAATAATTTTTTCTGTTAATTTTTTATAAAGAAATATGATGATTATCTGTGTTCATTTGTGGCTGGTTTTGTTTTCATCCGTTTAAGGTGGATCATGAGAAGGGAGATGTCGGAGGTGCGGACACCTGAAATCCTCGATGCCTGACCAAGGGTAAGCGGTTTTATTTCATTGAGTTTTTCTGCTGCCTCTTTTGAGATTCCTTTTAATGTTGTGTAATCAATATTTATCGGTAGAGGCATATTCTCAAGTTCCTTCATTCTTTTGATCTGCAGTTCCTGCCTTTCTATATAGCCATCATACTTTGCAAATATCTCCACCCGTTTTGCAACCTCTGGAGCAAGTTTTCCTGTTATTTTTTCAATATCTGAAATAGAGACTTCGGGTCTCTTTATTATCTGAAACAGCGGTCTTGCCTCGCTTATCTCACTTGATTTCCTTTTTCTAAGGATTTCATTTATCTCTTTGGGAACAACAATGGTTTTTTTAAAGTTTTCAATTGTTTTCTTTATCTCTTTCTCTCTCTTCTTGAGCCTCGTCATCTCTTTCTTTTCGACAAGGCCAAATCTAACACCGTATTTAAGAAGACGAGTATCCGCATTGTCCTGTCGTAAAAGCAATCTGAACTCTGCAAGCGAGGTAAACATCCTGTACGGCTCTTTTACCTCCTTTGTAATCAAGTCGTCTATTAAAACTCCAATGTATGCTTCATTCCTTGAAAGAACAAATGGTTTCTCTCCCCTTATTTTCAATACTGCATTTATACCTGCCATAAACCCCTGCGCAGCAGCCTCTTCGTATCCTGAAGTTCCATTTATCTGACCTGCAAGAAAAAGACCTTTTATGTTTTTGGTTTCAAGTGTTGGAAATATCTGTGTTGGGTAGACAAAATCGTATTCTATTCCATAACCTGGTCTTATAATCATTACATTTTCAAGTCCTTTTACTGTTCTGAGCATTTTTCTTTGGACATCTTCCGGAAGTGATGTGGAAAGTCCATTGAGATAAAAGACATCTGTTGTTCTACCGTCAGGTTCAAGAAAAACCTGATGTGATTTCCTTTCCCTGAATCGAACTACCTTATCCTCGATGGATGGACAGTACTTTGGTCCTTTCCCTTTTATAATGCCTGTAAAAAGAGGAGACCTATCGAGGTTTTTTAGAATAATGCTGTGTGTTTGCTCGTTTGTAGATGTGATATAACATGGTAACTGTTCAGGATTGAAATATTCTGTTCTCATAGAAAAATGTTCTGGACGTTTATCTCCGAACTGTGATTGTAGAGTGGAAAAATCTATTGATTTTCCTGAAACCCTTGCAGATGTTCCTGTTTTCAGTCTTCCCAACGAAAGACCTATTTCCGATAAAGCATTCGATAGACCTTCAGAGGGAGGTTCGTCTGCTCTTCCAGCAGGGAAATGGTCTAATCCAATATGGATAAGCCCGTTGAGAAATGTCCCGGTTGCAAGGATTACAGTCTTTGCTCTGTATTCCATTCCCGTCGTGGTAGCAATACCAATCACCTTTCCTTTTTCAATAAGGATTTTTTCTGCAATGGCCTCCTTTACTGTAAGATTTTTTTCACTCTCAATTGTCTTCCTCATCTCTTCCCTGTAGGCAACCCTATCAACCTGTGCCCTTAACGACCAGACTGCAGCTCCTTTTGACGTATTGAGCATTCTGAACTGTGTTCCCGTTTTATCTGTATTGAAGCCAATTTCTCCACCGAGTGCATCAATTTCAAAAACGAGGTGACTTTTTGCAAGTCCTCCAACAGAAGGGTTACAGGACATCTGTCCAATCCTATCAGAATTTATCGTTATAAGAATGGTATTACATCCCATTCTCGCAGCAGCGAGTGCGGCTTCACAACCTGCATGCCCGCCACCTATTACAGCGCATTCATAATGTTCAGTTGTTCCACTCATGGCACTTTCCCTCTCCATGTCATTGCGAGCCCCGTTAAAAAGAGACTGTAAGGGAAGGGGTTCATTAATCTATAGGTAACATTATTTAACGGGACGAGGAGCGAAGCAACGTTAACCCAGCCCTCTAAGCAAGGATTTTAATATAAGAAAACATTTTTTAGTAGAGAGCATAGAGGGCTGGGAACGACGAACACATTCACTTCGTTCAGTGTAAACTTCGTGAAGGGTCAATCTTATATTGACAATGAGCGAATATGAGATTGCTTCGCAAAAGACTTGCAAGAAGATAAACTCGCAATGACGAATAAATCATTAACGAACTAAACATTCCAAACGCTCAAACGATTCAAACGAACCTGCACTTTTGAAGAAAGTGCGGGTAAACTACCATTCCCCTGTGGTAAGGTACTTGTCAATTGCAATGGATGCTCTCCATCCAAATCCCATTGCCTCTATTACCGTTGCTTCTCCAGTAACAATATCACCGCCTGCAAAAACACCTTTCATAGAAGTCTTACATGTCTCAATATCTGCAACTATATAACCCCATTTGTTAAGTTTTAAATCTTTCATAGTGCTTAATGCAAGAGGATTCGGTCCCTGACCGATTGCAATAACAACTGTATCACAATCGTAGACAAATTCGCTGCCCTCGATAGGGACAGGTCTCCTCCTTCCACTCTCATCGGGTTCACCAAGTTCCATTCGGATAAGTTTCATACCGCAAACTCTTCCCTCTTTATCTCCAAGGAATTCCACAGGGTTTACAAGAAAATCAAAGATTACACCCTCTGCTTCTGCATTCTCTATCTCCTCTTCTCTTGCCGGCATCTCCTTTCTCGACCTTCTGTAGATTATGTGTGTTTCCTTTGCACCAAGCCTTAGTGATGTTCTCACAGAATCCATTGCAACATTCCCTCCCCCTATCACTACTGCCTTTTTGCCAACCCTTAGAGGTGTATCGTATTCAGGGAAAAGGTATGCTTTCATCAGATTACTTCTTGTCAGGAATTCATTTGCTGAGTATATACCAACAAGATTTATACCTGGAAGGTTCAGAAACCAAGGGAGACCAGCTCCTAACCCAAGGAAAACAGCACCATAACCCTGGTCAAAGAAATCCTCGACTGTAGCTGTTCGTCCAACAACAAAATTTGTTTTTACCTCTACACCCAATTTCTCGACAAAATTTACCTCCCTTGCCACTATTGCCTTTGGAAGTCTGAATTCCGGGATGCCATATACAAGAACACCACCCGGTTTATGAAGTGCCTCAAAGATTGTTACTTCATACCCCATCTTTGCAAGTTCACCAGCAACGGTCAGCCCTGCGGGACCTGAGCCAACAACTGCCACCTTTTTCCCCTTCGGTTCAGACTTAGGAGGAATCTCTATCTCTCCAGCTGCTGCTTCATAATCAGCAACAAATCTTTCAAGCCTTCCAATTGCAACAGGTTTGTCTATTTTGCTGAGAACACATACGATTTCACATTGCGTTTCTTGTGGACAAACCCTTCCACAAATAGCAGGAAGGACGTTGGTCTCTTTTATCTTTTTTGATGCTTCTACAAACTTTTTTTCCTGCACAAGTTTTATAAATCCAGGGATATCAACGAAAACAGGACACCCATCAATGCATTCTGGCTTTGGACAACCAATACATCTGCTTGCTTCAATGACTGCTGTCTCTTCAGAGAATCCAAGTGCTACCTCGTTAAAATTCTTTCTCCTCTCCTTTGGATCCTGTCTTGGCATCTCCTGTCGCGGTGGTCTCTTTTTCTTCTTTTTTTTCTTTTTTTCCACCATTGTTTAATCCTCTCTTTATTCTATCATTTTTCTGTTCTTTGTTGGGGACAAGCCCCAACGCTACATTTCTTTTCCTTTATCCTTGATTTTCTGCATGTATCTATCATATGCAAGTTTTTCCTCTTCTTTGTATGTTGCGAGCCTTTTCATAAGAAGGTCATAATTTACCTCATGTCCATCAAATTCTGGTCCATCAACACAGGCGAATTTTGTTTTGCCTCCCACTTCCACCCTGCAAACACCACACATTCCTGTTCCGTCGACCATAATAGAATTAAGGCTCACGATCGTTTTTATCCCATATTCCTTTGTCATCAAAGATACAAATTTCATCATAATTGCAGGACCGGCTGCAAGAACAAGGTCAATTTTTTTCCCTCCTTCTAAAAGTTCCTTTAGCTGGTCTGTTACAAGTCCTTTTTTCCCATAAGAACCATCGTCCGTTGTAATGTAAAATTCATCTGAGAATTTTTTTGTCTCTTCCTCCAGTATAATTAGGTCCTTTGTTCTTGCACCTACTATTGTTATGAGGTAATTCCCTGCGTCCTTCATTCCTTTTGCTATTGGGAAGCAAACTGCATGTCCAACTCCTCCACCGATTGCAACAACTGTTCCGAATTTCTCAATATGTGTAGGCTGACCAAGAGGTCCGACAACATCGAGCAGACCATCGCCGGGACTTAATGTTCCAAGATGTTCAGTAGTTTTACCAACAACCTGGACGACAATGGTTATAATTCCCTTTTCTTTATTTACATCAGCAATTGTCAAAGGGATTCGTTCCCCGTTCTCATCAATCCTTATAATGACAAACTGACCAGGTTTTCTTTTTCTTGCAATAAGTGGTGCCTCTATTTCAAAAAGATTTATTCCTTCCGCAAGTCTCTTTTTATCAATGATTCGGTTCATTTAATCCCCTTTCTTTTCTGTAAGCCTCTTCCCTCATCCTGTTTATGTATGATGGTTTTTCAAAAGAGTAATTGTATGTCTGAGGATCAGTATATTCTCCTTTAAGTATTGCAACTACATCCTCTGTAAAAACCGTTTCTTCATCTGTAGGTATGACAAAAACTTTTACCTTTGATGAATCACTTGAGATCGTAAATTCATGATTTCTGCTTACTGCCTTTCTATTTATTTCTTTATTGATTTTTATTCCAAAGCACTCAAGTCCATCCAGTGCTGCTTCTCTCAATTCATAAGACATTTCTCCTGCACCTGCAGTGAAAACAATTGCATCTACATTACCGAGAACAGCCATGTATGCTCCAATATATTTTTTTATTCTGTATGTCTCTATATTAAAGGCGAGTTTTGCCTTGTCATCTCCTTTTTTCATTGCTTCTGTTACATCCCTTCTGTCAGTAAATTTTCCTGTTATTCCCAGTATACCACTTTTCCTATTAAGAATGGATACTATCCGTGATGCTGTAAACCCTTCTTTTTCAGAGATGTAGCTTATTATTGCAGGGTCAATATCACCAGAACGCGTTCCCATTACAAGTCCCTCGAGGGGTGTAAAACCCATTGAATGGTCAACTGCTACACCCTTTTTGATTGCGGTAAAACTCACACCATTACCAATATGGCAGGTTATTAGATTGACTTCATCTTTTGCTTTTTTTAAGAGCACAGCAGCCCTTCTCGAAACATAAAGATGAGAAGTGCCGTGAAAACCGTATCTCCTTACCTTATATTTTTCATACCATTCGTAAGGGACCGCATATGTGTATGCCTTTCTGGGCAAGGTTTGAAGGAATGCTGTATCCATAACCGCGATATGTAGAATATCTGGCATGAGTTCCATTGATGCTTTTATTCCTGTGATATTAGGAGGATTGTGAAGTGGTGCGAGATCTTTTAATTCCTCAAGGGTTTCGAGCACTTTCTGGGATATTCGAGTAGATTTCACAAATTTGTCACCTCCATGCACAACCCTGTGCCCGCACGCCTTAACTTTAGAAAGATCATTAATTACTGGTTCTTTTCCATTGATGATTGTTTCTATAACAAGTTGAATTGCTTCCTTGTGGTCTGCACACTCTTTCTTCTTTTTGTGCGTTGTTTTACCTTGCACCTCATGCTTTATAAATGTACCACCGATTATTATCCTTTCGACTATACCTTTGCACATGATTGTCCTCTTGTTCCAGTTATACAACTGGTATTTTACCGAGGAACTACCACAATTTAATGTTAAAACAATAATATCATTCATAATTTTTATTCATTTAACCAGAGAGATTGCATAGATCGCAGATAGCATATGGAGCATTCTATTTTATTATCAACAGGGGTTTTTAGAAATTGGGCAATTGATAGACCCGGAATTGAGAAATTTGAAATTGTTTATTGTACCCTTTGCTTTAATTTTCGTAACTTCCATTTTCGCATTTTCGTCTGTTAAGAACATTTTCCATTTTCCTAATTTCGTTTAATTTTTATTTATTATCTCATCTATTCTCTTACAATCCCTGTTAATGTTATTTTTCTTCGTCCATAGTTTCTGTTGTTGAAAATTTTCCTATTCCCCGAAAATTATAGAGATTTCTCTCTTTGCATTTTCAACTGAATCTGATGCATGAACAGCGTTCCTTTGAATATCAGTGCCGTAACATCTTCTTATTGTTCCAGGGGGTGATTTCAGTGGGTCTGTTTCTCCAACCAGTTTCCGCAATTCATTAACCGCATTTTCTTTCCCAAGAACAGATGCAACACATTCTGAGGAGGTAATGTACTTAATGAGATCATCAAAGAAAGATTTTCTTTTGTGAATTGCATAAAAATTGGATGCAGTCTTTTTGCTAAATCTTAGCATTTTGAGTTGAACAATCTTAAATCCTTCTTCTTCTACTATTTTAAGAATTTTCCCAACTATATTTCTTTTAACTGCATCAGGTTTAATGAAAAACAATGTCTTTTCCATCTATCTCCTCTTTATATAAATTTATGCTTAAAATGTATTGTTTTAATTGTAATTAAGTCATTAAACCTTAAGTCATATCCCCGTTTCTCCGATACACCCTTTCTCCGTTTCTCATCTAAAACATACGTATTCTATGGAACTAAGAGTGTTCCCGAAAGTTTGTCAACAGCCGCTTTTGCCTCGTGAAGCGAGCCAATGATTACTTCCTTCCCACCTGAATTCAAGAAATTGATGGCTGCTTCAATCTTTGGTCTCATTGTGCCGGCGGAGAATTCACCACCCTTCAGGTATTCTTCAGCCTTTTCTATATCCATTTTTCTGATGGGTTTTGCTTTTTCCGTGTTGAAGTTTGAATAAACAGCGTCAACGTCTGTGAGGATAACAAGGAGTTCAGCTTCAATATCATGTGCGAGAACAGCGGATGCCCTGTCTTTATCGATAACTGCATCTAAACCTTCGTATGTACCATCGTCTTCGATATAGACCGGGATACCTCCTCCACCTGCAGCGATGACAATAATTCCAGAATCTACAAGATGCTTAATCGCCTCTTTTTCAACGATTTCGATTGGTTTTGGAGAAGGTACAACCCGCCGAAATCCTCGTGATTTGTCTATTTTTATAATCCAACCCTTATCTAACAATTCATCAAGTTCTTCTTTTTTATATGATGGACCGACAAACTTTGTTGGTTTATTAAGAGACGGGTCGTTCTTATCAACGATTACCTGTGTGATGATCGTTACGACACTTCTCTTAATACCTTCCCTTTTTAGACGATTCTGAAGGGATTGCTCTATCATATATCCCATCCATCCTTCTGTTTCTGCATCTATACAACCTAATGGAAGTGGTGGAATTTCTTTCCTTGCGCATTCGTTTTTTATGAGTTCAGCACCTGCCTGTGGACCGTTCCCATGTGTTATCGCTATCTTATAACCTTCATTTATAAGGTCTACAATACCAACCAGGCTTTCCCTTGCATTTGCAAACTGTTCATGTATGTCGCCCTTTTGACCCTTCTTAATCAAGGCGTTTCCACCAAGTGCGACAACTGCTTTTTTCCCTATCATTACCTTAAAAAAGGATTCAAGACATTAGAGAGGGTTATGTCACCTATCTCTTCGAGTTTATACTTTACCCGAACGCTTGGTTTATTTATTTTGATAAGTTTAGAAAGATCAATGGGCGTGGCTATAATCACAGCATCAACAGGTGATGAATTTATTGTTTCTTCAAGATCCTTTATCTGTTCCTCTCCGTAACCCATTGCTGGGAGTATTTTACCTGTCTGAGGATATTTATTGAATGTCTCTTTTATAGTTCTAACTGCAAAAGGTCGCGGATCAACAACCGCTTGCACCCCTGCTCTCTCTGCTGCTACAAATCCTGCACCATAAGACATCCCACCGTGTGTAAGTGTAGGACCATCTTCTATAACAAGAACCTTTTTATCTTTAATAAGATCTGGTTTATCCACGCTAACTGGTGAGTTTGCTTCAATGATTGTTGCATCTGGATTAACATCTTTAATGTTTTTCCTTACTTTCTCCACATCAGCCTTTTTTGCACTATCTATTTTGTTGATAATTGCAACATCGCACATTCTCAGGTTCGTTTCTCCTGGATGATATAACAGTTCGTGCCCCGCTCTCAGAGGATCCAGAACTACAATGTGGAGGTCTGGTTTGTAAAATGGAATATCATTGTTGCCACCATCCCACAGGATTATATCTGCCTCATTCTCTGCTTCTCTCAAGATTTTTTCATAATCGACGCCGGCGTAGACTACAATACCTTTTTCAATGTGGGGTTCATACTCTTCTCTCTCTTCAATTGTGCATTTATGTTTTTCAAGATCTTCATATTTTGAAAAACGCTGAACTATCTGTTCCTTCAAATCACCATAAGGCATTGGGTGCCTAATAACAACCACTTTCTTTCCATGAGCTACCAGTATGTCTGTAACCCTTCTTGTTGTCTGACTTTTTCCACTACCTGTACGGACAGCACATATAGCGATGATAGGCTTTTCAGATTTTAACATTGTATCTTTAGAGCCAAGGAGTAAGTAATGTGCTCCTGCTGCTAACACCTCTGATGCTTTATGCATCACATAGGTGTGTGAAACATCGCTGTAAGAGAAAACAACAAACTCAACGTTTTTATCCTTTATTAATGCAGTTAGTTCATTTTCTGGAAAAATAGGTATTCCATCAGGATAGAGTTCTCCTGCAAGCTCCTTTGGATACTTCCTTTCTTCAATGTTGGGTATTTGTGTAGCAGTGAAACCGATTACCTCATATTCACTGTTATCTCTGAAGAAGGTATTAAAGTTATGGAAATCCCTTCCAGCAGCCCCCATAATAATAACCTTTTTTCTATCCATATTCATCTCCTTCATTAAACATTTAGTTCAGACATAAGATATGAGACTAAAGATAAGAAATAGAAATTTCGAACTTTTTTATTTTCATATCGCAACATTTACGCGGGCTGAAGCTTGCGGTTACAAACAGGTTTACATCTTCGTTTTCATTTCATAATTACTCGTTAACTTAATAACTACTTAACACCTTAAATGTGTATTTTATGTTCCTATCTTCCATGAAGAAAGGTATTCCTCCTGTTCCTTTGTTAGCTTATCATAACGAACTTTAAGGCGCTTTAACTTTAGACGTGCTATCTCTATGTCAATCTCGTCTGGCAGTTTATACACCTTTTTACCGAGATATTTTCCGTTTTGTCTTAAATATAGAGCCGCCTTTGACTGATTAGCAAATGACATATCCATAACACAGGCGGGATGACCCTCTGCAGATGAAAGATTAACAAGTCTTCCCTCCGAAAGAAGGAAAATCTTTTTACCGTTTTTTAATGTATATTCCTCAACAGAAGGTCTAACGGTTCTTTGTGCTTTTGAGAGTTTCTTTAATGCCTTTTTATTGATTTCTACATCAAAGTGTCCAGAATTAGCAATGATTGCACCATCTTTCATTCGCTTAAAATGCTCGGTATCTATTACATTTATGTCGCCTGTTAATGTAACAAAAAGGTCTCCCTGAGGAGCAGCCTCTTTCATAGGAAGTACACGGAAACCATCCATAGCCGCCTCAAGTGCCTTTACAGAATCTACTTCCGTAACGATGACATTAGCTCCTAAACCTTTTGCCCTTAGAGCAAAACCCCTTCCACACCATCCATAGCCTGCGACAACAACGGTTGAACCTGCAAACAATATGTTCGTTGCTCTGAGAATACCATCGACTGTACTCTGGCCTGTGCCATAGCGGTTATCAAAAAGATATTTTGTGTATGAGTCATTGACAGCAATGATAGGATACTGTAGAATACCATTTTTAGCCATACTTCTCAACCGTACAACACCTGTTGTTGTTTCCTCAGTTCCACCAATAACTCCATCAAGTAGTTTCTTTTTCTTTAAATGGAGAGTGGATATAAGGTCTGCTCCGTCATCCATTGTTATGTTTGGCTTGATACTCAGTGCAGCGTCTATATGTTTGTAATAGGTCTTATCATCTTCTCCTTTTATTGCAAAAACAGGTATATTATAATCCTTTACAAGTGATGCTGCCACATCGTCCTGTGTTGATAGTGGATTTGAGGCTGTTAGAGTAACCCTTGCACCACCCACTTTTAGTGTTCTTACAAGGTTAGCGGTTTCGCTTGTTACATGAAGACAGGCTGCAATGCGCAAACCTTTTAGAGGTTTCTTTTTTCTGAAATCCTCCCTTATGGATTCCAAGACAGGCATATTTCTGTCTGCCCATTCTATCTTCAGTTTCCCGCTCTTTTTTAGTTTTGTGTCTTTAATGTCAAAATCCATACATGCTCCTTTCTATTGTTACAACGATAATGCACGCTTTAATTCATCAACCTTATCAGTTTTTTCCCATGAAAAACCTTCCTCAATCCTACCAAAATGACCATAGCATGCAGTCCTACGGTATATCGGCCTTCTTAGTTCAAGTTTTGTTATAATACCGTTGGGCGTCAGGTCAAAAAGGTTACGAACAACTTTCGTTATCTTGCTATCGCTCACTTTGCCTGTGCCAAAAGAATCGACAGAGACACTTACCGGTTCAGCCTTTCCAATTGCATAGGATAATTGGAGTTCACATTTTTTAGCAATCCCAGCTGCTACAATATTCTTTGCAATATATCGTGCAATGTATGAAGCCGATCTGTCTACCTTGGAGGGGTCTTTTCCTGAAAAGCATCCGCCTCCATGTCGTCCAAGACCGCCATATGTGTCAACCATTATTTTCCTTCCTGTGATTCCTGTATCACCCTGAGGACCGCCAACAACGAACCTGCCTGTTGGGTTTACAAAGAATTTTGTTTTGCTGTCTATCATTTCTTCAGGGACAATTACCTTGATAACTTTATTAATTATATCCTCTTTGAGTCTTTCTTCTTTTGCTGACGGTGCATGCTGCGCAGATATTAAGATAGTATCTACCCTAGCTGGGTTTCCATCCTCGTATTCTACTGTTACCTGGGATTTTCCATCTGGTCTTAAATAATCTACTGTCTTTGTTTTCCTAACCTCGGTCAATCTCCTTGCAAGTTTGTGTGCAAGCATGATAGGAAGCGGCATCAGCTCTTCTGTTTCATCCACTGCATAGCCAAACATCATTCCCTGGTCTCCTGCACCACCTATGTCAACCCCAAGTGCAATATCGGGAGACTGCTCTTGAACACAGGTAATTATTGCACAGGTTTCATAATCAAATCCAAGTGCAGGATCTGTATAACCAACATCTTTCACAAGTTTTCTTACAACCTTTGGAATGTCTACATAAATAGTGGTTGTTATCTCCCCTCCTACCATCACGAGTCCCCTTGATACAAATGTTTCACATGCGACTCTACCATTTGGGTCGTTCTCCATAATCACATCGAGAACAGAATCCGATATTTGGTCGCATAACTTATCAGGGTGACCTTCTGTTACAGATTCAGATGTTAAAAGTCTTTTTTCTACCATTTTCACCCCCTCTTATTTGATGGCTTAATTTGGACGTAGATTCAACATATAATTATTGAGTTATTATGTTATTAAGTTATTGAGTCATTAGACGTCATTGCGAGTTCTATTTCATACTGTCTTACGAAGCAATCTCATTTTTTTCGTAATTAGGTTATTAGGTAATTGGGTAATTGCGTTTCCTGCTACTTCTGCGTCTATTTCTTTTGTCATTTTTTAATTCTGTGTTTGTTGTTTCTTCTGTCTCTGAACAATTTGAGGAAAATCTCCTGCGTTGAGAGATTGTAATGAACCTTTAACAGTTACAAATTCACCGATTATAGAATCAAAAAGGATACTCATTGAAACAGATGAGTTTGAATATATAATACTGTTTTTAATAATGGAATCATCGATTCTGCAACCTGCTTCTATTGAGACGTAAGGACCAATAATCGACCTTTTTATTTTTACATCTTTTCCAATGAGAACCGGAGGAATAATAAATGAGCCCTTAATGGTTACCTCTTTGTGATACTTTTCCAATAGATGTTGATTTGTTGCAAGCAGGGTTTCTGGTTTTCCACAATCAAACCATCCTTCAACAGGAAAGATACCAATTTCATGTCCTTTTTCAACGAGGCTCTGAAGCCCATCTGTCAATTGAAATTCACCCCTCGTCTGTAAACCGTTCTTAATAATTTCCTCTAATCCATTGAGGAGTTCTTTTGGTTGTTTTATAAAATATATGCCGACAATTGCGAGGTTGCTGATGAATTTCTCTGGCTTTTCGACAAAACCCTTTACTTTTCCATCCTTTAGTTGTACGACACCAAACCTACTCGGGTTTTCTACCTCTTTTACACCGATAATCGATATTTTACTTTTTATTATATCATTGAGATTTACTTCAAAAATAGTATCTCCAAGGATGATGATTAAATCATCGTCCGATTCTATAAATTCTTTTGTTAGATATATAGCATGGCCCAGTCCTTTTTGTTCTTTCTGGAAGATAAAACGGGTTTTTACTCTGAAGTTCGATGTAATGTATGTTTCAATTTGTTTACCAAGATGACCTACAATAAAAATTACTTCGCTTAGAGGAAGATTAATAATTTCTTCCATAATATGGCCAAGAATCGGTTTTCCAGCAACCCCAAGGAGGACTTTAGGTCTTGTAAGAGTATGAGGTCTTAATCGGGTTCCACTACCTGCGACTGGAAGTATGACCTTCAGACCTTTCATTTTAGCTCTTTAGCCTTCTTTTTAGCAAATCAATTCTTTTTACAGGTGTCGGGTCTATTTTGAGAATACGGGAGATGTAGTAACTAAGAAAATCACCTTTGTAGATTAAAGAAAACATATCCTCAAGTTTATTATTTCCATCTGCATTTACTGTTGTTATGTTTCCAACCGAATTTTTAAGTAAATCCTCTGTTATACGTAATCGTTTTTTTATCTGTTTGTTTTCATAGTTTTCCGTTCTCAGCAATATCAAATGCATTTGTTTTATCTTCGCCCGTGGAAATTTAAGCCCTACTATCTCATTATGATTTGCTTCTGGAATAACATTTATATGAGCGAATGTTTTGCTGTTCTCGTTTATCTGTGTCTGCCACCTAAATGCAACAGATCTAAGCCTTTGGGTGATATATATGAGAGGTATTTGATTCACGAGCGTTTTTGCAAGTGTGGTGATTTCGTTATTTTGACGTGTGAGTTTATCTCTTAATTTTGATAACGTTAAAATTAAATTTTCTATATCCTTATTGTCCAAAGAAATTGCAAAGAATTTTTTAATGAGACCCAACATTGAAAAGAACGAGAAACCGAGAGCACTCCTTGGTGGGTAGCCGGTTGGAAATTCTATTCTT
>Ga0209977_10000394_pt1 | contig 17027 bp, 20 predicted proteins | sample SumtaG_2_FD_183113 | JGI IMG/M metagenome (GOLD analysis project Ga0209977, IMG submission 183113) | Deep subsurface microbial communities from Indian Ocean to uncover new lineages of life (NeLLi) - Sumatra_00607 metaG (SPAdes) (version 2) | ecosystem: Environmental > Aquatic > Marine > Oceanic...
AAAATTCTAGCTTTATTTCATAAGGGGAAGGAACTTTGTAGGGAGTGAACCTATCTATTTTTTCCAGGGCAATTTTTGCCCTCTTCCTTATAATCTCCTTCGTCATTGAAGCCGGTAGGCAAACCGCCCCTTCCTTACTTATGGCATACTTGACCACGGCCTTCTCCACAGCTTTCAATAGTTTTTCAGCCTCTTTTATTCCTTTTGAATCAGCGCTTATCATAATTAGTGGAACGCCAAAAGTGCCGGCAATGGCTGCCTCAAGACCGATCTCGCCCATCAAAACACCATTTAGATAAAGACTTTTCATATCAAGAGCATAGGTATGAGGTAAAAGTGCTTCCTTTGTCTCGGCCATGGCATGGTATCCCACCATCATCATCCCCTGATAGCTCCCATTAAGCCCTAGTTCCGGGGGAACTACATGGGGATTACCCATAATAATCTTTGCTCTGGGATGAAGCTCATTTAAAATAACATTTAGCCCATAATAGTGCATATCATAGACCAGAATTTCTGTTGCTCCCCCCTCAAGAGCACCCTCAATGGCTGCATTAAGATCGGACATTAAAAGCCTTCTTACCTCTTCATATCCATCACTTCCCGGCCTTGCTTGTCTCTCAGAACTCACTACCCCGGTTATCCCCTCAAGATCAACCATAATGTAGATTTTCATTGCTTTACTCCCTTATCTTCTCTAAAGCCTCTTTGGCTTGATAGGAACTCCTTACAAATGGAGAGGCAGCTACACAGGAAAAACCCAAGGATCGGCCTATTTTCTCGTATTTTTTGAATTTCCGAGGCTCCACAAACTCTTTTACCTCAAGATGTTCAGGGGAAGGCCTTAGATACTGGCCAATGGTGAGAATATCACAACCGATTTCTCTTAAATCCTTCATTACTTCAACCACTTCGCCAAAGCTCTCCCCTAGGCCCACCATCAGTCCAGATTTAGTATAAATACCCGAGTTCATCTCTTTACTCTGTCTCAAAAGCTCAAGTGACCTTAAATAATCAGCCTTTGGCCTTACCGTCTCATAGAGGCGGGGAACTGTCTCCAGATTATGATTCAGAACATCAGGTTTTGCCCCTATCACTGCTTTAAGGGAGGACAGAGAACCCCTAAAATCAGGGATTAAGATCTCGATCCTGATTCCATCCTTATCGATTCTTCTTATTTCTTTTATGGTTCGGGTAAATTGGCTGGCTCCTCCATCTGGTAAATCATCCCTGGTCACCGAGGTTATGACCACATACCTTAAGCTGAGCCTATTTACCGCCCGGGCAACCTTCTCTGGCTGAGAAAAATCAAGGGGAAGAGGATTCCCCTTCTCTACCGCACAAAATCGACAATTTCTAGTACATCTATTCCCCAGGATCATAAAAGTGGCTGTTTTTTTGGCAAAACATTCGCCTATATTGGGGCACCTTGCTTCTTCGCAGACGGTGTGAAGGGAAAGACTACGAAGAAGATGCTTCATCTCCTGAAGAATCTCTTCCTTAGGGGCTCTTTTCTTGATCCAGGGAGGAAAACTCATTTTCTACCATCCCCTGAATAAATAATCATTCCTACTCCCAGGCAAAATATAAGACTAAACAACCTGACCAATACAGAGTCTCTGACAGAGAAAGAAAAAAGATTTTATTACCTTATTCTTTTCTATCATGTATGAAAAATGGAATCTTGGCAAGTCCGACCTGGAAATTGGAAAAAGAAGAGGTGTTTGACAAGATCAGGTAATAGGCTAGAATTACCCCATCTTGAGAGAAAAAAGGGGTCTTTGTGGAGGAAAAACTAGCCAGCCTCAAAAGAATCTTATCTAATATGGGAAGCGTTCTCATCGCTTTCTCCGGGGGAGTAGATAGCACTTTCCTGCTTAAGGTTGCTCATGATCTGCTTGGAAAAAAGATAGTAGCAGCCACAGCAAGCTCAGAAACTTACCCAGCTTCCGAACTGGAGGCAGCTAAGAAGATAGCTCGAAAATTAGGCGTTAAACATCTCGTCATCCAGACAGAGGAGCTATCGAAGCAGGATTTTGCCAAGAATTCTCCTCAAAGATGCTATTTTTGCAAACAAGAATTATTTTCCCGATTAAATAAGATAGCCCGAAGACAAGGTTTAAACTATGTAGCGGATGCTTCCAATTATGATGACCTAGCTGATTTTCGTCCAGGGAGGCAGGCTGGGCAAGAACTCGGTATAAAAAGCCCATTAAAGGAGGCTCGTTTAACCAAAGCCGAAATTCGCAGCCTCTCTCATAAAATGAACCTACCTACCTGGAATAAACCTTCTTTAGCCTGTCTAGCTTCACGAATCCCTTACGGAACTAGAATAACCAGAGAAAAATTAAAGAGAATTGATGAGGGGGAAAGATTTTTAAAGGGCCTGGGAATAAGACAGCTAAGGATAAGAGACCATGATGGGATAGCTAGAATCGAGGTAGCCCAAGAAGAAATGAGCTTATTCTGGCAGGAAAATACGGCAAGGCTGATAATCGATAAACTTAAAAGATTAGGATATACTTACGTTACACTTGATCTAGAAGGCTATCGCCCGGGAAGCATGAATGAGGTTTTAGAAAAAAGGTGAATCAGAGTGAAAGTAGACCGAATCAGAGATCTGCTAAAAGAGGTAAGATCAGGCAAGATAAGGGTGGAAGAGGCTTTAGAAAGACTAAAAGTTCTTCCTTACCAGGATCTTGGTTTTGCTAAGATTGACACTCATCGGGAGCTGCGAAGAAGCTATCCCGAGGTAATTTTTTGCCCGGGTAAGACTCCTGAGCAGATTGTCCATATTGCAGAGCGAATGAGGGAGAATAAATCGACAGTTATGGCTGTGCGAGCAAATAAAGAGATTTATCAGGCTATTAAAAATAGTCTGCCAGAAGTGAGGTATTTTGAGCAGGCAAAGATAGCCGCGCTCGGGGAAAGAAAAGAAAAAGTAAGCCCTCATACTATATTGGTAGTGAGTGGAGGAACCGCAGATATGCCAGTAGCCGAGGAGGCAGCGGTGACGGCAGAAATTATGAGCAATAAAGTAGATCGCCTTTACGATGTAGGGGTAGCTGGAATTCACAGGCTGTTTGACAATAAAGACAGACTCTTTAGTGCCAACGTTTTGGTTGTGGTTGCAGGTATGGAGGGAGCTCTGCCCAGTGTAGTCGGGGGCCTGGTGAGTAAACCAGTCATAGCGGTACCCACCTCCATAGGATACGGAGCCAGCTTTAAGGGCGTTTCTGCTCTTCTTACCATGCTTAATAGCTGTGCTCCCGGGATAGCAGTGGTCAACATCGATAATGGATTTGGAGCTGGATATATGGCCAGTTTGATTAACCACATGGGGAGAGAAAAATGAGAGCTGCCTATTTTGACTGTTTTTCCGGCATTAGTGGAGATATGGTGCTGGGAGCATTGGTCGATCTGGGCTGGCCGGTGGAAGAGCTAAAAAGGGAACTAGATAAATTAGACCTTTTTGGTTATCGGATTGAGGCAAAAAAAGTGGCCAAACGGGGCATTTTCTCCACCCAAATTAAAATACGTGCTACAGAGGAAAAAAAGGAAAGGACACTTGAGGATATTTTGTCTATTCTGGATAAGAGTAAGTTGGAAGAAAAGGTAAAGGAGCGGAGCCAAGCTATATTTACCAAACTCGCCAGCGTGGAGGCCAAGATCCATGGAAAAAACCCACAAAAGATACATTTTCATGAACTAGGCGGTTTAGATACGATTATTGACGTGGTGGGAGCCCTGGCGGGGATGAATTATTTAGGTGTAGAGAAGGTGTATTCTTCCCCTTTACCTCTCGGTAAAGGCTTCGTAAAATGTAGCCATGGCATCCTACCTGTACCGGCTCCGGCAACTTTGGAGCTGTTAAAAGAGGTTCCTGTTTATGGCAGCGATATCGAGGCCGAGCTGGTTACCCCTACCGGAGCAGCTATTATTAGTAATCTAGCTGAAAACTTTGGCCAGATGCCTCCCATGAAAATAGAGCATATTGGCTATGGAGCCGGACAAAGAGACCTTCCCATCCCTAATTTGTTGAGAGTGTCGATAGGGGCAATAAGAAAAGCTTACCAGGAGGATGTAGTCTCTTTAATTCAAACTAATATTGATGACATGAATCCCGAGCTCTACGAGCACATAGTAGATAGATTATTCTATGAAGGGGCTCTAGACGTTTTCCTCACTCCTATTCAGATGAAAAGAACAAGACCTGCCACTATGCTTAGCGTCATAGCGGATGAGGAAAAAATGGAAAAAATGCTCGAGATCATCTTCGATGAAACTACTACTCTGGGAATAAGAATCTCTAAAATAAAGAGAAGAAAATTAGATCGGGAAAACCAGAAAGTATCCACTAAATACGGTGAAATCGAGGTTAAAATAGGAAAACATGATGGCGTGGTCAAAAACATCTCCCCTAGCTATGAAGAATGCCGAAAGATAGCCACCCACCTTAAAATCCCCCTCAAAAAGGTTTACCAAGAGGCAAAACAGGCTACCTTTGATTTACTAGAGAAGAGAACTTAAGAGTACGAAAAAGAAAAAATGGTCAGGCGAATAGCAAATGAGCTCAAAAGCCATGCTCCTTTTACTTCTTTTGGGGCTATTACAGGAATTATCATCCTGACCATAATGGTTTTGGGTAATGTTCCTTCCGGGGTTTCGCGTACTCTTTTTTATATCTTACATCCAGTTCATGTTGTATTGAGCGCAATTGTGACCACAGCTATGTATAAGCGACATAGTAAGGGTAAAGTCTGGGCGGTGATTTTGATTGGTTATGTGGGGTCGATCGGCATAGCTACATTAAGTGATGTAGTAATTCCTTATCTGGGAGGAGTTTTACTTACTCTCAAAATGGAATTCCATCTAGGTTTTATCGAAAAATGGTGGCTTGTAAATCCCATGGCGCTAATCGGCATTGCCATCGGTTATTGGAAGCCTACCACTAAATTCCCACACGCGGGACACGTGTTGTTAAGTACGTGGGCATCGCTGTTCTACTTTACAGCATTCGGGATGGCAAATTGGATTCCCTTGCTTCCCTTTATCTTCTTAATTTTATTTCTTGCAGTTTGGATTCCTTGCTGTATGAGCGATATAGTGTTTCCTCTTCTATTCACAAGAGACGGTTAAGCATCATTTTCGCATTCATCTTCCACCACTTATTTTCTCGGATAGATATAGTAGATTGTCACCAGCGAAAATGGCAGCAGGATCAGACTAGGGATGTACGACGGCGAATCCACACACAAATACTTTACTCTCTGGGTCTATTTTTAACCATCTCACAGTCGGCGTACCTCTACCCCCTTTTGCCGCAGGAAATTATCCAGATATCTCTGTGCTTCTTGCATCGTCCTATGGAAGTGATTCCCAATTGCTTCATCAAAAAGAGGGCGTGTGCCTGCTTCAAGTTCACGCAATCTATGAACCCGAAGGGAATCTATATATAAGCTTCCCGGTTTGATTTCATCAGCCCTGGCAAAAATCCAGTCCGAGAACCTATCGAGACGAAGCACAGCCAGCACAGGTTGATAGCCGTCCTGTTTACGTTTTTGGAGACCCTCAACATCTTTTTGTTCAAAATTGATGAACTTCGTTACTGTCGTCTTAACTTCAATAGCGTATTTTTCTCCGCTTTCTCCCGCTGCATCTATATCCACCCCTTGCACCCCTCTTTCCACTATACGACTATAGCCTGCCATCTGAAAGGTAATTGCCAGAAATTTCTGGCATAGCTTACCAAACTCCTGTGGTCCGTATTTATCATGCAAACTTTTTAATCGCTCATAAGTTTTAGTCTTCATAGGCTTCACTCTTTTCTTACTTCAGGACCCCGTTCCGCAGTCCAGTCAGAGAAAATGTACTTAGTTTTTGCTTTGGTTATTTTTGAAAGAGCCAGGTCTTGCAATTCCTTGTCCATAGAGGCCAAGATAACCATCCGTTCATTGAGAACATCATCTAACACCTCAACTAATTTTTCTTTATGTTCAGAACCCAGGCTTTGAGAGGGGTCATCCAATATAACAAATCCAAACGGCTGGGTTGCTCCCTTTGAGCAAGCCATTCCTAAGAAAATAGACAACGCCATAGCATTTAGGTCTCCTTGGCTGAGGATAGGCGCCAGATCTTTCCCGTTTTGATCCTTGAATTCATAGGAGTTACGGGCCGTTCTGGAATCGACACTTACCCAAAACTCTATTTTGCTTACCGATGGGTTATGGGCAATTTGACGAAAATAATTATCTATCACCTTTCCCGCTGAGGAAACTTTCTGCTGCGCTTCTTCATGAGATGCTTTACTTATTGCGCCCTTAATCTTATCTACATCATTAACCAGTATAGCCATCAGGTCTCTTAATTCTTCCATCCGCTGATATTCGAGTGACTGCTGAACTTGTTCGACAACTTTCTTTTTTTCTTCCAGATTCAATATATCCACAATAAGCAGCATCTGTTCCAATAAGATGGATATCTTATCTAAAGTTCCTTGCTTCGATTTTACCGCCTGTTCCAATTTTTTAAATTCTTTTTCAATCCTCCCCAACTCGTTATTAAGAAGTACCTGAGGATCATCCTTATCGGCAATCTCTCTATCCAACGCTTCCCCGATCTGTTTATTAATCTTTTCCATCTCTTTATTAGCATTTTCAAAACTTTCCTTGAGTTTGCAGTATTCCTCATCCAAACCTTCAAACTGTTTTAATTGAATTTTTAAATTTTTTATTTGTTTTTGGATTTCTCCAACCTGATTTTTAATTTCTTGTTCCCATTCCTTCTTTAAATGCTCCAGTAAATCGGGGGCAACACTGCCGCAAACAGGGCAACGATTTCCAGGTATTCCGATACCTGAAGTCAGGTATTCAATTGCATCTCTTACCAAAGCTGCTTTTGCGTTTACTTCAAGCAATTTCTTTTCTTTGCTATCAAACCTGCTTTGCATCTCCTTGATTTTGCCGCCTATAGACTTATGGTCCCCTCTCTGTCTAACGAAATCTTCAAACTTAGCCCCGGTACTATCCCGGTACTGCCTCTTTTGTTTGTATTTTTGTGTCAATTCTGTAATTTTGGATCTGCGTTCAAACAAATCTCGTTGTTTTTTTACATCGGGCATCTCTGATCGAAATCTTTTTATCTCTCCATTTGCCACTTCTTGGAACTGGGGCAATTTCTTCCACTGTTCTGGAACCTGTAGATCAAGGAGGGAAAGACCTGCTTCTGAAGCAAATTGGTTTAATTGATCTTTAACTTCCTTACCAATCTTCAATGCTCCTACCTCATCAAGCTGGTCTTCTCTTAGCCCCTTCTGACCGGCTGCATCTCTCTTACCCTTTAAGTCGCTCTCTCGTGTACGCAAGGCAACTTCTATTTCGCCGGTAAAACGGTCAAAATTCTCGCCCATCTTTTTCTGCTCCGCTGGTAGTCTTGCTGCATCTATGCCGGTCAATATGTTTCTGTAATCCGAAAGTCCCAATAGACGGTCGATAGCGTCGTTTCTTTCCCTTGGCTCCTGAGTAAGGATAGCCCGGATAGCTTCTTGATGCTGATAGACCGTGGTCAGGAAGTCTCTAAATGACGACTTGAGAAGTTGCGCAAGTTTCTCCTCAGCCTCTTGCCCCTTTAATGATTGTCCATCCCGCAAAGTTACTTTCAACTCATCTTTTCTGGCACTTACCCAGCGGCGGAAGATAGTAAGTTTATCTCCTGTTGTTTTATCTTCGAGTTCCAGTTCCACTGACACGTTAGGGGGGTACATATTTCGATTGGGTATCTCCCAGTCAACGCGCTCACGGATTCCGGTCCGTGTTCCTGTACATTCATTCCCAAACAGGCACCACTCAATAGCATTCAAGGTGCTGCTTTTTCCACAATGATTTTCTCCAAAAAGAAGTATGGCAGGGTTATCGAAGACAAACTCTTTGCCTCCCATATATGCTCGGAATCCCTTTACTTTCAAGCCTTTCAACGTGATCATTTTCTCTTTCTCATTATAGTTTTTTCCTGAGTTGATTTAACAATTTATCAAATTCCTTAGTTAAGCTCTTACTGTGCTCAATTAGAACGGACTTAATTGCATCCTCTCCAGCGTGTTCGTAGGCATTAACAATTTTTCTCCAGAGTTCTCTACATTGGCCTAACTCATTGGCTTCTTTAGTAATTTTCCTTTCCACAGCTTCCTTATAGCTCATCTTCTTTTTCCTTCCAAAAAATCTACGAGCTGGAGAGTTGAATAGCTCCTCATCATGGTAAAGTGTCTGACTTAATCATATCAAAAAAGCATAATGTATCAAGCCATTTGGCCACTTAAACTTTGGGAAAGTTTTCCTTGAATGTCTTATTGACTGGAGGGAAATTGGGCTGGTTATCTATGCCTGAGGGATAAAGGTATCTCCAGGCCATGGGATTCCATGAGTGATTTATCCTTTAGAATCTTTTTCGCGCCTCCATTAGCCACAATTTTACCTTCATCTAAAAGAATCACTCTTGGGCAGATATCTAGAATTAATTCCAGGTCATGGCCAGCAACTATCTTGGTCAGGTTAAGATTTTTAAGTAATTCTATTAAGTGTCTTCTTGCTCTAGGATCTAGATTGCTAGTGGGCTCATCCAGGATCAGAATTTCTGGCTGCATTGACAGGACGGTAGCCAGAGAAATTCTTTTCTTTTCCCCAAAACTCAAATGATGAGAACACCTTTTCTCATAATCTTCCATTCTCACCTCTTTTAATGCTTCTTTTACCTTTCCCTTTACTTTTTCTTTAGAATAGCCTGCATTTATTGGACCAAAGGCAACATCGTCAAAAACTGTGGGCATAAAAAGTTGATCTTCTGGCTGCTGGAAGACTATGGCTACCTTCTGCCTGATTTTTATAAGATTTTTCTCCTCTACTTTCATTCCCAGAACTTCAACTGAGCCTGGCCGCCCCTTAAGAATTCCATTTAAATGAAGAAGAAGAGTAGACTTACCTGCCCCATTAGGTCCGATCAGGCCAACGGACTCACCCTTAAAGATATCTAAATCCATCCCCTTAAGGGCCTTGGTACCGTCAGGATAAATATAGTCAAGATTTCTTACCCTTATAATCTTCTTCATCTCATCCAACGGAAAAGATTTAATAACAAAGCGAGGGCTATAATCAGTGATGCTTTGACAAAATCTTTAGGGCTGAGAGTAAATTCGTCCAGTATCTTTAATCTACCATTATAGCCCCGGGAGACCATAGCATCCCTGATGCGCTCTGTTCTCTCAAAACTATGAACCAACAGCATCCCTACCAAGTTTCCCATGGTCTTTAGGCTAGAAAGATTTGTTTTTCTCACCCAACCCCTGGAATTGGCACCAATAAATATTCTTTTTTCCTCATCCAGGAAAAGAAAGATGTATCGGTAGGTGAACATAAGGAGTTGAATGATTCTATCAGGAATCTTTATTTTTTGAAGGGCCTTGAGAGTTAAATTGAACCTTGTTGTTCCTATCATAGGGAATATCAGTAAAGCAGCGCTAATCGCTCTCAAACTTATTAAAAGGCTGAGCTTGAAGCCTTCCCGGGAGATGCTCAGAAAAGAGAATCTCACTAAAAGGTTACCGGGGACGGTGAGGGAGATGATGACAAAAAGTGCAAGAACAAAGAAAAGAACCCATCTTAGATGAACGAAAACAAAAGAGAAAGGAATTTTGGACAAAAAGACCAAAATGATGGCTAAGGCAAGTCCAAGAAAAGCCACTCTGAGATCCTGCAAGAGAACAATGGAGAGGATTAGGACAGAGATGGAGATTATTTTTATTCTTGGATCCCACGAATGCAAGGGCGATTTAAGATGGGCGAACTTATCAATCTCGGGTAGATGCATTCTTCTTTTTAACCCCCTTTTTACTAAGAAAATATAAGATGATCCCCACGATGCCGAAGATGTAGCCAATCCCACCTATCACTTCTGTAAAGGATACTTCGCGCTGCTGCGCCTTGGTCAGTTGTCTCATAATCGGCTTTAATCTTTCATCGAGAGAGGTATCTATGATTCTTTTGATTTGGTCTAAATTGACCTCCGCGACCTCTTTGACTTTGGACTCTTTGGGCTCTGGTTTTTGTGGCTTCTGCGCCGCCATGATATCCAGCAGTTCATCTGCCGAGAGGGCATATGTATTTTTGTGGCCCATACTGGCAAGAAGAACTATCTTTAAATCGTCTTTCTTAAGGGGCTTAAAATTAAATTCCCCGTTTTCATTGGTCTTACCCTCCAGCAATTTGGTTCCTTGGCTGTCATAAACCTGGACTACCCCATCTTTTACCTTTGTTCCATCAGAGAAATAACTTTCAGTGTATACTGTGTCGCCTTCTACATATGCAAAAATATTTACCTTGTGAGCAAAGATAACGGAAGCCGTCATCAGCAACAGAAAACTCAAGAAAACAAAACTGATTAAGAGCTTATAGCAATCAAAAGCTCTTCTGGCTAAATTATCTTTTCTCATTATAGCTCCTTTTACCCTCCTATTTCATGTCTCTTGTCCTTACCCAGTAAACGGCACCGATCTCAATGGGTTTATCTTCCCCATCAGGTCCCTTCATTGTCCATGAGGCTTCATCCAGGGCGGCAAACGCCCACCATCCCGCTTTTGGCATAGCATAGGAGAAAACGCCATTCTTATCGGCCTTGACCACCTGAGTGATATATGGATCGGCAGGAGGCTTTATTTTACCGTCTTTATTGTAAAACTCTATCTCTACTTCTGCATAAGGCACTGGTTCTCCTTTGACCTTCACGACTCCGGTGAATAGATTGCCTGCCCATAGTCCATATGGTCTTGTCAGAGGGACAATCTCCGTCTCCAAATCAATTTCGTCATCCCAACCTTCTTCCAGCCCCAGCGCGTCCACGCATACTTTGGTATAGTGAATAATGTAACAATCCTCCGCCGGCTCCCAGTACGGGTTGGGTTCAACGTAAAACGTGTAGTCGCCGGGTCTTTTGATTTTATACGTGGTCTGCCAATAGGTAAAATCCTTTGTCTGATCAATCCCTCTTCCTTTCTTTGCCTTGAGAGTCCCCAGTAAATCCACATTCTTACCGCCAACTCTTACCCCAAACTTCTTTGGCTTTTCCATCTCCAGGTAATCACCTTCCAGGGGGTGAAGGAACTTCACTTCTAACATTATGGTCTTACTATCCTCTTGGGTGATGATATCGTCCGAAGGAATTAGCGCACCAAAGTGAGCACTGGCGCTCGCTACCCACCCAACAACCAGACATACCATAATCAGTACCATTAGACTAATTTTTTTCATCTTATACTCCTGACTATAACTACGAAGTGTTTCAATGTATAAATTTAAAGTTAGTCTAGTCATCTACCTTCCAATCACCCCTCCTTAAGAATCTCCGGTTTCACCCTCATCAGAAATGAAGCGATGAAGCCGGTCATAATGCCCTCGATGATCATCACAGGCAGATGGGCCAGGGCCGCATACTTGGCCACCCCTATAAATTCACTCCCCGTAGTTATCAATGCCAATGCCAGAATACCTGTTCCCAAGAAAACCCCAGAACCACCAGCCAAAGCTCCAAAAATGAACTCATTCTTTCTAAAGTTAAATTTATTTCTTAGATTGAATATTTTATAAGCCAATAGCGCTGGAGTCCCCATCATAATGGCGTTGATTCCAATGGTAGTGATCCCACCGTGCTGAAATAAAAAAGCTTGCAGAACCAGACCAACAAAAATCGAGATAAAAGCAGCCGGACCCAGAATTATCCCTACCAGACCATTCAAGACGAGGTGCACACTGGTGGGGCCAAGAGGGACACGGATTAGAGACGCCACAAAAAAAGCAGAGGTCATTACAGCTACCTTGGGCATATTTTCCACCTCTATTTTCTTCATGCTAGCCGCGATAATACCGGCAGCAGCGACATAGCCTGTTATCCAGACAGGTGCTGATAAAACACCATCTGAAATGTGCATAAGATTTCCTCCCAAAAAGTCTAGGAGAGCTCTTTCCCCGTAGTGGTCATAGTTAGCTTTCCGTGCTTTACCCCCCGGGTACTTATCAGCTTATCAGCGATAGTTTTAATTTTATCTACCATCCCCTTAACTACCAGAACCTCAAGGCAATTATCTTCATCCATGTGTAAGTGCATAGTGGAGATTATCAGATTATGAAAATGATGTTGTAGCTCGATTAGAGTGTCTGAAAGTCCCCAGGTGTGATGGTTATAAACAATAGTAATTGTCCCTATCATCTCTTTTTTCTCTACCTTCCATTCTTCTTCCACCAGATGATCTCTGACGAGATCCCTCAGAGCCTCTGACCTATTAGTATATCCTTTCCTGGAGATCAACTCATCGAAGCCTGCTAAAAGATTTTTCTCCATTGATACCCCAAATCTTACTATTTCTTCCACTGGACTTACCTCCTGGAGCAAGTTGTGTTATTATTATCATAATAGTAACACAACTTGAGAAAAAGTCAAGAGATATTTCGGGGAAAAATCCCCTGAATTTTCTTGACTTTGTTGGGGTACTCCATTATAATAACTTTAGGTAATTTGAAGCATCGAAATTTGAAAAACAGGGATTATTTGTTCTTATTGTAGGGGTTTTGCTCGGGAAGGATTCCTGTTGAATACGCGGGGGTAAATAACAATGCTGCAGATAGCATTAATAATCATCGCCATCATCATCCTTTTTCTTTACCTCAAAGCTAAACCCCGAAAACCAGCTTTGAGTGGGGAAATAAACACCAGGATCGAATCATTTAGAAGGGAAATGACCAGATTTCTAAAAGAGGCGAAAGGGGCAGCTACTCAGACGAAGATAAGAAGGCTGGAAATAGAGACAGGTAAGTTCAAAAAGGCAAGACAGCTCGATACAATTTTAGAAAAAGCTGAGCAGGAAAAAGACCCCAAAAGAGCTATTGACTATTACCTGGAAGCTTTTTCTTTTATCACCAGAAATAATTTTGAACTGGAGAGAAAGGACGAGATCAAGAACAAAATAAAAGCTCTTCAGGCCAGAATAGAGCTAGGCATTCCCTCCGATAAAAGCTAATTAGAATTAGGACTTTCCACCAAGCTCATCCCTCACCATCTTAAGGTCATCGAGAAAGGTCTTTTTCCAGGCAGGTTTATAGATGCAGGCTGCCGGATGATAGATAGGGATCAAGGTTATATTATTTTTGTACCACTGAGGCTTTCCTCTTAGATGGGTAATGCCTTGGCTGGTGTTCAAGAGGACCTGGGCAGCAAATTTACCCAGAGCACAGATGATTCTGGGACCAATAATTTTTATCTGGCTTTCCAAATAAGGAAAACAAGTCCCGATTTCCTCTGGTAGAGGGTCTCTATTACCCGGGGGGCGGCATTTTAGAATATTAGCAATATAGACTTCCTCTCTTGACAATCCAACTTGAGAGAGACTTTCTGTGAGGATCTTTCCGGCGGCTCCCACAAAGGGTTTTCCCTGTAGGTCTTCCTCTCTTCCAGGAGCTTCCCCTACCAGCATTAACTTTGCTTCAGGATTTCCGGCGCCAAAAACCAAGTGAGTTCGGTACCGGTGAAGGGAACAATTTTGGCAATTTTGCATAGAACGGCAAAGATTCTCTAACAATACTCGGGGGTCTTTTTCTTCCGTCTTATCTTTTCTTACTTCTCTTTCTTTTTTTATCCCCTTTTTTCCCTCTAAATATCTGCGAAAGGATTTAACTACCTCAAGATAGTCCTCATGAAGTCGTTCCTCGCTCATTATTTTTAATCCTCAACAATCTCCCATGAATAGCTAATCTCTGCTGTTTCTCCCAGCATAGCACCAACCGGGCAATACTTATTTTGAGAGGCCTCGATTGCCCATCTTACATCCTCATCCTTTAAACCTTTGCCGCGGAAGATGTACTTTATATGAATATCAGTAAATACTCGGGGATATTCCTTGGCCTGTTCTGCCTCCAGTCTCAACTCCAGATTTTGTAAAGGAGCACGCCTTTTGCCCAGAAGAGAGATAACATCCATACCCGCACATCCACCCAGGGCTATGAGAACAAGTTCCAAGGGGCGAGTACCTGCCTCGGCCCCCTTGAGAGCCTTGATACTGTCCATTGGTACCCAGTGATTTGAATCTGCCTTACCGATGAGACTAAGTCCTTTTATCTGTCTTACTTCCGCCTTCATTCCCTCCTCCGGTCAATTATTTTCTCTATTAAAACTTAACCAACCTCCTCCCCATCTCGTCTTTCCATTTTTTGCTTCTTCTTTTATATCTAGTGATTTTTCCCGGTTATCCGGGTTTCCTCAAAAGGAACCTTTATGCCTCCAAATGGCGTATTCCGGTAGACTATCCCACTTATTTTCCAATTAATGGTGCCTTTGGCGAGATCACCCCTAAAAATCTTGTCAGCGCTAGAATAGTTCAATACGAAAGATGAAGAGATCATCTTATTACTGTGTGCCGGAACATTAACTGCGTTGTTAATTTTGCCCTCTCCTAGATAAATATCATTTCCATAAATCTTGTAATCTAATTGATCTAAAGTTGCTCCCATTCCACTGGGATTACGGATGTTAAAGACAACCTCTAAATTGGCACCGGTCAGTCCTATGCCGGTGACTCTGACATCGACGATGCTTATGTTAAAGCTCCTCAAGGCTTTGGCCCTCTGATTCTCACGAAAAAGATAAAAAATGCCCATAACAACTATGAGAGCAACTATGAGAATACCAATCCAGCTACTTTTCCTCAAATGCATCATTATCTTTCTCTTAATGTTTCATTCTGTCAGAAAAGAATTTCAGGTCAAACTACGGCTCGGATTTTCGGCCCCAAACTCATCCACAATGTTGATGGTGATCTCCCTGGCTAGTTTTCTCATTCGGGAAAAGAGCCAGGGAGGAGATTTTCCATAGTGCAGCGGCAGGTCAGCCACCCCGGTTTTTCTCATGACTTTCCCCATCCCCTACATAATTTTGGTCCAACCCCATTTCCACTTTTTTATCATAGTAGAGAAGGCACAGAAAGTCAAGTTCATTCACGGTTTTGGTAATTTATTTCTCGTCAAAAGTTTGACGAATACCAAGACGGCACTCTTCAACCTCATGGTTATGGCATTTACACCTTCCCCTAAACCGCTTGACTCCCTGCCTTTTTGTTATATAATTATAAACGCCTAACAAAAGGTAAATTTCGGGGCGTGGCGCAGTTTGGCAAGCGCGCTTGCTTTGGGAGCAAGAGGTCGTGAGTTCAAATCTCACCGCCCCGACTGCGCCTGTAGCTCAGTTGGATAGAGCAACGGACTTCTAATCCGTAGGCCAGGGGTTCGAATCCTCTCAGGCGCGCCTAGCAACTATATAAAAACTTTCTCTTTTTCAGACTGGCAAGAAAATTTCTTGAATCTTTCAGGTGACAACGGAGCAATATCTAAGAAAGGATCTTTTCCTAAGATGAGCTCGGCTATTATCCTGTCCAAGCATCCATAATACCTACGTCTAGCATAAGAGGAAGACGATGAGAGGCTACCTCAGCTAGCACCTCCCCTAGAAAGTTCCAATCAACAGATGTATTAAAACTTTCCGCTTCATTGGGCCTGCGCATGCCAAAGATCAGACCCGGACCTTCTTTTTGTGAACCAGAACCCGGTACGAAAATCAATAACCAGAGGTGAGTCTTTTTTAATTTCATCCAGGGCTTCTGTAACAAAGATATGCCGTCTCGACGGCCAAATGGGAATGTCTAAACCTACCAGTTTAGCAATTTCACCAGCCCAGGCACCAGCAGCGTCTACCACCACTGATGTCTCGAATTCCCCTTTGTCCCTTAATATTCTTTTTGTTTTTTCTCCCATACCTTTGATACCGATAACCTCTGTCTGCTCATATATTCTCACCCCCATTTTTCTGGCACACGAGGATGAATTTATCAATTCGTGCATTAAGTCACTTAGAAGTAAAAGAAAGCTCTGAAAACAAGCATCGAATCTCTTAGTGAGCTATGGTATTCAAATCATATTATAGGACCTCGAAGGTGTCGCCTTTTGCTAGTTGTCTGTAAATTACCGTCACCAAATCCTGTACGGTTCTTTTTGACACCTCTCGCTTTTGAGATAAGCTAGAAAGAGGCTCGATGTCTTCCCAAAGAAATACCGATTTGATTTACTCGGGTAGTGCAAGGCGATATTGAACTCACCAGGAACAGGAAAAAGAAAGAGGAAGGGGCCTCCAGGAATCATCGTGAGATTGTCAGGAAGCGTTATTTCTAGAAACTAACTCGAGGAGCTACCCATGATTTTCGAGCAAGTCGCCAGTGGTGGTTATAGAAATTTCAGCTATCTGATTGGTGAGGAAAAAACGAGGAAAGGAATCATTGTTGACCCTTCTTACAAACCAGAGAGGATTTTAGAAAGAGTGGAAAAACATAATTTAGAAATTGCCTACATCATCAACACCCACTCTCACCTAGACCACGTAGATGGAACCGATCATGTAAGAACAAAGACAGGGGCAAAGATAGTTATGTACAAAGAGGCAAGGTTCCCATTCGATATAGGAGTTGAGGATGGGCAGATATTAAACATAGGCACACTGGAACTCAAGATCATTCACACCCCAGGCCACTCCCAGGATTGTATCTGTATTCTGATGGAAAATAAGCTCATCACTGGGGACACTTTATTCGTAGGAAAGGTGGGTGGCACCACTTCAGATGAGGCAGCCAGAGCACAATACGAGAGTCTTCACCAAAAGATCCTCATTCTCGATGAAAAGGTGGAAGTTTATCCCGGACACGATTCCGGAATCAGAACTAGCTCTACTATTGGCCATGAAAAGAAAAATAATCCCTTCCTGTTGCAGAACTCCTTCGAGGAATTTTTATACCTTAAGAAAAACTGGCTGGAATACAAGAGAATACACGGTATCAAGTAATCTCATGCGTGAACTTTTTAAACAAACAGCTGTCCGAAGGAGTTTCATCTTTTCCGTCGATTCTGTCTAGCAGTGGTCGTTGCCCATCTCAGCACCTCTTCATATTTTTG